>VFQM010000220.1_pt1 | contig 69695 bp, 64 predicted proteins | sample 3512391 | NCBI WGS metagenome assembly VFQM01 (sample SAMN10412369, study PRJNA504923) | tailings metagenome | isolation source: Replicate 1 from Balatoc abandoned mine | place: Philippines | reverse complement strand
GAACCGTTCAATGGTATCTTGACAAGGCCCGGATCATACAAATCGATTTTCATCAATACCTTGATGCCATCGACTTCGAAGCTTGCGAAGTCGCGTTCTGGAGAATCCGCCCTGAAAGTGCAGCGCCGCATGGCGCCGATCAGTCGCGCCTGTGCCAAGATTGCGTCGGCCGGCTTTTCGCCGGCGAGCGTCGCATTAAGGCCTGATGTGACCACGATTCTTGAGGAACGGTCGAGACCGTGCCGCGCCCGGTCATTCAGCCGCGCGATCTGTTCGATGCGATCGGCAATCGCGTCATTCACGGTGTCAGGCTTCATGTGCATCCTCCCTTGCGTGGAAGCGGTCGAGCCATTCGCCCATGGCCGGGCGCTCTTCCGCGGATTGCGTGGCTGCTCTTTCCTGGAAGCGGACAAGGTCGCCCGGTGCCTCCGTGATGATCCGGTCGATCTCTGTGTCGCTGAGGAGCCCTTCGGCTCGGATGAAATCGGTCATCCGTCCGGACCTCGCTCTGGTCGACTTGCGCCAGAGGCCCTCCACCGTCTTCAGCCGCGGCGCGGCGCGAGCCTCGATCAGGACGATGGTGCGAAGCCAGCGCTCAGGAAGAGCACGAACTTCATCGGGCTTCATCGCCGTGCAAAACACGCAGGATGATTTCGGCGGTACCGGCAGGCCTGCCTCCTCGATCCTCGCGGCACAGGCCTCTCGGTCCCAACCCCAATCGCGCAGCGGATAGTGGTTGTCGAAAAGCGGATCGGCGATAGTTCTGGCATGAGCATATCGTTGCCCGTCACGCACGCCGGCGTCATAGCCGATGTAGCGTATGACCTTGATGCCCGCTGCCCATGCGGCCTTTGCAGGTTCCCACGCTTTTACAAAGGCTTCCTGTGGCGCTGCTTTGTACTTGAGTGAACAACTCGAGCGCCCGAAAGCGATCGAGGGCAGACAGCCGTTCGTGAGCAGGGACTCCGTCAGGTCTCGGTAGGGCGGCCAGTTCTTGAACCGCTTGGCTTCGTAGCTGACGACCTCGTAGCGAATGCCCCGCTCGGCCATCCAGCGTCGCATCAGGTCCTGATAAGCGTATGTCTCCGGTTTCTCGGCGCCAGTGTCGGCGGTCAGCACGAGGTCGGGCGTCTGACCTCTTTCATGTAATTCGATGAGCAGCGCGGTGCTGTCGACGCCCATACCGTAGCACAGCACCTTCGGTGCGGCGGTCACTCCTGCTGCCCTGCGGGCGAGAGCGTGACCGCGATCGCCCTCGCCGGATCAATGGTGATGGTGACGCTCCGGTCCTTGGGCAGCACCCAGAGAATCCCTGCGATCGTGTCGCGGATACGTGAGGCGATTGCCTCGTCCTCGCCGAGAAGCACTTCTGCAGCGAGTTCGCGGGCATCGCGCATGAAGTGCTCGTGCTGGGTTTCCCAGGAATCGGCGTCGCTGTCGTCGCTCGCACAGAAGCAGACGTCCTCGATGAGGTCGGCGAGGACGTCGGGGGTTAGCGTATCGTTAGGAACGTAGGCGATGCGGATCTGCTCTACGCCGCTGTACCACCCATCTTCGTTGACGCTGAAAGCGACGTCCGTCTCGCGGCAGCACTCCTTCTCGTGCTCGCTCGGCCGATGATAGATGCAGTAGCGCAGCTCGATCCGGTCGGCCTCCATGTGTTTTCCGAGGGAGGGGAAGCTACCGTTTTCAGCGACGATGTGCCGCACTTCGCCTTTGTCGATGTAGAACCGGACATTACCGAGCTGTTTCAACCGATCATACCAGGCGTAGCCGGAATATTCGGCGTGGCTTTCGACGAGACCCGGGCGACAGATATCGTCCTTCAGCGCGCGGGCCAGGGCCTGCCCGATATCAGGTTCCAACTCGTTGACGCGGATGGTGCTCTCACCGCAGGCAATCTCTTTGTACTCGAATTTGAGTTGGTCCTGCTCAGCGACACGCGGCTGCCAGACGGGAAGAATTGCTTCGGCTTCGCTCAACTCGACGCCGAGATCGCGCGCAGCTTTCCAGTCTTCGAAGCTGAGGCGGTGGGCTTCTTTCGTTCCGATTGCCTCGAAGATCGTCCGCCGCGCCGCCGCGAGGAGCGCGGTCAGGCCCTCGTTTTCGACGAACTCCTTGCGCGCGGGAAGCACCAGGGCAAGATCCGGCGTCGCGCCTATATCGAGACGTGCGTGATAGTGTTTGCCGCCGAGCGTTTCGGAGATTCCGGCAAGCTTGCGGTTCAGCAGCAGCCCCTGGAAATTGACGGTGGGCTCGGAATGATATTGATGGCCTTCGAAAACCCCGATCCAGCTTCCGTTCCAGTGCGCGACGTGGATTGCCTTGGCCAGGAAGTCCTCGCGTGGAACTTCGCAGCCGTTGGCGATGACCGGGAGAGGGTAGAACTTGCAGACGTCGTTGATGACCCGTGCAGCGCATTGCCCTGTCAGCCCGGGCATGAAGAACCGGATCGTCGTCCCGATATCGACGTCCGCCTCGCGGACTGCGATGTCCTTGTCGCCCGTCCAGCCATCGGCCGGGATGCTCGCTGTCCAACCTTTGGGTGAGCTGGCGGACCGTGAGGTGATGGTGGTCTCCTTTCCGGCCAGGCTGAATACGCCCATCCCGGCCGGATCCTCGGCTGCTGCGATGTCAACACCCCAGCCTGAGTCTCCGAGCGCCAGCATTTGCGCCGCGTCGGCGATGCCGCTGCCGTTGTCGCTCACCGTGATGGTGGTACCGAGCTCGGTGGTTTCGTGAACGATTCCGATCCACGAAGCGGCGGCCCTGCGGCTGTTCTGCAGGAGTTCGTTGAGGATGTCGTCGATGGTGCCGTTGAATAGGCGCGTCACTCTGGTGATGGTCTGCGGGCTCACGGTCGGACGGATGGTTGTGTGGATCATGGTCAGGGCTCCTTGTCGATCAATCTCGATCTCACCGTCCTTCCCCCTTTTCTTTCTTGAGCCCGAGGATGTCCTGCAGCGTCAGTTTGACCTCTCGCACGGGTCGCCTTCCGAAGCGGAATTCATGATTGGTCGCGAATTTTGAGACGCTTATCGGGTTGCGGCCGAGGGCTTCCGCAAGGTTGGCGATCGCGATGCCTTGGTCATGGGCAATCCGCAGCGCTTGCAATTCGTCTTGGGACCAGGGGCGGATATAGCCGTGGACTAGGCCAAGCACGTTAGCCCGCGTGTAGATGGCAGCCTTGGTTCGCCCCATGCGCTCGGCCAGCTTCGTTCCCGACATCTTGCCGTAGTTTTCGCGCAGGAACGCGAGGTCCTCGTCGCTCCAGTCCGGTCCTTTGCGGAACCCGTTGGTCATCTTGTGTGTGCCGCGGAGGCCGAGATAGTCAGCTCGCCATCGGATCGAGCATTGCGAGCGCCCGAGGCGGAATCTGAGCGGGGTCAGGCTTGCGCCGGTCTGGTAGGCTTTGCGCAGTAGCTCGTCCTCTTCGGGTAGCCAGGCCTTGCCCCACCCTCGCCCGTAGCCGGCCTTGCGCAGGCGTGGCTGAAATCCGGCTTTGCTGCGCAGCGGGTAGCCTTCCCGGGCGAGCTGTTCACGAATGTCGGAATAAGGTCTTCCTGTCTCGGCCAATTCCAACGCGCGGGCCAGCTCCTCGTCGCTCCATCCGCGCGGTTTCGCTGGATGGCGTAGACCGATTGTGGAGGCGCGTGAGGCTGTCCCGGAGAGGGGCCGGCCTATTAGTGCAGCAATCTGGGCGACGGGTAGGCCTTGCCGATAGCCTTCGGCGAGCTGGGCGTCTTCCCACTCTGTCCATTCCGGCGGATTGCCTTCCGTGAGGCCAAGCGTCCCTGCCCTGGCGTAGACGGCGCTGCATCCGCGGCCGAGATATTGGGCCAGTCTGGCAGTGGGTTCAATTCCGTAACGGCGCCGAAGTTCTGCATCCTCCGTTTCGGTCCAGGGCCGCGTGCTGTTCCGCCTCAGCCCAACCGCGCAGATCTTCGAGCGCACGCCATGAACTGGTCGCACCAGTGCTTCGGCGATCGCCTCGATGCTTGCGTCGGCTGTGAACATGGTGCGCAGCTCGAGCACCTCGCGAGGGCTCCACCCGGATGCCCGGAACGGCATTTCGCCGAGCGGCTTGGTCGTGATAGTCGCTTGCTCAGGCTCGGCTTTCGCGATGAGTTCGACCACCGCAAAGTCGGCGTCATGCGAGGGCGACGAGATCGACATGGCTGGTCTTCTGGCGCAGCCGCGCGCTCAGGCGGGCTATGCGGGTCGTGTTGCGGTGGGTCGTCTCGATCGCGCCGAGGGCTGACAATGTGTCGAGCGCGGCATGGACGCACGCGGCGTCCTGGCCTGTATGTTCGCAGATTTCACCGCAGGTCGTGGCGTTCGGGGATATGCGCGCCAATGCTTGGAGCGTTCTCACCGCGAGCCCCGCAGTTGGATCGAGCAGAAAGCTGTCCAGCGCTTTCGTACCGCGCAGTGCGATGCTCTTGCCTTTAGGCTCTGCCGCGATTGTCTCCATGCATTCGAGATCGAGCAGGCGCCGGGCTTCTTCAGCACTGTGATCGGCACAGCCTACCAGCGCCGGGGTGGCTCCGACGTGGTGTGTGATGGTCGGATCGATCTTGGCCAGTGTCGCTGTCGCAACCAGGGCAGGCCCGAGCGCGTAGAATTCACCCGGTCCAAGAGAGCGCAGCCGCTCGGCCTCGCGTGCGCCGAACCCGAGAAAGTCGGCCGCGCGCTGCACGTCGCGATCGAAGACGTTGAGACCGACCAGGAAGTTCAGCAGTTCGCTCGTCACCGATGCGCTCAGCTTGGCGAGCCGCTGCGTCGCAACGATCGTGGCAAGCCCTCGCTTTCGGCCGCGCGAGCAGAGATCGGTGAGGGCGGCGACACCTGTCCGCCGGGTTTCCGCATCGCGGGCGCTGCCGGCAACATGGGGCGCGAGCAGATGCCCTTCGTCGATGCACACCAGCATGGTGTTCGGCCATATTTCTGCAGGGGCGCTCATTAACCCTGCAAAGAACGCGGCTGCTTTCACGATCCGTTCTTCGGGATCGAGGTCAGAAAGATCGACGTGCAGTGCAATGCGGTGTTCGCGTGCCTTGAGCGCCGCTGAGGTCATGCCTTCGCAGGTCAGCGCCGATCCTTGAATCCGCGCTGCGCCGATGTGTTCGGCAAGGTTGGTAAACTCGCCTTCGGGGTCGACGATCACGGTCGTGATATACTCGAAAGCTTCCTCGACAATCCGCCGCAGGGTTGCGCTCTTTCCTGCGCCGCTCGAGCCTTGGATGAGGAGCCGCCCGGCCAACAGCCGGTCGAGGTCGAGTTCCAATGTGTGCCCGTCATAGCGTCCAATCGGGACGCGGTTGGTGGAGGTTTGGTCAGTCTGGTACATGGCGAATTTCCTCGAGTGACGATCAGGCCGCTTCTTTTTTTGCTGCGTGAAGCTCGGCGAACCGTGCTCGGACAGCCGGGGCATCGGGCCAGCGATTTTGAAGTCTGTGTGCCCTAAGCAATTCGTTGCGGACCGCCGCGATGGTCTGTGCTTCGGCAAGGCTCGGAATGCGCGGCGGCCATCCTCGCTTGAACCGCAAGTCTAGCGGAAGGCGGGCTTCGAGCGCTTTGCGGCGCGCAGCAAGCTCCCGCGCCGAGGCGGATGAGGTGATTTCCTCGACGTTCAGCAGCCCCGGTGCGATGTCTGCGAGCCATCGGTTCGGCTGAAATGCGAAGGCGGAGACGTTCTCGAGTGCCACGATCCGGCGGAAGGCGTCATGATTTCCTTGGTTTGCCGCTGACACGGAGAGGTTTCGCAAGCCTGCAAGCACACAGAAACTGCAGCTGAGCCTTGTCGCTCCCATTCGATAAGCTTCGTGCAGTTCGACTCCTTCTGCTTCATGCCATGCGAACACTTGCGATGCTGTCCAGTCGATGACTGGGTGCCAGCTGATCATCCGTGTTCCGGCGCGGTTTCCCATCGCTGCAAAGCGCGTATCGGCCTTGCTGATCGGCTCGGCGCTTCGAGCGCGGCTTTCCTCCCTTCTGATGCCGACGACCGAGATGATCGTTTCGCCTGCGAACGCGCGGCGCAGATGGCTTCCTATTGGTGCCACTTTGGTTTCGCTCGTGCAGTATCGCAGCTTTGCCGAGGACCACGGGCTGACGAGCTGGTAGGTGGTCAGGCGCTCGTAACGCTCGAGCGAGCTCTTCCAGCGCTGTTCCCATCGGGTGATCAGGCCGCCGGCCTTGCGCCGCACGACTGTCAGCGGCACGCCGAGGTGTTCGGCTATTTTTTCAACCACCTGCGGTGTCGATCGCCATTCAATCATGCCGAGATCGGCATGTATCGCCGACCGCAGTTCGCGTGGGTGTCCCATCATGTCCAGCCATCTTGAGGCGGCAAAGGCGGCTGCTGCAGAATCTTTTCCCCCGGAGAGGCTGAATACAACTCGCGCACCATCGGCGATCGCGGTGCGCACCTGTGTATCCACTGCCGTCGCCGTACCTGCCGGGCTCACGCGATCCTCTTGGGCCGGAGGCCTTCGGGCGTTGGAATGATCTCGTGCGCGATGTCGCGCAAAACTGTTACGTCGCGGCGCTTCGCGTATTCGATCTTGTCGACCAGAGCATAGACTTCGTCGTCGTCATACTCTGCGCGGCCCAGATGGTCGACGTTTGCCACCCTGCGCGCGATGACGCCGGTCTTGCCTTCGGGAACCCAGTCCGCCCAGTCGCCCCAGGCTGCGGTGACGCAGAACTGGCCGATCGCATCGAGATAGGCTTTCCGGATCCGCAGGACAGGCGAGTCGTTCGTCGGGACCTCCTCGCCGGTATGTGCGGCGTAGCGGTCGGGATGCCAGCATCGCGCGGTGTCTCTCGCGAGCTGCAGAAAAGATGCGCTGCATGTTTTCGCAGAGGTAAGTTCGCCCTCGAATGCCAGCACGGCGAGCGACCAGTCACAGTCTTCCTCGTAGGACCCGCTGTCGATCTTCAGGGCCTCGGGCATGGCCGCCTGGCGCTGGTCCGACAGCATGATGCCGCCGTGGCTCGCTGTCATGACGGACCAGATGCCCGGAGCGATCTGGTCGGCCTGCTGGATGGCGCCCCAGAGCGATGTTGTGGGTCGCGGGCTGTTGGGGAAATGGGTCATGTGCGAACTCCTCCAATGTGATGGTTCGCTCCTCCCTTTCCCCCTCCTCTTTACCCGATCAGTCGCCGCGTCTCGGCCACGATCGTGGTCGGAACGGCGTCTTTCAGTGGCAGCGAGATGACCGGCCCTGCTTCTACCAGACGTTCGCGCTCGATAGCGCGCAACTCACGGTAGTGGGGATCGTCCGACTGCAGGATTTGGAGCGCATAGCGCAGTTCTTCGCCGGTGTTCTCGTCGAGTAGAGCGACAAGGAAGTTCGGGCGTGCTGTGCCGTTCGGAAGATCAAGATCGAAGAGGATTTTCTTCGCTGCCATGCGGATGCCACGGCGCCGCAAGTCGTATTGGGCGCTCTGGAGCGCCTTCAGCACCGCGCGGTCGTGATCGCGCTCTGTCGGTATGAACTGGTTGCCGGTGAATACCGGCTGCGCATAGGCGCGCAGCGCGCGGTACCCTTCCCTGCGGCTGTGTTCCCCGATCACTGCGAGCACGAGGAACGGCGGTTCGACCTCTGCTCGGATGATGCCGGTGTGCTGGATGCGGTTTCGTATCTCGACCGTCCCAAGTCCCGTGACGATCTCGGTCGCAGTGATTGCGCTTGCCTCAAGAAGGAGGAAGGCCTGCGGCGCGAATCCCTCCGGCCATGTCTCGGCCGCGCTACGGAGGCGTGCATGGACCCGGCGACGCTCGAAGTCGATGGCGGTGGTGTAGAGATGATCCGAGAGTTTGATCCCCGGTGCGATTTCCAGCCCTCGTGCGGCCTCCCTCAAGTAGCGCATTTCTTCGCTGATCGAGGCCTGCCTTCCGCCGGATGGCGGGAGCTCGCGCAGGACGTTGGCGCCGGCACGCTCCATCAGGAGCCACAGCAGCTTGCCGAGCCGCGGGATCGCCACGTGGCGCGAGCGGTCGTCTGGTTCGGTATCCATCGGTTTCTGGGCAAGCTTTTCGGGCGCCTTCTGGTGTGCGCTGAACAGCCCTTTTGGTAAATCGATGCTGTAGAGGCTGTCCTTTGCCGTCTCGCGGATGCGCGGAGGTGCTTGCGGCAAGAAGAAAGGGCAGTTCGGATGATGCAGCGGGCGGGAGGTCAGTCGTCGCAGGTAGTAGGTTTCCTGGAAACTGAGATAGGCTGCGCTCATCAGCGGAGGCGCGCGACTTTCGCCGAGGCAGTCGCAGGCGATCCACTTGTGGTTTTCGCGTGCTGTTGAAACCAGAGATACCGATGCGCGGTGATCAGCCTCGTTCCCGCGGCCGGTATACCAGCGCACGAGCGCAGCCTTGAGCGTTTCGCTGATTGCAACCCGGCCCGTCAGTCCCGTCGTTTCTTTGCTTACTAGCCACATGTGCGAAGATACCTTGACCCCGCTTTTTGTTCACCTTATGTTCATCCCATAGGAGATGGTTACATGATGAACAAGGTTTTCGATATCGGCAAATTCGATCTCGATGTGACGCTTCGCGATTCTGCGCTCGATCCTGAATGTCGTCCCACCAAGCGTCTCCTTGCTAATGCCTCGCTCGGTGTGGAGCCGTTTGATGCCTATTATTCGGCGCGCGAGCTCTATGAGACCCTCGAAGGTGTGTTCGAAGGCCTCCCTAACGCCAAGAATCGTCTCACGCAGATTCTCTCCTGCCAATGCGATGATTACCAGCGGTGCCTCTACTACGTGCTTGCCGGGCGCGGCGTCGTGCAGATGCTCGAGGATCTTGATTGGCTGCTCTCTGTCCTTGCGCCCCGTCTGAAGACCTCTGCCGAGCTTCTTCGTGGCGGCGAGCGCCCATGGCCGATGATCAACCCCTATGTTGCTGCGGTCCCCGACGGCGTGGTGCCTGCTCGCAATGCGCCTTTTACCGAAGGTCCGTCCTGGTATCTCGATCCGGGCCTCGGCGGCATCGTCGGTGACAATTAGGCCGTTTGCTGCCTTTCGCACGCAAACGTCATTTCGGCTTCTGCAGCTTCATCGCAGTCACCGAAAACGGCGACGGTCAGCTCGCCACTTTCGCGGCGCAGCTTCACCGACAGTCCATCGACGCCGATCCACAGGGTCCTCTCGCCGCCGCCGCGCCATTCGATGTCGGGAACCTCACCGTCGTGCTCGAGCACTGCGTTGTCGATCGCGGTCATCGGCAGGATGAGTGTCATGCCAAGGTCAGTCCCTTCGGGGCTGTTGTCGAGATATTCCTCGATCTCCTCGGCAGTCTCGACGCCTTCCGGCAAATCGATGAGCATGCATCCGTCGAGGCCGATGTAAGTTCCGGTTCCCGGATGGTGAATGAGTTTCGTCATTGGGTTTCCTTTTTGGGTGTGTTTCCGGTCGCCTTCTTGCGTCGTCAGAGGACGATGACCTGGAGCTCCATCTGGTCGGCCTTGCCGCAAGCTGCACGCATCACTCGAAGCGGCTGCAGCGCGCTTCCGGTTCGGAAAACTGCATGTCCCTCGCCTGTCTCCTCGCTCATCCTGAGCGCGAGCCGCTCGGCGTTGGCTCGTCCGCACAGGACGGCCCGGCGCGGATCGAATGTACGGATGTCCATGGTGTTGACCCTTCGCGTCATGCCGCAGGAAAGAAGGTGCGTACAGCTCGCGTAGGCTTCACGACTTCGAAGCGGCGTTCCATCAGCCGGCTGATCTTGAAGCGGCCGCCGCCCGCGGGCGGCGTGAGCTCGACCCGTGAACCCCGCTTCAGCACGCGGAATTCTGTGTGCTCGCTGCCGTCTGTGAATTTCATCGGTTCAGGCAGGCGAATTATGTCACCGTCGTCCAGCTTCCGCTCTTTCAGGCGCAGGTTGCGGTAGCAGCGGTTTCGCCAATCAAGCGCATGAGGATGCGATGTGGGCCCGAGGCAGTCCAGCACGCTTCGCGGGCAGCCTGCCTCATAGGGCCCGCTGTTTTCGTCCATGTCTTTGTAGCCGAAGATCTCGCCGTTGGCGGCTTTCGGGTTCCAACGCACGAGGCAAATGACCGCGGTGACGTAATGCACGACACCATTGTCTCCGTAGCGTTCGACCGCCGCGTAATAGGCATTGCCGGTCGAGACGCTCTTGATTACCCGGCATCCGTCGAGCGCTCCGCTCGTCTCATCGCGGCGTTCCCACGTCAGTTGGTTGTCGAGATAGGCCTTCGGGGTTTCGAAGCCGCCCATCCCGTATCGATGCATGTAAAGCCATCCCATGTCGGTTCCTTTCGATTCAGATGAGGCGTTCTTGCGTCGGCGGTGACAGGCCGAGATCGCGAGCAATGCGCTTTGTGAGAGACGGGATGTCTGCCAAGACGCCGATCGGCGCCTTGCGCATCACCGCGCCCGGAGGTTTCCAGAACGGATTGCGCCAGGCGACGCCTGGGTCGCCGAAGCGTTCCGGCGAGATTCGCAGGTAGACGCCGGGGGCTTCGAGCACGTGCTCCCCCGCAAGTGATCTTTCCCGCGTGTGGTAGCTGATCCGGTAGTCGGCATGCTCGAGGCCCATGCCGACCGCGATCTGGCGCAACGTGCGGTGACCTTCGCGCTGGTAGTGCCTGAGCTCCTCGGGCCGGTAGTCCAAGCCCCTCCGGATCAGTGCGATGATTGCGGGCTGGTGTTTGAGTTCGCCGAGGCGGGCCATGCATTGATCGCGTAATGCGCGGTCCTCAGCTTCACACGCCGCCGGCCTTCCCTCGGCGATGCGCTGGAGGTGTCTGGTCAGCAGCAGCACCGCCGGGCAGCTCGCCACGTCGCGTCCGGCGAGGTGCACATCCGCCACGGCCTCATTGACGGCCTTCAGCGCGTTTTCGAAAGTTGTGAGACCGTCTGGCTGCAGCGCGCGGCGGTAGCGGTAGTCGATATCGCAGGACATGAGGGTTCCCTTTCCATTGCATGACGCAATGGTCCCCTCCCCCTCCCCTTAATGGAGGCTGCGTGCCCGCTCGCCTGTGTCGCCTTTGTTCATCGGCTCGTAGGTCATCTGTGCAGACAGGGCCTCGGGAGCGATCTGCTCAACAATCCGTATTATCGCTGAAATCGCGACACCCCGACCCTGTGATCTGATCGCGATGCATCGACCTGCTTGCCTGCTGTCAGCCTCGAGCTCCCATCCGATCGGACGCTTGCCGAGCAAGGCGTCGAGGACTGCCGTCGGCTCTCGCGCAGGGAACAGGCTTTCTACATGGTCCGACAGCGCTTGAGCGATCAGCATCCTGCGCCCGTCGACGAGGTCGGTGGCATACTGATGAAGCTGTGCGAGCCTGACCGCCCCTTCGAGCCCCGGCTCAAGCAGCAGCCGGAAGTGGCGCCGTTTCATGGGCGGGCTCCTCTGGCTCGCTCTCGTAGCCTGAAAAGGCTGCGAGAAGGTTGAAGGCCTGGTCGGCTTTGGCCGCAGCGGTGATGATCGCGGTCTTGTCGGACTTGAGGATGTCGAGCCAGTGCGAGAGGTAGCTCGCATGGCTTTCATGGAGGTCCGCCGGAAGCCCGAGCTCGTAGCAGATCCTGGCCGAAATCTGTTCTGCGACCAACTCTTCGAATGCGTATGCCTTGTCGCCGAAGCGTTTCCCGAACTCGCGCGCAAGCCGGGAGGCATGGCCTGTCCAGTGGCCGAGTTCGTGCGCCTTGGTCGCCACGTATCCATCCTCGCTGCGGAAGACATTGGGGGATGGGAGCTGGATGAAGTCGCCGCCGGGCGTGTAGTAGGCGCGGTCACCGCCGTGCCGGATCTCGGCCGGGATCGGTTCAAAGAATTTCGCGATGGCCTCGGCTTTTTCAGAAGGCGCCGGCGGTGCCTCGGGCACAGGGTCCGGATAGAAGTGCGGCGGCAAGCCGTCGATCTGTGAGGCGTTGAACACGCTGTAGGCGCGCATGAACCTGATCGTCCTTGAGGATTCCTCCCCGCTTGCCTGATCGATCTCGGTTTTCTTCGTGCTGTTGAAATAGATGCTCGGCTCGGCGGTCTCGCCTTTGCGGACCTGACCGCCAAGCTCCTGGGCCTGCCGGTAGGTCATCCAGTAGCGCGAGGCATGCCCGTAGTGATCGGCCACCGCCCACAGGTACAGCCGATTGATGCCGGTGTAGGGCACGCCCCCTGCCCGCAACGGCGCGCCGCCCATGCCGGTCTTCTTCCACGGCCTGCGCCAGGGCAGCGTTCCGGCTTCGATCGCACGTATGATGAGATTGGTGATTTCCTGCGCGACATCGCGCTTGGGTCCGCGGCGCATCTGCTCGCTCCTTCTCGTAAAGAAAAAAGGCCCGGCCGCTCATGGGAGCGGTCCGGGCCAGGCCATCAGGAGGGGATCGCCGCGTTAGGCGTCGATCGCCGCTTCTTCGTCGGCGTCTTCGTGTCCGAAGGCTTCGACATCATCGTCCAGGGTGTCGGCCAGACCGTCGTGCTGATCGTCGAAGTTTTCCTCGTCGCTGAGTACGTCCTCGTTCACGCTGTTTACGTCGGCAGGTTCGCCGGTCTGTTCGCCGAGCTTGAACTTCATGCCCTCGGGCAGCCATGCGAGCGCGGCGTCCTTGACCTCCTGCTCGATGATCGCCTTCCCGGCGAAGATCGCTTCGCAGGTCTTGGACAGCTCGGCCTTTTTCGAGGCGGCATAGCGGGCAGCGAGATCGGCCCCGCCGACCTCGGTGAGCGCGGCCAAACACGAGGTTTTGCTGACACGATCGAAGAAGTTCTCGGCGGTGGGTCGCCACATCTGCGCGACGTCGATGTCGAGCATCGTGCCCATTACCGCGTGGATCGGATGATATTCCGAGCCATACCCCTTCTTCGCTTCGAGTGAGATCGCGACCGCATAGGCGAGCCAGGCGGCCTTGGCCTCGTCTTCGAGTTCGCGGAAAGCGACGAAGCGCTGCGCCGCGTCGGCGGGTTCCTGCCAGTTCCTGTCGAGCTTCTCGGCCGCTTCGGCAAGAATAGCCTCCGCGCTCGATTGCGGCAGTTCACCCGTCGCCGGGTCGTTCGGACGCCCGCCTTTGATCGCGGTGCCCTTGCTGTCATAGTTCTGCTTGTCCGCAAGCGCGAAGATCGCGAAGTCGAGCGCAAGCCCGGCATCGCCGATAAGCGAAGCGGCGAGGATGTTGCGGCGCTGGATAGACAGCTCGTCGAACAGTCGCGCGCTGATCGGCTTCTCGGTGCCCGGCGCCACCGCCTCCGGCTTCGAGGGCGCGCTTCCGGCGCGCTTGCCCGAACCCGAGGTCGGTTCTTCGGCGGTGGCGGTGACGTTGCCCTCTTCATCTGTGTCGAAGGACAGCCGCTTCTCGCTGTAGTAGTCGGCTTCCAGCACCATCTCGCCGCGCGTAGTCAGAACGAGGAAGCGGCCCGCTTCGCTGCGCCATTCCTCGGGGAGTTCTCGGACCGGATTGTTGAGTTCGCTGCGTTCGGTGTCGAGTGCCTCGTACTCGGCTTCGAGCGCCTCGAAGTCGCCGTCTTCGGCGTCTTCACCCTCTTCGAAGATGGCGCTGAGGTCATCCATGCGGGCATCGATCTCGTCGATGCGGACGCGGGCCTCCTGCGAGAGCGGGGCCGGGGGCAGGCGGACGGGATAGACACCCATTTCGCTGCGCGCTTGCCAGGAGTTGGTCGAGGCAACCGGCGTGATCCATCCGAGCCCGGTTTCAGCCGCGAGCCGGGTCGCCTCGGCTTCCATTGCCTCTCCGGCGAGTTTGTGCGCCACCTCGGTGTCGATCCAGCGATCATCGGCCGCTTCGCTGAACAGGTCGCGCTCGACGCGGCCCCCGGCAGCGACATAGGCATCTTCGCCGATCAGCATGGCAATGGGGTCATTGCCGCGCATCGATCCGTTCGCCACCATGCGGCGGATCGCGTCCGGGGTTGCGTTCCAGGCGGTGCGCATCTGCTGATAGACCCGCAGCTGCACCTCGTGCTGGTCGGTCGCGGCGTAGGCCTTGGCGATCTCGAGCGTGATCTCGCCTGCGGCAAGCGCTTCGAAGATCGGTTCGGCAAGATTGGCGAGCCGCAGGCGTCCCTCGACGAAGCGCTGGGTGAGGCCGAACCGCTTGGCGACACCGGCGATGTCGGTGCCTTCCTTGATGAAGTGCTCGAAGGCACGGCACTCTTCGGCAGGCGTCATGCCGACGCGCTGGAAGTTTTCGGCCAGCGACGCCTCGCCCGCATCTTCCTCGCTTCCCTCGAGAAGCTTGCACTCGATTTCGGTGTCGGGCGACCATGCGCCGCGCTCGACGATCATCTCGATGGCCCGCAGGCGGCGGCCGCCGGCGATCACCGCGAATTTGCCGCGCTTCTTGCTCTTGGTCACCAGCAGGTTCTGCAGCAGGCCGCGCGCTTCGATATCGGCCGACAGCTGGGCATCGTCGTCTTCGCTGCGCGTCTTGCGCACATTGGCATCGCTCAGATAGAGCTTCGAAAAGGGAATCAGCATTGTCTTTACTCCTGATGTGCTCCCGGTCATCACCCGGGCACACACTCCCTCCCCCTTCCCTTTTGTTCGGGTCGGGACTGTAATGGTCAGGCCGTTTTCAGGAGCTTCGCGAAGATTGCGGCCGCACTGCCGGTGGGCACGAAGACCCGAGTGCGGAAGCTGATGATTTCGGTGAAGCAGCCAATGCTCTTGAGCCAGGGCAGCTGCTCGGCGGGCGCCCCAGCGATTTCGAACCGCTTCTCCCCGGCCACGCGCGAGCACTTGATGGTGGCCTCGAATGGCTGCCTGATCGGGACCGTGCGGCTTTCGCTGAGCGCATTCACGATCGTCTCCGGGGTGAGTTCGATCGCGGCGGCGATGTCGAACTTTTGGAGCAGATTGGCGACATCGAGCTCATGGACGATCCGCCCTAGCCAGCTGCGGCCTTCCTCGTCGACGATTCGTCGGACTTCGAGATAGTCGATCGGCAGTGTCGACCAGATTGGAAGGAGCAGCCCCGTGGCAAGATAGACCGTGTCGGTGCTGAGCTTCTCGGCCGCTTCGGCGACCTCTTCTTGCCACCCCTTCTCGAAGGTACGACGCGAGCATTCTTCCCACGCGGATTCGGCAAGATCTTCGAAGTGGTGGTACTCGCGGCGTAACGGCCGATGAAGGATGACACGCCGGATTAGCTCGCCGCGCTCGGTCATGAAGTGGCGTGAGGGTTCGGCCAGCGCGCATTTGCCGCTCTTCGTGTTGTGCATGAGCATGCACCCGTCGGTGTAGTCCCGGCGCTCGAGCACGCGCTCCAGACCGATCGGGCGCGCCCGTGTCCGCAAGGCGAGCTGCAGGAGGTGCGAAGTCGCGCCCGTGCGTTCGTCCGTTCGCAGGATGATATCCTCGACCACCTCCGCCTGTTCGACCTGCATGGTCTCCACACCGACATCGAGTGAGCCCGCTTCGCGCGCGGCGCTGACGCGGGCCTCGACGAGGCCAAGGAACTCGTCGAAGATCGCGTTCTGCATGCCGATCGGCAGCGCAAGAATCCGGTTGAGCCAGCGCTGGATAGGCGGAAGGTCTTCTTCAAGGATGCCATCGTCAGACACGATCTTGAGCCCGCTGCGGCGCTGGAAGTCCGCCAAGGTTGCGCTCTTGAGCTTGCCCTCGGCGAGCAGGGCGAACCAGGTGTGGAGCGCCGCCTTGGCATATTCGCTCTCGAGATTGTCGGCCGGATCGAACAGGTTCTGCCCGCCAGTCTGCCGCTGGCCGCGGGTAAGCGCCCCGAGACTGTCCAGGCGCCGCGCGATCGTGCTCGTAAAGCGCAGCTCGCCCTTGCAATTGGTCGTCACGGGTCGGAACAGCGGCGTGTTCGCCTGGTGAGTGCGGTGCGTGCGCCCGAGCCCCTGGATCGCCCGGTCTGCCCGCCAGCCCGGCTCGAGCAGGAAGTGGATACGGCGTTTTTGGCACTTCGCATCGAGGCTTGCGTGGTACGAGCGTCCCGTCCCGCCGGCATCGCTGAAGACGAGGATCGGCTTGTGTCCGTCCATGAACTGATCCGTCTCGGACTGATTGGTCCGCGGCGAGCGGGTTTCCAGCTTCTGCTGGCCATCCGCGGCGTTGATGAGGCGTTTGGTTCGCCCCGTAACTTCGGCGACCTTGTGGGTGCCGTAGTGCTCGATGATCCCGTCGAGCGCTGGCTTGATCGGCGGCATTGCGCATAGGTGCTCGATCATCGCGGCGCGTCGTTCGATGGCGTGTTGGTTGTGGACTGGGTTTCCCTCCTCATCGAACATCGGGCGCGAGCACTCCTTCCCGGTGTCGTCGACGAACACCTGCATCTGCTGGGTCGGAAAGGCGCGCTCCAGATATTCGATCACGGCATCGAGCGGACTGAGGTCGAGGTCGAGCTCGGCGCGCTCCTCGGGCGAAAGGCTGTCGAGCCGACGGTCAAGAATGCTTTCGGCGGTTGAGACTAGCTGGACCACGACCACCTCGTCGCGGTCGAGGTGATGGTTGATGGCCGCGATTAGCGTCGGCAGTTTCATCGACAGGAGCAGCTGGTTGAAGAAGCGCTGCTTGGTGCTTTCGAACCGGCTGCGCGCCGCGGACTTTGCGCCGCTGTTGAGCGTCGCGCCGTCGATCTCGTCGACCACGCCGGTCAGTTCGAGCGCCTCTTCCATGTTCTGGTGGATGATCGCCCATGCATCGGCATAGGTGTCGTAGATGGCGACCTGTCCGGGGCTCAGATCATGCTTGAGGATCTCGTATTCTACGCCTGCAAAGCTGAGCGCGCGTGCCTGGTAGAGTCCCAGCGCCTTCAGATCGCGCGAGACCAGTTCCATGGCTGCGATGCCCCCTGCCCGGATCTGGGCAATGAAGTCCTCGCGGTTGGCGAAAGCGGTTCCCGGTCCCCATAGCCCGAGCCTGACGGCATAGGCGAGGTTGTTGACGTCCGATGCGCCTGTGGCCGAAGCGTAGAGGACGCGCGCGCCGGGAAGATTGTTCTGAAGCAGTACTCCGGCAATCCCCTGGAGCGAGCCGCTCTTTGCGCCCCGAGCACCCTCGCCGCCTGCGACGCCGCCCATCTCGTGGCTCTCGTCGAAAGCAATAACGCCCTCGAAGTCGTCGCCGGCCCAATCGAGCAGCTGCTTGAGGCGCGTCGCGTCCTGGCGCTGGCTACGCAGCGTCGGATAGGTGACGAACAGAATCCCATCGCGAAATGGAACGTCCTGGTCGATCTTCCAGTTCGATAGTGGCTGAATGTCTGCGGGCATACCGCCGATCGCGCTCCAGTCGCGGCGGGCGTCTTCGAGGAGGCTTTCGTTCTTCGAGACCCAGATGGCCTTGCGGCGACCTGCGAGCCAGTTGTCGAGGACGCAGGCGGCGATCTGCCGGCCTTTCCCTGCCCCGGTTCCATCCCCGAGGAAGTATCCTTTGCGGTATTCCTTTCCATTCTCGTCGAGCGTAAGCCCGACGCCTTCCTCGGACGGGACGAAGGTGCCCGGAAGATATTGGTCCCAGGCGTTACCGGCGTAGATCACGGTCTCGAGTTGGGCCTCGGAAAGGAGATTTTCACTGAGCACGCGGTCCTGCAGTGCCGGAACGTAGTGCGGGACGGGCGCGGGGATCGAACCCATCGCGACGCTCTCGACCAGCGGTGTAGGATGCTCGCTGGCATTGGTAATCTCCACTCTGCTGGGACGGTAAGGCAGGTAGACGCCGCTCTGTTCGCCCAGCGGCCGCGGCGCTTGCAGCGCGACGAACTCCAGCGGGGCAACGATCGGCTGCTCGATGATCCGGGATGGAATTCGAGCTTCCCTCGGCTTCGCCCTCATCGCCTTGAAGAGGCTTGCAGGCTTTGCTCTTGCGGCGGGACCGCGCAGGGGCGGCGCTTGCACTGCCTCGCACCGCGGGACCGGCTGAACTGTCTCGGCGATTGCGTTTACGGTGTCGCGGGCGACGACCGTAGGCCGGGTATGTCCTGGGATTTTGTCGACGACATAGAGGCGAACAGCGACGCTGGTGCCCTGCTTGTGATAGCATTTGGCTAGCCTGATCGAGGATTGGACCGTGCAGGAAGCGAAGGTCTCGTCATAGATCTTTGCAAGCTTCGCGCTCGTCGTGAACCAGTCAGGCATGATTGCAACCACGCGCCCTCCCCCTGCGACCCGTCCGATTGCTGCCCTGAGGTGCCGTACGGCAGCGTATTCATCGACTCCTCGGCCGACCGAGCGGGAGAATGGCGGATTCATGAGGATCAACGTTGGTCGAACCTCGGGGTCGAGTTTTGAGGACAGCATCGCGCCGTCGAAGCCACTCACGCTTGCTTCGGGAAAGATCAGGGCCAGCTTCTCGCGGCGCCTCGGGTCGATCTCGTTGAGGTGCAGCGCCCGTACCTTCGGTAGCATCGCAACGAGTGAGCCGTGCCCGGCGCTCGGCTCGAGTACGATATCGCTCTCGTACGGTACCGCGAGCTTCACGGCCAGCGCGGCTAGATCTGCCGGTGTTGAGAACTGCTGATAGCGGATTTGGTCTTCGCTACGCACTGTATGCGTCGGGAGCCTTTCGACGAGCTCGCCGATCTTGGCGATTGAGATATCGTCTGGCCCAGCGTGAGCGCTTTGGAAGTGGCGCGACAGCGCCGCTTCGAGAAGGTCGTACGCATCTCGTTGAGACCATAATCCTTCGGCCGTGCCGCCGCCGTAAAGCGACGTCATGACCTTGAAGAGCCGCTTTTTCGATATGGAGCCACTCGCGATCGCGGTTGCTACGGTGTCGATCGCGGTGGCGAGCCGAATAGTGGATTGTTCGAAGAGGTCGGTCACGGTCTGCTCCTGATGCTGAACCGCATCAGGTCATCCCCCTCCCCTCCCCCGTCCTCTGCGCTCAAACTTTGCGACTTTGTGGAGAGCCTATGTCAGCAATGTCTGCTCCTGCTAGTTTCTATTGCTTTGGTCGGTCCTCTTGAGCTGCTCGAATGCGTCTAGAGCCCGTTCCAGCACAGCTCCCAGCGGCAGATCCTCGTCCGCAGATATTCTGTGAAGGCGCTCGACTGTTTCTTCAGTCGCCTTGATGTTGACCTGACGGTTGAAGCTTGTCGTTCGGCGCCGCCTTCTCCGTGCTACTTGTGGTTTCTCATCTGGGGTTGATGCAGTTTTTCCACCGTCGGGTTGCGCCGCTCTCCGGCTAGGGAAGCCCTGAAGCGCCGAGACTGCGTCGATTGCCTCGATCGGCACTGGTTTCGGTTCTGCGATCGGCTGAAAATCGCTGAGATCGCCGAATGGATTGGCTCTCGTCATTTCAAGCGGCCCTTTCTGCCTGGTTATGCTGTCGAGCGTCCCGCAATTTATTGATGACCTCGGCCGTGAACGCTTCGGCGTTCAAGATCGCCTTGTCGATATTTGCGACCTCGTCTCGATCTAGCTGCTCGAGCGGCTGCTTGAAGGAGAACATGGCACGAAAGGCTTCGCGCTCGTTGAGCTGTGTGTCGAAGACTGGTATTCCCGCTTGCGCGAGGCTGGCCTGGATGTGGCCCATGGTTCGTGTCCGGATGATCGGGCTTGTTCTGGTTAGAAGAACGGCAAATGGCGTCTTTCGACCGCTCATTTTCTCCTGCTGCCTCACGACCCTGATTGCCCGCCCCGCTTGCTCGGCGTCCAGTTGGGATCCTTGGGTTGGGATTATTACGAGGTCAGCCTGGCTCACTGCCAGGAGGACTATTTTTGCTGCCGTACCCTCAAGATCCACCACGACGAAGGGTGTTTTCTCTGCGGCCTCTTCGATCCGCTCGATGATGTTTTCCTCGTCGGCGGTTGCGTCGATGTTCATGTTTGCCGGCGTGTTCGCGCCTTCGGCCCATGCCTTGATTGGGTGATTGGGATCGGCGTCGATGACCGACACCTGCGTTGAGCGCGCTATTTCGGTTGCTAGGAGGAGCGCGGCCGTTGTTTTCCCGGCACCTCCCTTCGGGCTGATGAACACGATCGTCGGCATCTGTGTCTCCAGAGTTCTGCGGCGGCTTTCACGGCTACCCAGTTAGCTACCCGGCTAGCCTTCAGTTATGCACGGATAGCTGATAGCTAGCCGGATAGCAATAGGCTAGCTATCGGGTACCGAGCGGATAGACGGTAGCTAGCAGCTAGCGACAAAGTACCTTGTACGTAGCCTATAGGTAGTTGGTAGCTATCTTGGTAGCTGGGGGATAGCTAGGGGATACCGGCTAGCTAGAAGATAGCCGCTCGATATCTGTCGGATACCCTCTCCAGACCCTCGCTCCATCTCGCCGAGGAACCGATCCATGCTGGCTTGGTGGGTCGTACACAATCGTAGGCTTGCATGTCGCGCTCCAGCGCAATCCGCGCCGATTGTTCCCACCCGCAAAGCCACTTCGACCTCCCGTCAGAGTGCCATATTCGAGATCAAAGCGCGAAGTCACGGCTTCTTGGCTCATCGCTCAGTGACGAGGTCGAGATCGGGGGGAGGGGAGGGTGCTCACTGTTTGGTGTCGCTGCCTTTTGCTGTTTGTGTCTCCGCTTTATCATCTCGTACTTGGCATTCGTTGCAGGCCTTCTGCGGTCTTCTCATCGTCTCTTGGGTGAGCTCTCATTGCTCAGTTTTCCACAGCCTGCCGGTGTTATTTCGGGTTAGGATTCGTGTTAAGCCATTGGTCCGGCTCGATATCGAGTTGATCTTACACCGGATTTCCGACCTGCTGTCGTCCTTTGCGTGTGTAATACCCCGAAGTATTGTGGGCGAAACCCCGAGGATTTGTGGGCGATACCACGAATCCACGCGGTGTGGGTAAAACCCCGAATCTCAAATGCTTTGTGTGTGAAACCCCGAATATGGCATTGCCGTGTGTGAAACCCCGAATCTGCCACGGCCTGTGTGTGAAACCCCGAACGATTGACATTTGTGGGTGAAACCACGAAAGTAGCTCTATGGAAAGCGATTCACCGAATCAGCAACTTGCGCTCATGAAGGAGCGCCACCCGCAGCATGACCTGTTCATCTGCGATGTTGCCGATGCGGTGCTTAAGGATGTCATGGCCGAGCTAGAGCATCCTTTTTACTCTCTGTCCAAAAAGCCGGAGACCAGCATCCGGCGCTACGAGCATAATGGCCAGTGGCTTCAAGTAACGCCGAGCGTGAAGGGCTTGGCCACAATCTACGACAAGGACATCCTGATCTATGCGATCAGTCAGATTATGGCGAAGCTCAAGCGCGGTGAGAGTGTAAGCAAGCGCGTCCGGATCAACAGCCACGACCTTCTCGTCTTTACCAATCGCGGGACTTCCGGGAAGGACTATGAGGCGCTTCAGGAGGCCATCGAACGCATCCGTGGCACGACAATCTCGACCAACATCAGGACCGGTGACATGGAGCAGACCGATACCTTCGGCCTGATCGATTCCTCGTCAATCCGGCGTAAGCATGGGCTCGATGGCCGACTTCTCTCCTGCGAGATCACGCTTTCTGACTGGGTCTTCAATGCGATCCAGCATAATGAGGTTCTGACACTTCACCGCGATTATTTCCGGCTACGCAAGCCCATCGAACGGCGCATCTACGAGCTTGCCCGCAAGCATTGCGGTCAGCAGCCATCCTGGAAAGCTTCCCTCGAGATTCTTCACAAGAAGTCAGGTTCGAAGTCGACCGATCGTGAGTTCCGGCGCGCTGTGCGCACCCTGGCAGCTTCGGATCATCTCCCCGACTACCTCGTCGCCTATGACGCCGAGACTGATATGGTTCTCTTCACAAATCGCAACACGATGAAGATCGTCAGCGACAAATTTGGGGGAGGGGAGGGGGACAGCGAGCCTTGGTCTGGGCGCCTCGATCCGGAGGTCTTTGCAGAGATCCGTTCTGCCGCCCCCGGATGGGATCCGTATTATCTCGAAGGAGAATGGCGCCGTTGGGTCGGAGATGAGGAAATCCAGCCCAAGCACCCTGAACGCCACTTCCTGAAGTTCGCTCAGAGCTGGTTCGAAAAGCGAGGGCGCCCTTAGGGCAAGTCGTCGTGGCGAAGGCGCCGAGATTCGTTCACCGTCGCCCAGTCCTTGAACCCGCGTGGAGGTCGGTCGCGGCTGATGGTGCGGCCGGGCGCCTCATGGGCTTCGATCGCGCGCTCTGCGGCGCGCTCACCCGCCTTGTCATTGTCTGTGGCGATGTGCAGCTTGGTAACAGTTGGTGGGATCCGCAGTTGCCCGATCCTCTGGTCACCAAGGGAGCTCCAGCACGGGATGCCTCTGAGCGAGCTGTATGCTGCTGCATCTTCCATACCTTCGGCCAGGGCAAGTTCGTGACCCCCGAATGGAGGTGACCAAGCGGCCTGTCCCGGGCTCCCGAGCATGAACTTGCCCGCATGACCGTCCCCGCCTGGGTTGAGGGCTATCCTCTGAATTGCGGCCAACTCAGAGCCCAATTTCACCGCAACGATCAGCGCCGGCCTGAATTTCGTTCGAGGTTTTCTTCCGAAAGGACACCGCGGATGAAAGCGGACGTCGGGAAGATCTGTCGGAAGGTTGCGCAACCGGAGATAGTTCTCCCCGATCGTCCCTCGTATCGCGGTTGAACTGTCCCATATCCAGTGCATGTTCGGAGCGGTCTTCGCTTCGGCGAATCTAGGCATTGGCGCGTGCGATCTAGGGGTTAGCCGCGCGATTCCCTTTAGCACGTCAGCGTTATTGCAGCCAGCGAAGCAGTGGACGAGGATGCCTCGTTCGCCTTGTCGCACAGATAGGGAAGGGCTGACGTCCGAATGTGCCGGACACAAGCACATCGCATAGGAGCCATGCCACCGACCGCGCAGAGCTGCCACAATATCGACCGTCTCCTGGGTTGGTTGAAGCGCCACCAGCATAATTCGACTCCTCTACCACATCACTTCCTCCCTTCCTCCTTGTTTTTCCGTACCTTCTTCGCTTCGTCAGCGACGTTTTGTTTCTGATCGCTGCCGAAGTCGGCAGCCGCAGAGCGCTGATCCTTGACCAGCCACAAGCGTTTGACGCTTGGAGGGCAAGAGCGGTTCGACCTTTTTTGTGAGCGTTGGTAGCTCGGCCTCTCGGCCGGATTGATGGTGCTTCTCGGGTCGGCAGATTGGTCTTGCGCTTGACCCGCCTCTGCGATTGGCTCCTGCTCGAAAAGGTCGCCTTGATCGGTCGGGCTCGATAGCCTATCGTTTGTCCGCGATATGAGAACCGCGCCGAAAGGTGTGGTTATGAGAAAACTCTCGGTTATCCTGTTTGCCCTGGTTTGTTCGCCGGTTTCGGCTCAAGGGGTTTCTGTTCACACTTTCGGCGCTGAAGCACCTGAGGCCTTTCAGGAAATCGTGCCCGGTTCCCCTTCGGTACCGGTACCTTCAGCTGACACCGGTCTGAATTCTCCTGAGACAGCGCTCCGAGAATATATGGTCGCTGAAAGTGTCTCACCGCCAGAAGGCGAGACCTCGTTTTCTCCTGAAGTTCCGGGTTGGATGAGGGCAGGGCGGGTATCATCAAGCCCTTTCACCCTGCTCCGCACCTACCATCCGATGCCCTGTGGATCGGAAGGGTACTTCCCTCGACATGGGATCTCCGCGGATGCACAAGCTCGGCGCAGCTTGTATTTCGACCTGATCGCCGAGGTGGCCTGCGAGGTCGGCGTCCCTTTACGCCTGTTTGACGCTCTGATCGCCCAAGAAAGTCGCTACCGACCTTATGCTCGGAGTACTGCTGGTGCCATGGGCCTCGCGCAGCTCATGCCCGGTACCGCTGCGTATCTGAGGGTCGCCGACCCGTGGCATCCCGAGCAAAATCTTCGTGGCGGCGCTCGTTACCTCAAGGAGCAGCTTGATCGGTTTGGCTCATGGGAGCTCGCGTTGGCAGCCTACAATGCCGGGCCGGGGAGGGTCGAGCAGTACGACGGGATTCCGCCATTTCGAGAAACCCGCAATTACGTTCGAACCATCCTAGCATCGATCGACGGGGGAGTGGCACCCCGGCAGCTTTATCGACCTTCGAACCCCTTCCGCTCAGTATCGATCTCTCCCTTCAAGTCGGCTTCATACGTCCCAGAAAACTGAAAACCCGACCCACCAGGCATAATAGATGCTGATTGCCAGGATGACCGGCGTCCCCTTGAGGTAGTTGAGCTGCCAACGCAGCCAGATTTTTGGCACGAGCAGTGTTTTTTGAATGCCCGTCTCGATCGCCGGTCGCCATCGTCCGGATCGCCAGTCGTCGGCGGTCACGATGACGGACAGGAGAGCGCATATCACCGCCATTGCGCCGACAGCTATGTAGAGGCTGGTCCAAGCTATAAGGGCTTCCTGTTTCATCACAGCGTCCTAGCAATTGCTTTCTCTATAATCGCTGACCTGCCGTATCAGTTTCGTATCCCGTCGACCATGAATGCTTTCCCGTCTGCCAAACAGCGTGTGCCCGATATTCAGGTCGCCGGCCCGGGCTTTCGAAATCAGTCCGCGCATGTAAGCGTCTGGCGTCTTTCGGATTTTCCCCTCACTCAGATGTTGGCCGGTAATCAGTGCGCACAGCAGCGCAACCTGTGTTCCCAAAGCTCCCGACGCGGCCGCGGCCGTCGCTTGGCTTATCTGGCATGCCTGCGCGACCTTGTGCAGTTCGTTCAGGCCCGGTCGTGTTCCCAAGTTGATCATCCCTTCGATGCAAGGGAAGAGGGTGGGGGCCTCCGACCATTCGAACCCGGAGCGCTCAATCCCGTGTGGATCGGTGTCGCTTCTCGAAGTCTCCCGATCGAGCTTCTCTGTGCTTCCTCCTGCATCATCCGTTGAGGCTGGCTCTGGTGTGCTCACGTTTCGGCTACGATTCTTCGCCAAGCCGGTTACATACTGATGATCTGGGTTAACGCTGTATTGATGGTGCCTTTCGCGAGGCACTCTAGTGCCCGGTTCTTCTGTCAACGACACGGCTGATGTGCCCCCTAATTGGCTGAGGATCCGATCAAGAAGCCGTTCGGCGAGGTTGTGTATCCGCTTTAGCTGGGAGATCGTTTCGGCACACGTCCGCCGCCTCCCGTACTTCCTTTGCTCTTGGGCGAGTGCATCGAGTTTCCATCGGATTGCGACTGCCCAAGGGACGCTTTGTTCATAAGGTCTGATCAGGCGGTAAGCAGTGCTCGTTATGCCCGAGATTTCTCGCGGCAACCTCATGTGGTGGTCAGCGATGAGACGCTCGCGCACCGCGAGTTCAGTCAAATATCCTTCTAGCAGCATGAGAGGTGCTAGCGACCATCCAGAGGCGTCGGGTTCACACCGACCCTTCGATATGCCGAAGTGGCGTTTCCCGTTCCCTGGGAGCCTGTAGGGCGTTGCAAAGCCGTACCGCGCCATTCGGGACAGGTTGCTTCTTGCTTTCGACCAACCGAGCCGAACTTGAAGGTGAAGATTGCTGGCCGCAATCAGCGGGCCGCAGCTGCTGTCCCATTGCACGTCGTTGGCTGCGACATACGCCGCGGCATCGTGCAGATCCCGCCACACACCTCTTGGGACAGCGATCGTCACAGGCGGCGTGCGTGAGAATTGCTCGAGTATAGCGATGAGCCTTCGCTTCCGCTCCTTACCAGATGTAGCACTGCCAGCGGCCGGAAACTGATTCATCATCTTGATGATTCTCGCGGAGTATTCGGCTTTGGCAGCAGGCGTGTCGAGATCCTCGATCCCTTCTAGCTTGGTCCTAACGGCTATGGGTATCGTGTTGATCAAATCCCCGATTGCCAGGACCTCACCGCAACTCCCGTTTGTCCGTCCTTCGCGCAGCTTTTGGGCATAGGTCATCATATCGCTTCCTCACGGTCGAGGAGCGGCGCAGGCAGCAGATAACGTCGCGAGAATCGCGAAATCTGCTTGCAAATTGTCAGGGAGCGTCTACCTATCGGGTGTCATTCGGCTTTTGCCGCCACGTGCGGTAGATGCTTCCTTTGAAAGGCCCGGGCTCTGCCCGGGTTTTTCTTTGCCTGCTCCGCATTCCTCCCTGCATTTGCACCCGCAGGTGCGTCGGCCCAGTGTGGCACGCAGCCACGATTCATCGCGCGCAAAAGCGCTTGCGATTTTGTCGGTCTGTTGCTAGGGAGACGAGGACGCCGCGCTCCGAAGCAACAGGATGCGCAAAAGGGGTCCCGCTCCAACGGGACCCCTTTTGATTTCTAGAGCAACATCAGCTGCTCCTTCTGTTTGCTCGGTGTTCCAACGAGAAGAGTTTCCTCGATCATCGCCATAATGACGGCGTTGCGGGAGTTCAGATCCTCCGTCTTCATTTCGTCGATCCTTGCGATCATGGCTTTTGGAAGCCAGATCTCGAGCGGTTTGAAGCCTTGTGATCGACGCCGTGATCTCTGATCAGCTTTCCGATCACGCATCACTTTCGACTTTCGGTGCATGATTGCCCCCGCTTGTGACTAGTCACGCCCCATTCTTCGGTCGGTCGTGCAGAGGGAGTGGTCATCCGTATGCGTGCTCGAAACCGTCGCCATTCTGTCGGCGTTCCATTTGGGCGTGATGCCGTGCGATCGTTGCCGATGTCCTCTGAGCGATACTTTCGCAAAGCCCGGCCCTGAGCGAAGAGAATTCACCCTCGCAAGTCGCCATTTCTCCGGGCAGATGCTTTGCCAGCGACGTTGCCACGAGACTGATCGTCTCGCAGCATGGGTCTTCATACGATCCTGAGACTTCGTCGCACAGAAGTGACAAGGCAGCCCTGACCGGGTCAATATTCAGGCGAAGAAGAACGCGCTGAAATTCGCACATCGAGAGCTTCCCTTCACGAAGTCGGGGAAAGAAATCGTTCCGTCGGTGCTTGGGGATGACGCCTTCGTTCGCCAGCGCATAAACGCTAACCCCCTGTTTAGACATCTGTTCACGGATGATCACGGCGTAGCGTTGATGCAACGTATGCGTCGCCCGCTCCATGCCTTCGTCAGTCCTATCGCACATGCCCCTGCGAACCCCATCCTATGACATGTCATAGGATGGGCCTGTTTTCTCGCTAGATGCAAGCAGAAAGTTTTGAATTGGCAACGATGAGCGCGCAAAACACCATGGCATCTGCGGCTCCGCAGCGCCTGCTGCTTGCGCCAGTTAGGTCCCTCTTGATCCGCTCCATGGCGTGATTTGTATTTGCGTCCAGCTTTATCGATAGCGTCACCGTTCCACAGGAGTTCAAGTCGTTTGGAAGAGTGTCAATATCAACTGCTCTTGATTGATCATATATCTCTGTAGCGTACCAGATTACGTCCCTAAAGGACTGGAATTTTCCTGTTTCTATAGTCAGATTATGTATCGCCTTCGCTACCAAGGCGAACGCCGGTCTGCTAATCGCGATCCGGTGCGATATGCGTACATTGCTTTTATTATTCTCGCTTATCACGCGTTTTTCCCACACGGTGGTTGTCAATTCACCTCCGGGTGCCCTGTTTGGACGATTTTTGCAACATTGACGGCCGGTGTGCGGTTTCGTGACGCCACGTCCCGGAATTGCGGGTCTTATGGTGCCCGTTCGGGACGAGTGTGCCCGGAAATCGTGAGGTGGCTGCCTGGATATCGTGAAGCGACGTCCCGAATTCGGGATGAGCGTGCCGCGATTTCGTGAAAATCGCTTTCGTGATTCGCTGAACGTCGAATGTAAAGGTTGAGAAAAGGTTCCTGGCGGGTCGATTTTCCCATTGGCGGTTGTCGCCAACCTGAATTGAAAGGGAAAATCCAATGCATGCACTCAAGATGAAGAAGGCGGGCGGTGCTCTCGCCGTCGCCGTCGCGGCGCTGGCCGGTGCCAGCGTGTTCGGCGTGGAAGCCGCGCTCGCGGGCACCGATGCGACCTTCGACACTGCCCTGACGCAGTTCACGAACTTCCTCGAAGGCTCGGGCGGTCGGATCATCACCGTTCTGTCTCTCGCTGGCGGCATCGTCGCGCTGGCCTCCGGTCGCTTTTCGCTCGGCCAGGTCGCGATCCCGGTCGGCGTCGGCGTGGGCGCCGGCACCGGCATTCCGATCGTCACAGCGTCGGTCACCGGTACGGTCTGATCGTCGATCAAGGGTGTCCCCTCGGGAGGAAGAAGCGGTGCCCCTGATCTGCTTCTTTCTCTCACCTCTGGCGGAGCTGACCATTGGACCAGTATTCGATCCCCAAGCATCTCGACGATCCTGAGCTCATTGGGTTCTGGACGCTCGATGAATTCCTCGTGATGGTCATTCCTTTCACGTGGGGAATTCTCGCGCAGCATGTCGTCATCGGTCTCGTTTTGGCCGTCGTGGCGTGGTTCTCATATCGCAAAGTGAAAGCCGGGCGCTCGATGCATTGGGTCCTGCATTTTGCCTATTGGCATTTGCCGGGTGAATTCTTCGGTCTGAAGGTCGCTCCGCCTTCTCATCTCAGAGTGATGGCGGGCTGACATGGAACTTTCTCTTGCACACGAGACTTCGCAACGGACCCTCAAGCAGCGCAATCTGCTTGCACTCATCTGCATGGTGCTCGGCATCTTGGTTGTGGTGATGTTCACTGCCGCATCGACCCGAGACCGAGAGGTAGTTCTGCAGCCGATCCTGCCGAGCCAGATGACCCTGAGCTCGTCTGCCGTGACTCCCGAATATCTCGAGGCCGTCACTCGCGATACCGCACAGCTCGCGCTCAATCGCTCGCCCGAGACGCTCCAGTACTGGATGGACGGGCTGGTTGCGATTTCGGCCCCGGAAACTCGCGGCGCTCTCAAGGCCGATCTCATGAAGATCATGGATGAGCAGAAGGGATCGCAGATCACGCAATTCGTCACGATCGACTGGATCAGAACCGATCCTGACAAGCTGACCAGTCAGGTCGGCGGGGTGCTCCACACCATTGTCGGCTCCAAGGACGTTCGGCGCGAGCACAAGATCTTCCAGTTCGACTGGACTTACACCGGCGTCTCGCTCCGGCTGAAAGGGTTCGGCGTCATCGTCGAGAAGAAGGAGGACGCCAAGTGAGCATCGCCCTTACAAGCCTTGCGATCGCGAGCGGGGCTTCGCTCCTGGCGCGGCCTTCATGCATTGCTTCGCGCACCGCAGGCGCGGTTATCGTCTTCGCGGCTTTGGCACTGCCGGCTGTTCCGGCACTAGCCGACGAGAGCATCCTTGCGGTCGACAACGGTGAGGTGCGCTGCAAGGCGTCGAAGACCGATCTCACGCGCATCGCGCTCAAGGACGACCGGTTCGTTTCGGTCTCCCGCGTGCAGTCGGGCGTCGAGGGTCAGGACTTCTCAATCGTGCACGAACCCAACCGGGGCGACATCTACATCTCGGTGCCGGAGGGTTACACCAAGCCGAACATCTCCTTTTTCGGCACCACGCAGAAGGGCTTCGTGTACAAGTTCGATTGCCAGATTGGCGGCGACAGTGCCGTACAGGTTTTCATCGCCAATGCCGACGTCGAGAACCCTGCTCCGGCGCCCGAAGTGCTCGCGGTCTATGGTTCCTTGCAGGACCGCGCTGTCGGGCTCGTCAAGGCCATGTTCGAGCAGCGCCCCGTGACGGGCTTCGAAATCTCGGATTCGGCGCGCGCGCCGGTCAATGTCGGCGACCTAAAGGTTCAGCTGATCACCGAATATCGCAGCCCGACTATGACGGGCAAGGTCCTGCGCATCGAGAACACCGGCGCTTCGCCCATCGTTCTTGCTGAGCAGTTGATCGCCGGAGACGGCGCGATCGCCGTCACGATCTCCAATCCCAACCTCTCGAGCGGCCAGGCGACTGCCGCTTACGTGGTCGTGCCGCAAGGAAGGTAGAGCTCATGGATTTTCTTAGACGCAAGCCCAAGGACCTCGATGCCGAGGAGAAGGCCGAACAAGATGCTGTCGATGAGACCGGCTCGATCGTCGACAACGACAAGGCACAGAAGCGCCAGCGGATGATCTTCTTCGGCATCGGCGGCATCGCCGTGATCGGCGCGACCATGTTCGTGCTAGACACCGGCGAGACCGTCGATGCGGCGATGGAGACTGGCAAGAAGACCGAGGTTTCCACCGACGCCCTGATGAACCGGCAGATGGTCGATCAGGAATGGATGTCGATGTACGAGGGGCAGATCAACTCGCAGGATCAGCGGCTCAAGGGCGTCGAGAAGCAGTCCGAGCAGGTTGCCCAGCTCCAGAACGAGATCCAGTCGCTTCGCGGCCAGAATGCCGAGATGGCCCGTGATGGCCAGCATGTGCTCGACGCCTATGAGCGCGAGAACCAGCAGCTGCGCCAGCAGCTCGACCGGGGGAACGCGCGCCCCACCGCGCCCGGTCCGGTTGCCGCCGCCCGTGACATGGGGGTATCTCAGGCTCCTGGCTCCGGTGCGGCGGCAGCCCCTCCGCCTGCGCGCCGCGGCAGCGACGTGCAGATGGTCGCCTTCACGCAAGGTGCAGGAACCGGCTCGCGGATCGATCCTGCCAAGGCCCCGGCAGTCTATACGGACTCGCCGAACTACCTTCCGCCCAACTCGATGGCCAACGCCATCGTCGTCGTCGGGGTCGATGCGACCACCAACACCCGCAGCCAGAGCGATCCGCTGCCAGTGCTTCTGCGCATCACAGGGCCCGCCCGCTCGGTCTATGGTGAGGGCAAGCTGCTGGCGACCCGGGTCCAGGGCTGCATGGTCAATGGTGCGGCCTATGGCGATCTTTCTTCGGAGAAGGTCTACGTCAAGCTCCAGCGCATGACCTGCGCTCAGCCCGGTGGCCGCTTCGCGGTCTCCGAGGTCAAGGGCTTCATCGCCTTCGGCGGCAAGGTGGGCATTCGCGGCCGCGTCGTGAGCCGCGAGGGCGGGCTGACTACCCAGGCCTTCATCGCCGGTCTGTTTGGCGGCGTCGGGAATGCCTTTCAGGGTGCGAACCAGATCCCGCGGATCGCCAATGAACCGGTTCTACCATCAGCCTCGGACGTCGGCATCCAGGCGATCGGCGGCGGCGCTGCCACCGCGGGCAACACCCTGTCCGACTATCTCATCGAGCGGGCCGAGCAATATCAGCCGGTCGTCGAGATGCCCACCGGTGCGGCGGTCGAGGTCGTGTTCCTTGACGGCACCTTCATCAGGAATTGAGGCTCGCCATGGAAATTAGATGGACAACCTGGAAGGTCTTCGGAGCCGTCCTCGCGCTCACCGGAACGGTCGCTGCGGCGGCCGCCGTGGGTCACGCGGCGACCAGTGGCGGTGCCGATAGCGTCAAGGCGGCTCTCATGGAACGCCTTCCCAAGACCGAGGTCACCGCGATCGATTGCGACAAGATCGAGGGCGTGTGCGAGGTGCAGGCGCGTCAGAACCTCTTCTACATCGATCATTCGGCGCGCTATCTCATCATCGGCCGTGTCTATGACATGGAAACCAAGCAGGACCTGACCGCGGCGCGTCTGCTTGAGATGAACCCCGACATGCTGATCGGCGGGGGCGGTGCTCAGGACGACGAGCCTGCCGATACGCAAGCCGCTTCCCAGGCGCAGCGCGGCCCCGCTCCCGATGCGCGTATCGATCCCGCGGCGCTTGCCGCACTTCCTGCCAATGGCAGCGTGACGATGGGGAAGGGGGGGCGGACGCTCACCGTCTTCAGCGATTTTCGCTGCGGTTATTGCAAACGCCTCCACGAGACCCTGGCAACGCTTGATGTGAAGGTCATCGAGCGGCCGATCTCGGTGCTTGGCACCCGGCCCATCTCGGAGGCGGTGATCTGCGCTCCCGACAAGCGCCGTGCGGTCAACCAGGCCTATCAGGGCGGCTCGATCACCACCGGTGCGAGCTGCGACACCTCGGGTCTCGATGCAAACGAAGCCTTCGCGCGCAAGCACGGCTTTGGCGGCACCCCAGTAATCGTGCGCGAGGATGGGGCCGTGGTGCACGGATACCGTCCCCGCGAATTCCTCGAAACCTGGCTGAAGGAGAAGGTGTCGTGAACATCAAATCATTCCTTGCCGTGCTGGCGCTCGGGCTTGGCCTTTCGGCTTGCACCACCATGGGCACCAATGTGAACGCGAACTTTCGCTGCGAGGCGGCCGACAGCATCTGCTCGCCGTCGACGATCATTGATGACAGCGCGCTTGCGAAGATCGAAGAGACTTCGTCCGCGGATCTGCTCAATCCGGCAGGACCTTTCCGCATGGATGACGGGATCGATGCTCCGGTGCATGCGCCGGGTCTCGGAGCCGAACCTCTGATCGCCCGCGCAGCCCCGAGTTACGAGCTCGCCGTGGTGTTCCCCGGTTACACCGATGCCGCCGGCACTGTTCATGAGAAACGTACTGTGCGCACGCAAGCGTCGTTGCCGGGCCGCGGCGATGCCATGGAGACGATGGCGATGCGCGGCGCGAAGCCTGCGCGTTCGCAGGGTCTTCTCGCTGCAGCCGAGAGCGCACCTCCCTATCTTGCGATCGCGCCTGACCTCGTAGGTCCGTCCGCGCCCCTGGCCTCCGGTCAAGCTCCACCACCGCCCGTTGCCCTTGCGGATGCAGGGGAGGGCGCCGCTCCTGGCCCGCCCGCTCTCGCCGCTCCCGTCAACCCGATTGCCGAGATCGAGGCTGAGGTTACCGAGAAGCTCGCGGCGCAGCAGCGCCTGCCGCGGCGCGAGGCAGCATCTTTCCCCGCCACGCCGGAGTGATCGTGCCATGATGCAGGCTCTCAACAACATCATCGATCTGGTTACCGGCGACAGCCGGAAGCCTGAGCAGACCGCCCGACCCGCCAACGTCCCGATGCTCTCGCACTTCCTCGGGTATCGGTCTTTCGATGAGGAGAAGCGCATCTTCCATCAGGTGCGCTCCAAGGGTTTCATCATCGAGCTCGCGCCTCTCGTCGGCGCGAATGATCGGGTGAACGATGTGATCGGCTCGCTGTTCTCGGACATCCTGCGGCCCGGCACCAAGTTCTCGGTCACCAACTACTCGAGCCCGCGCGTCGCGGAGAAGCTGCAGGGTTGGGCCCTGCCGCGCTACAAGGCGTCGGGGGTGTTCCAGACCCTAGCACGCCACCGCATCGACAAGCTGCGCAATGGCGCCTGGTCGACGCTCGCCAGCGACGGTCCCTTTTTCGTGCGCAGCTTTCGCGTGGTCATGGCCGTTGCGATCTCGGACGGCTCGGGACTTACCACCGACGATCTTCTGACCATGCGCGAGGGGATCAGCTCGGCGCTCGATTCCATCGATGTGCCCGTCAACGAGTTCACGCCCACCGACCTCATCCGCTTTTTCGACGAGATCCTCGCGCCCTCGACCGGCGCGGGCGATGAGGTTCCGGGTTACAACCGATTCGATCCGATCAACGAGCAGTGCATCCGCCGCGATCTGGTCACTCATGTCGAGCGTGATCGGCTTGTCCTTCACGCGCAATCGCTGCGGCCTACCGGTGCGAGCAGCGAGGGCGTACCGGAGATGAAGGACTTCGTGCCCGAGCGGTTCGACGTCCGCACGATGGCGGTGCGCAACTTCCCCGATCGCTGGGCTCCGTGGGATACGCAGAAGGTCATCGGCGACATCTTCAATCCCAAGCTGTCGCTCCCCTGTCCGGTGCTTCAGACCGCCTGTGGGATCATCCCCAATTCCGAGGCGTCGGAAAGCAAGGCAGGTTACAAGTTTGTTCGCACCAGCTCGCTTGCCGAGGGGAAGGGCGTGAAGCTTGTTCCCAAGCTGCGCACCGAAGCTGCTGAATGGGAGTTTGTCGCTGACAGGGTGAAGCAGGGCGAGAAGCTCGTCTCGTGCTACTACGCGGTCTCTATCCTTGCGCCCAAGGGCCGCGGCGAGATGTGCGAGCGTACCTTGAAGGCGCTCTACAAGGCGTGCGGATGGGATCTGATCGACGAGACCCATATCCAGCTGCCCGCCTTCATGGCGCATTTCCCCCTCATGCTCGCCGACGGGCTCGATTCCGATTTGAAGCGGATGAAGCGGATGCGCACGATGCGCTCGGCGAACCTTGCCGCCATCGCTCCGATCCAGGGCGAATACAATGGCGGGCATATCCCGCACCTCCTGTTCATTGGCCGGCGCGGGCAGCCGCAGTTCTGGTCTCCGTTCCAGAACAGCGCGGGCAATCACAATGTCGCTATCTCGGGCAAGTCGGGCTCGGGCAAATCGGTGCTGCTGCAGGACCTCACCGCAAGCTTCGCCGGCGTCGGCGCCAAGACGATCGTCATCGACGACGGGCGAAGCTTCGAGCACATGGCAAAGGCGCTCGGCGGGACCTTCACCGAGTTCAAGCTGTCCTCAGGGATCTCGATCAATCCCTTCCGCATGATCGACAGCGATCTCGCGAGCGGGGATGACGACTATCTCGTCGATTGCCTCGCCATGCTCAAGTCGATCATCTCGCAGATGGCGCGCAACGAGACCCGTCTGAACGATACCGAGCGCGGGCTGATCGACCAGGCGGTGAACCGTGTGTGGGACGGGCACGGACGCGACGGCACTGTCGATGATGTCATGGTAGCGCTCAAGGAGCACGAGCATCCTTTCGCCTACGATCTGGCGACCTCGCTCCTTCCTTTCGCCTCCACCGGTACCTATGGTCGGTTCTTCTTGGGCGATGCCAACCTCGACCTGTCGGCGGATCTCACTGTGTTCGAGCTCTCCGATCTTGCGACCCGCGAGGAGCTGCGCGGCGTGGTCCTCACCTCGATCATGTTCATAGCAAGCCAGGTCATGCGCCGCATGGACCGCGCGATCCCCAAGCCGCTGATCATCGATGAGGCATGGCAGATGCTGAAGGGCGGGGCGATGGCAGACTTCGTCGAGACCTATTCGCGCACTTGCCGCAAATATGGTGGCTCGCTCATTACCGCCACGCAGTCGATTCACGACTACTACAAGTCGGAAGGTTCGCGCGCCGCGCTCGAGAACTCGGACTGGTTCCTGATTCTCCAGCAGAAGGGCGAGACCATCTCGGACTTCCGCAACTCGGATCGCTTCGAGATGGACAACATGACCGAGGCACTGCTCCGGTCGCTGAAGCGTAACGGCACCGACTATTCGGACATCTTCATCCGTGGCCCGGAAACCGAATGCGTCGCGCGGCTCGTTCTCGACCGCTTCTCGGCTACGCTCTATTCCTCGAGCCCGCACGTCTTCGCCCTGATCGAGGACTACGTGCATCGCGGCTACCCTATGCCCGATGCGATCGAGGCGGTCGCCTTTCCCCAAGAGCATCAGCTGAAGGAGGCCGCAGAATGAAGGCTATTGCGCACACGTCGTCGGGTCGCGTTCAAACGCGTATCGTCCCGGAGGATATCATCGTCATGGGCCTTCGCCTCATCGGATGGCTCGCCACGACCTTGCTCGCTACGCTCGGCGTCGGCGCGCTCGCCTTCTTCGTGCTGGGCGGTTTCGTGCTCGACGGCACTATTCTGCAGCTCGACAACCTCACCTCGCGCTTCATTGCGGCCGACGCGGCGCGCCGGGAGCAGTTCGAGGGGATCGTGTTCGGCTCGCTCCTCATTGGCTTCGTGATGATCGGCTTCTTCCGCCGTGCGAGCCTGTTTTCAGCCTTCATCGTCGGAGACGAGCAATGAGCGACCTGTTCGAGCATGCCGAGGCGGCCGCGCCTTCCGAGGCCAGTCCAAAGCCCTCACCCCGCAAGAAGGCCGTTCGTCGCCCGGCCCGCTTCGGCGGGCTTGGCCCGCGTGACATGATCCTGTTCGGCGCCGCGGCGGCCACCTTCGTGTGGGGCGCCTGGGTCACCAAGACGATTGCCTTCGACGACCCTGGGCGGCCCGAACTCGTCCAGCTTCAGCTGCAGGGCATCATCGGCGAGTACCTGCAGGCACAGGCTCGTTCTAACACCGACGAGCAGACTGCCGCGCGTGAGACCGCAATGTTCATGGCCGCGCTCGACCAGACCGTTTCCGGGCTTGGCAAGGACGGCAAGGTCGTTCTCCTCCATGAAGCGGTTGTCGGTGGAGAGCTCCCCGATGTCACCGAGGCCGTGAAGGCCGCTGTCTATGCCAAGGTTCCGCGGCCTCAGCCCGCGCAGGCCCTTGCAGCGCCCCCTGAAGGTCAGGCTGCGCGTGTCGAGGCCGAGATGCAGGCCTACATGACTGCAAATGGGGGAGGGTAGGGCCGTGGCGATCCTTGACGGCTCTGGGCTCCCGACGATCGTGTGGTGGTTCTTTGCCATCGCATCCGTGTTTCTCGGAGCCCAACTCGCCTTGCATGCTTGGAGGCTGCTCGTGTGGCGGCAGCAGAACCGGTTGCGAGAAGCCCGCGTCGAGATGCTCTGTCGTGTCCGGGTTCCCGACGCGGATGGGACTGTGAACCCTGTACCCACACCGGCGATCTCCGCTCCGTCATCGACCACTGCCCCGCCATCCACACAACTCCGTCGGCGAAGCCCGGCCCGCAGGCTATCGCTTGCCGGCAAGCTTGTAGGCATCGCCGCCCTTTGCGCGATCGCTGCTGGTCTCACATCCCTCGCCAAATGGCGCGACACGCACGCTTTCATGATCAATGCGACCGACAGCCTGCCGCATTGGGCGTTCTTCGTGGAGACCGGACAGTTTCCGGAGCGGGGCGAGTACGTCGTTTTCCATCCGGGCGCGGAGCCGACTACTGTCAAGTATTTCGGTGAGAAGCCCGCCGCCTTCGTCAAGATCGCTTATGGCTTGCCCGGCGACCATGTTAGCCGCGCTGGAAACGATGTGTTTGTCAATGGCTCCCTCGTTGCGTCGATCAAGCCGCTGACCAAGCGCGGCGATCCGCTCGAGGCGGGCCCGGTCGGCGAGGTTCCGAAAGGCTGCGTCTTCGCTGCGACGCCGCACAAGGACGGTTTCGACAGCCGCTATTCGCATATCGGCTTCGTCTGCCGCGACCGGCTTGTCGGCATCGGGAAACCGATCCTGTGAGAGTGCTGCTCGCCTCGATCGTGCTCGCAGGTCTCGCCGCATCCGCCACCGCCTCAAGCGGGGCGCGCCCTCTGCCGCAGGCGGTCGACCACGGTCAGATGGGCCAGACCTGGCCCGTCGCTGAGCCCGATCTTCTGTCGGTGATCAAGGCCAGACTCGATCATGCGAAGGCGACGGGCAAGCTGGACGAGATGAACCGCAAGTTTGCGGAGAGGGTCAAGTCGCGGGTGATGCGCCCCGTGCCGGTTGCAGGTATCTCGGCGGCGGAGGAGACGCGCAGCTGGGAGTTCGATCCCGCGATCCGGTTCGACAAGGACATCCGGGATCACAAGGGCAATCTGATTGCGGTGGCTGGCCAGCGCGTCAGTCCGCTCAGCGCCGCGCCCTTGAGCAAGAAGCTCGTCTTCATCAACGGCGATGATCCGGCCGAAGTTGCCTGGGCGATGCGGCACGGCTCCGATGCGCGCGCCAAGATCATCTTCGTGTCAGGTTCGCCCTTCGAGCTGATGAAGATCCATCAGCGCCGGTTCTACTTCGACCAGGAAGGAAGGCTTACGGGCCATTTCGGCATCCGGAGAACGCCCGCGCTCGTCGAGCAGCGCGGCGACGTGCTTCTCGTTACCGAACAGGCCATTTCTCGACAGGGGAAGGGCGCATGAGCCGTTTGCGCGATCTTGTGCCCGCTCCTCTGGCCGCGCCCGAGACCCCTGATCTCAGGGCCGCGCGGATTCGGACCATCATCGGGCTCTGTTGTCTTGCTGGGGGGGTGCTGTTCTTCAGCGAGCTGCGCGCAGCTCTTGGACCGATCACTCTTGCGTCTCTGACTGCGGTTACAACGTTTGTCGCAGTGCAGGGCTGGCAATGGATCTCCGCCAAGAACGCGGCCGACGATGCCTGGCTCATGCGGGGTGACAATGATGCCTCGTAGTCTGCTTCTCATCCTCTCTGCGATCGTTGCCGCACTGATGGGCGTTGCCGTTCATGCACAGACGCCGCCTGCGCCCGGTCCGGGCCTGCCCGGCGGCAAGGCCAGCTGTCAGGGGAGCTTCGTCAATCCGGTGACCGATGTGTGCTGGGGCTGCATGTTTCCGCTTTCGCTTGGCTCTCTGGATATCTGGCCGTCTTCGCGTGCCGATACCGACAATCCTGACCTTCCCATTTGTGCTTGTGGGACGCCCGTGCCGCGGATCGGACTTGCTGTAGGATTCTGGGAGCCGGTTCGGCTGATCGACGTGACCACCAAGCCCTGGTGCTTCCCCAACCTCGGTGGGATCAAGCTCGATCCGGGCTTCTCGATTGGGCACGGATATGTGGCTGACAGCGCGCAGAAGGGCGGACAGTCGCAAAACACCGCCAAGTACCACGTCCACTACTACATCTACCCGCTGCTCTATTGGCTCGAGGTCGTCACCGACTTCCTGTGTCTCGAAGCCAGCTCGTTCGATGTCGCCTATCTGAGTGAGGTCGATCCGCTGTGGCAGGACGATGAGCTCGCAGCGCTCCTCAACCCCGAGGCGGCGCTCTTCACCTCGATAATCGCCCAGGCGGCGTGCTCGGCCGACTGCATCGCGGCGTCGTCGAAGTTGCCGATGGATGAGCTCTTCTGGTGCTCCGGCTGTCAGGGATCGATGTATCCCATGAACGGTAATGTCGGCGCCAACACCGGCGGGATGAAGCAGTCCGGCCGCCTCGCTGCCGAGCGCATGGTCTACAAGCTCCACCGGCAGGGGCTCGCTTGGGGCACAAGCGGGCCGAAGGCACTGTGCTCCAAGTACATCATGCCGATCCTGAAGAAGAGCCAATACCGGCTTCAGCAGGTCAACCCCACCCCCATGGTGAGCGGCCGTGAATCCTGCTCGCCGATCGGTGCCACCACGATCCTTCCCAAGTCCGGCCAGGTCTACCCGGTCAAGGGCGAGGATGTCGGCTTCCTCCTCTGGAGGAAGCGCAATTGCTGCATGTTGTGAGGAGCGCCGGCATATGAACCGCAAGATGGCCATTATCGCTCTCGCCGCCACCGGCTCCTTCGGTACGGCCGCCGTGCTTGCGCAGGAGATTGAGGGGCTCGACTTTAAGTCGATCGAGGCGCGCACCGAAGCCATGAAGGCCGACGCGCAGGCGCTTTTCGATTACGCGACCAACAATGCCGAGACCCAGCGCGACGCGGCGCAGACGGTAGTTGAGGACGGCTACCGGCAGATCGAGGACCTTGACGTCTCGCACGTGGCTGACGGCACCGGTCCTGTCGATTTTGACGAGATCGTCGCTGGCGCCAGGACCGGGATGGCGCGGCCCAAAGGCGCGCCGCTCTTCGTCGCCTTCGCCAGTCTGTCCATGCCCGAAGAAGCTCTGGCGACGATGATTGCCGACACGACGCGCGCTGGAGGCGTGATCGTTTTTCGCGGCTTTTCGGCGGGCAACCCGCAGGCCTTCATGGCTGGCATCCGCAGCGTCGTAGATCAGTCTGGGGCTAGCAACATCGCCATCGATCCGCGCCTGTTCCGTTCCTTTGCGGTGGACCGCGTGCCGACCTATGTGGCGCTTTCGACCGACTTCGAGCCGTGCGACCAGCTGGACTGCGTGACGCCGCCGCCGCCGCATGATCGGATCGCCGGCAATGTCAGCGTTGCCTATGTGCTCGAGAGCTTCGCCAATGCGGGGGGGCCGGGCGCTCCGGTCGCGCGGCTCGGGCTCGCCAACCTGCGCGGGCAGCGGTGAATGGGGCCCGCCTCCTCGCTGCCGCGATGGCGCTTGCCGCTTGCGGACACCTTGCGCATGCGCAGATGGCGTCGGGCGATGCGCGCAGCGAAGGCGAAGCGATTGCCAAAGGTGTGCGCGACAGCACCAATGCCGGCATTCTGGGTACTGGAGCTCCTGCGAGTGTCCCCGGATTCGAGGGCACCGATTTTCCGCAAAACGATTTCGTCGATGATCCGATCGGGTTGACGGCGGCGGGCGAAGCGCAGCGCTACCAGGACAATTACCGCGTCGTCATCGATCCCTACCGGACGATCGTTGATCCGACGACGATCGACCTCTCGGCCGCGCAGACCATCGCGGGCGATCCCGAGACCTATCTCGGCTCCGCCGCACCCGGCGGCGGCAGCACTGGCACCTGTAATCCGCTTCCGCCGGGCGGGGGCGGGGCAGTCACCTATCTCGAAAGCTGCAATGCTGGCTCTCAGCCCTATGATGAAGCGCGAACCTGTAATGCGCCGCTCACCATTGTCACCGAGGGTTCGCGTTATTGGGAGTATTCCTGTTATTCGGATGAGCCGCAGCCAGGACATTCGGGTGTTTGCTGGGCCATTCAGGGTGCTCTCCAGCAAGGGAATTGCACCCTCATCGACAGGGACAGGGTGGGGTTTTCTTGCTTGCAATGGGTCTACCCGCCTGACAGGTCGGGGAGGCCCTGGTGTGCTGAGCCCGGTGAGCCTCTCTATCGGGAAACGTGGTCGTGTCCCGCTCAACTCCCACCTCCGGCTCGCGGCTTTGAACGCAACACGTCCCGCATCGTCAGCGAGCAGGTCGACGAGACAGCATGCAATGCCGCCCGAGGCGATGCCACCTGCACCTTGTCCAGCGAAGTCTGCACCAGCCCGAACGAGACCCGCACGATTGGTGGCCTCTCCGTCACCCGCCCATGCTGGGAATGGAGCCGCACCTACCAGTGCAACGGGCTCGCGCCAGCCAATGATTGCAGTGCGCTCGAGGCGCGCCCCGAATGCACCTTCAGCCATGATGAGTGCCTGAGCTACGATGCCGACGAGACAACCTGTAACGTCTACGACCGCTGGTTCCAGTGCACGACGCCCGATACTGGCACCGCCCCTCCGCCAGCCTATGTCTGTGCGGGTGACCTCTACTGCATCGACGGCGAATGCACTCAAGTTGAGCGAGAGGCTTCGACCGAGTTCAAGGATGCGATGGTCGCCATGAACGTCTTGGGCGAGCTGCGCGACGGCTTTGATCCTGACCAGCTGAAAATTTTCAGCGGTGAGAACCTCAAATGCACCAAGAAGGTGTTCGGCCTTTCCAATTGCTGCAGCGGGAAGGGCGTTCCGCTCCTGACACCCTTCCTGTGCAGCCGCGAGGACCGCGATGTCGACAAGCGTGATGACGAGGGTCTTTGCCATTACGTCGGAACCTATTGCTCTGACAGGGTTCTGGGCGTCTGTGTCACCCGAAAGCAGTCGTATTGCTGTTATTCGAGCAAGTTGGTCCGCATTCTCAACCAGCAGGGCAAGGCGCAGCTCGGCATGCAGTGGGGCAGGCCCAAGACTCCCGACTGCGAGGGCTTCCTGATCTCGCAGTTCCAGCAGCTTGATCTTTCTCGCATGGATTTCCGTGAGGTCTACGCCGAGTTCGTCGATGCCGCGAAGCTTCCCGACGAGGTCGAGATGTCGATCCAGATCCAGCAGAAAATCGAAGCGTATTATGACCTTCATGGGGGAACCTGAGCATGAGCAGCGCCGATATCCTGATCTTCGGCGACGGATCGGGTCCGTTCCCCCGGGGTGAGGTTCTGGACCTTGCAGTTAGCGTCGCAATCGGTCGCGACCTCGCACGCACCAGGGCCGAGATGTTCGGTCTCGTTTCCGACTGGTTCCTCCGCCCTGCCAGCGACGGCGAGATCAGCGCCTCCATCGGCCGATTGCTTGCTCGCGGACAGATCGCCCGCTTCGGCGAGGGCGAGTTCGACTTCTGTCTCACAGAGGAGGGCGTCAATTCCACAACGACCCTTTCAGGAGGGATGATCCGGATGATCGACCGCGGGCGCGGTCTGATCAAGACATCCTTCCTCCTGCAGATGCTCGATCTTGACGAAGGGAAGTGCCAATGATCCGTAACCTTGCCATCCTGAGCCTGAGCCTGAGCCTGACTGGCGTGCTTGCCGCGGTAACCATCCCCGCGCTCGCGCAGCCCCCCGTCGACGCCAATCGCGACGCCTTCTATTGTGACGAGCGGAAGCTTGGCAGTTGGTTCTACTGCAACTCCGAGGAAGCCAAGCGCAAGGCTCGCGAGGCCACGCAGCCGCCGTCCCCGACCGTTCCTGCGACCGAGCGGCTTGCGGCAATCACTGCCCAGCTCGATGAGCTCAAGGCCAAGGCCATCCTTGAGCCGACTTCCCAGAACATCATCGCCTATATCCGTTTTCAGCGCGAGCAGCTCGACCGTGCATCTACGTTTGCAGATACGTGGAGCCGCTCGATCTGGCAAAACCCGGAGCTTGACTACACGCTCGAACGACCGGTCTCGACCCTCGCCAAGCAGACCTGGACCGCCGATCGCGCCGCGCAGCGTGACACGACCATGTCGGACCTCACCCAGCGCTACGGCGTGTTCTACTTCTATTCCTCAACGTGTTCGGCCTGCCGGACCTTCTCACCGGTCATGCGCGCGCTCGCCGATCGCTATGGCCTCGAGGTGCTCGCGGTCTCGATGGACGGCGGTCCCAACGAGCAATTCCCGAACTACGTCGTCAACTCGGGCCAGTACCAGCGCATGGGTCTGCAGGGAGCCACAGTCCCCGCCCTGGTGCTCTTCGACACCGAGACCAAGCGCCCGATCCCGATCGGTTACGGCGTGATGGCGGCTGACGAGGTTATGCAGCGCATTCTCTACCTCACGCAGATCGAACCGGGGAGTGACTACTGATGGAACCTAAGGACCCAATTCTCGGCCGCTCGAAGGCGTTTCGCCTGGCAGGCTCGGCGTTGACCCTACTCGCTTCCCTCGGGCTGGCAGCTTCGCCGGTTCAGGCTAATGTCGGTAACGAGCTGAACGAGTTCTTCGACGACATGGGCGCCGCTGCGAATGCGACCGGGCCCGTTGCCTATGAGGGCCAGAGTGCCGGATATTATTCGGGCGGCAACATCTGGACGCGTTTCCCACAGAAGACGGTCAACCCCGCGAACCTTCAGCTTCCGTCGGTGAAAGCAGGCTGCGGCGGTATCGACATCTTCGCTGGCAGCTTCTCGTTCATCAACACCGATGAAATCGTCGCCATGCTCAAAGCGACCGCCAACAATGCACTTGGTTTCGCGTTTCAGCTGGCCGTCAAGTCCATCAGCCCTCAGATTTCTGCCACTATCGAGGAGATGGCGCAGAAGGTTCAGCAGATGAACCAGTTCAACATGAACAGTTGCGAACTCGCACAAGGTCTCGTTGGCGGCCTTCTCCCCAAGAGTGAGCTTTACAGCTCGGAAATCTGCAAGGCTGTCGGCAACAGTCAGGGCTTTTTCACTGACATCGTTAATGCTCGGAAGCATTGCGCAGAGCCTGGTGAGCGCAACAACGCTATGTCCAACAACACCGATCCTGGCATTCCTCACGAAAGCTATAACTTCACATGGAAGATGTTGAAGGACAGCTATCCAAGCTTCTCCGATAACTTCCGTGAGTACCTCATGAATTTTGTCGGTACCGTGATCTTCGTGCAGGATGGGAACAGCGAGGGTCTTACCGCTGGATACAGCTTTATTCCTTCTGGCGATGATGCACTCCTCACAGCAATCCTCGACGGCAGTAGCTCGATCCGCATCTACAGCTGCGGTGCCGACAGAGACAAGTGCTTGAGGCCCACGCAGACCACGATCTCGATTCCGGCAAACCAGGCTCTCAAGCCGCGGGTCCATGCGATGATTACGAGCATGAATGCTAAAATCAGGTCGAACACTGCTTTGACCAACGAGGAAATTGCGCTTCTCGGCGCTACGAGCATTCCGGTTTACAAAATTCTCACGGTGAACGCTGCCGCAACCCTCGGCGGTCTCACCAGCAGTGACATCAACGAGCTTGCTGAAACGGTCGCGATCGATCTCCTCGAGGTTATTGGCCAGCGGTACTACGCCTATGCACAGCAGGGTGTGTCGACGTTCCACAACGCGCCCGAGGAAGCTTTGTCGCAGTGGCGTGACCAAATCAGTGCCACCGGCCGCGTCCTTGGCCAGAAATCTGAGCGGCTGACTGATCGCCTCGTGCGCACCAAGAACATCGTCGATCGCGCCGTGTTTCTCGAGAGCACGCTCAGGAACAATGTTTCGCCCCAGATGTCAGCTGCTCTTGCCTTCAGCACCTCGCTGTCTCGCCAGGGTGTTCAGTAGGGAACTGTTGCCATGATGGAGATCTTCACGATCGGCGGCGGCGAATACATCGTCAATGTCTTCAATGCCGTCGCGGCCTGGACTGGGGGAGGGGGGTTCCGTGCCCTGCTCAGGGTCGTGTTGGTTATGGGCTTCATTTATGCCTTGCTCATTATGGCGCTGAGGCTCGATTGGCGTGTCTTGTTCAACTGGTTCCTCGGGTCGACCCTCATGTACGGTGCTTTGATCGTCCCGACGATGACGGTGAAAGTGACCGATCGCCTCAATCCCTCGCTCGCTCCGGCAACTGTTGCCAACGTGCCTCTTGGCCTTGCGATGATTGCGTCCGTTAGCTCGAGCGCTGGCGACTGGTTGACGCGCACGGCCGAGACCGTTTTTGTGATGCCCAATTCACTTCAGATGTCGAATAACGGGTTCATCTATGGCGCGCGGCTGTGGGATCGCACCCAGGACTTCCGCATCCGCGATCCGCGCATCAGCGCCAACCTCGAGGAGTACAACAAGCAGTGTGTTTTCTATGACATCCTGCTCGGCTTCAAGCCCTTCGACCAAATCGCAAACTCGCAGAACATTCTTGTCGACATGGGCCCGGGTTCGCCGGCTCGTGCGATGAAGTGGGTGCCAGAAAGCGGCACTCCTTCTATCATCACCTGCGAAGCCGGCTATGTGAACCTCGTCAATGGGATCAACGCCTACTCGGATCTTGCTCTGCTCGAAGAGGGCCGGAAGCTCTTCCCCGGGCTGACCCCCGCGCTCGCGCGCGCCAAGCTCGTTGCGGACCTTCCTGTCATCGGAAGTCATTTTCACGGCGGCACGCAGACCGCGCAGCAGATTTTCCAGCAGCGATCGCTTGTGAATGCGTTTCTCCAGTCGCGAGCCAATCTCGGCGCGGCCGACGGCGATACGTTCGCGGTTCTTCGTGCAGAGGAGCAGGCGAGGAACACCTACACCTCGATCGCTCAGCAAGCGATGACCTGGGTGCCGCTCCTCAACATCGTTCTTACGGTCGTCTTCTATGCGATGTTCCCGGTAATTTTCCCGCTCTTTCTCATTCCAAGAAGTGGGCCGACGGCCCTCAAGGGCTACTTCACGGGGTTCTTCTATTTGGCTTCCTGGGGTCCGCTCTATGTCGTTCTTCACATGTTCATCATGGATCGCACGGCTGATGCGATGAATGCGGCTGCGCCCGGTGGTATCACGATGGCCGGCATGGCTGGTATCGATGCTGTCAACACTGACACTGCCACCATTGCTGGCTTCCTCATGATGTCCATCCCTTTCCTTGCCGCCGGCATGGCTCGTGGAGCGATGGCTGTGTCGTCTCAGGCGACCTCTATGCTTGCGCCGGCCCAATCCGCTGCCGAAGCCGCAGCTGTTGAGCGGACCACTGGCAACTACTCCTATGGGAACGAGAGCTTCATGAATCTCTCAAGTTTCAACAGGCAGTCAAACCAGTGGAATACCGCTCCCGCATTCGCAGGCGGGGCTACGACCATCTCCACTGTCAACGATAATGGCACGCTTACGAAAACATTCGCGGATGGCTCCACCGGCTACGATGTCCGCCCGGGCCTTAGCAATCTCGCTTTCTCTGCGTCTGTCAATTCCAGCAATGCGGCCGAGCGAGCGGAAACACTCAGCGAGCTGGAGACGGCCCGCAACACGCTCAGCCAAGAGCGCTCCCGCGCCATTTCGCTCGCCGAGCGGGCGTCCAGTCGCCAGACCACAGGAGTACGGAATTCCAGCGGGAGCGAGAGCACCGCAGGCGTTCGCTCGGCCGAAAACTTGCAGCGCTATGATAATCAGTCCGCCGATTCTCGCGACGGGACAAGCGAAAGTGATCGGATCACGGATACTCGCGGCCGCACTCAGAGCCAAACTGATCGTCTTGAGTTCAATCGGGGCGGTAGCGTGGGCGTTGGGGTCGGTGGCGGTGGATCCAATCAAGGCGGGGGCCGTCAGCAAGGTCGAAGCGGCGGTCGCGGATCTCCTGTCAGCGCGGGCGCTCAGGCTGGCCTTCAAGGTACGGACCAAAGCCTTGATTCGAGCGATCGTGGTTCTCGCCGGGACAAGTCCATCGGATTTGAATCATCCACCTCACAGAACCAGTCCAACGGTTCAAACGCAACCCAGGATAGCGGTAGCTATAGCCAAAGCGGTAGCTTCAGCAGGAGTGAGGGTTATTCTGAAAATGCCTTCTCGAAAGAGCGAGCCCTCGAGGAGGTACGCAGGATCGATGAGCGTATCGCAGCCATCGATGAGCTTGCTACCTCGATCAGCAACAACACCTCAACCCGGGAGGGCATTGGTTCCAACCTTCAGAGCAACTTGGATAACGTCGTGGTCGCCAGATACTACGATACAGCGGCACGCCTTGGCATCGCAGTCCCTCGCATCGAAGAGACAGCGCCTTCTCCGCAACAGCAGTTGGCCCGCGATATCGTCGTTCGTGAGATCGTTGCGGATTACTATGATCAGCAGGTGGCACCCTTCAGAGATGTAATTCCTGAGCGCGGTTCAGTTACCGGTAACGTGTCCGGGCCCACGAACTTTAGTGAGCAGGATCTTCGTTCTGCTGGTCCTCGGAGGTCCGTGGGTGGCACCCGCAATCTCTCGGAATTGTCACCCGATTCGTCGATCGGCGACAGGATTGGCGCTGGCGCCCGTTCGCTTTCAGATCGGAACCAAGTTAACTCCACAAGGTATGGAGATCGCGTTCAGGAGTTCGATAGAACTACGCAGAGCGAAGATGGTCGTGGGGGGCGTTTCGATAAGCGTGTTTTCGATGAAGATCAGCGTTGATCGGTTGCACTAGCTTATGCGAGCCACGAATAAAGCCCTGCTACCAGCAACAGGATCGAGAGTACAAGTGTGACAACACCATTTGATGCTTCGCTCTTTGGCGCGTCCGGAAACTCGTACGAGAAGTCGTCACTGAATTGACCACCGTGGCTTTGATCGCCTGTGATCGACAGATGCACAGTCGGGTTCGAAAGCTGATAAGGGCTGCTCTGACCGGACTCGTTCATGACAGGATCTCCGAAGGCCAGCATAGCATTTTGACGCCTACAGCACAATCGTTGGCGCAAAACTGCAGAAAGCCTAGGAGACGCGGCGGCCGCTGATCTGCTATGGCACTCGGCGGGACGCGCGAATTTCAGCATGGGGAGAGTGAGGCTGCCAGCTAAGGTAAGCCTCCGCGTATTCATGACAACGAAAACGCACGCTACATACATCGATCTTCGGGAGCGCATCCTTTTTGGCGACCTGAAGGCTGGGGACCCTTACACCTCAAACGACATGATGCGCGACTATGGGATCGTCGTCGGGATGGCCCGGCGCATTCTCATCTCCATGAAGGTCGGGGGATATCTTACCCGCTCGGGAGCTTCCTACGTGGTCTCATCGTTTTCACATGAGCAGGTGGAGGAATGGCGTATCGGGCTCGGATCGCTTGTAGAAATCGGCGCCTTGCGCATGACTCTCTCCGGTGGCCAGTGGCTGGAAGATTTCACCCGATACGTGGAGAAGAACATCCGTCATGTTTCGATCGATGACGAGGACTTCTTTCAGGCTGCGATTGGGCTGACGAATATGGTCCTCGGGGGGCCACATTCCACGCTCGCCGCGATTGTCGATCAGTTTATACCACAAGTGTTTTTCAGGTTGTTGTGGATGGCAGACTTCTATTCTGACCGTCGTGGCTACCTCGTTGAAGCCAGTGATCGCTTCCTTGTTGCAGCGAATGCTCGCGATCTCGCCGGCGTCAGAGCCGCCAGTCGGCTTTTCTTTGATGGCAATGCACCTGGTCTTCATGCTCTCATTGAAAACATGGGGAAGGGGGTCTATCCTACGAACGACCGCAAGAACGGCTTTCAGGTCATCGAAACTTTAGCCTCTGGCAGCAGCACGGATGTCGGCGACCTTCGGACTTTCACGCCCATCCTCACCCCGCTGAGTGAAACATCTCTCAAAGCAACACCAGTTTTTTAGCCGTATTCCTGACCGGTTTCGGAGGATGTAGTCGCATGGCCACCGCTTCTGCTGCGCAGTCGCGAACGTCAGTGCCGCCAAGGCGGCTCACGAGATTTGCGGCAGATTTCCTCATGCCATTCAGCGATCGTTTATTGAGCTTCGCGGCCGCAGCGTAAGCCACTGCGACCTTGGCCGCTTTCACATAGTCTTCGGCCAATCGCTGTGGACCTAATGCGCCGACGATCGTCAACATTAGGCGTTGCCGCGCCAGGCTCGCCCTTATGCAGTCTCCGCCTTCAGCTTCATGTTGGAACTCATTCAGTCGATTTTTGATGCCCGGCAGAGCATCTGCGCAATCCATGGATGAGAGCCTGACGATCGCCATTGCTTCCATCCCCGCGAGCACTGTCATGCGTTCGTCTAAGGCCTTTTGGCTTGGCGTGAACCAGAAGTATTCCATCCAATCGGTAACAATGAACCCGCCAGCATAGAGATCCTCGAAGGCTTTCTCTGCCCATTCCTGATCGCCCTTAGCCTTCTTTGCCACGAGCTCGGGGCTCGCTCGTTCGTGCTCTAGAGACGACGATATGCTTGTCCGTCTCAGCTTCTCGATGCGAGCGTCAGCGCTAACTTCCATCATGGTTATCGCGTCGCGATAGAGCTGCTCGAGGTTCCGTCTCATGGCGGCATCGTATCACGCATGGCTGTCGGTTCAATTCTCGTCGAACCAACCGCCTCCACGGACCTCCTGTTCGAATTTTGAAATCCGCTGCCACTCGACGGCAACCTCATCGAGACCGTTAGCCTCCAAAAGCTCGGCGCAGATTTGGTCAATGTGGTGTGGATCCTCGGGGAGCGCCTTCTCGTCCTTGTATCGGCGCACAGCGCTCATCACCACAAGTCGCTTTTCATAATGTCCCATCGTCTGCTCGCTTGGAACTCTAGGCGTTGGCCACGCACCTGCATGGCTTCTAATCTTCAATTAAGCAAGCGGACAAGTGCCTGATTTAGTTTCTCACTCTACCTAGCGCCCTTGCCGTTGCTCCGGAGGCAGACCTAAGTTTTGCTCCATATCGCAGGGCCGTTGAAGGCGATGTCCAGCGCAGCGCTTGTGCGATTGCCACCCCATCCTGACCATCGGCAATCAGGTCCTGTGTGAGGCCCACGCGGAGCGAGTGCGTCGAGATCTTCTTAAGAAAAGCTGCGATATCGTGCCCCGGGACGTCGAACAGCCCTGCTGCCCACGCATTCTCGATAATTCGCTTGTAGATCGCGTTCACGCCGTGGCGGGTCAGCGCCTCGCTGCCTGCCGTGTAGACCGCAATCCCTGGCTCTGCAGGGCGACCCTCGAAGCGCTCAATGAAGTTGCGCGCATTCCCCGGTATGGCGTCCCAGCTAGTCGGCGTGATCGCTCCGCGTCCCTTGCGTCTGGTGACATGCACACGCCGGAACACAGCCCCCCGGTTGATATCGGCCGCGTCTCGCCACAGAGCAATACGCCGCATCGTATCGGGAGATAGCCAGGCATAGGCGCCTTCGCCTTCCTGATCGGTCTTAGAGTAGGGAATGAAAAGCTCTCCCGAGCCATCTCGCTGAGGCTCAAGGTGTTCCACCCGGACCGCACAGAGCTCGCTCACCCGCAGTCCCGCATCGTAGCCCGTTGAGAGGAGAGCTCCATCGCGCAGGCCGGTAAGCGTATCGTCGCAGAACGAGAGAAGGGCGGCGATCGTAATCGGCGAGGTTTCGGACGAAAGCTCCTCGCCGAAACGGATGGCTTCAGCCTGGCGCACGCGCCCTCCATTTGTCCGGCGTAGAGCCTTGAGCTTGTTCTTCACCAACCGCGATTGTGGCCCTTCAGGATCAAGGCCGAGGATCGTGTGGGCAGTAGAGATGCTGGCGACACGCCGCGCCAGCGTAGAGACCTTCGCTTTCTTCCGCGATCGCTCTTCGAGATAGCGCACAATCGTCTCTGCTTCTGCGGGGAAGGCGGTGCGCTTTTGAGCCATGCACCAGTCGACGAAGCAGTCCAGGTCGCTCGCCAGCGCGAGCTTGGTGTTGAGGGCCATCGCATCAAGCGCTGTCTCGAAGCTAAGCTGGCTGATCGGAGGAAGCTCATGCGAGGCTCCTGCCGCGAGCGCTTCAGCGAGCCGTAGCTCGGCGCGTGTTGCCGGATCGGGCCGGTCTTTTCGCCTGCTGACGGTTGGTATCCTCGCGAGTGGGTCGACCACCACGATGTCTTGTTCGCCGCCGCCTTGCGGTAAGCCGGGCACTTTCATTGAGAACTTCCAGCAAAAGGATTGCGGATTACGATTGGCAAGCCGAGCGCGGAAAGATCATGGCCGTCGTGCATGTCCTCGCTCAAAACTAAACCGCACCCCGCCTTGGCGGCTGCTGCAAGGATTTGAGCGTCATAGATTGAGTATCCCGTCCGCGCAGCGATTGCGAACGCCCGGTTGTGAACCGAGACGGTCAAGGGATGCACTTTGCATTGCTGACGCACCAAGCTTCGAACCACTTCGATCTCTGCCCAGTCCATCTTCGCCTTCCGCCGGCAGACCGCTGTCATCTCCGCAAGGTTTTGAACCGATACATGACCCCCTGTGCGCAGAACCTCTTCTGCGATCGCCGCCTTACGCGTGTCTGCGGATATGAGGTAGAGGAGTACATTCGTGTCGACGAAAGCGGCCATCACCGCTCATGCGCCTCCATACGGTCGAACTTGAAATCTGCGGGAAGCATGCCTCGCATTGATTTGACCCGCTCGAACAAAGCTTCGGCCTTCTCTGCACGCTCAGCCTTTGCAAGTGCGAAGGCATCGGAGCCCGCAGCGTAGATTTCGATGTTGTCGCCTGCCTTGAGGCCGAGCGCCTTCACCACCGACGCGGGCAACCGGATCGCCAGACTGTTTCCCCATTGCGCAACCTGCATTTCTTTAGCTCCATCCTAATGAGAATGGATATACAAAGAATCGTTTCGGATATCAATGCTGCTGCCGCGTTCGTTTGACCGGGGGGTCGAGACCCATATCGCTCGCCTCACTGCATCTCGTTGAAGAGCTCCAAGGCACCCGAGGAGGTCATATACTGGAGTCGGTTTCTGCTAGCTCATCAACCTCGGCCGGGGACGAGATGTACTTGCCGCCGGCATATGCTGAACACTCGCCCGCAACGAACCCCTTTAGGAAGGGCCTGAACTCCTTCTGCTTCGTGAGCTGGTAGCCTCTTCGATTTTCCTGTTCTCGCCCCCTGTCATGTCCGGCTCCCTACGCAGCAGCGATGCGAGGTTCGATCTTCACGTAAGTGACGTAAAAGCTCTTGAGCATTCGGTGCTCCTGAAGCCGATCGCCTAGTGTGAAGCCGTCCGTCTTGATCGGGGCCTGAAAGATGTCGAGACCCCGGTCGAGCACGATCTTCCATCCCGTGTCCGTCACGATGTCGCGTGCGTGCGCCGTTCCTGATGTGTCGAACGCCCAAGTGAACGAAACACCTGTTCCAGTGCATGCGGTCGAGATGGAATCGAGCAGATCGCGTTGGCGTGAGATGTTTCCCTCATCGGGCCCGGTTACCAAATGGATGCTGACCTGATCTTCAGGCGGTGTCCGGCGGATGACCATCTCGACGAACTCCATCATGTTCCGGATCTGATAGAAGAACCGGATGTATGGATCGGTGACCACGATGCGCCGGGCGCCCTCAAAGTAGATGCTGAACAACTTGTCGTAGCTGATCCCCTTTCGGTTCTCGGTGAACTCGTGGTGGCCCTCTGAAGGTGCCTGAGACACGGCCGGTTTTTGCAGTTGCGGTTCCGGTTCGAACTCCTCCGTCACCGATGCGCCAACCTCTGCCGACCTGTGCTCCCCATCTTCAGACGCGGAAGCTGTGTCCTGCGCCTTCGGATCGAGCATCGGCCGCAGGTGGTAGAACTGGGGGAATTCCTCCTCCTCCACGGTCGTTACGCGAGTTTTCGTGCCGTCGGAGCGCACGTAGTGGAAGTCGACCTCGGGATAAGTGCTGTCGATCCGTGCAAGCTGGTCCTTCACGCGTTTGCGACTTTCCATGGCGAGCCGCAGCAACTCTTCGACCTCGGCCTCGGTTTGGCTTCCATCGGGGAAGATGACCTTCAAGAGCCCCGAAAGGGTCTTGTAGATCGCGTCGCGGTCCCGGGTCGAAATCTTGTCGCTGACCTTGAAGAACGGATCGGCCCGGTTCGAGAAGTCCTCCGACCGCAGATGCCTGAGGATCTCGGCGAGGTAGTCGACGATGAAGCCATAGCCTTTCGTGAACATCTCGCCGCGGATCACGTCGATCTCCCATCCCGGCAAATAGGCGTGAAGACGATCAATGAAGGCGGAATCATGGAACTGGCTCGGCAGCGCCTCGAACAGGTCGCTGTTTTTGAGCATGAACGGTACATTGTGGTCGGTATTGCCGACGAATGAGAAACTGGCCTCAGCTCCCATGGGATTGATCCCGCGGGAGAAGGATTTGTTGGCCATGTAGTTCTTCATGATGTCGACGAGCGCTTTGTTCGCGGTCTTCTCTCGGCCTGCGAACTCGTCAAATGCGACCACATCCCAGTAGCCAACCAGGCCGATCCGACCGTTGGAGTTGTTCACGAAGAGCTTCGGGATCGACACCTCACCGCCAGATATCAGCTGACCGTGGGGCGAGAATTCCGAGTAGATGTGGGATTTGCCGGTGCCCTTCGGTCCCAGCTCAATCAGATTGTAGTTTCGCTCAACGTAGGGGATCAGACGGAGCAGCTGGAGGAGCTTGCTCCGCCGCCCAAAGGCTTCAGGCTTGAAGCCGATGCTCTGCATCAGCAGATCGATCCACTCGTCGGTGCTGAAAGCCGAGCGCAGGCTCCGATATTGCTCGTAGTCGACCTTGGCGATCTGGATCGGCTTGATGGTCTCGAGGATCCAGGGCGAGATGCGCGCATCCTCGGAAAACTCGTACTGCACATCGGCGATACACCAGACGCCGGTGACCAGAAGCTTGGGGTGAGCCTTCACGGTCCCGCTATCGACGGCGACCTTCTTAATCCCGAGGTTATCAAAGACCGCCTCGTAGCTGTCGGTCTTCTCGTTGAGTGACACGCTTACCTGGTCGATGACCTTGTATCGGCCTTTTTCCTTGATCGTTGACTGGATCAGCCCGGCTTCACTGCGGTGCACGTAGTGCTTGCGCAGGATGTCCTTGACGGTCTCGATGCCCGTCTGGATCGAAGCTTCGTCGTCAGTCGCGCAGTACTGGCCGAGGAGGTATTCGAGCACGTAAGTGGGCACAATCGCGTTGCCCTTGACCGCCTTCACAAGGTCCTTCCGGACTACAAAGCCGGCAAAATGCTCGTTAATCTTTGCGTCGAGGTCACTCATCCGCAGGCTCCTCAGAAATCAAAATCGCTGGTCATTCCGCGCCGCAGCTGGAAGCGCTGCACGGCATGATCCTGGTAGACGGTCGTCTTGCCGACCCGTTCGCGCAGCGTCAGGATGACGTCCTGGTTGTTGAACCGATCCGCCTCACGCGAGAGCAGGAATTTGAGCGGCATCTCTCGCTCACGGGCGTTCTCGGATCGGAAATCGAACAACAGCGTGTGCTCGTCCGAAATCAGTGTTCCATCGGTCGCATAGATGCCTGCCAGCAGCTCGCGGGGGCGCATTTTCTCGGACACGGGTTGGGTCTGATATAGCGTTACTGCGGTCTGCCCCGACGAAATCAGATTCCGCCCGCTCACAAAGATCTGCACATCGACCTGCCCGACATCTGTCTCTCGCTGTTTGCCTACCCGTATCACGGGAATGACAACCTCTTGCAGGGTGGCGCCGCCGTGCACGAAGCGGCTGCCGGAGCCTTTAACGCGCAGGCGATTGATCGAATTCGGAATGAGGACGTCGAGGCCACCTGAGAGGCCCAGCGAAGCAGCATCGAAGTGTTTCATGCCCGGGGTGGGGGCGAGACCGCGGCCGATCACAAACCGTCGGTTGCGGAACAGGATTTCATCTCCTTGCGGATCGGCGATGGCAAAATCGCTCTCGTCCAGAGCGCGGTGCTGATAAAGAAACCCGTGATCGGAGGTGATCAGGATGTTGGTGAAGTTGGCCGACGTCAGCTTGCGGACCAACTTGGTCAGGTCCTCGATCGTATCCTCCGCAGCCTCAGGAAGCTGTTCTTCGGTCTGCAGCTTATCCCCGATGGCATCGATACGGTTGTGGTACACGTAGAGGATGTGGTGGTCGCGGAAGAGCGCCTTGCCATCGTCCGCGCGCATGTTCATCACGTCTTCGGCCTTCATGGCCTTCGCGCTGTCCCCTGCGCGACCCGCCGCCAGAATCTTCTCCCTCGCCGCAAGTCCCTTGGTGTTCGCGCCGTCAGAGACGACGTCGCCACTCCCGTCTTCGGCCAAAGCAAGCGTTCCATGAGGAAGGAGGGCGGCCATTCCTAACTGGGTATAGCTAGGCACCACGCTGATCATCGGCTTCAGTTCAGCATCGAAGCGATCAAGGGCACGAATACGCCGGAGGCATTCCTCGCCCACCTCGAACCGGAACGCGTCCGAAATGATCACCGCGACCTTCTGATCCTTGCGCCGATACTCCGCCGCCTGGTCGCGGTAGAAGTCGGTCTGGGAAGCAAAGCCCGGTATCTTCCATTTGTCGAGACCGGCGATCTGGTCTTGCCAGGCGTCGTTGAGCGCGAGAACGAAATTGTTGGTGTAGCGGTTCTCAACCGAGGCGTAGAGATCAGCGAGCAGGGACGCTTGGCCACTTCTCTGCATGTGGTAGATGAACTTGCGATAGAGCTGGTCCAATCGGTACCAGCTGCTCACATAGCGCTGCACGCCCTCTGAAGGACTGGTCATGGTCAGATTGACCTCAGCCAGCGCCTGCTGAAATTCCGTGGCGTAGCCGATCGCTTGGTAGATATCCTCGTAGACTGGATACCAGTGGCTCTGCCGCCGTTCACGCACCCAGTGCAGCACCTCGGGGGCGCTGACAGACTGCGCAGCCATGGCCCGGACGATCTCCCGGATGATCTGCCGGTCGATATCTTCGAAGTGGTCGATGCTCATCAGAGAGCGGAAGTCGCGTGCCGAGAGATCGTCCGCGATTTTCAACAGATCCTGATAACGGCCCGAAAGGGTCTCGAAGGCAGCAGCCCAGTGACGGTTGTTCTTCCATCGCCTGAAAACCAGCAGAGCTTCGGCGTTCAGCGCGCCATCGTCTCCAAGGGCCCGCGCATAGGCCGATCGGAAAAGCGCGATGGCGAAATCCTCGAAATCTGGCTCGTCGGAATTGTAACCATAGGCCGCATTGATCTGGCCCCAGAGGAACTCTGTCAGACCGGAACGCTCGATCAGCCTCAGCGCATCAGCTTTCCCGCTAGCGAGTTCGCCGAGCAGGGCTTCAACGACCATGTCCAACCCGCCTTCGGCTCCGGCGCATACGGCCAGCAAGCGCATCCGCACCATCGTCTGGGTGTCCGATGCTTGCAGCACGCGCTTCAGCGCCTCGACGCGAACCTTGGACCGGAAGAATTCGATATGGCTGCGAACGACATTCTCGAACTGAAGGGGCAGGCCCAGCTCAGCCAACCAGATGGCGGCCTGGTCCGCTTTGAAGACGGCGGAGGCGAGCTGCAGATCAAGGAGCCAGTTGCCCGCCATCTCGGGCTCAGGCGCATCCTTGAACAGCAGGAACTTTGCCTGCGGTTCCTGCTTCAGCATGCGATATTTCAGGCCGAACTCGTTGTTCGCGATCTCGAGCTTCGTGACACCGGGCAGGTCGATCGCATCAAACTCCGCCCGCATATCGCGGTCGGCATCGTACCAAAAGACGATCCGGTGCTCATCGAACAACTGCCGCAGACTGGCGGCAATGCGATCACTCATCCGCTGCCTCCAGCCCCTTGATTGGCTTCAGTGCCGCGCCGAACAGCGGATAGTTGCGCTTCACCCCGTCATCGAGGTCGATCTCGATCTTTGCCTGGGCGAGCGGGAAGATGACATCACGCTCCCACTCCTCGAGCTCAGCAATCTGCTTTGCGACGCTCCCGATGTCCTTCAGCGCGCGGGTACGTTGAGTCTGCGTGGCCGTCGGATCATCGGAAAGCTTCTCGAGCCTATCGCGCTCGCCCTCAAGTTTGCGGATGAACTCACGCAGGTAGTCGTTCAGCAGAACCGAGACGGTGTCAGGGCGGTAGCGGTGCATGTAGATCAGCGCCTGAAACGTGCCCTTTGGCGAGGCGAACATCCAGTAGATCGGGCGCTTCTTGTAGCGCTTCACATGGTCGTCGTAGAAACTGCGGGTGAAGTAGCGCCGAATGTCGCCGATCTGCGCTTCGATGAACGCAAGGTTTTCACGGAAGTGCTCATCGCCGAAGGTGACGCGCAGGAACTTGCGGAACCTGTCGACGATGTCATCCGCGAACCAGTCGCCATCGAGCACTGGAATGACGTTGTCTTCGTCGGGCATAAAGCCGGGCTCCGGCACGCGGGCAAGGTAGTCGGCCAGTGTCTCGCCTTGGTTGGCAAGTACCAAGCCCGGCGCGTCCAGACTGTAGCGACCGAACATACAGCCCACGGCGTAGGACAGGAACTCGGCCATGGTGTCGACGAGGAGACGCTTTTCGCGCTCCTGCTCGGTGCCCTTTACGCCATAGCGATAGGCGGGGTTGCAGGTGAGGGTGATCTCTTCGATCGGCACCTCGGGGGTCAGTTCGTCCTGCAGTCCATAGGCGTCGATGAAGATACTGTTGTTTCGCTCCTCTAGGCGACGGGTTTCGGCGGTTATCATGTGCCAATGATCGCGCAAGGATTCATAGGCTACCTCAATTGAACTAACTCCATCAGACAGCGCAATAAGAGGGAATACTGAAAACTCCCAAGATGTTTCCTGACTATTCCAATCCGACTTTGCGTGAGTAATTATTTCGCATGTAATCTCTTCAATCTCATTAGTGAGATTAGAAATCTCATGCTTGATAAAGGGTAATATATTTATATCTGAGTTCTGAGTTGACATTGTTGGATTCTTCGCTTTTAGAGCGACTCGAGGGATTTTGCTATTCAAGAAAGCCAATACAGGCTTTGCAAATTCACTCGGAGGGAACATCATGGCCCCTTTGTTCGAGTCAAAAAGTGCGCCAAAATCAGACCACCGGAAGCTAATCTCAGCGGACGTCAGGCCGCCCCATGTGATCCCGGTTTCAAAATAATATTCTTCATTTGTTATCTTCCAAGAGAGATTATCCCCTAATTCGGGATAATTCGTCCGCGTTAATTCCTTTATTTCGGCCCCGTTATTCTCCCAGTTAACAACAGTTTCTGCATTTCCGAACCATTTTCGGAAGTCGCCGCCTTTATTATAAGGGAACCATTTTTCGTGACGATTAGCTGATAGAATTCCGAGAGAGCCTCTTGCCACTTCATGCCATAAGCGCAAAAATCGCTCATTATCTCCAGTGCGCATACCAGTAAGTGCTTTTGCGACATCGGATAGAGGCGCCGAGTCCTGGAAAACGCGACGCATTTTGTCGCTAACCCAGTACGCGATTGGCGCCCCGGAAATTGCTTGCAGATCTCTTGTCGAGACTCGAGAAAATCTCTCGTTAATTGTTGGAAAAGCTAATGGAGTTCCACTATCGTCCGTTTCGAAATATCGGACGCAAGAGAAAGTAGCTTTGTGGATAGGGTCGCTTACATCTTTCATTACGAAAGCGGTGGTTCCAAAATTTATGCCCATGCTGGTACCGCCTTTGCCAAGATAAGGCATATGGACCATTGAATTAAATGTGAAGCGCCTCAGTAATGAAATTCTCATCTTCTCGAATGATGACAGAAACATCCAACTTTCCATCGTCACCATCGCATTATAACCCATGCGAAGAAGCATTTTCCCGCCACGCTCAATGAATGAGGCGAACAGATCCGCTTTGCTTTCTGAGAAGTTAATCTTGATGTAATCAGCCAGCCCGCCGTTAAGACCTTTCGCTCCAGCATATGGTGGATTGGCAACGATAATATGATACTTAGAGGATAGCGCCTCGGCCATCTGCATCACTAAAACTATTCGCTCTTGCACTTCCCGAAGCAGTAGGTCCCCGCCTAGATCCCGCGTAGTCACCACCCGCTGTGTCTCAGCCGGGTCGCGCAATTTGGGAATGATCAGCGAGCCGAAGTTCTTGGCTTGCTCGAACTGTAGAAGCGTTTCGCGCAGCTCGTCGCTGAATAGGTCGCGCCCCACAACTCCGATTACGTCCTGCATCTCAGCGGAGGTAAACCTGACGTTCTGCAGAACGCAGATGTTGGGGTTCGCCTCCATACGCAAGAAGCGACGCCGCCCTAGCTTCGCCGCCGCCTTCATCGCCAACGCAAAGGCAGCCAAGGCGCCCGCGCGATCATCGATCTCGATGCCGGTCAGATTGTGCTGCAGGATCAGCGCCGGGATCCTGTCTACCTCGTATCCCTCTTCCTCATAGATCGCGAAGAGCAGGTCGAAGGCATAGGTCAGCATGTGCCCCGAACCGCAGGCCGGGTCGCAGATCTTGATTTCCTCGGGCTTGCCGATCTTGAGAAAGTCGGTCTCAGGCTGCTCTGGCGGGATGTAGTAGTCCATCCGCTCAGCCAGCTTCGAGGCAGGCCGATTGAGCAGCCATAGCCGCCCCAGCGAATTCTCGACGAGGTAGCGGACGATCCAGTGCGGGGTGAACAGCTGAGTCGCTGCCGGGATGTTCTCGGCCGTAATCTTCTGGTTCTTCTTCAGCCCCGCGAAGACCTGATCCTTCTTCTCCGAGATGTAGAACTGGTAGAGCCATCCGATGATCTCGACATCCTTGCAGTCGTCCTCAGGCATGGCGTCCCGCAGACGGGCGAGGATAGAGGTCTGCGATAGCAGGTCCTCCGGCATCAGGAGCTCGGTGTAATCGCCGACCCTTTCGAACATGAAGGGCATCGTTGCGTGCCATGCATTGCAGGCGTGCACGAGCAGGAGCCGGTAGGCTTCTCCTTGCGGGTCTCGCGACGGGGTCCTGCCATCGAGAAGGGCAGCGATCGTCGCCGGCGCGCCTTCGGGCAGGTTGCCAGCGATAGCCTCTGCCAAAAGCTCTGGACGTGTTGCGTCTCCCTCGGGCGAAACAACCCTGGGATTTGTGTAGCCGTTCACGTCCATGAAGCGGAGCGCCGTGAAACGGTTGAACCAGGTGTATGCAACCTGCTCGATGACTTGCGTCTGCCCCAGCTGAGCGATCGCCGCATCCAACTTCTGCATCGCACCAGGGCTTTCTCGCCGGGCACTCGAAGCTGGATCAACCGCCACGGCGAGCTTCGCGGTCACCTGATCGATGAGGAGGTTGCGCGCAGCCTGCGCGAACCGCTTCAGAGCATTGGTATCCATCAGACGATCACTTTCTTCCCAGCGGCGATCTCTGACATGAGGGTCTTTCGCAGCTCATTCACGTATTCATCGACGTCCGCCTCTTCGGCCAGGTAGGGCCGGGAGTAGGCCACCTTGATCTCGGATGCGTTGACGTAAGCCGGGGGCGGCGGCGCCGGGGGCGGCGCGCTCTCACCGGAGGACGGCCCGGGCGGAGGCGCGGGTGGAGGGGTCATCCTCGCGATTTCTCCGAGCAGCTGCTGCATCAGGCCAGTGCGCGCCCCATTTGCCCTGTCGCGCAGGATCGGGATCATGGACACAGCATCCAGCCCCTCCTTGTGGGCCGTAACGCTGCGGCGGATATGATCTTGCTGATCGGGAGTGAGGGCAGCAAACTCAGCCGTCTGGATGACCTTCTCCGCGCATTCATCGACGGCAGCGACCACGGCCTTGCGCTCTTTCAAGATGGCAAGTTCAACCTTGTCCTTGAGCGCGTAGAGTTCCGATTTCAGCGCTTGAATCGCCGTTCCCTTGTAACACTCGGGGTTCGCGAGGGCAGCTCGAAGCTTGTCGCCTGATTGTGCATCGACGTAGCCGATGTTGGCGTCCTGTCCCTGAAGGAACTCCCGTACATCGTCGTAGATTTCGCGCTGGGCACCGCCCATGAAGCTGCGAATCTTGTCGAGGATATCTTCCTTGGCGTTGAGGAGCGCATCCTCCTCTTTGACCGGCTCCGTGATGTACCAGGCCGCAGGCTTGCCCAACATCGCGCGGATTTGCTCCCGGAACGGCTCCAGCGCGGTCACGAAGGGATATTTGTAGCTCTCTGCAAGCAACCGGTTCAGTTCGTCCGCGAGGTTGCGAAGGCTTTCGGCCCATTCCCCACCAAGGACGCGGGCGTCTGAACCGTCAGCCGGCAAGCCGAAAAGCTCCTTGTAGAGGTCTCTTGCCGCCCGGATCTGTGAGGCTGTGAATTCCAGCTGCGGAGTGAAAAGGATATTGCCCAACACATGGCTGTTGTTGAGGGCCCTCGCGAGCTCTGCTCCTTCCAACAATGTGCTGTCAGACCGAGCCTCGCACTTGCCCTTGCCGACAAGACTCGCCGACAGGCAGAGAGTCGCAACGGTCGGCCACCCATAGGGCTTCGCGCCAAAACGCTCGGTCAGATACTTGGCCGAGACCTTGACGCCATTGCGAGCCTGAGCCTGGACATGATTGAGCACATCCTGCTCGGCTTCGATCAGTCCTGTGCCCGCATCGCCGAACAGCGTCGAATTGGGGCTTGCGGCTTTTGCGATGTCCGCCTCGACGTAGCCCACCCCCCTGAGCATGGGCAGGTTGACATAGACCTTGTCGACGAGTGTCTGGAACGCTTTGACGATCCGTTCTTGGGGGTCTTCGCCGCCCAAATCTAGCTCGTCCCCACGAACGAACAGGCGCGATGCCGAGATCAGGGTGCGCAGCCGAAGTTCAAGATCCTTACCGCGGCGCGCGTTCTGTTCGCCCTTCTCGAGGATGATCCGGTCTCGACCGGGCTGGGGAGCACCGCTGCGCGCTTGGCGAATGAACTTGTCGGTCTGCCGGAAGAGCGTAAGGTCGCGAACAAACCGCACATCCGGCTGCAGGACGATTGCCAGCTCCTCGCGCCCCATATTCTGCATGCGAACCGCATCGGGATTGGCTGAAGCGTCGTTGATAGGCGTGACGATATTGATCGAAAGCTCGTATTCACGGCCGAGCAGATGGTCGTCGAGCTTCCGGCTGAAGGGGTACTCGTAGCCAGTAGCCAGATGCTTGATCTTCCGGTGGCGAAGGATGTCGTCGAAAGCCAGCGCCTCGAGCACCTTGGTGATTTCGGTCGGATCAACGTCGAGTGCCTTTATCTCCGCCTCGACATCCTTCTCCTCGTTTGTGAGGAATTCATAGACCTCGCCATTGCGCTGGATGTAGGTTTCACGCTCGAGGCGCGCCAAAGCGTCTTCGATCTTGCGACGCTGTCCCGCCTGATCGAGCTCGAACTCCGAGAGCAACAGGATACTGATGTTGCGAACAGTCGGCTTGAACTCCTTGACATATTTGACAAGGAACAGTGCCTTGAGGACGCGGACTGCGAAGTCGTCGTCGAGGTTTCGCTCAGCAATCTGGATTGACTGCTGGACCGAGGACTTCAAAGCAGAGCGGATGCCCTCGAACATGAGATCAAACGTCGCAAGCCCGCCGACGGGGCGCTCGGCCAGAGCCTTTGCCACTTCCTGAAATACGCCCAGCATCGATCGCTCGCCCACCGAGCTGTGCTTCCCCTCAAAGGCGTTGTGCTGGGAAAGCGACGTGATTGCCATCTGGAACAACGTGTACTGGTAGGGTGGGAAGGGGTAACTCGCGATGAAGTGTTCCCGGTCGCGGTAGTTTTTCAGGCGGATGGAACCGTCGGCAAAGTCGAACAAAGTCTTGAGATTGTTCGCTTCCTTGTCGTGCAGATTGCCCAACGTAATTTGCGCCGCGTCGGTCTTGGCAAGCAGACGCCGCTGAATGACCTCTGCCACGTCGGCCGAGTTCAGTGGCATGCGATTGGCAAACCGAGCCTGGATCTTGGAGAAGTCATTCTCTTGGCGCGATGTGAGGTCCCCCACCACATCGGTGATGGCCTGCTGCGCCGTCACAATGATCCACGCCTGCCCTTTACACTTCGTGTTGAGGCTTTCGGCGATGGTCTGAAGATTGGTCATGAGCTTGACGTTATCAGCGATGTACTGGCCCACTTCGTCGACGAAGAAGTTAAGCCGGAACCCGCGCTCCTGCCGATCAATCCAAGCCTTCACGGTGTTCGCAAAGTCCTCGATCGAGACCCGCGTATCCTTTCGGTACTGCGACAGGATGTCTCTGGCGCCGCCTGCATCGCTCCCAGTTGCCCGGGCAAACGCTGCGGCGATGTTGGCCCCCTCGAGCAGGGCCTCCTCTCTTCCGCGCGTCTCCCAAGCCTTCCCAGACAGCTCGAGAAACGCGTCCTTGAACGCCTGAAATTGGCCGCGTTCGTCAAGCTGGCGCTCGAACTGGGCGATGTGAGGCTGCTTGCCATAATAGCCGCACATCTCGTCAAAGACCTTCTGGAACACCGATAGCAGGGCATCGATGTCATTCTTCGAGATCACATCGGCCTTCTGGTCTATGTTGAACAGGATCGATCGCGATGGGATCGACACTGCCTTGCGCAGTGCGCCGGCCAACATGGGCTGGTCCTTGAGCTTCTCGGCGAAGATGTCGAAGGCCTTGACCCCATCGACCTCGCGGTTCTCCAGCAGCAGGGCAAGCATCTTCAGCAAGTGCGATTTGCCCGAGCCGAAGAACCCGGAAATCCAGACGCCGTTCGCGGTCTGATAATTGTTGTAGGCTTCGAGGAACTGCTCGAGGCGCTGTCCGATCTCTCCGGTGATCACATACTCATCGAGTTCGGTCCGCAGGCTCGCTTCATCGTCAGCCTTGATCACGCCATCGATCGCGCGATCGACCGGCTTCTCGAAAATTTCGCGCATCGCAAGGGTCATCGGATCAAACCTCGTAATTCAGGATATTGAAGGCCCGGTAGTATTTGTCGTCATGCAAGCATCCGAACAGATCGAGCGACGCCCCCGTGGCCAACGCATGAGTGTAGCTGCCGGGGAAGAACATCACCGTAGGCTTGTCCTTCGCGGTGCTCTGGAGATTATTCAGGACGTTGTGTGAGCGGATGTAAGGGTACACCTCTCCCACGCCGGACAAGAAAATGACATCGTGCGGCGTCGATTCGATCGCCTCGCCAATCTTCGGGATGAGATTGGCTTGGGGATCAAGAACCGACTGCAAAAGCTCCCGGAGCTCGCCCTTGTCCGTATCTGGCTCGACCTCCAGAATCTGCTCAAGGATGCCGCGCTCTTTGAGAATGCTGAGCGAAAGATCGAAGAGGTTGATGTCGAGTACCGCGATTCCGGCATGCTTGATGCGTGTGATGAGATCCAACCGGTCTTCAACCATCGAGAGCCCTTCCTCCGCCGGGTAGGGGCAGATGAAGAAGGGGACCTCGTTGCCAAGTCCCTGTTTCGTCAGAAAGCGCTCGCTGGTAACCACCTTGAACAGGTGCTCCGCACGTTCCTTGCGGGTTGATGCCTTGATCACAAAGCACCTCCATCGAGGTTCAAGCCGGGGAAAAGGTCGAGATCGCCCGGGCAATTCCTTGCGAGCATGGCCTTGAGCTGCGGCGAGACATAGGCCGCCAGAATCCGGCCTTCTGTGGTAATCACATTTGCCTCTCGCATCATTCGGAACAGCACCTGGCGCAGCTTTGCACGGGTGGTTGCACTGATTTGGTTGAGCCCTTCATCCCATTCAGCTTTCGCTTCGAACAGGACGTCAAAACTCTCCAGAGGAAGCTCCAGCTTGAACGAGAGAAATCGCTCGTTGATGACCTCGATCGCAAACTCCCGCACAAAGCGGTATGCCCGGCAGGTTGCCAGCCACAGGAGGGCTTGCTGATCCTGCCGGTCGGCTTCGTCCACGAGGTAGCTCAATTCCTCGTCATGCAACGCCGAGATCCGATTGACGATCTCACGCAGTGTTCGCCGGCGCGACGCCGCCTTAGGCAGGGATGAGACCCCCTGCTCAAGGGCACGACGTATCGTCTCTTCCCATGCCTCCCCGTGAGCATGCATACGAGCTACCTCGATGCTCTCATTGAGAAACAGGCCGCCAGTGACGAATGACATCTTGTAGGTTGACGCGGCAGAGGTCACTGGGCGCGGCTCCCGGCAGCAGAGAGGACTGCATCTCTGTTCAGAAGGACAATCTGTTGATCTTGCGGGCGCCTTGCGGATGGGTCTGTATCCAGCCCGAGGCGCTTCAGCGCATAGTAGAGCAGGGCTTTGCGCACACGGATTTCTGCCCGTCCGCTGCGCATGCCGTAGTCCAATTCTACGACTTTCTGTTGGGGGCCAGAAAGCTGAGGGTGCGGCCCAATTTCAAGCGTAAGTTCTTCATTCCAATCAGCGTCGGCCTCAGCGCGAGCCGCGCTCGGCTTGGTATTGCGGGTTTCGAGGATCCGCGAAAAAAGGAAATCTTTGAAGCTGCTATCGTTCAGACACAGAGCTCTTGCGTGCCAGCGATACCCGTCGAAGCTGATCGCGTGAGGCGCGACCCAGCGCCAGGCGGGTTCAGGCCGAGACATCGACTGATACTTGATCTCGATTGCCTCTGAACGACGCATCGCAGCTACCATTGAGCGCAATGTCTTCGCATCAACGCCGCGGGCAGGGGTGGGTGCGCAGTCAAAGCTCGGAAACTTGCCGAACCAAGTGTCAGCGCTATCGACTATGCCGTCAGCTACCGAGCGAAGCTTGGAGAGATAAAGGCTTGCATCTTGCTGGAGGAAGCGCGGGGTGAAGCTGCTGCTGCGCACGTAGGTTCGGCCGCTCTTGTCGTAAGCCATGTTTTCGGGAGCCATGGCAAGGTAGCGGTTGAGATCGGTGGAGGCCTGGTTCACTGACACTCCGAAGGCGTCCATCAGGTCGCCGCGGTTGACGTGCCCCTCCCAGAATAAGCGGAATTCGATGAACTCGAGCCTTCGCTCGACGCCCCATCTGAGCCCGCCACCGTCACTTTCCACGGATACCCCTGCCTGACATTGCCCCCACTGAAACTGGATGCGACCAGTTTCTAGTCTCATTGTCGATAACCGATAAGCCTCACAGCTTCAACTACAATCCTGAACCTCGCCGAGGCGTTGTTCGGGTCCCGCGCGAAAGCGCTATGCCCCACAATTTATCAAGAAGTCCTTGATCGTATCGCTGCAATTGGTGAAACCCGACGCAGTCGGCGCTCTCCCCGCGAGTGCCTTGATGTGAGGAATTCATGACTGAAGCGCACAACGAGTCGAAAGAAGCCCTGATCACCCTGACCAGCGACATTGTGTCCGCCCATCTGAGCAACAATTCGGTTTCTGTCGACGCGGTCCCTGGCCTCATCACAAGCGTCTATTCAGCTCTCGCCAAGCTGGGCGAGACCGCAGAGCCTGAGGAGGCTCGGCCGACCCCTGCGGTTTCCATCCGCGCCTCAGTGAAGCCTGATTACCTGGTCTGCCTCGAGGATGGGAAGAAGCTCACGATGCTGAAGCGCTACCTTCGCACCAACTACAACATGAGCCCTGAGGAATATCGAGCCCGCTGGAATCTCCCGGCTGACTATCCGATGGTAGCCCCAAACTATGCTGAGAAGCGCCGCGAGCTAGCCAAGAACATTGGGCTCGGCCGCCAGCGAAAAGCTTCGCCCAAGCCGAAGACGCGCAAAACACTCCCAAAACCTGAATGAGCGGCCGCTTCTCCCCTTTCGTTCTCAAGGCACTGGCAGATGTCATCACGGGCGGCTCTTACCAGGAGGCTGGTGAGCCTATCGGCGTCTACAGAAGTGGCCCGAAGATCGAGGCCTTCTTCCTCGATTGCGGGTTCGACATGCGCATCGGGAGTTCCTCTCGCGTTCCCGCCACGATCGAGTTTCTTCGTGAGCTTGCTGCTCGCCCAGACGCCGATGAATTGCTTAAGCGGATTATCCTGCGGGTCTGCGATCCTCGCGATTATCTCTCGGCTCCCGAAAAGGCGACTGCGGTACGAGATCACATGAATGCCGCGTTAGAGGCAGACGGTCTCGCTGTCACGCTGGTGGGCGGAAAGGCGCATATCGTCGAGCGAACGGGGACTGGCCTGATCGTAGAACCCTTCATTAGCAAGGTCACTAAGCTCGACTTCGACACCGTACAGATTGAAATCGCCCGGGCGTTGCCGAGCCTTGCTACCGATCCTGAGGATGCGGTGACCGCAGCCTGTTCGCTGATCGAGGCCGTATGCCGATCCGTGCTGATCGAACTTGGTCTGCCGCTGCCCGCCAAGCGCGACATAGATGGCCTCCTTCGAGCGGTTCAGGAGCCTTTGGGGCTATCGCCGGGCCGGACTGATTTGCCCACGGAGGTTGAGCAGGACATCCGCCAGATCCTTGGAGGTCTCACGTCGGTAACCAAGGGTATTGGGGCATTGCGGACTCATGCTGGCGACGCCCATGGCCGTGAGAGGGGCTTCCGTCGTATCGATGCCCGGATCGCTCGGCTCGCCCTCAACTCGGCCAGCTCGGCGGCGCTGTTTCTGATCGAGAGCTGGGAACGAAAGCAGCATCGCCATCTGCCGAAGCATTCCTCACTGTCTTGATCGAAGCCAACTGCTGCAAATTGAGCGCGGATCTGATCGTGGCACTAAGCCGAAGTTCACTGCTTGCTACTCTTGTGACTTCTTTTGGCGCAGGCACGCGCTCGAGCCTTGGGTGTATTCGCGGTTTGCGAAAGGTGCGGACGCTATCGAATACCTTGTTGATGGAGTCTTCCATTCCCCAGGCCCTTGAATTGTTCCCCTTGCGTTCCCATAGTCGTATCGAGGCTAAGGGGAGGCGGTCGCATGCGGCAGCTAGACGTTGAGAATAAGCTCCGCGACGTCGTGAGCCGGATAATCGTGCAGGTCGAGCTTGCGACCGCACAAGGCCGCACCGACATCAATCTTGCGCTCGAGGACGCGTTTATCCCGATCCTGAGATCCGTTTACAACCTGCCCCAGCTAATCAATCTCAACCGGAAGCAGAAGAATTTTCCTGGCATCGACCTTGGTGACGATCACGACCGTGTCTGCTTCCAAGTCACCTCGACCACCTCGCTCGACAAAGTAAAGGCTACCCTCCGCCAATTTATGGATCGCAGCTACTTCAATAGTTTCGACGAACTGTACATCCTCACCCTTGTCAAGAAGCAGGCCTCTTATAGCCAAGTCGCCGTAAACGAGATCGTAGGCGATCGCTTCGCCTTCAATACCAAGAAGCACGTCATCGATCTCAGTGATCTGCTCGGGCTAGTTGCGGCGCTGCGCTTGCCCGCTCAGGAGCGCGTCCTGGAGGAGTTTCAGCGCATTCTGGGTGAGGTAGACGCCTATAACGCGTACAGGGCTGACAGCATCCCCGACCCAGCGGCCATAACAACTAATCTCCAGCGCATTCGGATGCCACGGGCCGTCTACGTCGCCGAGTTGACCATCAACGACAAGGAGGTGATAGCGCAAGCGCGTCGTAGTCTATCGTACAAGCGCAAGACTCGTAGCAGGACATCAGTCGTTAAGATGGCCCTCCTCCTGAACGACGTGCACACAGACGCCTGGGTCTGTCACGACAACAAGATCTTTTCGTTCCACGACATGGAGACGAGCGGCCTTATCAGCATCGTGGACGAGGGATCGGTGGAAAGGCTCGACGTTTCTGACCTGTCTGATTCCGCGGAAATAGACAACGTGAACGTGCTCAAGCAGTTGCTTACCGCCGAAACCCGTGAGCTACTCAAGACACGCCACGTGCGAATGCAGCCGAAGGATCGCTTTTTCTACTTTATAGCCAACGAGGAGGGGCAGAGCGAACGCAAGGAACCTTGGATTGGTAAGCAGAAGGCAACACGACGCGTCTACTTCGCTCGCCCGTCGAAAAAAGACCCCTCCAAGGTCGCGCATCACCAGCACCTATCGTTCAGTCTGACCTTCGCAAAGCTTGGCGCCGACTGGTTCGCGCAGATCGTGCCTGGTTGGTTCTACTCCTTCGATGGTTTCCGCGAGTCCAAATGGCACGACGACTTGCTCTCGCAGCAGAAGCGGCTCGAGCGGAATGCCAGCGTCAGGAACCAGGTGCGCTTTATTGCCTACTTCCTGTCCGCAGGCGGCATCGCCGAAGACGATGGGCTCTCATTTCAAAGCCTCGTTGAGTTCGACGTTGGTGAAGACGCCGATGACGTCGTCGACGATGCAGACGAGACCTTCGCGGCTGATGCCTCAGACGACAGGGAGAAGGCCGCGTGAAGCTTACCACACTAGCCGAGCCGCTGCTCGAGTTCGGCACCGGCACCCATATCTGCCCGCGAACCGGCATCGAGCACATGGGAGTGTACGACAAGCGCGATGAGCTGCGCCGTACCGAGCTGCGCATCGGTATCGTCGGCCGTGGCGAAGGCGTCGATCTGCTCGACGAGTGGCTTGCTCAATGTCGCAGCGGTATCGAGCGTAAGAAGGAGTCGAAGCTGCTGAACCTTTTCCGGGGTTTCGGCGGCATCAACCAGAGCTACGGCTTCCTCACCCGCCTCATCAACTCACCCCAATATACACGCACGCTGCAAAAGTCCGAGATCACTGCGGTCGTGAAGCTCCCATCACGTGCCGACCGCGTCGAGCGCGCGGTGGAACTGTACTATGAGCAGATCCGCTTCCTAGCCGAGAACAGGGCTGTCGATGTCATCGTCTGCGTAATTCCGAATGAAATGTTCGACTCCGTTACCTCTTCGAAGATGGGCGAAGATGAGGAAAACGAGTTGGAACACAACTTTCGCCGCATCCTGAAGGCGAAGTGTATGCATCTTGGGACTCCACTGCAGCTCGTTCGCGAGAAGACCATCCTCATAACAAAGCAACTCGGTGAACAGCAGGACCCCGCGACCAAGGCGTGGAACTTCTGCACCGCACTCTACTACAAAGGTAACCGCACCATCCCGTGGCGCCTCGTTGAGGATACTGCCAAGTTGCGCTCCTGCTACATAGGGATCGGCTTCTACAAGAGCCGTGATGGTGAAACAATCTCGTCCAGTCTCGCGCAAGTCTTTGACGAGTTCGGCCACGGCATAATTTTGCGCGGGACCCCGGTGTCCATCGACAAGAAGAACCGCCACCCGTACCTCAACGAGGATCAGGCGTACGAACTCCTGCGCGACGCGCTCGACGAATACGATCGTGCTCTCCAGCACATGCCGGCCCGGATTGTCATTCACAAGTCCAGTCACTTCCGCGAAAGTGAGCGCAAGGGCTTTCTGCGCGCCCTTGATCAGAAAGGCATCCGCGCCAAGGATTTCGTCGCTATCACCGACACCGACATTCGCCTCTTTGGTGACGGCGACTATCCTCCCAAGCGTGGTACCATGCTCGCCATCAGCGAAACGGAAGGCGTGTTGTGCACCCGCGGCACTGTGGATTTCTATAAAACCTATCCCGGCGCTTACGTACCGAAGCCCCTCAAAGTCACTGTCTACGAACAAGACTCGTCTCTCGAGAGTCTGTGCGAGGAGATTCTCGGTTTGACTAAGATGAACTGGAATAATACTCAGTTGGACGGCCGTCTGCCGATAACTCTCGAGTGCGCTCGAAAGATCGGTGATATAATGAAATACGTCAGTCCCGCTGAAAAGCCGCAGGTGAGTTACAGCTTCTACATGTAACGCCGATCATCAACGCTTATGCGTTGCATCAGTGATCGAGGGGCGTTTCGGACCAGTCTACGACTTCCCATCTGGTCGGGCAAATCAGCAGCTCCTGCAGCACCGGACTTTCTTCGTAAGCGTCCGGTCGAAACCGTTGTCGGCAATGGCCAGTTTCGGGATGCGGGTGG
>VFQM010000219.1_pt1 | contig 69935 bp, 52 predicted proteins | sample 3512391 | NCBI WGS metagenome assembly VFQM01 (sample SAMN10412369, study PRJNA504923) | tailings metagenome | isolation source: Replicate 1 from Balatoc abandoned mine | place: Philippines | reverse complement strand
TTCCGCCGCCAGATGCTGTTCGACCACCTGCACGACAACTATGCCGGCGACGTCGGCATCGGCGTCAATCCGAAGCTCGCCAAGGCGGTCAAGGACGCCGACGTGGTGCTGCTCGTCGGTGGCCGTTTCGGCGAGATGCCGTCTTCCGACTACACGCTGCTCAAGAGCCCCTATCCGGACCAGAAGCTCGTGCACGTCCATGTCGACGCCGACGAACTCGGCCGCGTCTACCGCCCGACCCTCGCCATCAACGCGTCGCCCGCAGCCTTCATCGAGGCCTTCGCCAAGCGCAAGCCGGCCGCCAAGCCGGCCTGGGCAGAAGCCACCAAGGCCCTGCACGCAGCCTATCTCGAATGGTCGACGCCGCCGCTCGCCGGTCCGGGCACTGTCCAGATGGGCCCGATCATGAACTGGCTGGAGAAAGTGCTGCCCGAGGACGCGATCCTCACCAACGGCGCCGGCAACTATGCCACCTGGGTGCATCGTTTCCACCGCTTCCGCCGCTTCGCCACCCAGGGCGCGCCGACGTCCGGCTCGATGGGCTACGGCACGCCGGCGGCAGTGGCCGCCAAGGGCCTGTTCCCGGATCGCGTCGTGGTGGCCTTCGCCGGCGACGGCTGCTTCATGATGAACGGCCAGGAGTTCGCCACCGCCGTGCAATACGGCCTGCCGATCATCGTGATCGTCGTCAACAACGGCATCTACGGCACGATCCGCATGCACCAGGAGCGCGAGTATCCGGGCCGCGTCGAAGCGACGGACCTCAAGAACCCCGATTTCGCAGCCCTCGCCCGCGCCTATGGCGGCCATGGCGAGACGGTGCGCGAGACGGACGAGTTCGCCGCGGCCTTCGAACGTGCGCGCGCCAGCGGCAGGCCCGCGATCATCGAGATCAGGCTCGATCCCGAGGCGATCACGCCCACCCGCACGCTGACCGATATCCGCGAGAAGCGCTGATCCTGCCGCTGCGGAAACCGGGAATCGTGGCAAACGCGCGGCTTTGATGCTATTGAGGCCGCGCATTTCCCCGCATTGTTCCGACTCTCTCCAGGCAAGCTGATGATAACAATCGTCATTCCGTGCAAGAACGAAGCCGACAACCTGCCGATCCTGATCGGCGAGGTCCACGCGGCCATGAACGGGCGCGACTACGAGGTGATCGTCGTAGACGACGGCTCGACCGACCGCACCCCCCAGGTGATCGCCGAGCTCGCACGCTCCGCAGGCCGCCTGCGCCATGTCCGGCACGACCGCTCGGCGGGCCAGAGCGCGGCAGTCCGTTCCGGGGTCTTCGCGGCCAAGGGAGCCGTGGTGGTGACGATGGACGGCGATGGCCAGAACGACCCGGCCTACCTGCCCAAGCTCGCCGACGCCCTTGTTGCTGCCGGCCCCAAGGTCGGCATTGCTGCGGGCCAGCGGCTCAAGCGCACCGACACCAAGCTGAAGCAGTTCTCCTCTCGCTTCGCCAACGGCCTGCGCGAACGCATCCTGCGCGACGGCACGCGCGATTCCGGCTGCGGCCTGAAGGCCCTCCATACCGACCTCTTCCGCCAACTCCCCTATTTCGACGGCTGGCACCGGTATCTGCCGGCACTCGTCATCCGCGAGGGCCGCGCCGTCGTCCATGTCGACGTGGTCGACCGTTCGCGCCGTCACGGCAAATCCAACTACGGCATCCTCGACCGCGGCCTGCGCGGCGTTCTCGACCTTACCGGGGTCTGGTGGCTGCGCCGGCGACGCAAGGTGGTGCCGACGGTCACGGAGCAAGGCCAATGAACCTCCTGTCCGAACTCGCAACCTGGCTGCATGACGTCTTCGTCGCCCAGTTCGACGGCTGGATTCTGCTCGGCTTCGTCGCCCAGGGCATGTTCACCATGCGCTTCGTCGTGCAGTGGCTCGCCTCGGAACGCGCCAAGCGTTCGGTCGTGCCGGTCGCGTTCTGGTTCTTCTCGCTCGGTGGCGGCGCCCTGCTTCTGATCTATGCCATCCAGCGGCAGGATCCGGTGTTCATCGCCGGCCAGGGGCTCGGCCTGTTCATCTACATCCGCAATCTCTGGCTGATCGCCAACGAGCGGCGAGCCGCGATGGCGGATACGGAGTAATCGATGGGATGCGGCACGCCGGATTCAAAGTCTCCGAAACTCCGCGCAAGGCACTGACGCCGCTCAACTATCTGCTGCTGGCGGTTTTCTGCCTGTTCGCCTTTGCCCCCGGCATCGCCTCGCTGCCGCCGACCGACCGTGACGAGTCCCGCTTCGTCCAGGCGACCAAGCAAATGGTCGAGAGCGGCGACTATGTCGACATCCGCTTCCAGGACGAGCCGCGCTACAAGAAGCCCGCCGGCATCTACTGGCTGCAATCGGCAGCCGTCCTTGCCAGCGGCAAGGGAAGCGAAGCACCCATCTGGGTCTACAGGCTGGTTTCGGTTCTGGCGGGAACGTTCTCGGTCCTGGCGCTCGCCTTCATCGGCGACCGGATGTTCGGGCGCACCGCGGGCCTGATCGCGGGGCTCGGCCTCGCCGGCGTGCTGATGCTCGGCGTCGAGGCGCGCATCGCCAAGACCGACGCGACGCTTCTGGCCACGGCACTGCTCGCCCAGGGCGCGCTTGCCACCATCTATCTCGGCCATCGCGCCGGCAGGCCCCAGGGCAACGCCAACTGGCTGTTCTGGGCGGCCCAGGGTCTTTCGATCCTCATCAAGGGGCCCGTCGTGCCCTTCATGAGCGTCCTGACCGTGGCCGCGATCGCTCTCCTCGACCGCGACCGCTCGTGGCTGCGCAAGCTCAGGCCCTTCACTGGCATCCTTCTCACCCTGCTTGTTGCCGCACCCTGGCTGATCCTCATCACCCTCAAGACCGGCGCCGCCTTCTGGCAGGAATCGGTTGGCAAGGACCTGCTGAGCAAAGTCGGATCGGGACAGGAATCGCACGGCTTCCCGCCCGGCTACTACTTCCTCACCTATTCGGTGTTCATGTGGCCGTTCGCCTTGGTGGCGCTGGACGGCGGGCTGAAGGCGCTCAACCGCTTCCGCGACGATCCGCGGCTACTGTTCTGCCTTGCCTGGTACCTGCCCTACTGGGTCGCCATCGAGCTCATCCCGACCAAGCTGCCGCACTATGTGCTGCCAGCCTATCCGGCGCTGCTCCTGCTGATGGCCTGGTCACTGACAGATGCTACCGCCTCGACCACAGCGCTTTCGCGCTGGCAGGTCTGGCTGCGCCGCGCCTGCGCCTTCGGCGTGATCGGGGTCAGCGCCGGCCTCGCAGCGATCGCCACCGGAATCACTCCCTATTTCCTCGGCCAGTACTCCTGGTGGGGCCAGCTCGCCGGCCTGCTCGTGTTCGCCGCCGCACTGCTGGGCGCGGGCATGCCCAAGGACATGTCGCCGCTCCAGCGCACGGGGCTCGCCGCGGCCGCCGCCGCTGCTGCCTTCGGCGTCCTGGCCTGGAAGGTGTTGCCGCCGCTCCGGCCCCTGTGGCTCAGCCCGCAGATCGCCGAAGGCTTCGAAGCGCTGAAGCCCTGCCCGACGTCCCGGCTGGCTTCGGCCGGCTATGGCGAGCCGAGCCTGGTCTTCCTGGCCGGCACGCGGACGCTGCTCACCAACGGAGAGGGAGCAGCCCAGGCGCTGGCCCAGGATCCGGTGTGCGCCATAGCCATCGTGGCGGACAGCGAAAACGACCGCTTCGTTGCCTCCGTGCCGGGCGGTAAGGCCGCGCTCACCGAACTGGGCCGCATCGAGGGCATGAACTATTCGAAGGGCGAGCCGCGCGTGCTGACCTTCTACACGCTGGCGAAGCCATAGCGCGACGTCCGGACCCGTTGCCGTAACCGTAACGTTACTACCCGACGCAGTCGTTGCGTGTGTACGCTGCCTGGCCTCTATGGTCGGGCGGAGCCGTTGTTCGCCAGGTCGTTGGCCTGGCCTCACATCGAGAACTGTTCCGAACCGGCTTCAGAAATTCCGTCGCAAGGATCAGGCCGATATGACACGCACGCCGTTGCTCTCATCCGTTGCCCTTAGCCTGTTGCTGGGTTTGCCCTTTTCGGCGAGCGCAGATCAGGCGCGCTTTGACAATCTTGCCAACCTTCCCTTCGAGCAGAACCGACCCACGGCTGAAACCGCCAGGACCTTGAGGGATGAGCTTGCCTTCCAGCAAGCCACCCAAGCCTATCTGTGGGCCATGCCGCTGATCAACACGCTCGGCATGAAGTTCGGCTCGGAAGAGGTATTTGGCGCCGGCTATAACGTGCTGCCGGTCTGGAAGGAGCGCCTCGATCCCAAGACGCTGGTCACGACCCCCAATTCCGACGTCATCTACGCCATGAGCTATGTCGACATGGGCGAGACCGGCCCCATCGTCTTCGAAGCGCCTCCGAACCTTCAGGGCATCCTGCTCGACTTCTGGCAGCGTCCGATCCCGGTCGACGGCGGCAAGTTCTTCGGCGACGTCGGCCTGCCCGGACCGGACGCGGGCAAGGGCGGCAAGTTCCTCGTGCTGCCGCCGGGCTACAGCGGAGAGGTTCCGGAGGGGTACTATGTCTACCGCTCGGGCACGAACAACCTCTTCATCTTCCTGCGCAGCTTCTATCAGGACCCGAACGACCTCTCTCCGGCCGTCAAGCTCATGGAACAGGCGAAGGTCTATCCGCTGAACCTTCCGGAAGCCGAGCGCAAACCGATGGTGTACCCGAACGCCTCCGGCGTTCCGGCCAACATGTTGCCGCGCTCCGACATCACCGCCTTCGAGCAGTTGAAATGGCTTCTCGACCGCGAGGGCAGGAACCTCGCCGATCCTGACGGGCTCGGCATCCTGGCGAATGTCGGCCTGGTCGAGGGAAGGCCGTTCACCCCCTCCCCGGCTACGCGCGCGACTCTCGGCCAGGCCGCGGAGGTCGCCTACAAGATGACCCGCGTCATTGGCTTCAGCAGCGAGGTGGAGGGCGAGTCGTTCAAGATCTGGCCTGACCGCCAGTGGCTGAACCCGGTTAACAATGCTGCTGAGCCCGGCCCCGAGAAACCGCGCGACCTGTCATTCCGCGACAAGGCCGCCGGCTTCACGGCGGTTGAGCCGCGTGCATGGTTCGCCACCAACTACTACTCCATCAGCCCTGGGATGGTGTCGCAGATTGCCGGCCGAGGCGCCGCCTATCAGGTCGGGTTCGTGGATGCCAGCGGCGACCCGCTCTCCGGTGACTCCTCCTACAAGCTGGCACTGCCCCCGGATATCCCGGCTGAGCTTTTCTGGTCGCTGACACTCTACGAGGCGGAAAACGCCTCGGGCTTGGCAACCGACGCGCGGCGCTTTCCATCGCTCGGTTCGCGCGACAAGCCGGTTCAAAACGCGGACGGGACGACCGATCTCTACATCGGACCGAAGGCCCCGGAGGGCAAGGAAGCCAACTGGCTGGCGACAGCACCCGGCCGAGGCTTCTTCGCAATCCTCAGGCTCTACGGCCCAGGTGAGCCCGCCATCGACTATAGCTGGAAGCCAGGAGACATCGAGAAGCTCGATTGACGGCTGCCTGGGAAGCAGGGGGCGCGGGCGCTTCTCCGCCCGCCGAGCCCACCTCGCAACTAAAAAGGGGCGGTCGCCCGCCCCTCTCCTGACCTTGTCCTGTTTCCCGGAGCTTACTTGATCGCCTTGTCGGTGACCGCGGCTGTCCAGGCGCCCGAGGGTTCCTTGGTGATGATCTTCTGGTCGAGCAGCGCCTTGGCAGTGCGTTCGTAGGCGGCCTCGATCAGCTTGCCGTCGGCGTTGTCGATCAGCTTGGCGACCTCGCCCATCATGCGCTTCTGGTGGTTCTCGTCCTGGCCACCGTTCTCGACCACGATCTCGGCCGCCTCGTCGGGATTGTCGACGGCGTATTTCCAGCCCTTCATCGAGGCGCGGACGAACTTGACCATCTTCTCCTCGAAGGCCGGGTCCTTGAGCTTGTCCTCCATCACGTAGAGGCCGTCCTCGAGCAGATCGACGCCCATGGCCGAGTAGTTGAAGACGATCAGGTCCTCCGGCTTGTAGCCGGCGTCGATCAGCTGCCAGTACTCGTTGTAAGTCATGACCGAGATGCAGTCGGCCTGTTTCTGGATCAGCGGCTGCACGTCGAAGCTCTGCTTCAGCACGGTCACGCCGTCCTTGCCGCCCTCGGTGGGGATGCCCAGCTTGTTCATCCAGGCATAGAACGGATACTCGTTGCCAAAGAACCAGACGCCGAGCGTGCGCCCCTTGAAGTCGGCTTCCGTCTTGACCGGGCCGTCCTTCGGGCAAACCAGCTGCATGCCGGCCTTCTTGAACGGCTGGGCGATGTTGACGAGGTTGACGCCCTTGTCGCGGGCTGCAAGCGCGCCGCCCATCCAGTCGACGATCACGTCGGCGCCGCCGCCGGCGATGACCTGCTCAGGCGCGATGTCGGGGCCGCCCGGCTTGATCTCGACGTCGAGGCCTTCCTCTTCGTAGAAACCCTTGTCCTTGGCGACGTAGTAGCCACCGAACTGCGACTGGGTCACCCATTTCAGCTGCAGCGTCACCTTCTCCGCCGCCATCGCCTGCACTGCCGCCAGCGACATCGCCCCGGCCATCAAAGAAACTACAAGTCCTCTCATTTCTTCTTTTCCCTCTGAAGTTGGACCGCGGCCCCGCCCAAGGAGCTCAGGTCACGCCCGCCCACCACGGACGGACGGATGCCAGAATGTGGTGGCCCTCTCCACCAGTGCTACCACGCCATAGAAGACGGAACCGGCCAGAGCCGCAACAGCGATCTCCGCCCAGACCATGTCGACATTCATGCGCCCGATCTCGGTGGAGATGCGGAAGCCCATGCCGACCACAGGGGTGCCGAAGAACTCGGCGACGATGGCGCCGATCAGCGCCAGCGTCGAGTTGATCTTCAACGCGTTGAAGATGAACGGAGCCGCCGCCGGCAGCCTCAGCTTGAACAGCGTCTGCCAGTAGCTCGACGCATAGGTACGCATCAGGTCGCGCTCCATGTGGCCCGAGGCGGCAAGACCGGCGACCGTGTTCACCAGCATCGGGAAGAAGGTCATGATGATCACCACGGCGGCCTTCGACTGCCAGTCGAAGCCGAACCACATCACCATGATCGGGGCGACGCCGATGATCGGCAACGCCGACACCATGTTGCCGATCGGCAGGAGCCCACGGCGCAGGAACCCCACCCGGTCGGCAAGGATCGCCACGACGAAACCCGCCCCGCAGCCGACCACATAGCCGAACAGCACCGCCTTGAAGATCGTCTGCTGCACGTCCGCGGCAAGGATCGGCAGCGAATTGGCGATACGGGCCGCGACCGCGCTCGGCGGCGGCAACAGGATGAAGGGAACGCCGGCGCCGCGCGTCACCGCTTCCCAGATGATCAGGATCCAGGCGCCGAAGATCGCAGGGATGAGCAGGCGCAGGAAGGTCCTTGTCTGCGGTGACGTCGGCTTGAGCCCCGACAAGATGGCAACGCAACGCCAGGCGAGCAGCCAGGCGGCCGCAAGCAGCAGAAAGTAAGGCAAGCGCGCCATGCCTTCGTTGCCGGCGATGCCCGACAGTAGCAGCCAGGCGGCCCCGTGCGCGCCGATGAAAAGCACCGCGGCACTGGCAACGCCCGAGAACATGGCGAAGGAGGCCACGCCACTCAACGCGATGAGCCCGATGACAAGCGACGTCGTGCCGCTCGACATTGGCGCCGGGGCTTCCGCTGCAAGCATGGGCATCGTCGCCATGGCGACAGCGCACAGCACCAGCGCCAGCCCGACCTGCCAGGACGGTTTGGAGTTCATCATGCCGGCCTCCCGCCCATGGAACGTTCGACCAGCTTGCCGACGAGGCCCACAAGCACCACCAGCATCGCCGCCACGACAGAGCCTGCGACGAGCGCGGCCCATATGTCGATGGTCTGGCTGTAATAGGCGCCCGCCAGCAGCTTGGCGCCGATGCCAGCCACAGCCCCGGTCGGCAATTCGCCGACGATGGCGCCGACCAGGCTCGCCGCCACCGCCACCTTCATCGAGGCGAACAAGAACGGCACCGATGCCGGCACGCGCAGCTTCCAGAAGGTCTGCGACGCGCTGGCATTGTAGGTGTGCATCAGGTCGAGATGCATGACCTCCGGCGAGCGCAGCCCCTTCACCATGCCGACCGCCACGGGGAAGAACGACAGGTAGGTCGAGATCAGCGCCTTGGGGATCAGCCCGGTGACGCCGATCGCCGCCAGCACCACAATGATCATCGGCGCCACCGCCAGGATCGGAATGGTCTGCGAGGCGATGATCCAGGGCATCAGGCTGCGGTCGAGTGCCGTCACATGCACGATGCCGACGGCGATCAGGATGCCGAGCGCGGTGCCGAACGCGAAGCCGAGCAGCGTCGACGACAGCGTCACCCATGAATGGTAGACGAGGCTGCGGTTGCTGGTGACCTTCCTCAGGAAAGTGTTCTCGAAGAAGTTCTGCGCCACCTGGTGCGGCGCCGGCATCGTCGGCTTCGGCTGCGACAGCGTCTTGCCGATGAACTCCATTGTCGTCGGCGTCTCGCCCGCGCGCCGGTCGAGATCACGCTGGAACGGCGCGTTCATGAAGATGGCGGCGACGTACCACACGGCCACGAGTGCAGCGAGAATGGTCAGCACCGGGATGATCTTGTCCCTGACGCGGTCCATGCGGCTCAATCCTCGTAGGAATGGCCGGCCCTCAGGCCGTCGCGCACGCGCGCCGCGATTGCCAGGAATTCCGGGCTCTCGCGGATATCGAGTGGCCGCTCCTTCGGCAGGGTCGACTCGATCACGTCGGTCACCCGGCCGGGCCTCGGCGACATCACCACGATGCGGGTCGAAAGATAGACGGCCTCGGGGATCGAGTGGGTGACGAAGCAGATCGTCTTGTTGGTGCGGCGCCACAGCTGCAGCAATTGCTCGTTGAGATGGTCGCGGACAATCTCGTCGAGCGCGCCGAACGGCTCGTCCATCAGCAACAGATCGGCGTCGAAGGCGAGCGCACGCGCGATCGAGGCGCGCTGCTGCATGCCACCGGATAGCTGCCAGGGATATTTCTTCTCGAAGCCCGAGAGATTGACCAGATCCATGGTGCGCTTGATGCGTTCCTGCTGCTCGGCCCTGGGCAGGCCGATGATCTCGAGCGGCAGCGCCACGTTGCGCTCGATCGTCCGCCACGGCAGCAGCGCCGCCGCCTGGAACACATAGCCATAGGCGCGGGCCTCGCGCGCCTGTTCGGACGACATGCCGTTGATCGAGATCGTGCCTTCCGTCGGCTTCTCCAGGTCCGCGATCACCCGCAGGAACGTCGTCTTGCCGCAGCCCGAAGGGCCGATGAAGGAGACGAACTCGCCCTTGTTGATGGTCAGATCGACGTTGGAAAGCGCCCGCACCGGGCCGTCATTGGTCTGGAAGGTCAGCCCCAGTTGTCTGGCTTCGACGACCGCGCTCTGTTCGACGCGTGTCGCCGTGGCTTGATTGACTGTCATGAGCATTGCCCGACTTTACCCCACATAGTGCCATCCTCGTCCAAGATGAGGTAGGCGTCCACTTGATCGGGCGCTTTTTCGATGCGGATGGTGCGAGCCGTCGTTCCAGTCTCGCCTTCGTGAGTGCACGTTGCCCTCACCATTCTCGTCCCATCAGCCGAAACCGACTGCGCGACGAATTCACATTCCGTCGCATATGTCGAAACGCCCTTGGGCGTGAGCAGGAGAAGATCGTCCGAGTTGACAACGTTGGTCGCGGCGTAGCTGCAGCCCGCAGCATTGCCGTAGTTGCCATCCAGGTCGATCGTACCCGCCGCAGCGCCCGCAGCGATCGTCGTCGCGGCGGCCATCATTGCCAGCCGCCGCATCCGGTCACACCCCCGTTGCCGGGATGCCCGTCCGTTCGACCTTGCGAGGTGCTGTGATCTCCTTCCACTTCGACAGCGCGCGATTGACCGCAGCATGCGGCTCGCGGGCGACGAATTCACCGTGGCCGGGATGCGCCTTAACCTCATGCTCCTGGATCGCGAGCTCGCCGCGGCTGAAGACGAAGCGTGGCAGCCCTGTCACCTCGATGCCCTCGAAGACGTTGTAGTCGATCACCGACTGCTGGCTCTTGGCTGCGATCGTCTTCTTGCGCTTGGGATCCCAGACGATGATGTCGGCATCCGCGCCTTCGACGATCGCGCCCTTCTTGGGATACATGTTGAGGATCTTGGCGATGTTGGTCGAGGTCACCGCCACGAACTCGTTCATGGTCAGCCGGCCGGTGTTCACGCCCTTGGTCCACAGCACCGGCATGCGGTCCTCGAGGCCGCCGGTGCCGTTGGGGATCTTGGTGAAATCGCCCACGCCGGTGCGCTTCTGCTGGGTGGTGAAGGAGCAGTGGTCAGTCGCCACCACCTGCAGCGAGCCCGCCTGCAGGCCGGCCCAGAGCGAATCCTGGTGCAGCTTGTTGCGGAAGGGCGGGCTCATCACGCGGCGCGCCGCATGGTCCCAGTCCTTGTTGAAATACTCGGTCTCGTCGAGCACCAGATGCTGGATCAGCGGCTCGCCAAAGACGCGCATGCCCTTCTGGCGGGCCCGGCGGATCGCCTCGTGCGCCTGTTCGCAGGAGGTGTGCACGACATAAAGCGGCGAGCCCACCATGTCGGCGATCATGATGGCGCGGTTGGTTGCCTCGCCCTCGACCTCCGGCGGCCGCGAATAGGCGTGCGCCTCGGGTCCGTTGTTGCCCTCGGCCATCAGCTTCTGCTGCAGCTGCGCAACCACGTCACCGTTCTCGGCGTGCACCAGGGGCAGCGCGCCGAGTTCGGCGCAGCGCTTGAACGACGCGTACATCTCGTCGTCGTCCACCATCAGCGCGCCCTTGTAGGCCATGAAGTGCTTGAACGAGGTGATGCCCTTGTCGACGACTTGAGCCATCTCGTTGAACACCTGCTCGCCCCACCAGGTGATCGCCATGTGGAACGAGTAGTCGGAACAGGCCTTGGAGGTCTTGTTGTCCCACATCTGCAGCGCTTCGAGCAGCGACTGGCCCGGCGACGGCAGGCAGAAGTCCACCACCATGGTCGTGCCCCCGGAAAGGGCAGCGCGCGTGCCGCTCTCGAAATCGTCGGCCGAATAAGTGCCCATGAACGGCATTTCGAGATGGGTGTGCGGGTCGATGCCGCCCGGCATGACGTAGCAGCCGGTGGCGTCGAATTCGTGGTCGGCATGCAGGTTCTCGCCGATGGCGACGATCTTGCCGTGCTGGATCAATACGTCGGCCTTCCACGTCCGGTCGGCCGTGACGATGGTGCCGTTTCTGATGACTTTGGTCATTCTTTCAGTTCCCCTATTGCTGCCGCGCTTCTTGGCGAGCGCTTCGGCATTGGTTCAGATGTTGCTAAGGACAGGCACTCCGCGTCTGGCATGCGAAAACGGCCCTTCCCCGAAAACGGGGAAGGGTCGCAACCGCGAAACTGCCTTTCCGAAATTTCACTCCACGATCTCCGCGGTCTCCACCACGGCGTGGAACAGCACGTCGCAGCCGGCAGCGGCCCATTCCGGATAGATCTCCTCGGCCTCGTTGTGGCTGAGCCCGTCGACGCAGGGGCAGAACACCATGGCCGTCGGCGCCACCCGGTTGACCCAGCAGGCGTCGTGGCCGGCACCAGAGACGATGTTGCGGTGGCTGTAGCCCAGGCGGTCCGCGGCGTCGCGCACCGCCTTCACGCAGTCCTTGTCGAAGGCGACGGGGTCGAAATGCCCGACCTGCTCGATCTCGAAGGAGATATCCAGCGCCTCGCAGATGGTGGCGATGCCCTCGCGGATGCGCGCATCCATCGTGTCCAGCACCTCCTTCTCCGGCGAGCGGATGTCGATGGTGAAGACCGTGCGTCCTGCGATGATGTTGCGCGAGTTGGGATAGACCTCCATGTGGCCGACGGCGCCCACCGCGTCCGGCTGGTAGTCCATGGCGATCTCGTGCACCAGCTCGGTCACGCGCGCCATGCCGAGACCCGCGTTGCGCCGCTTGGGCATAGGGGTCGAGCCGGTGTGGCTCTCGCGCCCGGTCAACGTCACCTGCAGCCACTTCAGGCCCTGGCCGTGCGTGACCACGCCGATCTCGATGTCCTCGTCCTCGAGGATCGGCCCTTGCTCGATATGCAGCTCGAAGAACGCCTTCATCTTGCGGGCGCCGACTTTTTCGTCGCCCTTCCAGCCGATGCGCTCGAGCTCGTCGCCGAAGCGCTTGCCGTGCGAATCCTTGCGGTCATAGGCCCAATCGCGTTCGAGAACGCCGGCGAAGACGCCGGAGGCCAGCATGGCCGGGGCGAAGCGGGTGCCCTCCTCGTTCGTCCAGTTGGTGACGACGATCGGATGCCTGGTCTTGATGCCGAGGTCGTTGAGCGTGCGGATCACCTCCAGGCCGCCGAGCACGCCGAGCACGCCGTCGAACTTGCCGCCCGTCGGCTGCGTGTCGAGATGGCTGCCGACATAGACCGGCAGCGCCTCGGGATCGGTGCCCTCGCGGCGGGCAAACATGGTGCCCATCTCGTCGACGCCCATTTCGAGGCCGGCTTCGTCGCACCATTTCTTGAAAAGGTGACGGCCCACGCCGTCCTCGTCGGTCAATGTCTGGCGATTGTTGCCGCCGGCAATGCCGGGGCCGATCTTCGCCATCTCCATCAGCGAATCCCACAAACGGTCTGAATTGATTCGCAGATTTTCGCCGGGGGCGGCCATGTCAGTCAGATCCTCTCATTTTCTTGCCGACCGGACTGACATGCGGTTCCCGACGCTGTCCAGTCCTTCGTGCCGAGAACCCGCCCAGGGGGCGGGTTCTGTTCTTTCTGCAACAGGGCGAGGCGAAAGCCGCCTCAGTCGATCGTCCTCAACACCTCGCGGACGTGATCGATGAGTTCGTTGATCTGCCCCTTGGTAATGATGAGCGGCGGCGACAGCGCGATGATGTCACCCGTGGTGCGGATCAGCGCGCCGCGCTCGAAGGCCTTCACGAAGGCCGAGAATGCGCGCTTGGACGGGCTGCCCGCGATCGGCTGCAGCTCGATCGCGCCGATCAGGCCGATGTTGCGGATGTCGACGACATGCGGCTCGCCCTTCAGCGAGTGCAGTGCCTCCTCCCAGTACGGCGCGAGCTCGGCGCCGCGGGTGAGCAACCCCTCGTCCTTGTAGGTGTCGAGGGTCGCCAACGCCGCCGCCGAGGCGATCGGGTTGCCCGAATAGGTGTAGCCGTGGAAGAACTCGATGAGGTGTTCCGGGCCATTCATGAAGGCGTCGTGGATCTCCTTCTTCACGAACACCGCCCCCATCGGGATCACGCCGTTCGAGACGCCCTTGGCGGTGGTGATGATGTCGGGGATCACGTCGAAATAGTCGGCCGCGAACGGCGTGCCGAGGCGGCCGAAGCCAGTGATGACTTCGTCGAAAATCAAGAGGATGCCGTGCTTGTCACAGATCTCGCGCAGGCGCTTGAGGTAGCCCTTCGGCGGGATCAGCACGCCGGTGGAGCCGGCCACCGGCTCGACGATGACGGCGGCGATTGTCGAGGCGTCGTGCAGGGTGACGATGCGCTCGAGTTCGTCCGCCAGTTCCGCGCCATGCTCCGGCTCGCCCTTGGTGAAGGCGTTCTTGGCCGGCAGATGCGTGTGCGGCAGGTGGTCGACGCCGGTGAGCAGCGTGCCGAACATCTTGCGGTTGGTGACGATGCCGCCGACCGAGATGCCACCGAAATTGACGCCGTGATAGCCGCGCTCGCGGCCGATGAGGCGGGTGCGGGCGCCCTCGCCCTTCACGCGCTGGTAGGCGATCGCCATCTTGAGTGCGGTGTCCACCGATTCCGAGCCGGAATTGGTGAAGAACACGTGGTCCATGCCCTTGGGCGCGATGTCGACCAGGCGGTTCGCCAGTTCGAATACGATCGGATGGCCCATCTGGAAGGCCGGCGCGTAATCGAGTTCGGCTGCCTGCTTCTGGATCGCCTCGGTGATCTTGGGCCGGCAGTGGCCGGCGTTGACGCACCACAGGCCGGCGGTGCCGTCGAGAATCTTGCGACCGTCGCTCGCCGTGTAATGCATGTCCTTGGAGGCGACCAGCATGCGCGGCGCCTGTTTGAACTGCCTGTTCGAGGTAAACGGCATCCAGAATGCACTGAGATCGTTAGGCGTGACTTTCAGCCTGTCCGACATGACCAAGCTCCCTTTCTTCCCCTGTTAGGTTTGGCCAACGCTTGGTCTTTGACGCGCTTTCGTGCTACGCAATTTTTTGACCGATTGGACAAACGTTAGCACCGCCGCATTGGCGGTCAAGGGATTACTACCGGAAATGCGGCGTCCGAGGCGCGCTCCACAGGTCGACAAGAACTGGTCCAGCGGATTGGTCCAGTTGATGGTGTTTCCATTCCCCACAGACGAGATCACATGACGGTGGACGGCACGGCGGCGCGCGGCCGCACACGCATCCAGCAGGAGAAGCGCGAGGTCATCCTCGAGGCCGCGCTCGACGTGTTCTCGACCCACGGCTTCCGCGGCTCGACCATCGACCAGATCGCCGAGGCGGCGGGCATGTCCAAGCCCAACCTGCTCTATTACTTCCGGCGCAAGGAAGACATCCACGAAACCCTGATGCACCGGCTGCTCGACACTTGGCTCGCCCCGCTGAAGGAACTCGACAACATCGGCGACCCACTGACCGAACTCAGGAGCTACATCCGGCGAAAGCTCGAAATGGCGCGCGACTATCCGCGCGAGAGCCGGCTGTTCGCCAACGAGATCCTTCAAGGGGCGCCGCGCATCATGCCAATGCTCGAAGGCGAGTTGAAGACGCTCGTCGACGAGAAGGTCGAGGTCATGAAGGGCTGGATGCGGGCCGGCAAGATCGCAAGGACCGATCCCTGGCACCTGATCTTCGCCATCTGGGCGACTACGCAGCACTATGCCGATTTCGACGTCCAGGTGCGCGCAGTGCTCGGCCCCGACCGTGGCGGCGAAGGCCGATTCGAGGACGCCGCGCGTTTCCTAGAACAGCTTTTCCTCGACGGAATTAGGCCCAAGTCCTGACGGATCGCGACTTCTCCTGTGCCAATACAACGCAGGTTGACATTTGTTTCATGCCTGAAACAAGTTGCGGCTTCGCAAGTACTGGGAGACCGCGATGACCTTCATGATAAACCGACGTAACTTTTCCATCGGCGCCGCCGCAACGGCGTTTGCTGCCGGTATAGGCTCCGCCTCTGCACAGCAGGCGTTCTTCCGCATCGGAACGGGCGGAACGGCGGGGACCTACTATCCCGTCGGAGGTCTGATCGCCAACGCGATTTCGGCAACCGGCGAGTCGGGCGTCTCCGGTCTTGTCGCGACCGCCATCGCCTCGAATGGCTCGGTGGCCAACATCAGCGCCGTGCAGTCCGGTGCGGCCGAATCCGGCTTCTCGCAGTCCGACGTCGCCTTCTGGGCAAATTCGGGCACGGGCCTCTACGAAGGCAAGGGCAAGGTGGAGGATCTCCGCCTCATCGCCACGCTCTATCCCGAGACGGTACATATCGTGGCCCGCGCGGACGCAGGAATTTCCTCGGTGGCGGATCTCAAGGGCAAGCGCGTTTCGGTCGACGAGCCGGGCTCCGGCACGATCGTGGATGCACGCCTCGTGCTGGCCGCTTACGGCATCACCGAAAAGGACATCGAGCCTGAGTATCTGAAGCCGGGGCCGGCGGGCGAGCGCCTGCGGGACGGTGCGCTCGACGCCTATTTCTTCGTCGGCGGCTACCCCACCGGCGCGGTCGTCGAACTCGCCAGCACCAACGCCATCACCCTGGTGCCGATCACCGGTCCGGAAGCCGACAAGCTGCTCGCCGAGCAGAAGTTCTTCTCGAGCGACACGGTCCCGGCCGACACCTACAAGAACGTCGGGGAGACCAAGACCATCTCGGTTGCCGCGCAGTGGGTCGGCAGCGCCAAGCAGCCGGAAGAGCTGGTCTACAACATCGTCAAGTCGCTCTACAGCGAGGCCAGCCAGAAGGCGCTCCAGGCCGGCCATGCCAAGGGCAAGCTCATCACGCTCGAAAATGCGACCACCAGCGCAGGCATCCCGTTCCACCCGGGCGCCGAACGCTTCTACAGGGAAGCCGGCGTTCTGAAATAACGACAGCCACTACTACGAGCGCAATCGGTACGAGGCGGAAAGGCTGCTTTCCGCCTCGTTCTGTCGAGGGGATTTGAAGGGGACTGAGTATGAGCGAGGACGACAAGATCCGCATTACCGGAATGGATCTGGACGAGGACAAGGCTCGCGAGTTGGAGGAGAAGTTCGACTCCGAGATACGGTTCCGCCCGCTGACGCCTTCGGCCGGCCATCTCGTCGGCTTCCTGCTCGTAGCGTTGTCCATCTTCCACTACTACACGGCAGGGTTCGGCTTGCTGCAGGAGATGGAGCATCGCGGCATCCACCTGTCCATGGTGCTGGCGCTGGTCTTCCTGGTCTTCCCGTTCGTGAAAAGCGGCTACGACAAGCCCGCCTCGTCTAGCCTTCTCAGACCTCTCGGCATTCCGGTCTACGATTGGCTGCTGGCGATCGCGGCAGTGGTCGCCGTTGCGCATGTGCCGTTGATCCCACTCGACGACCTCGCCTTCCGTGTCGGCAATCCGACGCAGCTCGACGTTGCGCTCGGCCTCCTGCTGATCGTCCTGCTGCTCGAGGCCACGCGTCGGTCCGTCGGCATACCGCTGCCGATCATCTCCGTCCTGTTCATGGCCTATGCGCTGTTCGGCCCATACATGCCGAGCATCCTGGTGCATCCCGGCACCAGCATCTCGCAACTCGTCAACCACCTCTACCTGACGACGCAAGGCGTCTACGGCATCGCGCTCGGCGTCGTCGCCACATACGTCTTCCATTTCGTCCTGTTCGGGGTCTTCGCCAACCGCATCGGCCTTGGGCAACTGTTCCTCGACTGCGCCGCATTTGTCGCTGGGCGCTTCGCCGGCGGGCCCGCCAAGGTCTCCATCTTCGGATCGGCCCTGTTCGGCATGATCTCGGGATCGTCCGTCGCAAACACCGTGACGGTCGGCTCGCTCACCATTCCGGCGATGATACGGATGGGCTACAAGCGCCACTTCGCGGCGGCCGTCGAAGCCACATCGTCGACGGGCGGACAGGTCACGCCGCCGATCATGGGTGCCGCCGCATTCCTGATGATCGAATTCCTTGAGCTGCCCTATACCACGATCATTATCGCCGCGATCGTTCCGGCCTTCATGCACTTCTTCGGCGTGCTGATGCAGGTGCATTTCGAAGCCAAGCGCTCGGGCCTCAGGGGCCTGCGCCCGGACGAGATGCCCGACATCAAGGCCGCACTCAAGCGCGACTGGCCGGCCATCATTCCGCTCGTCGTGCTGATTGCGGTCCTGTTGTCGGGCTACACGCCCTATCTCGCCGCCTTCTGGGGCATAACACTGTGCATCGTGGTCGGCCTGCTCAACCCGAAGCGGCGCATGACCATATCCGAGATCGTCGTCTCGCTCCGCGACGGCGCAAAATACGCGCTCGCAGTTGGTGCTGCGGCGGCGACCGTCGGCATCGTCGTCGGCGTCGTCACGTTGACCGGCGTCGGCTTCAAGCTGTCCTTCATCGTCACCTCGACGGCGGGGGAGATGGCAGCATGGTTCGGGACGTTCCTGCCCGAGGCGATCATGTCGCCGATGACCTTGACGCTGCTGTTCACCCTGGTGATGACCGGTATCGTCTGCATCCTCATGGGTTGCGGCATCCCGACGACCGCCAACTACATCATCATGGTCACGATCGCCGCGCCGGCTCTGGTGCTGCTCGGCGTGGAACCGATCGTGGCGCATTTCTTCGTGTTCTATTACGGGCTGCTGGCCGACATCACCCCACCGGTCGCCCTTGCCGCCTATGCGGCTGCGGGAATGGCGGGCGCGGATCCGTTCAAGTCGGGCAATACGGCCTTCCGGCTCGGCCTTGGCAAGGCTCTTGTGCCCTTCGTCTTCGTGTTCTCGCCATCGCTGCTTCTCGTGACCAAGGATTTCACCTGGACGAGCTTCACCCTGGCCTTTGCGGGCTGCGTACTGGGCATCACAGCCCTGGGCGCAGCGCTGTCACGCTTCCTTTTGGTACCGACAAAGGGATGGGAGAACCTGCTGCTCGTCCTCGCTGCCTTCCTTCTGGTCGCACCGGAGTTCTATTCGACGCTGCTCGGCCTCGCCCTGCTCGTGCCGGTGGGACTCCGGCAATGGACGGCCCGGCAGGCCGGGGCCACGGCGACAGCCTGACCCGATACCGGCCGCCCTCGGGCGGTCGGCACTTGCTGAACAGCTTTGTTCGGCCTGTTGTATCCGGGCAAAAAAAGAAGCGGCGCCCGAAGGCGCCGCTCTACTGGAGGGAAGCTTACTCCGCCGCCACCTTGGCCATCGGGTTGTTCGGGTGCGTCGTCCAGTTGGCATAGGTCGGCGACACCGGCTTGCCGGTGCGCTTGTCCATCGCACCCGCCTCCAGCGGCACCATGGTGATGCAGCCTTCGACCGGGCAGACGTTGACGCACAGGTTGCAGCCGACGCACTCCTCGTCGATCACCTCGAAGTGGCGCGCGCCATCGACCATGCTGGTGATCGCCTGGTGCGAGGTGTCCTCGCAGGCGATGTGGCAGCGGCCGCACTTGATGCAGGCGTCCTGGTCGATATGCGCCTTGGTTACATAGTTGAGGTTGAGATACTGCCAGTCGGTGACGTTGGGCGTGGCGCGGCCGACGATGTCGCTGAGCGACTTGTGGCCCTTCTCGTCCATCCAGTTCTCGAGGCCGGCGATCATCTCCTGCACGATCTTGAAGCCATAGGTCATGGCTGCAGTGCAGACCTGCACGTTGCCGGCGCCGAGCGCCATGAACTCGGCAGCATCCCGCCAGGTGGTGATGCCGCCGATGCCCGAGATCGGCAGGCCACGGGTCTCGGCATCGCGGGCGATCTCGGCCACCATGTTCATGGCGATCGGCTTCACCGCCGGGCCGCAATAGCCGCCATGGCTGCCCTTGCCGTCGATGGTCGGCTGCGGCGCGAAGCTGTCGAGGTCGACGCCGGTGATCGAGTTGATGGTGTTGATCAGTGACACGGCATCCGTGCCGCCCGCCTTTGCCGCTCGCGCCGGCTTGCGGATGTCGGTGATGTTGGGCGTCAGCTTGGTGATGACCGGCATGCGCGTGTATTGCTTGCACCAGCGCACCACCATCTCGATGTATTCAGGCACCTGGCCGACCGCCGAGCCCATGCCGCGCTCGCTCATGCCGTGCGGGCAGCCGAAATTGAGCTCGATGCCGTCGGCGCCGGTTTCCTCGACCAGCGGCAGGATCGCCTTCCAGCTCTCCTCGTCGCAGGGCACCATGATCGAGGCGACGAGCGCCCGATCCGGCCAGTTCATCTTGACCTGCTTCATCTCGCGCAGATTGGTCTGCAGGTCGCGGTCGGTGATAAGCTCGATGTTGTTGAGGCCGAGCAGGCGGCGGTCGGCGCCCCAGATCGCGCCGTAGCGCGGGCCGTTGACGTTGACGACCGGCGGGCCTTCCTCGCCCAGCGTCTTCCACACGACGCCGCCCCAGCCCGCCTTGAAGGCGCGCTCGACGTTGTAGGCCTTGTCCGTGGGCGGCGCCGACGCCAGCCAGAACGGGTTGGGCGACTTGATGCCGACGAAATTGTTGCGGATGTCTGCCATTGCCGTTCCTTTCAGGCGAGACGGAGGATCATTTCCACAGGGGCGAGGACGCCGCCCTCGAGGGCGGCGACCAGGTTTGCGATCTTGACTGGTGCATCGGGCCCCATGACGAAGCCGGGACCGATGGGTGGGGACTTGCCTTCGGTCTGGGCGGCAGCCACGCGGGCGCGCATCGACGCGAAGAACTCGACGGCGAAGGCGCCCCGCGCACGCTCGTCCTCGACCGAAAAACCGGCCGCGATGGCCGCGGCGCGGTATGCGTCTGGCGTCTCGACGAAGGATGTCTCCGCACTTGTTGCCCAAGGCACCGGAAAACCAAGCGGCCCGTCGCTAAGCCGCATCACGTCGTAGATGGCGAAGCTACCTCCCGGACGCAGGACGCGGGCGACTTCCGCCATGAGTTGCGGCTTGTCGGGGATGTTCATCCCCACATGCAGGATCATTGCCGCATCGAAGCTGCTGTCCTCGAACGGCATTGCCAGCGCGCTGCCCGCCACAAAACGTGTCCGGTCTGCCAGACCGGTCATCTGCGAAAGCGAGGTGGCGATGGCAACGAAGCTTGGCGTGAGGTCGAGGCCCGTGACGGATACTCCGGCTCTGCCTGCCACGAAACGCGCCGGCCCGCCAATTCCCGACCCGATGTCGAGAAGTTCCTCGCCGGGGAACAGCTCGAACCGTTCCAGGAGTGCCGCAGTCGCCACTGCGCCGCCGACATGGAATTCATCGACGGGCTCGAGATCCTCGGCGCGCAACGCGGCAAGGTCGACGCCGGTCGCGGCGAGTGCCGCCAGGATGCGATCCTGGAGACCCTCGCTGCTGTAGTGACTGGCGACAAGCGGCTCGACCACGGCCACAGCCTTAGTCCTTCAGTGCCCTGTGAATGCTTTCAGCCGCGTCGCGCCCTTGCGCCACGGCCGAGACGGTCAGGTCATCGCCTCCGGCAATGCAGTCGCCGCCGGCCCAGACCTTGGCGAGCGAGGTGCGTCCCTCGCCGTCGACCTTGATGCGGCCGCCTTCCATCGCGACCGAAGGCCCGCTGCCGTTGAGTGCCGAGGGCTCGAAGCTCTGGCCGATCGCCTTGAACACCTGGTCGGCGGCGAGCCTGATCGTTTCTCCGGTACCGGTGAGCTTGTCACCCTTCATGGCGGTGTATTCGAGTTCGATGGCGGTGACCTTGCCGCCTTCGGAGATCACCTTCTTCGGCTGCAGCCAGTGGCGGATGACGACGCCATTGGCGGCGGCGAGATCCTGCTCGAAGATGGAGGCGTTCATGTGCTCCTGGCCACGGCGGTAGCAGATCGTCACCTCCTCGGCGCCGAGAAGCTTGGATTGCACGGCGGCATCCACCGCCGTCATGCCGCCGCCGATGACGACGACCCGGCGCCCGACCGGCAGGCTCGACAGGTCGCTTGCCTGGCGCAGCGTCGAGATGAAGTCGACGGCGTTGGCGACGCCATTGGCATCTTCGCCCTCGGCGCGCAGTGCATTCACGCCTGTGAGGCCGAGGCCGAGGAACACGGCATCATAGGAGGCTGTAAGGTCGGCGAGATGATAGTCGCGGCCGAGCGCCTTGCCGTTTTCGGTCTTGATGCCGCCGATAGCCGTCACATAGTCGACCTCCGCCTGCGCGAAGTCGTCGGTGCTCTTGTAGGCGGCGATGCCGTATTCGTTGAGGCCGCCGGCCTTCGGCCGCGCCTCGAGGATGGTCACGTCATGGCCGTGGCGGGCGAGCCGGTGGGCGGCGGCGAGGCCGGCAGGGCCCGCGCCGACGACTGCGATCTTCTTGCCGGTCGAGGCGGCGCGCTTGTAGAACTGCTTGCCCTCCTCCATCGCGACGTCGGTTGCGTAGCGCTGCAGGCGCCCGATCTGCACCGGCTTGCCCTCGGCCACCTCGCGGACGCAGACCTCCTCGCACAGTGTCTCGGTCGGGCAGACGCGGGCGCACATGCCGCCGAGGATGTTCTGGTCGAAGATGGTCTTGGCCGATCCGAGCGGGTTGCCGGTCGCGATCTGGCGGATGAACAGCGGGATGTCGATCGAGGTCGGACATGCCTGCATGCAGGGCGCATCGTAGCAGAAATAGCAACGATCAGCCTCGACCAGCGCCTCGTGATTGTCTAGAGGCGGATGCAGGTCGGAGAAATTCTCGGCGTATTGAGCGGAGTCAAGACGGCCGCCGACGATGCCTTCCTTGAAAAGACCTTCTGCCATTCCAGTTCCCCAATTTTTATTGGTTTTGAGGAAGCGTAGCACTTTCTATTTTTTTATCAATTGGTCAATTTTCAAGCTAAGTGCCTGAAGAACCTCAAAATTAACATGACATTTATTGTCATGATTTGCTGCGAATATTTGCTGCGACGCAGTAAATTTCGCAATGCTGTCGGAATTCCGTCCGGGTCTGCGTCCTATGATGGTTCCGCCGCACCACGGCGATCCATGCGCCGACCAAAGCGGTAGCAAACGTAAGGGAGCCACTCAATGCCCCATACCCCGCAATCCTTCTTCTGGTACGAACTGCTGACGACCGACCTGGACGCTGCCGAGGCTTTCTATACCGCCGTCGTGGGCTGGCGCGCCGAGCCCTTCAACCAATCGCCCGGCATGCCGCGCTATATCGTGGTCAATGCCGGCGACCGCGGGGTCGGTGGCCTGATGACCCTGCCGGACGACGCCAAGCAGATGGGGATGCCGCCCGCCTGGCTCGGCTACATCTACACCCGCGACGTCGACGCCTCGGTGGCATCGCTGACGTCGGCCGGCGGCGCCGTACACCGGGCGCCTGACGACATCCCCGGTGTCGGGCGCTTCGCCGTCGTCGCCGATCCGCAAGGGGCGGTCTTCATGTTCCTGCAGCCGAACGGTCCCAACCTGCCGGCGGTGCCGCTGGACACGCTGGGCCATGTCGGCTGGCACGAGCTCTTCACCAGCGACTGGAAGAAGGCACTCGACTTCTATTCCGGCCAGTTCGACTGGGGCAAGGACGAGCAGTTCGACATGGGTGAGATGGGCATCTACCAGATGTTCAATGCCGGCGAAGGCATGATCGGCGGCATGATGAACAAGCCGGAGCAGATCCCGGTGTCGGTCTGGCAGTTCTACTTCAACGTGGCGTCCATCGACGCCGCCACCAAGCGCGTGACCGACAATGGCGGTAAGCTGCTGATGGGACCGATGGAGGTGCCCGGCGGCCAGTGGATCGTGCAATGCCAGGACCCGCAGGGCGCGCATTTCGCGCTGCTGGCGCCGGTGCGGTAGCTGAGCCGCTCGCTTTGTTGCCTTCTCCCTTGTGGGGAAGGCGCCCCGATGGAGCGGTTGGCGAGGTGGGAACCTGCGAAGCGTATTCCTCACCCGCTGCCCGTAATCCACGCTGGCGTGATCGATCCGGCCATCTGCAACTTGCCATCCCCGTCGAAGATCAGGATCACGGTCGACGGCAACGACCGCATCCCGCAGGCCGGGCAAGGAGACGAGATTGGCGACAGCATACACGGTATTCCAGGGCCGCGCCGGCGACCACAACGACCTGGCCATGTCCGGCGCCAAGGCCATTGGGGAGGCGCTGGCAAGGCGCACGGGCGTCCCGCCAGTCGTCGTCGGCAAGCCGCAACCTGCGCTGAACATCGGCTGGCGCGAAGAGTTGGACGCGGCCATGCCGGCGCTCAAGGCGATGCAGGCCCGGCTCGATGAAGTGTTTTCTGGCGGCGCCTGCTCCGTTGCGGCGACCAGTCGCTGCGCCGTTTCGCTGGCGACCTTGCCTGCCGTGGCGAGGCACCGTCCGTCCGCCTGTATCGTCTGGTTCGACTCCCATGCCGATCTGAACACGCCCGAAGCCTCGACGACCGGCTATCTCGGCGGCCTGGCGCTGGCCGCTCCCACGGGCTTGTGGGACTCCGATCTGGGCGCGGGTTTCGGGCTCGAGCAAATCGTATTTGTCGGAGAGCGCGACATCGATCCCTTCGAACAGGACCTCATCGAGCGCCACCGCATCCCGCACATCAAGCCAACCGACGATCTTCCGTCACGCCTGCGCGCCGCGATCGCCGGCCGTCCGGTCTATATGCATCTCGACTGCGATGTGCTGAACCCGGGCATCGTACCAACCGACTACGTGCATGAGGGTGGATTGACGTTGGACGACCTCAGGGCTTGCTGCGAGGTCATCGCCGAACACGAGGTGGTCGGCGTGGAAATCGCTGAGTTCCAGAATGCTTGGACAGATGGCGGCGAGGCGGTATCGCCGGAGCCGCTTCTCGATGCCCTGGTGCCGATCCTGTCTCGACGGTGAGGACGCGCCGCCGCCGCGCCAGCAGGACGCGGGCGCGCTACCTCTCCGGCGTCACGTCATGCGCACCGCCCTTGCCCAGGCTGATGACCGGCTCCATGGCGTCGAAGGCACTCGGCGGCAGGTGGCACTTGATCTGGTGGCCGTCGCCGAACTCCCGCACCGGCGGCACCTGGGTCTCGCAGAGATTGCCGGGCACCAGGCTCTTGTAGCGGCAGCGGGTCTGGAACGGGCAGCCTGACGGCGGGTTCATCGCGGATGGGATGTCGCCCTCGAGCACAATGTGTTTTTTCACAACGCTCGTGTCCGCGATCGGGATCGCTGAGAGCAGTGCTTCCGTGTAGGGGTGGTAGGGCGGCGAAAATATCTGGTCGGTCGTGCCCTGCTCGACGATGTGGCCGAGATACATGACCACCACGCGGTCGGCGATGTAGCGCACCACACTGAGGTCGTGGCTGATGAACAGCATGGTGGTCTTGGACCGCCGTTGGATGTCCATCAAAAGCTCGGTGACCGCCGCCTGCACGGACACGTCGAGTGCCGAGACAGGTTCGTCGGCCACCACGACACGCGCATCGCCGGCGAAGGCGCGGGCGACGCCAATGCGCTGCTTCTGCCCACCAGACAGCTGGCGCGGCACGCGCTCCGCGAAAGCGCGTGGAAGCTTGACGAGGTCGAGCAGCTCCAGCATACGCTGCTTGCGCTCGCCGGCATTGCGGCCGACCTTGAACTTCTCCAGCGTCCGGATGATCTGGGAGCCCACCGAATGGCTGGGGTTCAGCGTGTCGAACGGGTTCTGGAATACCATCTGGATCGACGAGACGGTGTCGACGTCGCGGGTCTCGATGCTGGTCGACTGGATCTCCTTGTTGCCGAGCAGCACCTTGCCGGAGCTCGCGGTCTCGAGCCCCAACAGCACCTTGGCGAGCGTGGACTTGCCGCAGCCGCTCTCGCCGACGATGGCGACGGTTTCGGATTCGCGCGCCTCGAAGCTGATGGTCTCGTTTGCCTTGACCACCCTGCCCTCGGCTCCGCCGAACACCTCGTTGCCGCCGACGCGGTAATACTTCTTGAGGTCGTCGATCTTGAGCACGGGTGGGCCCGGCTCGACCGGCTCCTGCTCTCTCTTGGCGCCGGGCGGCAGGGCCGCCCAGTCGATCTCGTTGAAGCGCACGCAGCGGCTGAAGTGGCCGTCATGGCCAACCACCGGCAGCATCGGGATTTCGGCCGCGTTGCAGACGCCCTCGACAAAATGGTGGCAGCGCGGGCCGAAATTGCAGCCCTTGGGGCGCTGGTGCGGCAGCGGCAGCTGGCCGGGGATGGCGACCAGCGGGCGCGTGTTCTTGTCGGCCCCCGGCAGAGGGATCGAGCGGAACAGCCCTTGCGTATAGGGATGCCGCATGCGGTCGAATACGTCCTTGATCGAGCCGGACTCGACCGCCTCGCCCGAATACATGACCGTGATGCGATCGCAGGTCTCAAGGATCAGGCCGAGATTGTGCGACACGAAGATCATCGACGTGCCGAACTGCTTGCCGAGCCCCTTGATCAGTTGGACGATGCCGGCCTCGACGGTGACGTCGAGCGCGGTGGTCGGTTCGTCGAGCAAAAGCAGAGATGGCTTCGACAGCAGCGCCATGGCGATGACGATGCGCTGCTGTTGGCCGCCGGAAAGCTGGTGCGGATAGGAGCGCATCATGCGCTCGGGGTCGGGCAGCTTGACGGCCCGAACCATTTCGAGCGCGCGACTGTAGGCCTCCTCCTTCGACACCTTGTCGTGGATCAGCGGCACTTCCATGAGCTGCTGGCCGACCTTCATCGCCGGGTTCAGGCTCGCCATCGGCTCCTGGTAGATCATCGCGATCTCGTTGCCGCGGATGGCGCGCAGCTCGTCGTCGGACATGTCGCCCATGTCCTTGCCCTGGAACTTTATGCGCCCGCCGACGATCTTTCCGATGTTGGAGAGGTCGCGCATGATGCCGAGCGACACGGTCGACTTGCCGCAGCCGCTCTCGCCGACGATGCCCATCGCCTCGCCCGGCATGACGGTACAGGAGAAGTCCATCACCGCCGGGATCTCGCCGGCACGGGTGAAGAAGGAGATGGAGAGGTTTTCGATCTCGAGGATCGGTTCCTGGCCGGTGGGGTTTCTGACGGTCTCGTTCATCGACGGCTCTCCTGGCGGTAGAGGTCCCTTGTCACGGAATGGTCGACCCCCACTCCGCCTCGCTGCGCGAGGCACCTCTCCCCCGTTCGACGGGGGAGAGGAAAGGGATCTCGTCCTGCACGGTTTGACTTGGTGTCGGAGGCAAGACGTTGCGGCCGCCCGTTCCTCTCCCCCGTCGAGCGGGGGAGAGGTGGCCCGAAGGGCCGGAGTGGGGGTCGACCGAACGTCAAGCTCAATCCTTCATCGATTGTTCGCGCAAGGCGTCGGCCAGCAGGTTCAGGCCGAGCACGAAGGACATCAGGGCGATTGTGGGCGGCAGCGCCGGGTGAATGAAGGAACGCAAGAGGCGGCTGGCATCCTTGATCGCCGTGCCCCAGTCGGGGCTTTCGGGCGCGAGGCCGAGGCCGAAAAAGCCGAGCGTGCCGAGCAGGATGGTGGTGTAGCCGATGCGCAGGCAGGCATCGACTATCAGCGGGCCGCGCGCATTGGGCAGGATCTCCCACAGCATGATGTACCACGGGCTTTCGCCGCGGGTCTGCGCGGCAGCGACGTAGTCGCGCGTCTTGATGTCCATGGTCAGCCCGCGGACGATGCGGAACACGCCGGGGCTGGAGGCGAAGACGACGGCGACGAAGATGTTGAGCTGGTTGGGCTCGATCGAGACGATGCCGAAAGGATCGGCATCGAAGACGAGGCCGGCATAGATCCAGCCGCCTAACAGAAGCGTGATGCCGAGCAGCAGATAGATGCGATCAGGTCGGTCCTTGAAGCGCGTGTAGAACAGCACCGTAAAGAAGACGATCGGGAACAGGAAGAACAGGCCGGCCAGCGCATAGGGGATGGGCGTGTCCATGATACCGGGCGTGACCAGCAGGTAGAACAGCAGGATCACCGGGAAGGCCAACACGAGGTTGGCGAGGAAGGAGAGCACCGAGTCGATGCGCCCGCCGTAATAGCCCGCCGGCAAGCCGAGCGTGATGCCGACCATCACCGCGAACATGGTGGCTGCCGGTGCGATGATCAGCACGATCTGGCTGCCATAGACCATGCGCGAAAAGACGTCGCGCGCCAGCTTGTCGCCACCGAAGAGGTAGGTCAGTCCCGATGCCGGCTCGACTGCACCAGGCAACGCATCCTTCATGACCGGGATCTGACTGAGCGGGTCGAAAGGCGCGATGCGGGCGGCGAAGATCGCGGTGAACAGCCAGAAGAAGCAGATGAACAGGCCGGCGATGCCGACGCCGGAATCATAGAGGTGGCCGTAGAGGCCGAGGTGCTTGCGGAAGTTGAAGCTGGCGACGAGCACGATGGCGAGCGCTGCCCAGACCGGCCAGAACCGTGCCATCACGCCGAGGAAGACCTGGAAGCCGCCGATATATTCGATCTGCATGAAGCGCGCTCCCCTACTGAACCCGGATGCGTGGATTGAGGTAGGCGTAGCCTATGTCGGAGATCAACTGCGTGATGAGCACGATGAACACCGACACCAGCGAGCAGCCGAGCAGGAGGTCGATGTCGTTGTTGCTGGCTGCCTCGAACAGCGTGAAGCCAAACCCCTGGTAGCGGAACATCACCTCGACGATGACCACGCCGGTGAGCAGCCACGGGAACTGCAGCATGATGACGGTGAACGGCGCGATCAGCGCGTTGCGCAGTGCGTGCTTGACCACCACGTTGCCAAAGGAAAGCCCCTTGAGCCGGGCGGTGCGGATATATTGCTGGGTCATCACCTCGACCATCGAGGCGCGGGTCATGCGGGCGATGTAGCCGATGCCATAGATCGCCATGGTCATCACCGGCAGGGTGAAATTGTAGAAGGTGATGCCTTGCCCGGTGGCGCTGGCGGCCGAGCCATTCAGCCAGCCCAGCCACGAGGCGAAGATGACGGTGAAGATCACGCCGGAGACGTATTCCGGCGTCGCCGTAGTGGCGATCGAGGCCACCGACAGCGTCCGGTCGGTGCGCGACCCCTCGCGCATGCCAGCGAAGATGCCGACCAAAAGCGCGATGGGTACCATCGTCACCATCACCCAGAACATCAAGATGCCAGTGGCTCTCAGCGCCGGGAACAGCTTGTTGGCCACCGGCGTCTTGTATTTGGTCGAGCAGCCGAAGTCACCTTGCAGCACGCCGGAGAATTGCGGCACCGAGGGTTCGTTGCAGAAGGTAAAGCGCGGCACCGCCTGGCCGGTGGCCGGGTCGATGTTCGGCTGCTTCGGCATCAACCCGAGCCATTGGCCGTAGCGGACGAAGAAGTTCTGCCGGTAGCCGTTGCGCTGCAGCCAGCTTTCGAGCTGCTCGGAGGTGGCGCGCATCTCGGTCTGGCTGATCGCCAGCTTTTTCAGGTTCGGTTCAAGGTTGACCAGGAAAAAGACGACGAGTGTCAGGCACAGCATCGTCAGCGCGATGGTGCCGAGGCGCCTGAGGATGAATGAAAGCACTGTCGCCCCCTGCCTGCTGCTGGGTTGGGCTTCGTATCAGGTGGCCCCGACATAGCCGGGGCTGCCTGGCGAACAGTGGGAGGGACTGCAAACGTCCCTCCCTTCAACAGTGGACCGGCTAGGCGTCCTTGTCGAGCCAGACCCTGTAGAAGTCGTGCTCGTTGGTGGGGTGCATGCCGTGGTTCTTCACATAGACTGCGGAGTGGTTGAACAGCGACCGCCAATAGGACTGGATCAGGATGCCGGAATCCTGAAGGATCTGCTCGAGGTCCTTCATCAGCACCTTGCGTTTCTCGACATCGGGCTGCGACGTGGCTTCCGTCAGTTTCTTGTCGAAGTCCGGATTGGCGAATGCGGTTTCGTTCCAGGCTTCTCCGGACCTGTAGCCGAGCACCAGGATCTGCACGCCCAGCGGCCGCATGTTCCAGGTGGTCATGGAGAAGGGATACTTGGTCCAGTCGTTCCAGAAGGTCGAGCCCGGAAGCACGGTGCGCTTGATCTTGATGCCGGCCTCGCGGATTTGTGCGGCAATGGCATCGCCGGTGTTCTTGTGCCAATCCTCGTCGGTGGTGATCAGGTCATGCTCGAAGTCCGCGTGGCCCGACTCCTCCATCAGCTTCTTGGCGCCAGCGGCGTCACGCGTCTTCTTCGGCAGTTCGACATATTCCGGATGGATCGGCGAAACATGGTGGTTTTCCGCCACCGTGCCCCGACCGCCATAGCCGAGTTGCAGAATGGTGGCGTTGTCGACAGCCATCTGCATCGCGTTGCGAACCTTCTGGTTCTCGTAAGGCTTGTTGTTGACGTTGAAGCGCGCAACGATGGTTGCAGCGGTCGCGACTTCCGACTTCACCAGACCAAGACCGTCGAGAATATCGACAAAGTCGGCCACGGTTTCGTAATTGGTGTCGACTTCGCCCGCTTCGAAGGCGTTGACGGCAGCCGACGGATCGGGACCGTAGTCGATGAATTCAACGCCATCCAGGTAGGCTTCGCCACCCCACCACTTGCCGTTTTCACGCCGCTTGAGAACAGCCTTCGAACCGACATCGTAGGAGACCAGTTCGAAAGGCCCGGTGCCGATCGGATGGCTGACAAGGTTGGAGCCGTTCTTCTCGAAGTCACGGTGGACGATGATGCCCGGATAGTCCGAGACGCCGGGAATGAAGGTGATATCGGGCGCAGGGAACTTGATGGCGATCGTGTAGTCGTCGACCTTGGTGATCGCGCCTTCCTTAGCCTTCTTTGTCGCCGGATCGACAAGCGCGCCCATGCGGGCGGCCATCGAATTGCCTTCGGCGGCAGAGTCGCACCAGCGCAGCAGGTTGAACATGACGTCGTCGGCGTTGAATTCGTCGCCGTTGTTCCAGGTCACGCCCTTGCGCACGTTGAGCTTGTACTCGGTCGCGTCGTCGTTGACTTCCCAGCTTTCGAGCAAGGCCGGTTCGAAGGTGAAGGTGCGGGTGTACTTGACCAGCGGCTCAAGGAACTGGCGCGTCACGTTGGCCATTTCCGGCCAGTCATAAGTGCGCGGATCCTTCTGATCCTTCACGAACATGGAAACGCGGATGACGCCGCCCTTCTTGGGCTCCTGCGCCAGGGCCTCGGTCGGGGCGGCCAGCCCCAGCATGCCATAGGCCATCGCCGTCGTGGCGCCGAAGGCGCTCGCCAGCGCCAGAAACTCGCGACGGTCCATCTCGCCGGAGCCGGCGCTCTTCGCCAGCTCACGGATGTGGCCGGGAACAAGATCAGAGTTGCTTTTGTAGAATGCCATTTGCTTCTCCCATTGTGATGGCCTTTTGACGTAACCATTCCGCATCCCACTGCCGTTGTCAAAAACGGGCGGATGTCATCTTTCCCTGGGTAAGTCTGCAATTTTGGGAGGGGGGCAGTTCGCGCGATTACGACAGGATTGGCGCAAAAATGGTAGTGCACGCCGGATTCATAGGAATCTTCGTCGTCAGCTAATATGACCATGACAGCAGGGGTCGCGACAGGGCCACAACCGTGCGTAGCGTGATGTCAGCAAAGTGCAAGCACTCTGCCGACACTCTGAAGCGGCGGGCATTCTGACGAAGGCAGTGAGCCGCGTGGCCTGCGCTTCCCAGGCGCATTCGTGAGGCGCCAGACGGCTCCGTCTGGCTGCAAAAACTCAGTATTCCCGTTCGTAGAAGACGCCGCCCTTGGCCTCGCCGTCGTCGGTCGCCTGGCCGCGCAGCTTGACCCCGCGGCCGATCGTGAGGTCGATCGTTGCCTTGCCGGAGCCCGGCTGGTCGCCCTTCTCGATCGTCACATAAGTGCGGTCGTTCAGATACTTGCCGACCGCAACTGACGTTTCACCTTTGTCGTTTGTCCTGATGTCCAGGTCGTCCACGCCGAGCGTCGAGCGCAAGGTCGACAACAACGAGGTCGACCCGCCGATGCCGGCCATTTGGGCCGCCGCCTCGGCCAGTTGCGCGATCTGCAGCGGCGACAGGTTCGACATCGAGCGGCCGAATATGAGCCTCGCCAGAACCTCGTCCTCCGGCAGCGCCGGAACCGAGGTGAAGGCGAATTTCGGATTATTGGCCTCGCCGCTGACGGCAACCGTAATGGTTGCATCGCCAGCCGTGCTTTCGGCGGCGAAGTCGATGGTCGGCACCAGCGACCCGGAGAACCCGACCGAACCGCGGGTGAAATTGAGGCGCTTGCCCAGGATGGACAGCCGGCCGCGGCGCAGCGTGAACTCGCCGACGGCCTGGGGCGCGGCCGACGATCCGGTCAGGCGCAGATTGCCCCCGAGCTCGGCGTCGAGCCCGCGTCCCTGGACGAAGATCTGGTTGGGCGCGTTCACCGTGAGGTCGAGCGTGAGCGCCCCGGTGCCGCCGCTCGCCTTGGCCGGCGGGCGCATCGCCTCCTGCTGGGCGATGACCGCCTTCGGCGCGTTCTTGTGCTTGACGTCGACTGCCGTCAGCGAGCCCGGGAACTTCTCGGGGATGCTGATTACCGTGCGCGCGAGATTGATCGTGCCCGTGAGCGACGGCGCCCGAACCAGCGGCCCCTTGATGGCGATATCGCCGCCGAGATTGGCCGTGACGACGCGACCGTCGGTGTAGCGGCCGTCGGTCAGCTTGATGGTGATGTCGGCCGGGAAGCCCTGTGCGGCGTCGGTGCCGATGGTGCCGCTCGCCGAAAGCGAACCGCCCGTCGAAAGCGAGCCGGTCAGCCTGTTGATCCGAGCCACGCCCGCGGCGATGCCGACGTCGAGATTGATGTCGTTGATCGCAAGCCCCATCTGGGCCGAGACGAGGCGCGCCCCGGAAGAGCGTACTGTGCCGCTGATGACCGGCGAGGTGGCCGCTCCGCGGATCTGCACATCGACGTTCGCCGAGCCATTCAGAGACATGCCCTGTGCCGCGAGCGTGCGGGTCAGGAAAGCGAAAGGCACCGGCCCGTCGAAGCGGAGATCGAGCGTGGCGGGTTTGCTGCTGGTCACCACCGTGCCGCCGCCCCTCAGCGCCAGGCCCGACGCATCGCCGATCGTGGACTGGAACGTCAGGCGCCCGCCGGCAAACGTGCCCGTGGAGCCGATGTTCATGACGCCGAAGCCGGCGCTCTGGGTCTGGGACGTGGCAGCCCCGGCGACCCTGAGGTCATAACCGACCGTGGGATTGGCAGCGGCGCCCGTCACCTTGACGGTACCGGTAATGGAGCCGGCGGCGCCAAGCCCGGGCGAAAAGGTGTTGGCCAGCGATGCGGGCACATCCGCGAGAGCCACGTTGAGATCGAGGGCCGAGCCGGCGGTGCCGGACACGGTCGCCGTGCCCCCGCCGAGATTGAGGGCCAGGCGATCGAGCGTCGTGGTGCCCCCGGCGATCGAAACGGTCGTCGGCCGCGCGATCGTGGCGCGGATGCCGCGCACGGTCGCCTCGCCCGAGGCAAGCTCGATCGTCGTCTTGCCGCCGGCGAGCTTGAGGCGGCCGGCCGCCTTCGCCGGAATGTCGGCCACGGTCGCGCCACCGCTGAACCCGGTCCATTCGCCGTCGCGCTTGAGCGCCACATCGATGCCGGAAATGACGGTCTTGCCCGAGGTGACCGACTTGGCCTTGACCGTGCCCGAAATGGCCGGTGCCTTGAGATAGTTCAGCACGTCGGCGCTGACAGCGACGGAATTGGCGGCAAGGTCGCCACGCTTCAGCTGGGCCGTGTTGAGCTCGACCTTGACCTGCGGGACGTTGCCGGAACGGGTGAAGTCGATACGGCCGCGGACGTCGCCTTCGGCAGTTTCCAGCGCAAGCGCTGCCAGCGGGCCGATGTCGGGCATGTCAATGTTTATGGTGCCGATGGGCACGAAGCCCTTGTCGAGCACGAGATCGCCGGCCAGCCTGTTCTGGCCGAGCGACAGCGACAAGCCCTTGATCTGACTGCTGCCGTCGGCAGTGGCGAGCACGGCGTTGCCGGCGAGCTTCTGGCCCGCGACATCGCCGCTGAGCGTGACGTTCGCGGCCGGATTGGCCGGATCGACCTTGCCGGTGGCAGTAAGGTTCAGCCCGGTGATCTCGCGGGCAGCCGCCTCGATGCGGTCGCTGGTGACCGTCAGCGACACGTCGGGTGCGGTGCGCGCGCCCTTGGCCGTCAGCGCGAAGTCGATGGCGCCCTTGGCGTCCTTCGACAACAGGGACACGTCGGCGAAGGAGCCCTTGAGATCGGCGTCGATCTCGCTGCCCTTCATGCGCGCCGTACCCTGGGCCTTGAGCGCTCCGGAGGTCAGCTCGATGGCATTGGCGGCGAAGCTGCCTTCGGCATCGCGGCTGGCGGTGGCCGCAAACTGGGTGCGGTCGGCGAGAGCGATACGCACACCGGCCGGCAGCGCATTAGAAGCGACGTCGGCCTTGACGCCGAGTTCCAGCGACATGTCGGCGAGGTTGAGCTTGGCGTTCAGCGTACCGTTCAGCGCATCGGAGCGGATGACGCCCTCGTCTACGACGACCTGGTCCCTGCCGATCGAGCCCGCCATGTCGACGGTGACACGGCCGGCGACCAGTGGCGCCAGTGTCGCAACGTCGGTCTTGAGTTCGGCGGCGCCGAGCTTGATCGACAGCGGACCGCTGCGGTTGGCGATGTCGAAAGCATCGGAGTGGACGGAGGCCTCGATGTCACGCAACTCGGTGTTGCCGGCGATGACGGAGACCAGGGACGCGCCGAGATCGATGGTCGGCGACCTGCCCTCGCCCTGTGCACGCAGCGTCGTGCTGTCGATGGCGACGGTCACCGGCTGCGCATCGCTGCCGAGGCTCAGCACGATCGGGGCGCCGTTCGCATTGACCGAAACGGACAGGTCGGCGGCACCCGCCGGGTCGAACGAACCGGAGGCGATGGCGCGCAGTGCCTCGCTCGACAGGTTGGCGCGCTCGATGTCGATCCCGCCTGTCTTGGTACGCGTGCCAGCGATGTCGAAACTGGTGTTGCCGGCAAGCAGCGGCTTGAGCATCGCCGGCAGGAAGTCCTCGAAGGCGCCCTCGCCCTTGGCGGCGACGACGTTGCCCTGGTCCGTCAGGCGGTGCGTGCCGGAAAGGCGGGTGACGACGTTGCCGTCGACGGCGAAGCTGGCATTGCCGCTCCAGTCCGCCGCCGGGCCCTCGCCCGACACGAGGAGTTCCACAGCCGGCTGGTTCGGAAGCCTGAGCACGTTGGCGATGATCCCGCCCGCCGGCTCGGCGGCGCGGATATTGAGCTTCAGCTGGTTGTCGGCCGGCGCAAACGCGATGTCGGCATCGACTACGCCTTCCTTGCCATCGCTGCGCGAGACATTGAGCCGTGTCTCGATGGCAAGCGGCGAACCTTCCGCGCGCAACATGCCCTTGGCCGCGAGCTCTGCGATGCCGGTGCCGGCGAGTTCCTCGCCGAGGGCGATCTCCGGCAGGTCGATTTGCTTGATGTCCAGCGCGACTGGCAGCGAGGCACTGCCGGTGCTCTCCTTCTTCTTGCTGCCGCCGCGCGGCAGTCGGGCGAGCTCGATGCGGTCGACGGCGATGCGGTCGGCGCGGAAGGTGGCCGAGAACAGCGCCAGCGGCGACCAGTCCACGGAAATGCCGCGCAGGGCGAGCCACGCGCCTTCCCTGTCCTCGATCACCACGTTGTCGAGGGTGAGATTTCCCGACCAGATGCCGTTCAGGCCGCTCAGCCGGATCTTCTGGTCGTCGTTGGAGGCGACCGTCGAGATCAATCCGGCGAGGTTCTCGCGGCCCTTCGAAGTCAGCGTGAAGACCCCCAGCGCGCCGACGACGAAGGCCAGCACGACGAGTACGGCGATGCGGAGGAGGCGCAGGATGATCTTCAGCATAGCCATTACGGGAGTTTAGAACGACTGACCCACGCCGGCATAGATGCCGTAGTCAGGGTCGTCCGGGCCGGGATTGAGCGGGACGGCGACGTCGACCCGCAGCGGTCCAAAGGGGGTGAGATAGCGGACGCCGATACCGGCGCCCACTTGAACGTCGGAGAAGTCCGGAAACTGGTCGGCGGAGACGGTTCCGGCGTCGACGAAGGGCACGATGCCGAACTTGTCGTTGACCTGGTAGCGTACCTCGACCGAGGCCTCGGCATAGGAGAGGCCGCCCGTGGGCTGGCCATTCAGCTTGGGGCCGATGCCCTGGTAGTTGTAGCCGCGAACCGAGCCGCCACCGCCGGCATAGAAGCGCCGGTCCGCCGGGACCTCCTGAAGGCTCGCGCCGAGGATCGAACCAATCGCCCCGCGGCCGGCAAGGATGAAGCGGTTGTCCGCGCCCAGCCCGTAATAGGTCGAGCCCTCGCCCTTCAGCTTCACGAAAGCATTGCCGCTCAGTGCGTCGTAGGTGGGTTCGGCATAGGCGAGCGCACGGAAGCCGCGCGTCGGGTTCAGCTTGTCATCGCGGTTGTCATAGACATATTGCAGCGGCGTGCTGACCAGCAGGTAGCGCTGGCCCTCGGGGTTCAGCGCGTCCTCGATGTCGGAGTACTCGACGTCGACCTGGGCCGAGAGCGTCTGCACCTTCGACAGTTCGTAGGACAGGCCCACCGTGCCATCGACCGAGAAGCGGTTGTAGGCATCAGGGTGCTCGAACACGACGTTGGAACTGGCGAAGAACTTCGACGCGGGCCCGATGACCCCCGGCTTCTCGAACATGATGCCGGCATTGTAGTTGAGGTCGCCGATGTCAGCGGTCTCGCCGAGACGGCTGATAGAGCCGCCGATGCGCAGCTTCTCGGCGCGCCCGAACAGGTTGCGATGGCCCCAATAGCCTTCGACGCCGAAGCCTTCGCTCGTGGAATAGGAGGCACCGGCGCCGAAATAGCGCATCTTGCGCTCGGCGACGCGCACGTCGATCGGGATCTGGCCAGCAGGGTCGAGCGCAAGCGCCTCGTTGATCGACACGCTCGAGAACACATCGAGCGCAATCAGCCGGTCGCGGGCGTCTTCGATCTCCTTGGGCGAATATCTGCGGCCGCGTTCCAGCCCGGTCATGTAGACGGTGAAGTCGCGGTCGACGAGCTCGGTTCCCTCGACGGTGGTGGCGCCATAGCCGGCGATCGGGCCGGCCTCCACGTTGAGCGTGACATCGAGGGTGGTGGTCGCATGGTCGGCCACGATGATGCGGTCGGTGACGCGCGCCAGCGGCCTGCCCTCCTCCTTCAGCGTCCGCACGATGTTGGCTTCGGCCTTGAGGATGGCGTCGGAACTGGCGTCGCCGCCGGCAATCAGGCCGAAGTCGGCCCCACGGATGTTGGCCGCGTCACCCTTGAGCACGATGTCGCCGAGTGTGAACATCGAGCCGGGCTGGATGCGAACGATCACCGGGATCGGCTGCGGGCCGCTGAACACCGCGTCGGGCTCGAGATCGTCCAGCCGCCGGCCGGCAATGGAGATGTCGACCACCCCGTCGTAACGCGCCTTGGAGAAAAGCGCCGCGATCAGCCTCTCGCGATCGCCACGCGCCTTGGACAACAGGCCGAGCGAACCGGAGACGGGCCGGTCCTCCTCGGTCTTGAGCAGAGAGGCATTCTCGAGCGCCTTGCGCAGGTCGTCGTCGTCGCCGACGACCTCGAAGGTGACCGCATAGTCGAGGGGGTCGACGATGTCGGCGTCTTCTTCATCCTCGGAGCCCCAGAGCCTTATTCCGAAGATTTCGAAGGCGGCAGCGGCACGTATTTCGGCAGCGAGCGTGGTGGTCGACAAGAGCACGACAAAGGTCGCGCGCAAAAGCGCGCGCGCGCCTTTCGGGTGATCCAATCCACGCATACGCCGCACAAACATCAAGCCAACGTAACCCCCAATCCTAAAATTGGAATGAAGTTTCTGGTAATTCGTAAAGCAGACACAATCGAAGCGTCAGATTCCGATGGGCGAATGAACGACCGCCGGGATAGGGATTCGGGTGTGTTGATCGGGGCGATCCGCATGGTTGGGGCAATACCATGCACAGCGTCCAAGACAAGCAGTAAGGTTGGCGGACAGGTGCCGGCGGGCGGCCGTATTGACTGTGCGGTGCCAAGTTTGATCATGTCGCCTGGAATTCCGACGAGGGAACCGGAGGGGTAACGATGCGTGCGGCGCGTGTATTTCCTGTATTCGTTCTTGCTCTACTTGCCTGGACCCTGGGAGCGGCGGCGGCCGAGAACCGGCGCGTCGTGACAAGCGAGAACGGCGACTATTTCGGCTTCGACCTGAGATCGGAGCAGAACGTCACGCTCGACCAGTGCCAGACCTCGTGCCTGGGCGATTCGGCCTGCCGCGCCTTCACCTACAACACGAAGGCCAAGTGGTGCTTCCTCAAGTCGGACTTCGCCACGCTCAAGCCGTTCAACGGCGCGGTGGCCGGCAAGGTCGTGCCGATCAGCGGCGATCCCGACATCGGCGCGCCTGCCGAGCTTTCGTTCTTCCCGGCCTCGATGGTCGACGAGGCCCGCCAGTTCCGCAACGGCCTCATCGCCAATGGCGTCGTCAATCCCGATGAAGGCCTGGCGTCGCTGACCGACGCCGGCGAAACCGCCCTGCAGGCCAATGACGGCCGCACCGCCATGCAGAAGTTCCGCGCCGCAGCCATCATCCTGCCCGACGACGTGGCGATCTGGACCAGGCTTGCCCGTGCCGTGCAGATGACGACGCCCAATGACGGCAACGAAACCGCCAGCCTGCAACGCGACGGCACCTCGACCGCCTACAACGCCTATCTGTTGTCGCGCACCGCAGCCAACCGCGCCGAGAGCCTGATGCTGCTCGCGCGCGGGCTCGACAAGCGCGACATGTTCCGCCCGGCCCTCCAGACCTACGAGGCGAGCCTGGCGCTCGACAATTCGGCCAGCGTCCGCGCCGAATACGAGGACCTCAAGGCGCGCAAGGGCTTCCGCGTCGTCGACCACACCATCGACGCCGACACCACGTCGCCGCGCGTCTGTGCCCAGTTCTCCGAGGCCCTCGTCAAGGCCGGCGTCGACTACACGCCCTTCGTGACCGTCGACGACGCAGCCCCCAAGGCCGTCGAGGCCAAGGACCAGCAGATCTGCGTCGAGGGGCTGGAGCACGGCAAGCACTACCGCGTCACCTTCCGCCCGGGCCTGCCGGCGGCGATCGGCGAGGTGCTCACGGCACCAGTGGTGCTCAGCGTCTATGTGCAGGACCGCGCGCAATCGGCGCGCTTCACCGGCGACAGCTTCGTGCTGCCCTCGACCGCCCGCCGCGGCATCCCGGTGGTGACGGTCAACATGGACGCCGCCGACATGAAGCTCTACCGCGTCGGCGACCGCTCGCTGGCGCAGTTGCTCTCTGGCTACCAATTCCTGCGCCAACTCGACAGCTATGACCTGTCGAGCATCTCCGACCAGATGGGTGAGCCAGTCTGGGAAGGCCAGCTCGTCATCGCCAACGAACTCAACAAGGAGGTGACGACCTCCTTCCCCGTCGACGAGGCCCTGCCCAACCGCAAGCCGGGCGTCTATGTGCTGACCGCCCAGCCGCTGGACGACAGGAGCGACGACTGGGCGAGCAAGGCAACGCAGTGGTTCGTCGTCTCCGACATCGGGCTCTCGACCTACACCGGCGAGGACGGCCTCAACGTCTTCGCCCGTTCGCTCGCGACCGCCAAGCCGATAGCCGATACGGAACTCACCCTTCTCGCACGCAACAACGAGATCCTGGGCACTGCCAAGACCGACGCCGAGGGCCGCGCGACCTTCACGCCCGGCCTGACCCGCGGCGACGGCGGCCTTGCGCCGGCCGTGCTGATGGCCAGCCAGGGCGACAGCGACTTCGTCTTCCTCGACATGACCCGGGCCGGCTTCGACCTTTCCGACCGCGGCGTCACCGGCCGCGCCGCCCCCGGCGCGCTCGACGTCTATGCCTGGACCGAGCGCGGCATCTACCGCGTCGGTGAGACTGTGCATTCCGCAGCCCTTGCCCGCGACGACGCGGCCCGCGCCAGCGACCTGCCGCTGACCTTCATTTTCACCCGTCCCGACGGCGTCGAGGACCGGCGCATCGTAAGCCAGGGCGGCAAATCAGGCGGCCATGCCGTCGACCTGCCGCTGTCGAGCGCCGCCATGCGCGGCACCTGGACGCTCGCCATCTACACCGACCCGAAGCAACCGGCGATCGCCAGCCAGATGTTCCTGGTCGAGGACTTCGTTCCCGACCGGATAGAGTTCGACCTCACCGCCGACCGCAAGGAGATCGCGGTGGGCGAAACCGCTGAAGCCACCGTCGACGGGCGCTTCCTCTATGGCGCGCCGGCTGCGGGCCTCGCGCTCGAGGGCGAAGTGACGCTTGCGACCAAGCGCGAATGGGACGCCTTCAAGGGCTACTATTTCGGCCTCGCCGACGAGCAGCAGGGCGAAGCGACCCGCATTCCGCTCACCGACCTGCCGCTGGTCGGCGACGACGGCAAGGCGACCTTCCCGGTCGAGGTCGGCCAGGTGCCCTCGACCACGCGCCTGATCAACGCGGCGCTGACCGTGCGCATGCGCGAGACAGGCGGCCGCGCAGTCGAGGAAAGGCTCGACATAGGCATCCTGCCGCAGGGCACGATGATCGGCATCCGGCCGGACTTCTCCGGCGAGGAGGTGCCGCAAGGCGGCACGGCCAAGTTCAGCCTGATCGCGGCCCAGCCCGACGGCAAGCGCACCGAACTCAAGGGCGCGCAGTGGTCGCTGCTCAAGGTCGAGCGGAACTACCAGTGGTACCGCTCGGGCAGTTCCTGGAACTACGAGCCAGTGACCTTCACCAAGTCGGTGGCGACCGGCCAGGTGGACCTTGCCGCCAATGGCGAGGCGACCGTGTCGCTGCCGGTCGACTGGGGCCGCTACCGCCTCGAGGTCGAGACCGCCGACCCCGCCGGCCCGGCGACGAGCTACGAGTTCGATGCCGGCTGGTATGTCGCCGCGACCTCGACCGAAACGCCCGACGGCCTCGAAGTTGCGCTCGACAAGGAGGCCTATGCCGCAGGCGAAGTGGCCAAGCTCAAGGTGTCGCCGCGCTTCGCCGGCGAGCTTCTGGTGACCATCGGCGCAGAGAAGCTCTTGAAGACCGTCACTGCTTCGATCCCGGCCGACGGTGCCACCGTCGACATCCCGGTCGGCGACGACTGGGGCGCGGGCGCCTATGTGACGGCAACTCTCTACCGGCCAGGCGAGGCACAGGAATCGCGCATGCCGGCCCGCGCCATCGGCCTGAAATGGCTGGCGGTCGACCCTGCGGACAAGAAGCTCAACGTCGCGCTCACGCTTCCCGAGAAGACCGAGCCGCGCAAGACGCTGTCGATCCCGGTTGCGGTCACCGGGGCAAAGGCCGGCGACAAGGCCTATGTGATGGTCGCCGCCGTCGATGTCGGCATCCTCAACCTCACCAACTACCAGACGCCCGACCCCGAGGACTGGTATTTCGGCCAGCGCATGATGGGCCTTGAGATCCGCGACCTCTACGGCCGCCTGATCGATGGCTCTCTCGGCGCCATGGGCAGGCTGCGCACCGGCGGCGACGGCGCTGCCATGAGCTCGCAGGGCAGCCCGCCCAAGGAAAAGCTGGTCGCCTTCTTCTCCGGCATCGTCGAACTCGACGCCGACGGCAAGACCACGGTCGACTTCGACATCCCGCAGTTCAACGGCACGGTGCGGGTGATGAGCGTTGCCTGGACGAAGGACGCGGTCGGCCATGCCGAGGGCGACGTGATCGTGCGCGATCCCATCGTGCTGACGGCCGGCATGCCGCGCTTCATGGCCCCCGGCGATTTCGCCGAGATGACGCTCGACATCGCCAACACCGACGCACCGGCCGGCGACTACACGCTGTCGGTCGACACGACAGGCGACCTGTCGACCGGCGACGCTGCCCTGCCGCAAAAGGTGACGCTCGAACCGGGCAAGCGGCAGACACTGAAGATCCCGCTCATGCCGGTAGCTGCCGGCACGGCCGGCCTGACGGTGCGCCTCGCCAATGCCGATGGGCTGAGCGTCGAGCAGGAGCTTTCGCTCCCCGTGCGGCCCGGGCAACTGCCGGTGACGACGCGCATGGTGGTCGACCTCAAGCCGAACGCCTCGCTGCGCATCGACAAGGAACTGCTGGCCGCGAGCCTGCTGCAGGACGCCCATGTCAGCGTCGGCGTGTCGCAATCCTCTGCCTTCGACGTGCCGTCACTCCTGATGACGCTCGACCGCTATCCCTATGGCTGCGCCGAGCAGACGACGAGCCGGGCATTGCCGCTGCTCTATGTCAGCGAGCTGAGCGCCGACGCCGGCATGGCCGACGACCCGGAACTGCGCCAGCGCATCCAGGATGCCATCTACCGCGTGCTCAACTACCAGGCTTCGTCGGGCAGCTTCGGCCTGTGGGGGCCGGGCTCCGGCGACCTCTGGCTCGATGCCTATGTCTCGGACTTCCTGACGCGAGCGCGTGAAAAAGGCTTCGAAGTGCCGCAGCAGGCGATGATGCAGGCGCTCAACAACCTGCAGAACTCGATCGGCTACGACGTCGACGTCGAGGACCGCGGCTCCGAGATCGCCTATGCGCTCTACGTGCTGGCGCGCAACAAGAAGGCCTCCGTGGGTGACCTGCGCTATTTCGCCGACACCAAGCTCGAGGCCTTCACCAGCCCGATGGCGGTGGCGCAACTGGGCGCGAGCCTCGCGCTCTATGGCGACGCGCAACGCTCGGAGCAGGCATTTGAAGCAGCACTCCAGCTTGCCAAGGCGACCCCCGAGTTCGACTGGTACCGGTCGGACTACGGCTCGCGCCTGCGCGACGGCGCAGCCATGCTGGCGCTGGCCGCCGAAAGCAAGCCGGTGCCATCGGTCGTGCCGGCGCTGATCAAGATGGTGGCGGCCGACCGCGCCGCGGCCAAGTGGACCAGCACCCAGGACGACGCCTGGATGCTGCTCGCAGCGCGCGCGCTCAAGGCCGGCAACGAGGCGATCTCGCTCGACATCGACGGCACCGCGCGCACCGGCTCCTACTCGCAGCGGATCGACGGTGCCGACCTTCTGGTCAACCCGGTGTCGATCGCCAACAAGGGCAAGAACCCGGTGCAGGCCGTGGTGACCACGGTCGCCGCCCCGGTCCAGCCCCTGCCCGCCGGCGGCGACGGTTTCACCATCGAGCGCACCTATTACCGGCTCGACGGCACCGAGGCCAATGTGACGGAGGTGAAGCAGAACGAGCGTTTCGTCGTCGTGCTCAAGATCAGCGAGCTCAACGACTGGCCCTCGCGCATCATCGTCGCCGACATGCTGCCCGCCGGCTTCGAGATCGACAATCCGGGGCTGGTGAACAGCGCCAACCTGTCGAACTTCCCGTGGCTGGCCCAGACGGAGGCCGCGCACCTCGAATTCCGCAACGACCGCTTCGTCGCCGCCATGGACAGCGGCGAAGGTGCGGACCAGGAATTCACACTGGCCTATGTCGTGCGGGCGGTGACGCCGGGCGTCTATGCCCACCCGGCGGCGAATGTCGAGGACATGTACCGTCCGCAGTACTCGGCGCGAACTGCCACCGGCATGATGGAGGTGAAGGCGGAGTGATCCGCCTTTGGAAAGTTGACCATGTCTCGCGATAAAGGCTGCCCGAAGTGCCGCCCCTCACCCTTACCCTCTCCCCGCAAACGGGGAGAGGGGGGCGTCGGCGTTGCGACCGGCCTCCTTCTCCCCGTATCTCACGGGGAGAAGGTCCCGGCAGGGGGATGAGGGGCAAGCGATGCGCCCGGGCCGAAAGATATTGCGTAGGCTTCTGCTGGCGGGCGCCACGCTCGCAGGCATAGGCGCCCTTGCCTTCGGCGCCGCAGTCGCACTCGACCGCGCCTATCCCCCACCCCTGCCCGAAAAGCTCGTCGTCTCGGCCGAGGTGGTCGACCGCGACGGCCAGTTGTTGCGGGCCTATGCGACGCCATCGGGCCACTGGCGGCTGGGCACAAGCCTCGATGAGGTCGATCCGCAACTGGTGAAGATGCTCGTCGCCTACGAGGACAAGCGCTTCTGGGACCATGACGGCGTCGACATTCTGGCGCTCGGCCGCGCCGCCTGGCAATTCGCGAGCAACGGCCGCATCGTCTCGGGCGGCTCGACGCTGTCGATGCAGCTCGCCCGCCTGATCGAACCGCGCAGCGAACGCAGCTTCGCTTCGAAGCTCAGGCAATTGGCGCGCGCCGTACAGATCGAGCGCCGGCTGTCCAAGCAGGAGATCCTCGCGCGCTACCTGACGCTCGCGCCCTATGGCGGCAATCTCGAAGGCGTGCGCTCGGCCTCGCTCGCCTATTTCGGCAAGGAGCCAAAGCGCCTGACCGTTTCCGAGGCAGCGTTGCTGGTCGCCCTGCCGCAGTTGCCCGAACGTCGCCGGCCCGACAGGAACCCGAAGAACGCCCAGGTGGCGCGCGACCGGGTTCTGGGACGGATGGTGACGGCGGGGCTGCTGGGCGAGACCGAGGCCGCGCGCGCATCACTCGAGGATGTGGCCACAACACGGCTCGCCCTGCCGGCGATGGCGCCCCACGCGGCAGACGTTGCCCTACGCAATGCGCCCGGCGTGGTGCGCCACAAGCTCACCTTGCGCAGAAACGTGCAGGCAGGGCTCGAGGCCGTGGCGCGCGAGGCGGCGCAGCGGCTCGGGCCTCGCATTTCGGTGGCCATGGTGATGGCCGACGCCATGACCGGCGAGATCCTCGGCGAGGTCGGTTCGGCCGACTATCTCGACGCTTCCCGCTCCGGCTGGATCGACATGACCCGCACCGTGCGCTCGCCCGGCTCGACGCTGAAGCCCTTTATCTACGGGCTCGCCTTCGAACAGGGGCTGGTGGCGCAGGAGACGCTGATCGAGGACCGGCCGGCCGACTTCGCGGGCTACCGGCCGAAGAACTTCGACATGAACTACCAGGGCGACGTGTCGGTGCGCCAGGCGCTGCAGCTGTCGCTCAACGTGCCGGCGATCCGCTTGCTCGACGCGGTCGGGCCGCAGCGGCTGACCGCGCGCTTTCGCCAAGCCGGCGTGACGCCACAGCTTCCGCCCGGAGAAGTGCCGGGCCTTGCAATCGGGCTGGGCGGCGTCGGCGTTTCGCTGCGCGACCTCGTCCAGCTCTATACCGGGCTCGCCAATGGCGGCCGCGCCAAGGTCTTGCGCGACGGTACGGAGGCCACCGTGCCCGCCCCGCTTTCCAACGGCACGATCCTCGAGGAACAGGCGGCCTGGCAGGTTGCGGACATCCTCGCAGGCGTGCGTGCTCCCGAGGGGGCCGCCAAGCGCGCAATCGCCTACAAGACCGGCACTTCCTACGGCTACCGCGACGCCTGGTCGATCGGCTATGACGGCCGCTACGTGCTGGGCGTCTGGGCCGGGAGGCCGGATGCCGGTGCCGTGCCCGGCCTCTCCGGCTACATCTCGGCCGCCCCCATCCTGTTCGAGGGTTTTGCCCGCTCCGGCCTGCCGGCGATGCCGCTCCCCCGCGCGCCGGCCGGTGCGCTGCGCATGGCCCGCGCCGATCTGCCGGTGACGCTCGAACGCTTTTCCACCGCCGGCCAGTTGCCCACGGTAGCTGTGGCGGCCGTCACCGAACCGGCACCGCAGATCGTCTTCCCGCCCGACGGCGCCCGCGTCGAACTGGGCGCGGCAGCCGGGGACGCCAGCCCGCTGGTGCTGAAGCTGCAGGGCGGACGCGCGCCGTTCCGATGGCTCGCCAACGGCAAGCCGCTGAAGGCCGTGGAACGGCGTCGCGAGGCGACCTGGCAGCCCGACGGCGCGGGCTATTCGACGCTGACGGTGATCGACGCGGCCGGACGGGCGGCGAGTGTGCGGGTGTTCGTGGAGTAGATGAAGTGATTTCGCAGCAGGAAATGTTCGACGTACTTCTGGAAGTCGATCCGACATTCCAGCCGGTCTGGGACGTGTTTCTGGACAAATGGCGCGACCAGATCGAGCTGCCGATTTACCTGGCCTTGCGGGACCTCGCTCAACACGTGATCGGCAAGCTGGAGAGCGGGCAAACCGGTGAACTGCAGCGCATCTTCAAAGTCGTTGAGCGTTGGCTCGCCGACGGTGACGAACTGGTGCGGGAAGCGGCGACAATCGGCCTGCTCGAAGACCTCCAGAACCCGAACTTCCACAAGACCACATCGCCGGATCAGTTGAAGCCGTGGCTGGGCCCGCTCGGCGCAATGCAATGGACCGAGGTCGAGAGATTCTGGTCGGGGCAAATCCCCAAGGCCTGATGGCCCTTGCCTCCCCCGCCAACTCCCCTACCTCTCATCGTTCGCGGCGAACAGTTGCATCGGTTGCGCCTCCCAGGAGTTTTTGGGCGAGCAAAAAAATTTCGCGACCGGCTGCGATATGGCTGAAATTTGCCCCGCTGTGGCAAAAATCGGAACATTCGCCGCATCTAATTTCTACCAGTTCGATAGAGTATGGCCATATTCGAACGGAGGCGGAAATGACCACTTCACGCAGATCGATCTTGCTGGCGGCCGTATTGGCCGGGGCGGTGCAGCTCGGCGGCCTGGGCCTTGCACATGCCGAGACGACCTTGCTCAACGTGTCCTACGACCCGACCCGCGAACTCTACAAGGACTTCAACGAAGCCTTCGCCAAGAAGTGGAAAGCCGATACCGGCGAGACGGTGACAATCCAGCAATCGCATGGCGGATCCGGCAAGCAGGCGCGTGCGGTGATCGACGGCCTCGACGCCGATGTCGTCACGCTGGCGCTCGAAAGCGACATCAACGCCATCGTCGCGAACTCCAAGAAGATCAATCCCGACTGGCGTGCCAGGCTGCCGAACAATTCCTCCCCCTACACCTCCACGATCATCTTCCTGGTCCGCAAGGGCAATCCCAAGGGCATCAACGACTGGGGCGACCTGGTTAAGGAAGGCGTGCAGATCATCACGCCGAACCCCAAGACCTCCGGCGGCGCACGCTGGAACTACCTCGCCGCCTGGGCCTGGGCCAACGGCCAGTTCGGCGGCGACGAAGCCAAGATCAAGGAATATGTCGGCAACCTCTACCAGCACGTGCCCGTGCTCGACACAGGTGCGCGCGGCTCGACGGTGACGTTTGCCGAGCGCGGCCTGGGCGACGTGCTGCTGGCCTGGGAGAACGAAGCCTATCTCGCGCTCGACGAGTTCGGCGCCGACCAGTTCGACATCGTCTTCCCGCCGTCTTCGATCCTGGCCGAGCCGCCGGTCACCGTGGTCGACGCCAATGTCGACGCCAAGGGCACCCGCAAGGTGGCCGAGGCCTATCTCAACTATCTCTACTCCGCGGAAGGCCAGACGATCGCGGCCAAGCACCACTACCGCCCGTCGAAGCCCGACCTCGTGCCGGCGGCGGACCTGCAGAAACTTCCTGAACTGAAGCTGGTGACCATCGACGATCCGATTTTTGGCGGCTGGGCAAAGGCGCAGCCCTATCACTTCGGAGATGGTGGTATATTCGACCAGATCTACAAGCCAGCTCAGTAAGCCAGCAGGGAAGTTCAGCACGACATGAGTTCAGCTCCCGCTCAGGCGGGGTGGCAGTTCAAAAAGCCGAGCGTCATTCCAGGTTTCGGATTGACGCTCGGCTTCTCGCTTGCCTACCTCACCCTCATCATCCTCATCCCGCTTTCGGGCCTCGTCTGGCGTTCGGCTTCGCTCGGCTGGACTGATTTCTGGGCCATCGCCACCGACCGCCGCACGGTCAAGGCGCTGGAGATCAGCTTCGGCACCGCATTCATCGCGGCTGCCGTCAATGTCGTGTTCGGTACGCTCGTGGCATGGGTCCTGGTGCGCTACCGCTTCCCCGGTCGCCGCGTCGTCGATGCCATGGTCGATTTGCCGTTCGCCCTGCCGACGGCGGTCGCCGGCATCGCGCTGACGACGCTGTACTCCTCCAAGGGCTGGATCGGCAGCCTGCTCGAACCGCTCGGCATCAAGGTCGCCTATACGCCGCTCGGCATCGTCGTCGCGCTGGTGTTCATCGGCCTGCCCTTCGTCGTACGCACCGTGCAGCCGATCATCGAGGAGATCGACAAGGAGGTGGAGGAGGCAGCTGCCACCCTCGGCGCCAGCCGCTTCCAGACCGTCACCAAGGTGCTGTTCCCGGGACTCGCGCCGGCAGTCACCACCGGCTTCGCGCTCGCTTTCGCCCGCGGCGTCGGCGAATACGGCTCGGTCATCTTCATTGCCGGCAACTTGCCCTATGTGTCTGAAATCACACCACTCCTGATCGTCATCCGCCTCGAGGAATACGACTACGCGGCGGCCACCGCGATTGCCACGATCATGCTGGCACTGTCGTTCGGCATGCTGCTCGTCATCAATCTCATCCAGGCGTGGACCCGCAAGCGTTATGGCTGACCCCGAGCTTTACCCCGCGGACCAGTTGCATGAGCACGCCTCGCTGGCGACGAGCGAGAGCCCGGCCTCGCGCCTGCTGCTGATGGCGATCGCCTTTGCCTTCCTCGGCATCTTCCTGGTCGTGCCGCTGGTCGTCGTGTTCGAACAGGCCTTCGCCAAGGGCATCGGCGCCTTCATCGAAGCGATCAGGGAGCCCGACACCATCTCGGCGATCAAGCTGACCCTGCTCGTCGCCGCGATCTCGGTACCGCTCAACCTCGTCTTCGGCATCGCCGCCGCCTGGGCCATCGCCAAGTTCGAATTCAGGGGAAAAGCCTTCCTCATCACCCTGATCGACCTGCCTTTTTCGGTGTCGCCGGTGATCTCCGGCCTGGTCTACGTGCTGTTGTTCGGCGCCACGAGCCTGCTCGGGCCGTGGCTCAAGATGCATGGCATCGTCATCCTGTTCGCCGTGCCGGGCATCGTGCTTGCCACGATCTTCGTCACTTTCCCCTTCGTCGCGCGCGAACTGATCCCGCTGATGCAGGAACAGGGCACAGGCGACGAGGAGGCGGCGCTGTCGCTGGGCGCCAATGGCTGGCAGACCTTCTGGCACGTGACCCTGCCCAACATCAAATGGGGCCTGTTTTACGGCGTCCTGCTCTGCAACGCCCGCGCCATGGGCGAGTTCGGCGCGGTGTCGGTGGTGTCGGGCCACATCAGGGGCCAGACCAACACCATGCCGCTCCATGTCGAGATCCTCTACAACGAGTACAATGCGGTGGGCGCCTTTGCCGTGGCATCGGTGCTCGCCGGCCTGGCGCTGGTAACGCTCGTACTGAAGACCCTATTGGAAATGCGCTACGGCGCCGAAATTGCCGCCACTCGCGGACACTGACCGAGGTTGTTTCATGGATGTTCGCGTTTCCAATGTGCGCAAGGAATTCGACCGGTTTCCGGCGCTTCGCGATGTATCGCTCGACATCAAGTCGGGCGAGCTGATCGCGCTGCTCGGCCCTTCCGGCTCGGGCAAGACGACGCTCCTGCGCCTGATCGCCGGCCTTGAGCGGCCGACCAGGGGCACGATCTACTTCGGCGACGAGGATGCCTCCAACAAGACGATCCAGGAGCGCAATGTCGGGTTCGTCTTCCAGCACTACGCCCTCTTCCGACACATGACGGTGGCCGACAATATCGGTTTCGGCCTCAAGGTGAGGCCGAGCAACAAGCGGCCGACCAAGGCCGAGATCCGCGCCCGCGCCTCGGAGCTGCTCGACCTCGTACAGCTGTCAGGGCTCGAGAAACGCTATCCGGCGCAATTGTCCGGCGGCCAGCGACAGCGCGTGGCGCTCGCCCGCGCCATGGCGATCGAACCAAGGGTGCTGCTGCTCGACGAGCCGTTCGGCGCGCTTGACGCACAGGTCAGGCGCGAGCTCAGGCGGTGGCTGCGCGAAATCCACGACGCCACCGGCCACACCACCGTGTTCGTGACCCATGACCAGGAGGAGGCGCTGGAGCTTGCCGACCGCGTCGTGGTGATGAGCCAGGGACGCATCGAGCAGGTCGGCACCGCCGACGAGGTGTATGACCACCCCAACTCGCCCTTCGTCTACGGCTTCATCGGCGAGTCGAGCTCGCTGCCGGTCAAGATCGAGGACGGCCAGGTGTGGATTGCCGACCGTCCGATCGGACTTTCGACGCCCAACGTGCCGAACGGCGAAGCGACGCTCTATTTCAGGCCGCACCACGTCGAACTGCTCGACGAATGCAACGGCTGCATCGCCGGCACGGTGGCCGCGAGCCGCCGCGTCGCCGGCACGCGCCGCGTCGAGCTCGAAATCGGCGGCGGCCGCGAGCGCGTCGAGATCGAGCTCCCGGTCGGCCACCCGGCAACCCAGAAGAGCCGTGTGACCTTCAGGCCCAATCGCTGGAAGGTGTTCCCGAAGGTGGTGGAGGGCTGAGGCTGGGCACTTGCGCAGTCTCGTCTGACCTCGCGCCCGATTGCGACGAAGGGCGCCGGAATAGTCGGGCGGGGCCTGTTCCAAACGGTAATTCCTGACCTCACGGCCGCGTACTCTCGGCAGAAGACAAGCTTCTGTTCGGGCGGGCGGGGTGAGGTCAGGATGGCAGACGGAGTGAAGCTAACCGTCGGTCGTCATCAATCCATGATGTAAACGACCTTGCGGGTCTGCGGGTCGATGAGGACGGTACGGCCGTCCATGACGACATACTGATATTGACTTTGCATCCTGTTGTCGGCGAGTGCGCCTGGCTTGAGGATGTCCGGCACAATCGCGCCAACAACAAGTTCGAAGTTGGACGGACGTTCGACGATTACCGGATTGGTCTTCACATACTCTCGGACCACGGTTTGCTGTTCTGGGGTCACCACTATCGTCTGAGCAGACGCAAATGCGGTTCCTGCAAGCAGGATAGTGGCTGCAAGTGTACTTCGGAAAATCATCTCGATGCCTCCTTGTTGATGGACAACAACCGCTGTGAACCGAAACGGTTCCGTGCGTGGGTGGCCCTGGCCGACCTCCTAGCCTGCACGATCACACCGCCAGCGGGGTCGGAACCGGCACCAGCGGCCAGCCCCGCATACGAGATTTCTTCGCAATCAGATGCTCATCGTATCTACCGATACGACGTATTGAAGTGCCGCTCCAAGAACCGGCTGTAGGCGCCCATTACCGCGCTGAAAAGAAAATAGACGGCCGCGGCGAAGACATAGCCTTCGAGTACCGCGATGCCCTGCCATTCGGGGTCGCGCAGTGCGGTGCGCACGGTGTCGAGGAAGTCGAGCAGGCCGATGATGGTGACCAGCGTCGTGTCCTGGAAGAAGGCGATGAACAGGCCGACGAGCGCCGGAATGACCTTCTTCAGCGCCTGCGGCAAGACGATCTTGAACATCACCTGCCAGTAGTGCAGCCCGAGCGAACGGCCGGCCTCGAACTGGCCCTTCGGCACGTCCTGCAGGCCGCCGCGCACCACCTCGGCGATGTAGGCTGAGGCGAACAGGATGATCGCCACCTGGGCGCGCAGCAGCTTGTCGATGGTGACCCCGTCGGGCATGAACAACGGCAGCATCACGGCTGCCATGAACAGGATGCTGATCAGCGGCACGCCGCGCACGACCTCGATGAAGCCGATGCCGAGCACGCGGATCGCCGGCAGGTCGGAGGCGCGCGCCAGAGCAAGCCCGATGCCGAGCGGCAAGGCGAAGGCGAGACCGACGAAGGACAGCATGAAGGAAAGCGGCAGGCCGCCCCATTTGGACGTCGGCACAGGCGTCAGCCCGAAGACGCCGCCGGCCATCAGCACATAGAGCAGCGGCAGGATCACGAGGATCCAGCAGAACAGCAGCCCCCTGCCCCAAAGCCTTGGAATCATGGACACCGCACAGCTGCCGACGAACAGCAGGAGGGCGGCGAGAGGCCGCCACTGCTCCTCGAATGGATAGAAGCCGAACAGCATGTAGCGCAGCTTGCCGGCGAGGAACGGCCAGCAGGCACCCGAACTCTGCTTGCAGGCGTCGGAACTGCCGTCGAACACGGCGTCCAGGAACAGCCAGCCGATTGCGAGCTTGGCGAGCAGCAGGATGACGGCCCCGGAAACGAGCGTGACAAATGCATTGCCCGGCGTGCCGAAATAGGCCTCGCGCCAGCGCGAACGACGGGGCGGACGGCCGAGCTTCTCCGGTGTCGCGGGCAGTGCCTGGGCGTCCGCCATGTCAGCGCTCCTTCAGCGCGACACGCGCGTTGTACCAGTTCATGAAAACCGAGATCAGCACCGACAGGCCGAGATAGACGCCCATGAAGATGGCGATGGTTTCGATGGCCTGGCCGGTCTGGTTCATGACCGTGTTGGACACCATCACCAGGTCGGGATAGCCGATGGCGATGGCGAGCGAGCTGTTCTTGAAGACGCTGAGGTAGTTGTTGGTGAGCGGCGGCACGATGACCCTGAGCGCCTGCGGCAGCACGACGAGCCGCAGCGCCAGCGAGCGCGGCAGGCCGAGTGCCATCGCCGCCTCCCACTGCCCACGGTTCACCGCCTGTATGCCGCCGCGGACGATCTCGGCGACGCTGGCCGACAGGTTGAGCGCCAGGCCGACGAGCAGCGCCACGAATTCCGGGCGTATGTGCAGCCCGCCCGTGAGCCGGAACCGCCCGAGTTCGGGCACCTCCCACGTAGTGGAGACCTGGCCGCTGGCCCAGACCGCGACGACAGGCAGAAGGAACAGCGTGGTGGCCAACGCCCATCCGGAGCCGCCCCGGCCACTGGCGATGCGCCGCCGACGCGCGATGCTGTGCGCCCCGAGGGCCGCCGCCATGCCGATCGCCACGGCTCCGAGCAGCGCATAGAACCCGCTCTGCCACTGCATGGCGGGGACGGCGAGGCCGCTGTTGGAGAGGAAGAAGCCCGGCAGAAACTGGATCGCCTGCTTGACCGGCGGGAACACCAGGATGATCAGCGAATACCAGAGCAGCAGATAGAGCAGCAGCGGAACGTTCCGCAGCACCTCGACATAGGCGAGCATGAGGCGGCTGAGCAGCGGGTTGGTGGACAGCCGGCCGATGCCGACGAACAGCCCTATGACCGTGCCGAACAGCACGGCGAGGAACGACACCTTCACCGTATTGGCGACGCCGACCACGATGGCGCGGCCGACGCTGTCGGTCGACTGGAAGGCGATCGCCGTCTCGCTGATCTCGAAGCCGGCCTGGCGCGACAGGAAGCCGAAGCCGGTGGCGATGTCCTGCTTCTCGAGATTGGCGCTCGCGGTGCTGTACATCGCCCAGCCGGCGAGCAGCACGAGCGAGATGGCCACGAATTGATAGAAGACCGCGCGAAACCGCGTGTCGTTCAGGAAAAGCATGGGCACGCCAAACAGGTGAACCGGAAGGGAAAGGTCCGCGCCGTCAGACGGCGCGGACCGATGTCGTCAGCGCACCGGCGGCGCGTAGAGCAGGCCTCCGGCGTTCCACTGCGTGTTGGGTCCACGCGTCATGCCGAGCTTGGTCTTCTCGCCGAGGTTGCGTTCGAACATCTCGCCGTAGTTGCCGACGGCCTTGATGACGTTGTAGCCCCACTTGTTGTCGAGGCCGAGCATCTTGCCGAGCTCGTCGGCGGCGCCCAGCATGCGCTGCACCTCGGGGTCCTCGCTCTTCAGCATCTCGTCGACATTGGCCTGGGTGATGCCCTTCTCCTCGGCGGCCATCGTCATCCACACCGACCACGAGACGATGTCGCGCCAGTTGGAATCGTTCTGGCGCACGGCGGGTGCGAGCGGCTCCTTGGAAATCGTCTCCGGCAGCAGCACGTAATCGTCCGGATTGTTGGCGACCGCACGGATCGAAGCCAGATCGGACCGGTCCGACGAGATCGCCTCGCAGCGGCCCGAGAAGAAGGCGGCGCGGTTCTCGTCCGGGCTTTCGAAGACCACCAGTTCGAACTTGCCGCCGACGGTGCGGAAGAAGTCGGTCAGGTTCTGTGCGGTGGTGGTGCCGGGCAGCGTGCAGATCGCGGCGTCCGTCAGTTCCTTGGCGCTTGCGACGCCGAGCGACTTGGGCACCAGAAGGCCTTGGCCGTCGTAGAACACGGTCGGGCCGAAATCGAGGCCGAGCGAGGTCTCGCGCGAGAAGGTGTTGGTGGTCTGGCGCGACAGGACGTCGATCTCGCCCGACTGAAGCGCCTGGAAACGGGTGTTGATGTTGGTGAGGACGAAGTCGACCTTTTCCGGATCGCCGAACACCGCAGCCGCGATGGAGCGGCAGACGTCGGCGTCAAAGCCCTGCATCCTGCCCTTTTCGTCCGCTGCCGCGAAGCCAGGCGTGCTCAGCGACACGCCGCAGATCAGCTTGCCGCGGCTCTTGACCGTGTCGAGTGTCGCCGCCTGCGCGGCAACCGCGCCGGCCATGAGTGCTGCCGTGGCGGTGCACAGCGCCAGAAGTCTACGTTTCATTCATCCCTCCCGAATGTTGATCGCTTTCCTCGCAAGATCCCCCCGCGCCTGCCTTCCCCGGAGCGCGGCGGACCTTCACACCGGTATGTATGCATGGATTGTGTACGACAAGGAAGATGTCGTCGACAAAAATTGTATACAATTATTCGAGAGTGTGAATAAGCCCGTGCCGGCTGGCGTACGCCGTCGACACATGGGTATCAGCCGGGCGGCTGGGCCCTCCTCGGTCGACGTGTCCGCCAGACAAAAAAAGCCTGGCCAGCGAGTTGCTTGGCCAGGCAAAATCTTTGAAGACCAGTTCTATGTGGCGTGAATGATTATCGTTCCCGTGGAAACCTTTGGGGCGTCCACGCCGATGTGCCCAGCGTTCTGCGCAATCCACTCCTTGGCACGGCGGACACTTTCTTCGGTGCCTTCCTTGTCCTTGCATACCGTCATCGACAGGCCGCCTTGGCCATCGCTGCTGCGGGCCAGTGTGTAGCTGACGAAACCCTTTACGGAGCGGATGAGTTGTTCAACCTCGGCCTTTCGCTCCTCGAGCAGTGCGAACAGTTCCTTGGCGCCTTTACCTGTGTATGTCCTGACAACGACATCCATGGTGTTCCCCAATCCTGAAAACGCGTTCAGTTTCTGAACGCGGATCATGGAGAGCATCGATCGAAGTCAACGGCTCCGGTCCTGCTGACCAAGCGGCCACGGTGCGCTTGCCGGACGAATATTACAATCTCCTAATATATATTGCGTAGACCACCAGCGGGCGAGCATCGGCGCATTTCGGAGGACTCCCTTGCGAAGGGCATCTGCCCGCGAACTCCACGTCACCATCTTAGATGCCGAGCGCTATGAGGAAGGGTAGCGACCTGCAGGGCTAACTGTTGACTTGCTACAGTTCAGCGTTGAGTTCGATAGAGACTATTTGATCACGGAGATCTGCCTTCGTGATGCGCTGGTTCCCGCGAAATACTCGAAACGGGATCATCATAGGTCGTGCCCGATCCCACAGAACCTCAACACGCAAAGCGGTATCTGAGAAGATGATCGTCACTTGCGGCACCACACGCATCTCCACCGAAGTAAAAAGCGTGTAAACACCTTCCCCGTTGGGTGGGTAGATGCCAAGGCTTGAAGCACCCACGCGCTTTTGATGGTATGCTAGCATGGCTGCATCTTTGCCTACTGGCCGCCCAGCAAATACTCCTTCTGCGGCAACGTGATGAAAATGCTCTGCCAGAGTAGGCGGAAATCGAAAATCTGGAATCCGCAACAAAAGAATGGAAAACACATCGTAGTCAATGCGCATCATTACATTCGGCGGCGATGCTAAGTCGCGCGGACAGAATGCGACCCCAACAGTGAAGCGCTCGTCGCCTATCTCATCGAGAAGGTCCAACACCGGTTCGCTAGACCCAAGAGCTTTCTCGAGCCGATCGAGGCGAGACGCTTCCGGTATCGAGAAAGCGATCACAATTCGCGCCTCTGCGAGCATCGAGAGAGGCTCGAAGTAGGCTGGGCTTCTCTTTACCCAGCCATGAAAATTCACTTGCCCTGAAGTGTGATAAGTCAAACGCATTGGCTCGTCGCCGGCGTTGGACTCCAAGATTTCAGTGGAATGCGGCGACCAGTGCTGGATGCTAGTACCGTTCCTCCGCCGATCCCAAGTTATCACTATCGACCAGTCGCCGGCCTGCTCGATCCCCAAAAAGCGATAGAGCTTCTCACGGTGTCGCAAACGCAGCTTCATGCGTCCCTTCGCAGGATTTCGTTAGGTCCCGTCCCTATCTGAAATGCGAGCTACCTGTTCAACAGAACGTAGTAGCCGACGCCAATACACCGCTAGCACCCATATGCCGGAGGGAAATGCTAACAGCAACCGCGCCGATCCAATCAGCGCCCCCTCAGAGCTTCGTCCAAGCCGCGTTTTTCTTCGACGAGCGCACACACGCTTCGACGAAGGCCACGCCCTCGACGCCGTCCTGCACGGTCGGGTAGATCACGTCCTTGGCCAGCTTGCCGCCGTTCTTGCGCGCCGCGCGGATGGCGCGGGCCGCCTCCTGGTAGATGTTGGCGAAGCCTTCGAGATAGCCTTCGGGATGGCCGGGCGGGACCCGCGTTACCCGCGCCGCGGCCGCGCCTGCGCCGACGCCGCCGCGGGTGATCAGTTGCCTGGGCTGGCCGAAGGGCGTGTACCAGAGATAGTTCGGGTCGGCCTGCACCCATTCGATGCCGCCCTTGGAGCCGTAGACGCGCAGCTTGAGCCCGTTCTCGTGACCCGGCGCCACCTGGCTCGCCCAGATCATGCCCTTGGCCCCGCCCTTGAAGCGCAGCATGACGTTGACGTTGTCGTCGAGCAGCCGGCCCGGCACGAAGGCGTCGAGATCAGCCGACAGGCTGTCGAGCTCGAGGCCGCTAACGAAGCGGGCGAGATTGTAGGCGTGGGTGCCGATGTCGCCGGTGGCCCCGCCCGCGCCCGACTGTTTTGGGTCGGCGCGCCAAGCTGCCTGCTTCTGGCCGGTGGCGGCGAGGTCCTCGGTCAGCCAGTCCTGCGGATACTCGGCCTGGACGACGCGGATCTCGCCGAGCAGGCCCTTCTGGACCATCTCGCGGGCCTGCCGGATCATCGGATAGCCGGTGTAATTGTGGGTGAGCACGAAGACCTTGCCGGTCTTCTCGACGAGCGCGGCAAGCTTGTTCGCCTCGGCCAGCGTCGCGGTCAGCGGCTTGTCGCAGATGACGTGGATGCCCGCTTCGAGGAAGGCCTTGGCCGCGGGGAAATGGACGTTATTGGGCGTGACGATGGCGACCGCTTCGATGCCGTCAGGACGTTTCGCCTCCGCCTTCGCCATTTCGGAAAAGGAGCCGTAGCTGCGTTCCGGATCAAGGCCGATCTCGGCAGCGGAGGCCTTGGCCCGTTCGGGGTTGGAGGACAGCGCACCCGCAACAAGCTGGAACTCGCCGTCCATGCGGGCCGCGATGCGGTGGACCGCGCCGATGAAGGCACCCTGCCCGCCGCCGACCATGCCGTAGCGGATCGGCCCGCTGCCGCTCTCTGATTTCGATGCACCGACCATGCTTTGTGTCCTCCCTTTATCTCGGCACCCCGTTGATCATTATGTCGTCATAGAACAACGCACCAATTCCTCCGTTGGGCCGCAACCAGATCCCCCACGAGCGGTTAGCACGCAAAAACGCCGCCGCATCTGCGATGTCAGAGAAGCTCACGGCATTCTCGGCGAAGTTGTGCCCGTGACCACTTGGCGAGCACTTGTATCCAAATTTGGGACCAGCAGCGGGCTGGGTTCTGGCGTTTTTCTTGTAAGCAAAGCACTCTATGCCAACTTCATTCAATGCACTGATAATCAATTGATCCCTCTCGACAATTCAAATCCCCATCATCTTCCTCAGCATCGCCCGGTCACTCGACCCGCCGGCAAAATCGTCAAACGCCTTGTCGGTGACGCGGATGATGTGGTTTTCGATGAAGGGCGCGCCCTCGGCGGCCCCGTCCTCCGGATGCTTGAGGCAGCATTCCCATTCCAGCACCGCCCAGCTGTCGTAACCGTACTGCGCGAGCTTCGAGAAAATGCCGGAGAAATCGACCTGGCCGTCGCCGAGCGAGCGGAAGCGGCCGGCGCGGCCAAGCCAGCCCTGGTAGCCGGAATAGACGCCCTGGCGGCCGTCGGGGTTGAACTCGGCGTCCTTGACGTGAAACGCCTTGATGCGCTCGTGGTAGATGTCGATGAAGGCGAGATAGTCGAGTTGCTGCAGCAGGAAGTGCGACGGGTCGTAGTTGATGTTGCAGCGCTTGTGGCCGCCGACCGCGTCCAAGAGCATCTCAAAGGTGGCGCCGTCGAAGGCGTCTTCGCCCGGATGCAGTTCGAAGCAGAGGTCGACCCCAGCCTCGTCATAGGCGTTCAGGATCGGCGTCCAGCGCTTGCCCAGTTCGGCGAAGGCCTCCTCGATCAGGCCGGCAGGCCGCTGCGGCCATGGGTAGAGATAGGGGAACGCCAGCGCGCCGGTAAAGGACACGCAAGCCGTGAGGCCGAGATTCTGCGACGCCTTGGCCGCCAGCTTCATCTGCTCGACCGCCCATTGCTGGCGTGCCTTGGGATTGCCGTGGACGGCGGCAGGCGCGAACGCATCGAACTGCGCGTCATAGGCCGGGTGCACGGCGACCAGTTGGCCCTGCAGATGGGTGGACAGCTCGGTGACCTCGACGCCGGCCTCGGCGCAGATACCCTTGACCTCATCGCAATAGGTCTTCGACGTCGCAGCCTTCTGCAGGTCGAACAGCCGCGCGTCCGGCGAAGGGATCTGGACGCCCTTGTAGCCGAGGCCGCCTGCCCACGATGTAATCGATTTCAGCGTATTGAACGGCGCCGCATCGCCCGCGAACTGGGCGAGGAAGATCGCTGGTCCCTTCATGGTCGACGGCATGGCAAACTCCTCGTCCGATTCCGGCCTGAAACGTTGTAGGCCAGATGACCACTATTTCAGCCGGCTCCGCAAGAGGCCAGCAAACGGCTGTTTTACCGGACCTCGACACGCCGGTAGATGCCGGCACGGGCGTCGCGGGCGAAGCGTCCGCTCTCGAACAGTTCGCGCCTGAGCAACGCCCAGTCGCCAAAGCTGTGATGCCGCTTGAGAATGTCGTTGACTTCACGCTCGCTTTAGTCGCGTCCGGCCTCGAACCTGGCCGCCAGGAAGTCGAGCACCAAGGCCTTGTCCGCCGTCTTGGCCGGCCAGCGGGTGACGATGCCGTCTTCGGTGATCAGTGCACTCATCCCCTACCCTCGCAACAAGGTCTCGACCGCCAGTCCCGCGGAGAGCACGCGACGGTCATGGCCGTGGCGGCCAACGAGCATCAGGCCCACAGGCAGCGATGTGCCCGGCACGGGCAGCGACAGGGCACAGAGGTCGAACTGGTTCGCGACCTGGGTGTTGCGCAGCAGGAGCCCCTCTATGCGGTCGCCATGACGCTCGTCGGCAAGCACATCGGCAATCGGCTGGGCGACGATCGGCGTGGTGGGCAGGACCATGAGGTCGAACAACGACAGCCGCTCGTCCATGGCCGCAGCCAGCTCGGCCCGGCGGCGCATGGTCCGGATGTAGCCGACTGCCGGAACCTGCAGCGCCCTCCCTAGCCCGCCGCTGACATGGTGGTCGACCGCGACCTTGGCTCCCGTGGACAGCCAATCGGCGTGGATCTCGGCCCCTTCGAGAGCGGCGATCGAGGCCACGCGCGTCGCCTCGCGCAACGACAACAGGAGATCGTCGATGGAAATATCGTCAATCCGCGCCCCGGCGGCGGCGAGCCGCTTCAGCGTCTGCTCGAAGGCCCCGGCGACAGTCGCGTCGCAATGCTCCATCAGCCGGCCGCGCGGCACGCCGATGCGAAGGCCTGCAAGCGACAGCGGCGCGAGTGCTGCAGGTTCCTTGCCGGCCATCACGGCGTCGGCGGCGATGCAGGACTCGACCGACCTTGCCAGCGGGCCGAGCGAATCGAGCGACGGCGACAGCGGAAACGCACCGTCGAGCGGCACGCGCCGCGCCGTGGGCTTGAAGCCAACGACGCCGTTGAGGGCGGCCGGAATGCGCACCGAGCCGCCTGTGTCGGAGCCGATCGAAATGTCGGAGGTGCCTTCGGCAGCAGAGACGCCCGCGCCCGACGACGAGCCGCCGGGGATGAGCGCCGGGTCTACGGCGTTGCCGGGCGTGCCGTAATGCGGGTTGATGCCGAGCGCGGTGAAGGCGAATTCGGTCATGTGGGTCTTGCCTATGATGACGGCCCCTGCCCGCCTGAGGCGCCGGACCACCAGCGCGTCCGCCTGCGCGGGTGCCGCATCGCGGCGCATCAGCGAACCGGCCAGCGTCGGCTCGCCGGCGACGTCGAGCAGATCCTTGATCGAGACGATTGCTCCGTCGAGCGGCCCGAGCGAAAGCCCTGCTTTGGCCCGCGCGTCGGCCGCGTCGGCGGCAGCACGCGCGGCCTCGGCGTAGAGCTTCATGAACACTCGCTCCCCGCCGGCGCGGCCAGCAAGCCGCCCAAGCATTGTTTCGAGCCGGTCTCTCGTCTTCATGCAGTCACCCGAGTTTCGCGAAGATGCGTAATCATTGAGCCCCCGAATAACACGAGCTGGCCTCATTCAACACGGTTGTCGGAAATCGCGAACGCCTTACATTCGCCCTGCCTGATATCGGAGCCACCATGACCGCACATCTGTTCTCGCCGATCACGCTCGGCAAGCTCGACTTACCCAACCGCATCGCCGTCGCGCCCATGTGCCAGTATTCGGCGGACGACGGCTCGGCGTCAGACTGGCACCTGCACCACTGGATGAACCTCGCCATGTCGGGCGCGGGCATGATCACCGTCGAGATGACCGACGTCGAGCGCCGCGGCCGCATCAGCCATGGCTGCATGGGGCTCTATTCGGACGCCAACGAGGCCGCGGCGAAGCGGGCGCTGGACGCGGCAAGGCGCGTGGCGACGCCGGGCGCCAAGTTCGGCGTGCAACTGGCCCATGCCGGCCGAAAGGCCTCGAACCGCAGGCCCTGGGAAGGCGGTGGACCGCTGGCGCCGAACGAGGATGCCTGGCCGGTCGTCTCGGCCTCGGCGCTCGCCTATGCCGACGGCTGGCAGGTGCCGCACGCACTGACCGAGGACGAGATCGAGCAGACCATCGCTCATTTCGCCGAAGCGGCTCAGCGGGCCGAGCGCGCCGGCTTCGACTTCATCGAGCTGCATTCTGCCCATGGCTACCTGCTGCACCAGTTCCTGTCGCCGCTGTCCAACCAGCGCACCGACAAATGGGGTGGATCGCTTGAAAACCGCATGCGCTTTGCCATCGAGATCGCCCGCCGCGTGGTGGCGGCAGTGCCGAAGCTTATGGTCGGCGCGCGCATGTCGCTGACCGACTGGGTCGACGGCGGCTTCACGCTCGACGAGGCCATCGAGGTGGCAAGGGCATACCACGAGGCCGGCATCGCCTATATCTGCTGCTCCTCGGGCGGCAACTCCCCACACCAGAACCTGCGCACCGGGCCTGGCTACCAGGTGCATCTCGCCGAAGCGGTGAAAAAGGCGACCGGCATTCCGGTGCGCGCCGTGGGCATGATCGACCAACCGTCACAGGCGGACGCGATCATCCGCGAGGGCCGCGCCGACATGGTGGCGCTCGGCCGCGCCCTGCTCGCCGATCCGCGCTGGCCCTGGCGTGCGGCCGCCACCCTCGGCCACGACTTCCACGCCGCGCCGCAACTGGCGCGCTCGGTGCAGTTGATGAAGCAGTGGGGCGCGGCGGCGGCATCCTGAGCTTACCCAGGGTCTGGCGCGGCGGACGCTTACTGCTGGATCAGGACGGGGCCGCCGCGCAATGCTCTATCGCTCGGACCAAGAGATTCGGGGGAACATAAGAATGGAAAAGAGCGTCGAGACCATCAGGGGCGACCGCGACGGCATCGCCTATGAATTCACCGTGCTGCGCCTGCAAGGCTCGGCTTTGGATGCTCCCTCCGCCTATATCCAGGCTGCCCTCCATGGCGACGAACTGCCCGGCGTGGTCGCCATCGACGCGCTTATGCCGCGCCTGCGCAAGGCCGAAGCCGAGGGCCGCATCCGCGGCAACCTCACCATCGTGCCGCGCGCCAATCCCATCGGCGGCACCCAGCAGTTCTTCCATGGCGTACAAGGGCGCTTCGATCTCGGCACCCGCGTCAACTACAACCGCGACTTCCCGTTGCTCGACCGGCCGGACGTGTCGCTTTTGCCCGGCGACGATGTGCCGATGACCGCCGACAAGCGCCTCAAGGCGCGGCTGCTCAAACTCTCTGTCGGCCACGAGATCGTGCTCGACCTGCATTGCGACGACGAGGGTGTCGCCTATCTCTACGTTCCCGAGGAACTGTGGCCGGCGATGTCCGACTGCGCCTCCGCTATGGGCGTCGATGCCGTGATCCTGTGGGGCGGCCAGTCGGGCGCCTCCTTCGACGAAGCCTCGCTGCATCCCTGGCTGAAACTGCCGCGCAAGGAAGCCAGGCTCGAGACCCGCGTCGTCACCACCGTCGAATATCGCGGCACCTCTGACGTCTATTCGAACATCGCCGAGAGCGACGCCGAAGGCATCTACAAGCTGCTGGTGGCGCGCGGCGTCATCGTCGATGCGTCGGTCGAGGCGCCAAAACCCTTCGCCGGCGTCGTCGCCCCCATCGACCACATCGAGATGGTTCCCGCCCCCTGCTCCGGAGCGATCCTCTACGACGTAAAGCCCGGAGACCGGGTCAGGACGGGCGCACGGCTTGCGACCATCGTGGGCGCGCCCGGCGAGGACGGCGGCCGCGTCGAGGTCTTCGCGCCTCAAGACGGCTACATCCTCACCCGCCGTTCGCACCGCTTCACCGGCGCCGGCGACGACCTGGTCAAGCTGGTCGGCACGGCCCCGAGCAAGGATGCGCGTTCGGGCGCGCTGGAGGCTTAGGCCGCCTCGCGGATGCCGCCGCGGGCCATGGTCAGCGCCGGATGGCATAGATCCAGCGTTGATCCAGCGTTCGGTATCAATCCCTTCGTGATGTGTCTCGCCAAATATTTCGGATGGCACCGGCAACTGAAATGGTCACACGCCTTGAAAACCCCCGCGATAGCCGGTTGACCTCCGGCTCGAGCGCCCGACATATCTGCAACCCCCTTCATGTCGGGCGCGGCCAGTTTGGCCCAATCAAGTCACAATTTGCCCATCGGGCAACGGCCATCAAGCCAGAGGGGGAGTAAGGCATCCCAGCTAGAGGAGAAACTCCCATGACAAAGCCTGCAATCATTCTCGTCCATGGTTTCTGGGGCGGCGCGGCCCATTGGGCCAAGGTAATCCCCGAGCTTGCGCGACAGGGCTATTCGGATCTGCACGCTGTCGAGATGCCGCTGACCTCTCTCGCTGACGACGCGGCGCGACTGAAGAAGATGATCGCGCAACAGAAGGGCAACGTCCTGCTGGTCGGCCATTCCTATGGCGGCGCCGTCATCTCCGAAGCTGGCAATGCGCCCAACGTGGCGGGCCTCGTCTACATCGCCGCCTTCGCCCCCGATGCCGGCGAAAGCCCCGGCGGCATCACCCAGGCCAACCCGCCGGCGGCGATCGCCAACGTCGTGCCCGACAGCGACGGCTATCTGTGGGTCAAGCCGGACCAGTACCGCGACAGCTTCTGCCACGACCTGACCGAGGAGGAAGCGCTGGTCATGGCGGTGACGCAGAAGGCGCCAGTCGGATCGACCTTCGGCGACCCGGTCAGCGACCCCGCCTGGAAGCGCAAGCCGAACTGGTACCAAATCTCCAGCCAGGACCGCATGATCCATCCCGAGAACCAGAAAATGATGTCGGCGCGTATGAACGCGAAGAAGGTCATCACGCTCGATGCGAGCCACGCCTCGCTCGCCTCCCGTCCGAAGGAAGTCACGGCCCTGATCGTCGAAGCTGCGCAGTCGGTGTCGTAGTGAGGGACAGGCCGGCTGGGCTCAGCTCGGTCGGCCATCCCGCCAGCTCGATCACCAACCAATCGGGCGTAGGCTCAGGCGTCCAGCGCAGGGATGGCCCCTTTGTCCCCGAACAGGCGGCCATTCTCGGCAATGAGGAAGCACGCGAGCACGCAAGTGCCGAAAATACAGAGGCTGGCCATCACCGGCGCCAGCGTGCCGTCGAAGGACTGGGCCACGGCCCAGCCGAGGAGCGCCCCGCCGACAGTCTGGATGGCGCCGAAGATGGCCGATGCGGTGCCCGCGACTTCTCCGAGCGGTTCCATCGCGAGTGCGCCGGTATTGGGAAAACCGAAGGCGACCATGGGGATGACGAGCATGACCATGAGCAGGAACACCCAGAGCGGCAGTGTTCCAAACTGGACCATAACGAACCAGGCAATGCTCCCCGCGAGGAACAGGAGCATCGCACCATGCGCCAGCCGGCGCATTCCGAATTTCGCCACCAGGCGCGAATTGGCCAGGAAGCCGATGATCGAGGCCGCTGGCATGGCGGCGAAGGCGAGCGGATAGAATGGGCCCAGCCCGTAGATATCGACATAGATCTGCTGCGAAGTGTTGATCATCGCGAGGATGATCCCAAGCAGGAACATGCCCGAAAGCCCGTAGCTGAACGCGGTCCGGTTGCGGATCACCATGGCGAACCCGCTCGCCACGCTCCTGAAATCGATGGCCCTTTGGTTCGCCGTCGCAAGCGTCTCCGGCAAACGAAGGTAGGTCCAGGCGCCGACGAGTGCGCCGAGACCACCCATGGCAACGAAGATGAACTCCCATGGTCCCGCGAGAAGGATGACCTGTCCGACGCCTGGCATGATCAGCGGGACGAGCAGGAAGATCGACATCGCGACCGACATGACTTGGGACATCGCTGCACCCTGGTAGCGGTCGCGCACTGCCGAGAGGATTCCGACGCGGATAGCCGCTGCGGCCACCCCTTGGGCGAAGCGCAGCCAGAGCAGCGCCGGGAAGCTGCCGACGGCCGGAGACGCCAGCGCGCAGGCGGTGTAGACGGCTAGGCCGATCAGGATCGGCCGACGGCGGCCGAAGCGATCGGACAGCGGCCCGAACACCACTTGGGGCAAGCCGAAGCCGACCAGAAACACGGTCAGCACGAGCGAACGATCATTCGGATTGGCCACATCGAATGCGAAGCCGATGTTCGGCAGCGCCGGCAGCATGATGTCGATCGCGATCGCATCGACAGCCAGCAGGGCCGCCACGATTGCGACAAACTCGCGCCGGGACAGGCTCTTGGTTTCCCCGTCAAGCATATCCGGCACTGTAGCCCAGGTTTTGCTGGGGTCTACCTTCCACGGTCGAGGAAGCTAACGGGTTGGAAACGATCGGCCGGCCCTGAGATGGGCCAGCCGACCTTGGTCGGCGACGTGAAGCCCTGCCAGTGGCAATCTGTCTCCATGTTGCCCTATGGGACCCGTCGTCTTGAGCGCCTCGCCTTAGTTGCCTGGCTTGTTCCTGATCGCCGCGTCGATCTGCTTCTTCACGGCGTCGAGATTGAAGGAAGCAGGATCCTGCATCGGCGGATAGTCGACTGCCGTGAGGGCCAGTTTCGCGACCTCCTGCTGAACACTGACGAACCGCCAGAACTCGCGGGCAAAGAAGTCGTTCATGTAGCCTCCGCCCAGGTCGTTGAGGCTTTGCTCGCCGATCGAGGGGGTCCGCTCGAACGGATCCTGACGGATATTGACCATGGTGGGCATATCAGTCGTCACCTTCGGGCCAGGCCATCCCTGCGGCTGTTGGAAGAACTGGAACTTGAAGTCACCGATGCGAACTGCACCCAGGGCCGGGCCGCCGAAGTAGAAGAATTCGTTGCGCGCGGACGGTCCCTTGCCCTCGAGCAGCTTGATCTGGTTGTAGCCGTCGAGGTGGTTCTTGTAGGTCTGGCCGTTCAGTTCCACGCCCTTGAGCAACTGGTCGGTGATGTCTGGGTTGCCAGCAGCCGCCACCAGGGTGGGGAACCAATCCAGGGCCGAGAAGATACCGTTCTCGACCGTGCCCGGCTTGACGTGGCCCGGCCAGCGGATGATGGCCGGTGCGCGGAAGCCGCCTTCCATCACGGTGCCCTTGGTACCCTTGAACGGGGTCATGCCGCCATCGGGCCAAGTAAACACCTCTGCGCCATTGTCGGTCGTGAAGATGACGATGGTGTTGTCGGCCTCGCCCGCATCCTCCACGCATTTCAGAACGGCGCCGACACTATCATCCAGTTGCGCGATGCCGGCTTCTTCAAGACCGTAATTGGTCTCGCTGTTCATGAGGGCCTGGTACTTGGGCGACAGAAACGTCCAGACGTGCATGCGTGTCGTGTTGTGCCAGACAAAGAACGGTTTGCCGTCCGTCTTGGCCTTGTCCATGAAGTCGCACGAAGCCTTGACCAGCACCTCGTCGAACGTGCCCATGTCGTACTTCGCCTTAGGCGTGATGTCATGCATGTTCGGCACAGCGGACATGTCGGGGTAAGGTGCCAAAGGCCCCTCGTCCACGATCCTCTGCTTGCCGATCTTGCCCCATCGCGGCTGCTCGGTCGGGTCGTCCTTGTCGGTCGCAAAGCTGTGCACCAAGTTGCGCGGTCCGACCTTGTCCCGGTAGGACTGGTCATTCGGGAACGAGTACCAGTACGGGTCCGACATCGCGTCGAGGTGGTAGAGGTATCCGAAGAACTCGTCGAAGCCGTGCAACGTCGGCAGGAACTTGTTCAGATCGCCGAGATGGTTCTTGCCGAACTGGCCGGTGGCGTAGCCCTGGGTCTTGAGCGCGGCCGCGAGGGTGGCAGCCTTGTCGGGCATGCCCACATCCGCGCCGGCCTGTCCGACGGTCGTCAAGCCGGTGCGCAGCGGGATCTCGCCGGTGATGAAACTCGCCCGGCCCGCCGTGCAACTCGCCTCGGCATAGTAGTCGGTGAACATCATGCCTTCGGATGCGAGCTTGTCGAGGTTGGGCGTCTTGCCGGACATGATGCCGCGATGGTAGGCGCCGAGGTTGAACCAGCCGACGTCGTCGCCCATGACGACAAGGATGTTGGGTTTCTTTTCCTGTGCTTGTGCCGGAGTGAAGAAGCTGCTTGCCAATGCTGCGGCCAGCGCGAATAGTTTCACGCCTCTCACGTACATGACTTCGATCCTCCCGTTTACCGGTGCGCCCAACCAGAAGCCGGCTTGGCGCGAGATTGATTGCGATAGTCAATGTCATGGCATGCTCACTCGTTCGGATGTGGCGTTCTCCTTTTCGGAAACAGTCGATCAACTGGAGGCGTCGGGTATGTCACCCGTCACGAATTGTGGTGTCAGGATTGCCCCAGCATCGGGCATGCGCAGCGGTTGCCGAACCCGGCCGCAAACACGGAAACGCTCATCGCCGCTGCGTGATCAAGGCAAGCTGTCGTTTCAATCTCATACCGGCCCACGGCAGATGGCAGTGGCGTCGGGATCCGGAGTAGCGAAAGCGCGAATGGGAACGCCTCTAAGTTCCCTGCTCGTCCAAGCAGCGACCAACCAACAGGCCGAATTCACGGTCAAGCAATGATACCCGATAATCTCGCGCATTGGTATTAGGTATATGCCCATCCAGTTGCATTCGCCCTGTCGAATTCGCGTATTCGATGTCCCCGGTTCAGTGGGGCCGCGCCATCACCGGTACTGGCTGACGAGAGCCACGCCGAGGCCGATCAGGATCGAGCCGCAGGCCTTGGGCACTATCCATTCTGCCTTGCCGGTGCTGACCCGGCCGAGCGCCAGCGAGGCGATGCCCACGGCCGCCACGTCGGCCAGGGAGAACACCAGGTTGACGATCATGCCGAGGATCATGAACTGGAGCCACAACGGCATGGCCGCCGCCGGGTCGACGAATTGCGGCAGGAACGTCAGGAAGAACAGCGCCGTCTTCGGATTGAGGACCTCGACCACGATGCTGTCGCGCAGGGTGTTCGACTCGGGGCTGCCATCGCCACCCGAGGTCTTGTTCCAGCCCAGCAACATGGTGAGCCCGAGCCAAACCAGATAGGCGGCGCCCGCAAGCTTGATCGCCCCGTAGACGATGGGCGCATGGGCGATGAGCGAGGCAAGGCCGATGGTCGCCGCGATGATGTGGGCATAGCAGCCGAGGTGAATACCGAGCGCTGCCATCAGGCCTGCCCGGCGTCCATGTGCCAGGGTCTGCGCGGTCATATAGAGGATCGCAGGTCCCGGCATGAGGGCAAAGGCGAGCGTTGCGAGTGCGAAGGGAACAAAGAGTTCCAGCGACAACATGACGGCTCCTCCCCGTACGAATAGCCGCGGAAGGAATAGGCGTCGCCTCGACGCGAAAACATACGGCAGGTGTCGTATTTAGATCGCGCCGACTTTCGTCCAGCTTGGCGATGGTTAAGGCATTGCTAAAGGGTCGCCGTCACCGGTCAGCCGGCTGGCAGTCCCAGGCGAACCGCATAGGTGGTGAGTTCGGCGGCGCTATGGAGATCGAGTTTGCGCATCAGGTTCTCCCGATGCTTGCGCGCGGTCAGCGGGCTGATGCCCAGCCGCTCCGCAACCTCGCGCGCGGTCATGCCATGCGCCACCAGGCCGAGGATCTGGCGCTCGCGTCGCGTCAGAGGGATCGGCGACACGATCTCCTGCGTGGGCATGCCGTTGCGGTTCGGTTCGCTGATCGCGAAGCGCACGGTTTGCGCCAGATAGGTTCCACCTTGCTTCACCGCCTCGATGGCGGCGACCAGTTCCTCGGGGTCGCCATCCTTGGTCAGGTAGGCACTGGCTCCGGCCTCGATCGCCGCGCGCACCGTCCGCGGCTCGATGTTGGCGGTCAGCACCAGGATCTTCAGGCGCGGCGCCAGTTCCCTGATGTCGGAGATGAACTGGATCCCGGCGACGCCCGGCATGCCGAGATCAAGGATCAAGAGATCCGCGCGCACGTCGCGGACATGCCTCAGCAAGGCCTCGCCGTCCGCCGCCTCGGCGACGATGGCGATGTTGTCCACCGCCGAGAACAACAGCTTGAGGCCTTCTCGGACAATGGCATGGTCGTCGGCGAGGATGGCGGTGAGCGGGCGATTCATGGCGCGATCTTAGCAGGCTTGCTGGCCTGGTCGCCAACCAGTCTGAAACGAGTTTTCGATAGACCAACGGACCGGTGTGTCTCCTTGCCGGCCGCCATGACCAGCAATGCAGAGGAATAGGATGCAGGAAGACAAGATACGCCGCGCGCTCGTCGAGCTTCTGTATCGCAATTCCTATGGCGTGGTCATCTCCAACATCGTCATCTCGATGGCCGCCATCTACGTTCTCAGCAGCGCGGTATCAGTCACCTGGCTCGCCACATGGCTGGGCGCGTTGTACCTGCTCACGGCTACCCGCGTCTTCGCAACACGCCAGTTCGCTCGGCGCAAGTCGGATTCCGGTTCGCTCATGCGCTGGGCCTGGATGGCGGCGGCCTTCTCGTGGGTTTCGGGGCTGTTGTGGGGCGCACTCGGCTGGGCCGGCTTTATGCCGGAGGAACCGGTGGTGCTGTCCTTCACCGTCATCGTGCTGACCGGCCTCGTCTGCGGCACGGTGCCGTCGCTCTCGGCGTTCCCGCCGGCACTGATCGGCTCGATCCTCGCCACCGTCATCCCGGTGGCAATCGCCTGCATCGCTGCCCAGAGCGACTTCACCGGTGCCTTCCTGTTCCTGCTCAGCTCGCTTGTCGCCATCAACTTCTACTACTGCCGCATCACCTATCGCATGCTGCGCGAGACCATCAGCCTGCGCCTGCAGAACGAGGACCTGGTCGTGCACCTGCAGGAGGAGCGCGACCGCGCCCAGACTGCCGACCGCGCGAAGACGCGCTTCCTCGCCGCCGCCAGCCATGATTTGCGCCAGCCGATCCATGCGCTCAGCCTGCTGATCTCCACGCTTGCCGTGATGGGGCAACGCGGCGACGTACCGTCTGGTGATGCCCGCAGCCTGGCAAGCCGGGCAAAGTCGGTCGTCGGCAATCTCAGCGGGCTCCTGAATGCGCTGCTCGACATCTCCAAGCTCGACGCGGGCATCGTCACCATTGCCAACGAAACCGTGTCGCTGCGCGAGCTGTTCCGCGACCTTCATGCCGAATTTGCCGCAGAGGCCAGGGAGCGCGGCCTGGAATGGCGCGTGGTCGACAGCAGCCTCAGGGTCGAGAGCGATCCGATGATGCTGAAGCGCATCCTCAACAACCTTCTGTCGAACGCATTTCGCTACACAAATGAAGGCAGCGTCCTGCTCGGCTGCCGCAGGCGGGGCGACCTGGTCGAGATACAGGTCTTCGATACGGGCCCCGGAATCCCCGAGGACCAGCAGGCGGCGGTCTTCGAGGAGTTCGTGCAGTTGCAGAACCCGGCCCGCGACAGGACCCAAGGGCTGGGACTGGGGCTAGCCATCGTGCGGCGCACGGCCGGACTGCTGAATCATCCGCTCAGGCTGGTTTCAAGCCCCGGCCGCGGCTCGATGTTCTCCGTTACGGTACCCGTCGTCCGCGCTGCGGCCACGCCCCGCCCGGTCGAGGGAACTGCCCCGGCAGGTATCGCCGCCGGCATCATGGTCGTCGAGGACGAGTCCGACGTCCTCGACGCCATGGTGCAGTTGCTCGCGCTCGAAGGCCAGCGCGTCTATCCCGGCCGCTCGGCTGAAGAAACTTTGGCCGCTCATGCCAGAGCGCTGGCTACCGGAGCAGCACCCGTCGACCTGATCGTCGCGGACTACCGCCTCGCGAACGGCGTCACCGGGTTCCAGGCGATCGAGGCCATTCGAGCCCGCATCGGGCGCCTGGTCCCGGCTGTGATCGTCACCGGCGACACGTCGCCGGAGCGCCTGAAAGAGGTGACCGCAAGCGGTGCCCGCATCCTCCACAAGCCCATTTCGGGCGACGAGTTGCGGGATGCGATCGTTGCCGCGTGTGGGCAGCGCTAGGCCGCACGTCGGTGGACGCGCGGTGCCTTGCCTGATCAGGCATACACCAGTCTGTCCTGCCTTGCGCGCAGCTCGGCGATCTTCGATCCCGGTGCGACGGCGGCGTTGGCATAGGTGATGAGTTC
>VFQM010000216.1_pt1 | contig 70305 bp, 35 predicted proteins | sample 3512391 | NCBI WGS metagenome assembly VFQM01 (sample SAMN10412369, study PRJNA504923) | tailings metagenome | isolation source: Replicate 1 from Balatoc abandoned mine | place: Philippines | reverse complement strand
CAGGCAATACCCCTGTCATTGGTACAGGCTTGTGGAGTGTAGTGAGTGGAGTTGGTGGCAGCTTTGTAGATGCAACCGATCCTGGAACGACCTTCAATGGAGTTGCGGGCAATACGTATGTATTGCGCTGGACGATCAGCAATGGCGTTTGCACGCCAAGTTTGGATGATGTACAGATCAGGTTTGATCAGTTGCCGACCACCTCTGTTGCGGCCAGCGATCAGACGGTATGTGGTACGAGTACAACCTTGAATGGTACACTTCCGGTTATCGGAGTTGGGCAATGGAGTTTTTCACCATCGAACACAGGAGTTGGCGGCAGCTTTGCGGATGTGAACAGCCGCGTGAGTGGCTTTAGTGGCACAGTGGGAGAGACTTATCTTGTACGCTGGACGATCAGCAACGGAGTATGTGCTCCCAGTGTGAGTGCAGACGTCTCGATCAGTTTTGATGCGAGTCCTACGGTTGCTAATGCAGGAGCAGATCAGGCGATATGCGGCAACAGCACGCCCCTTGCAGGCAATACCCCTGTCATTGGTACAGGCTTGTGGAGTGTAGTGAGTGGAGTTGGTGGCAGCTTTGTAGATGCAACCGATCCTGGAACGACCTTCAATGGAGTTGCGGGCAATACGTATGTATTGCGCTGGACGATCAGCAATGGCGTTTGCACGCCAAGTTTGGATGATGTAACCATTACAATGAACGTTATCCCAATAGCAACCTCTACACCACCTAATCAAACTATTTGCAGTGGAGAAACAACAAACATAGCATTGACAAATCCAAATACAGTTGTTGGTACAAGCTATAGCTGGACTGTTGTAACAAGCAATATAACCGGTGCATTTGCTGGCAGCGGCAATACCATAAGTCAGGTATTGAGTAGCACGACAGGTAATACCCAAGGTACAGCTACTTATACAATTACACCTCGGGCAAATGGCTGTGATGGACCAACAACTATTGCCACTATTACCGTTAATCCTAACCCAACACTGGCCGTAAATAATACGACATTTACTATCTGTAACGGAGCAACTCCCGCTATTGCTTTAAGTAATCCAAATACGGTCACTGGTACTCAATATGTTTGGACGGTAGCATCAACCAATGTGACAGGTGCAGCAGATCAAGCCACCCCGGTAGCTGCAGGAGCAATTAACACAACTTTATCCCTATCGCCAACAGCCAATACACCGGGTACAGTAGTATATACAGTTCGTGCTGTAGCCAATGGATGTTATAGTGCGTCAAGAACAGTAACCGTTAATGTTAATCCAATCCCTAACGTATCAGCTAGTTCTGTAACTATTTGTAGTGGCTCCACAACTAACATTGGTATTACTAATCCAAATGTTGTTGGTGGAACAACTTACTCATGGACTCAGGTTAGTACAAATGTGAGTGGTGCCAATGCAGGCTCTGGTAATGTTATTAGTCAGTTACTGACATCTACAGATGGCATCAATTCAGGCAATGTTATTTATACAATTACGCCAAGCGCCAATGGCTGTGCAGGAACACCGATCAACATCATAGTTACGGTAAATCCAAGTCCTACCTTTAGTGTAGCAAACTCAACAGCGGAAATATGTAGCGGAACGGCAACTAACCTGACCTTTACCAGCCCAACAACAGGTCATAGGATTAATGTTGTAAGTGTCAATTACGGGGCAGTATCTGGTGGAACCGTTGTAGCAGGCGCAACAACATTTACTAATACGAATGTATTAGCTGAAACACTAACGAATAATACAAACGCACCGATTGATGTTGTTTATACGTTTAATGTCACAACACCATTCACAACGCCTGTTTGTCCTGTAAGCCCGGTAACGCAAACCGTGACTGTACGCGTATTGCCAGCACCTGTATTTAGTTTGGTAAATAATGCTACAGAGATATGCTCTAATGAGAAAACAAATATTGCGCTAACAACACCTGTCTCAGGGGCGAGAATTCGCTTAGTATCGGTCAATTATAGCACGGCTTCCGGAACTTTAGTAGCGGGTGCTATTTTTGAAAACGCACAAGTTGTAGAAGACTTATTGACAAATACTACCAATACTTCCGCTACCGTAAATTATGTATTTGAAGCCTTGGTTGGAAGTTGTCTGCCTAGTGCAAGTCAAAATGTTAGCGTGGTAGTTAAACCTCGTCCTGTTATCACAACGGCATCAACTCTATTAACAAGAGAAATTTGTAGCGGTGAGTCACTAAGCTTTACGGCAACGACAGATCCTGCATCAACAGTAAACTGGACTTCAATCTTTACAAGTCAAATAAACGGAGCTACTGTTTCATCTTCCGGATCAGGTGCAATAACAGATACTCCGCTTAACATTAGCAATGTAAAAGGAACAGTCACCTACACACTTACACCAATTGTTAATGGTTGTGTGGGAACTTCACGTGATTATGTAGTAACCGTTAAGCCTTTACCGTCTGTTACTACTTCAAACGTGATTATCTGTAGCGAATCTGCTGCTGTATTTAACTTAAGTTCAGCACCTCAGAATATTGCTGGAACAACTTATGCATGGACAACCACCAATACAGGTGTAATTTCGGGACAATCTAATGGTGATGGTTCTTCTATCAACCAAACATTAGTAACAGACAATGTTGGCGGTGTAGTTTCGTACACAATAACACCTGCAGCGAATGGTTGCTTTGGACCTTCAGCAGTGTATACAGCAACTGTTAATCCTAAAGCTATTGTTAATGCAGGTCCTGACTTCGCAGTTTGTGAGCCTGCTGACGTTGCCATCGCAGGTACTCTTGCTGGTAGCGCTACTGTTGGTACCTGGTCTGTTGTAAGTGGTCAAGGTTTTGGTTCTGTTGCTGGTAGTGGATTAAATGATATTTATACAGTTGCGCCTGCTGATATCGGTACAAACGTAACCTTATTGTTAACTTCTAATGATCCTGACGGGGCAGGACCTTGTCCGATTGTTACAGATCAGCTAGTGATATCCGTAAATAGACAAGCCCGTGTTACTGCACCATTAGATTATACCTTGTGTGAACCAACTGATTTCGTATTGTCTAGTACGCTAAGTGGAAGTGCTACAGGCGGTTCATGGTCGGTTATTGATGGTGATGGAACATTAACGGTAAGCAGTATTACCTTGAACACAGTTTCTGCTTCTTATATTCCAGCGTTAAGTGATGTTTCAACAACACTTCAATTTAGGATTACAACCAATGACCCTGATGGTTCAGGACCATGTTTAGTAGCAACTGACGATGTGTTAGTGACAATCAATCAGGCAGCAAGAATTACTGCCGGACCTGATTTTGAAGTCTGCGAAGATGAGCCTTTAGTATTGAATGGAACGAAGTCAGGAGCCACAAGCGTGGTTAACTGGACAGGCGGCACGGGCACCTTCGCTAATGCAGCAGCTGAATCAACAGCGTATACATTAAGTACAACTGAATTTAACGCCCTAAGCCAGGTGCTGACATTCAGGTTAACTACTGATGATCCGGATGGTACAGGTCCATGTACTTCCGTATTTGATGAAGTTATGGTAACTGTAAATGACACCACCGAAATTATTTTCTTTGGTCTTGATCCTGTCTATGCTGAGAACCAGCCACCAGTTACACTATTACCAAACCCAAGTGGTGGTGTGTTTACTGGTCCTGGTATTACAGCAGGTACTACTATCTTCTCGCCTGAGTTTGCTGATGTTGGTAGTATTAATAAGATTACTTACACCTACATTAACCCTGTAACTTCATGTAGCAGTATATTCTCAAGAAATACAATTGTTAACCCGATTACGACAGTAGCCTTCCGGTTCGAAGACAATAAAGGAGCGGTAGAAGTAAACCAAAACCTGGTAACCATTTGTGCTGAAACAGGAGATATTGAACTTATAGGGGATCCGTTAGTGAACACACCACCAGTAGCACCTGTCAATGCCTTCTTCTCCTCAACTACAGCTGGTATAATTTCGCAAGTAGGTCTTCGATATTTCCTAAGAACAGACGGACTTGCCGGAGGATCATACTTCGTTACCTACACCTACACGAATGAGTTTAACGCTACCAACTCAATCACAAGGGAGGTATATGTTTATTCTGCACCGCAAGCCAGGATAAGAGGTTTGGTTGCAGGGGGTAACATTAATAATGATGCAGATCTACTGACATCAATTGATGGTTGTATCAGTGACGATGTTCAGTTTGTAGGTAGATCTTCAGATATTATTAACAATCAGACAGGCGCTTCAATTGTTGAATACAACTGGAATTTTGATGACAATGGCAATACGAGTGTTGCAGAAAACCCGATTTACAGTTTTGGACAATCACGATTCTACAACATATCACTTAGGGTAAGGACTAACCAGCAGTGTTTCTCGGATACAACCATTGCCGTGCAAGTGGGTAAACCACCTTTGGTTGACTTCAGTTGGTCGAAGGTATGTAGTGGTGATGTTACTGAGTTCTCTAATAATTCAAAAACAGGTATCAGTAAAGCACTTGCAGTTAACTGGGATTTTGGAGATTTGACCATAGTAAACAAAGAACCACTTACGTTGAGTGATACAGTTAATGTAAATACGCCATGGAATCCTTATCATATGTTCCCGACAGGACCGGCTCAGGCCTACGACATAACACTTACTGTGAAAACAGAAGAAGGATGTTCAGCCTCCTTGACTAAGAATGCATTTATCCTGACATCTGGAGATGCACAACAATTGGCTAGCACCGGTTATCGTGAAGACTTCAGAAATGGACAAGGTACCTGGTTCCCGACAAATAGTACTTTAGAAAATGTAACTGCTACCAGCTGGGATTTTGGAGTGCCGGATGGTACAACAATAAACAATGCTACTAATAATGCATGGTTTATGCGCGAGTATCAGAACATAGATAATTCAGTAGTAATAGGTCCTTGTTTAAATCTCTCAGGCTTAACCAAACCAATGATATCGCTTGACTTTTGGTCAGACACAAATGAAGCCCTGGATGGTGCTGTACTTCAATACTCACTTGATGAAGGTGAAACCTGGAGAGTGTTGGGTAATAACAGTGGGAATGGTGTTAATTGGTATAAGAGCTCAACCATTACAGGTGATCCGGGTAACCAGACGCTTACAACCTTCAATAGATTTGGTTGGAGTGGAGAATCTGGTGGCTGGCAAAATGCCCGTTACAGTCTTGATGAAATACCAGCTGCTGAGCGTGATAAGGTAGTGTTTAGAATTGCTTTCGGAAGTAACAACCCTTCTGATCGTGATAACAATGGTTTTGCCTTCGATAACATTTACATTGGTGATAAGCAGAAGCTGGTATTACTCGAACACTTTACGAATAATACAACTACCCTTGTTAATTTCAATAATGAAATAGATGCCGCCTATGCTACAGATACTGTAGGAAGAAATCGTCAGTCAAACTTCCTTAAACTGCAGTACCACATGGCTAATCCAAATGCGGGGGATGAGTTTAATGTGAATAATCCTGGTGATCCTTCAGTAAGAAGCTTCTTCTACGGGGTTGAAACACCTCCATTTACCATTATGAATGGTGCCTTGGGTAATTATAGTGTGGGTAATTTTAATCCATTCAACACTAACTTTAACGGACTCTTCTCCAGAATCACTCCTCAGGTTATTAACAGAGAAGCCTTGTTAGCACCTAAGTTTGATTTGAAGTTGGAACTAGATAACACTAACAATGACCCTGCTAAAATTGAATTTAAAACAAGTCTGACCTACATAGACTCTGTGTCAGTTAATTTCAATGAAGCGGTAAACGTTTATGTGGTATTGTATGAATCAGGAGTAGCAGGCCAGGAGAGCCCTGTTGAAAATGTGGTGTTTAGAAATGTTGTTCGTCAGATGTTATCCGGAAGTGGTGGTATTACCATTAATCAGCCTTGGGTATGGGGTGGTTTAAATGCAAACCCTACCGTTCGTGAAAGTACAGTTGATATACGCACACAGTTCCAGCAAACAGATAGCCTCTGGGTTGTGGCCTTTGTACAAAACAGAAACACAAGAGAAATTTATCAGACTGTTATACAAAAAGTAGCTAAACCTAAAGTGCCTTTATTACCGGTAGGTTTGGAAGAGAAACTTGTGAAAGCGGAGCTGGAACAAATTCAAATGTATCCTAACCCTGCGTCAAATAAGGTAAACCTCTTTGCTGAGGGTATTCTATCGCAGCAGTATGAATGGAGAATCATAAGTCAGCAAGGTGTACAGGTAATGAGTGGAAGCCTGGAAAGAGAATTCTTTGCACCGAAAGAAATCGTAACGGAAGAGCTGGCTGATGGAGTTTACTTTATGGTATTCGGAACTAAAGGCGAACCACTACATTATAAGAAACTGGTGATTGTAAACAGACGGTAATGTAAAGAATCAAACAAGTTCATTAGAAAGGCTATCGACAGCACTCAGGCATTTATCCCTGAATTGATCGATAGCCTTTTTTAATGTTCCCGTATTAGTTTTTGTCTTTGCCCGATTTTCAATATCAATAACCTGCTCTTTAAGGATGTTGGCGCCCATTAAGATAAAGGAGGGTTTGATCTGATGCGCCAGGCTCCCCACTTTTTCCCACTGCTCAATCATGGCATTGGCGGCCATATCATCCAGAATAGGAGGGATAGAACTGATGAAGGTCTCAATCATATCACGCATAAACTCAGGGTTATTACCTGAAACTCCGCGCAGGTAGTTTAAATCGTAATAGATAAAGCCTTGGTTTTTATCCTTACTTTCTTTTTGATAGGCTTCTTTGTTCGGAACAATCTTTAACTCGATAAACAGTTTTCTATATAGATCATCCGGTGTAAAAGGCTTGGGCAAGAAATCATCCATACCTGCTGCAAGGCATTTTTCAGCATCACTTTTAGTAGCATTTGCTGTAAGTGCTATGATGGGTACTCTGCTTTTTGGTGCAGGCATTTGACGAATGGCCTTAGTAGTTTCATAGCCATCCATAACCGGCATCTGCACATCCATAAGCACAACATCAAACCACCCGCTCTTTAGTTTTTCTATTGCCACCAGTCCATTTTCAGCTGTCTCAGTTTCACTTTGCCAGTTTTTTAAAATACTCTTGGCGTATAGGCGGTTTATATCATTGTCTTCTACCAGCAATACCCGCATACTTTTACCGGGATGTTGTTCACCGGTTTTAGTTTCATTACTGATTTGCTTAAGGTTACTGGCTTTACCAACAGTATAGGGCATAATTACCCTGAAGATTGAACCTTGGTGTTCAGTACTTTCTACAGTTATTTTTCCATTCTGCAATTCTACCAGTTGGCGAACTATGGTTAGCCCTAGTCCTGTTCCACCGTAGCGTCTGGTTACACTGGCATCGGCCTGACTAAAACTTTCAAAAATGGTATTTAGCTTTTCTCTTGCAATACCTACCCCTGTATCAATCACTTCCAATCTTACCCAGCAGACATTGCGTTGCATAAGATCAGCAGTGCACTTTACTGTTATGCTGCCATTGTTGGTAAACTTAACAGCATTGCCAATGAGGTTAATTAAGATCTGGTTAAGTCGAACAGGATCTCCCAGCAATATGGTGTTGAGCTTAGGGTCTATCTCGTGTTTAAGGATAATTTTCTTTTCTTTAGCCTGATAGGAAAAGGTATTAATCAGTGGTGGGAGAAGATCGTGCAGGTTAAAACCAATTTTTTCCAGCTTCAATTTACCTGATTCAATAGCGGATAAGTCAAGAATATCATTGATGATAACTTTAAGGTTCTCAGCTGAATGTTGTATCGCATTTAAATAAGCACTCAGGTCTTCTGACTGTAGGTTTTGATGCAATAGATTGGCAAGCCCGGCAATACCATTAATGGGTGTTCTGATTTCGTGACTGATATTGGCCAGAAATTGCTCTTTGGCTTTTTGTAATCTGATTAGCTCAGCAGCATCTTCTTTTCGTTGGGTAATATCACGGCAGTCGAGAATCAGCCCATTCAGATTTTCCTGATTTTTCAGGTTGATGGCATTGAACTCCAGAAAACGATGGCTGCGATCTTTACATAAAAACTGGAATTCAATTTTTTGCGAATAGGCTTTCCGTTGAATCTGTTTGAAGCTTTTTAAGAATTCGTCACGGCTTTCGGGTAACACATAATCAAAGAAGTGCTTACCTACCAGACTATTGGCTCTATAGCCCAGGGTTTTTCTTACAGCATTATTGTGGTAGAGTATTTTGCCCTCAAAGTCAACGATAAAAATGATATCAGAACCATCGTCTACAACACTTTTGTAGAAGCTACCTTTTTTAACATATTGCTCTAAGTTTTTCATGCCTAGATACCTGCCGCCTCCATGTCTTTAAGGTAACGGTAGATGGACGATTTACCGATGTCTAATCTTCTGGCTACTTCAAGTACATCATTATCGTGCTTATTCAGATAGTGGCGAATAATCCTATACATGTATTCCTCCATTTTCATTTCCTGATTTAGCAATGAATCAATTCCTTTACTGCTGGTAAAGGTTATGTCCTGGGGGCGAACCTCCTGACCTTCAGCCATTACAGCGGCAAGCTCGATAACTGACTTTAACTCGCGTACATTGCCTGGAAAATGATATTGAAGTAATTTCTCCTGCGCTTCCTGGGTGATCTTAAATTTAGGGAGTTGGTTTTCTTTTGAAAACTGATCCAGAAAATGCTTAGCGATAATAATAACATCGTTGCCTCGCTCACGAAGTGGTGGGAGGTGAATGGGTAAGCCGAGCAAGCGATAGTATAAATCCTCTCTGAATCGATTCTCCTTTACTTCCAGTGATAAATCTCTGTGTGTAGCAGCAATAATGCGCACATCGAGCTTAACCACCTGATTGCCACCAATTCTGACCACTTCTCTTTCCTGAAGCACGCGCAATAATTTTGCCTGCAGGTTAGGGTCCATCTCACCGATTTCATCCAGGAAAATGGTGCCACCGTCTGCTTCTTCGAACTTACCGATGCGTCTGGTAATGGCACCGGTAAAGGCACCCTTCTCGTGACCAAACAACTCGCTTTCAATTAAATCTCTTGGAATGGCGGCAATATTAACCGCTACAAAGGCTTTATTTTTACGTTTGCTGCTATAGTGTATTGCCTTAGCAATCAACTCCTTACCGGTTCCTGTTTCACCTGTAATTGAAATGGAGATATTGGTTTTGACAGCCTTCTCCATCAGGTCAAAAATTTTCTTAATAGAGGTGCTGCTACCGATAATACTCTTTTCAAAGTCGTATTTTTCAGAGATCTCCTTTCTCAGGTGTACTATCTCTTTGAGTTGAGATACCTTTTCCCGGGCGTTCTTAATTGTATACAAAAGCCTGTCTTTTGCTTCAGTATCTTTAGGTATGTAATAATAGGCACCGGCTTTCATCAGGTCTACTGCGGTACTTATTTTTTCCTGTGCCGATACAATAATTACCTGTGCTTCAGGAATTACCTGCAGTATTTCCTGGAGCACTTTTTCACCGGGCATATCAGGCAATGAATAGTCCAACGTAATGATGGTGGGGTTCTTATGCAGATTTTGTATGCACTCTTTACCGGAAGTAAAATACTCAACATCAAAGTCAGGATTGAGGCCAAGCACGTATTTTAAGAATTTACTGTAAGCCGGGTCATCTTCTACAACAAAGATTTTAACAGGGTCTTTTTCGTACATCAGCGCAGGTTTATTTAGATGTTCAAGTAAATCAGTTTTTTTTACAGTTAAAAGTTTAAAAAGAGTCTTTTATTCTACAACTTTAAACAGCTGATTGGTATGATACGAGACTTTGACAAATTGAACGAAACTGAGACCGAGCTGGTGTTCAAAGCGCCTTTTCTGGTTTGTATACTTATTGCCGGTGCAGATGGTAATATTGATAAGAAGGAAATCAAAGGAGCTATCAGTATTGCAGAGAAGAAACATAAGAAAGCCGGTGTGCTTAGCGCCTTTTTTAAGGAACTATCGCAAGATTTTGAAGATAAGTTAAAGATACTGATACAAAGCTATCCTTATGAGTCTACCCAACGAAATCCCTTGATTGTGGCCGAATTGACTGAACTTAACAGTCTTTGGCCTAGGCTTCCTAAAACTTTTGTAAGTGAGTATTACCAAAGCCTAAGGGACATTGCAGAAGGTATTGCGTCTTCATCTGGTGGTGTGCTTGGCCTGAAATCAATTGATGCTGAAGAAGCCAAATACATACAGTTAAGCATGATCAGAAACCCCCAGGCTAGTTAATTCATGGCGCAAAACACGTTATTGGGCAGCGCTGCCATTCCTCTTCGTTTAGTCTTTATTATGTGGTTGGTTTTCCTGATGGACGCCCTCTATCTGCTTAACCTTACAGCCCTCGGTATTATTCCGCGAACTGTAGGAGGCTTATTTGGAATCCTCTTTGCTCCAATGTTGCATGGTAACTTCTTGCACCTGCTTTCCAACACCTTTCCGCTCCTGTTTTTAGGCACCATGCTTTTTTACTTTTATGGACGCATTGGCCAAACTGTTTTTTTGCGTTCGTATTTTTGGACAAATCTTTGTGTATGGTTATTTGCCAGGCCGGCAAATCACATTGGGGCAAGCGGGATAGTTTATGGTCTTGCCTTTTTTTTGATTTTCTTTGGCATTTTTAGAAGAGACTTTATGTCTTTGCTGATATCGATTGTTACGGTGCTTATGTATGGTGGTGTCTTTTATGGGATTTTGCCCACAGACCCGACTATTTCGTGGGAGGCCCACTTCGCAGGAGCATTAGTAGGATTTTATACAGCAGTTGACTTTCGTAATAAAAGACGTGTTGGGTAATGGATGCACAGGTATCGAAAATATTAAGCGACTTAAAAGCAAAAAAGTATGCTCCTGTTTATTTCTTGCAAGGAGAGGAGAGCTACTTTATTGATTTGATTTCCGACTACATCGAGAAAAATGTGCTCGCTGAATCTGAAAAGGGCTTTAATCAGGTTGTGGTATATGGCAAGGATGTTAACATGGCCACCATTTTAACACATGCCCGAAGGTTTCCGATGATGGCCGAAAGGCAGGTGGTAATAGTAAAGGAGGCACAAGACATTCAGGATATCAATAATGAAACCGGTGGTAAACTCTTGCTTAACTACCTGCAAAACTCGGTGCCTAGTACCGTGTTGGTTTTTGCACACAAGAATAAATCCTTAGATAAACGCAAAGAGCTCGGTAAGAATATTGAGAAGCTTGCTGTTGCCATTACCACTAAAAAACTTTACGACAACCAGTTGCCCGAGTTTGTTAATGCCTATGCCGCCCAACAAGGAGTAAGCATCGATGACAGGGCAGTTCAGGTTTTTTGCGAATACATTGGTAATGATCTAAACCGCCTGGCCAATGAATTTGATAAACTGACTATTGGTGGCGTACCGTCCGGTGGCATAACGGCCGAGCATGTTATGCTGCAAGTCGGTATCAGCAAGGAGTATAATATCTTTGAATTGCAGCGGGCGGTGGTTAGTCGGAATACCCTTCAAGCCAATCGTATCGTTAACTACTTTGAGAAAAACACAAAGAAAAACCCTGTGATACCCATTGTAGCCTTTTTATTCTCCTTCTTCAGCAAGCTGCTGGCGGCTTCGCAGGCTGGCGACAAAAGCGATAAGGGCCTGGTAAGTGTATTAAAGATAAGTCCTTATGCAGCCCGCGACTACAGCCAGGCCTTAAGAATATTTCCGCAGGATAAGATAATGCAGAATATTTCGTTTTTAAAAGAAGCTGATCTCAAATTGAAAGGTGTAGATGCCGGTTCAGCAGATGAGGGCCAGATATTACGCGAACTAGTGTACAAATTATTGAGTTAAAGATGTCAGGTACAGATAAGCAGCAGTATTTATTCAAACCATCCTCAAGAATGAAACTATTTTTAGCCTGTGGGCTTTTTATCTTCAGTCTTAGCGGACTGAATCAGGCTCTTGCACAAAATGCCTATTCGGAAAGTAGTACAGATCGCTTATTGGTAAAAGCTAACGAGCTAATGGAGCAGGGCAATTATGGTGCAGCCAGAAGTGCTTATCAAAGCTTTTTAAAAAATGCATCTCTGATTGATTCAAGAAGGGGAGAAGCCGCTTATGGTGAGGCGAGTGCTGCCCTAAGCCTGGGTAATAAAGATGCAGAAGCTGTTACCCTGGCCTTCGTTGATAATTATAAAACGCATCCACGCGCCAACGTGGCTAAGCTTCAGTTAGCTCAATATTTTTATCAGTCACAGAAATACAGTAAGGCCATCACCTACTTCTCTGAGGTCGATTTTGTCAGGCTTACCACTGAGCAACAAATGCAAGGTAAGTTTCAATATGGCTATAGCTATTTCAGCGAACGTAAGTTGACCGATGCACTGCTCTACTTCAATCAGGTAAAGTTCAGTGAACATGCTTACACTGCTGCAGCAAATTATTATGCCGGATTTATCGCTTTTTCTGAAGAAAAATATGAAGCTGCACTCACCGACTTAAAAAAGGCAGAGACAAATGAAGCTTATCAAACAATTGTTCCTTACCTGATAGCGAGTGTCTACTACAGACTTGGTCAGTATGACGAATTATTGCGATATGCAGAAAAGCTTGGCGACAATGAAGCGATTAAGAACTTGCGAGAGCTTCGCTTACTGGTGGCTGAGGCTTACTATGCCAAAGGTGAATATGTAAAGGCAGCAGCACAATACAATCAATCACTCACTGATAAAAGCATTGGCGATCCTGCCATATGGTACCGTGCCGGTATCTGTAACGATAAGGCTGGAAATGAAAAAGAAGCCATAAGGTTGCTGGAGTTGTCGGCAAATACAACAGATGAAATTTCATTTGCAGCTTCCCACCAGTTGGGTATTGTTTATCTCAAAACCGGAGAAAAAGCTTATGCCATAAATGCTTTTGATCGAGCCAGAAAAGCAAGCAATAAAGCATTGGCTGAGCAGGCACAGTTTAATTTTGCTAAAGTGCTGTATGATCAGGAGCAAGCGGATAGGGCTATTGTTGAATTTGAATTTTATTTGAAAGCCTTTCCACAGGGTGACTTTGAAAATGAAACAAAGGAGTTGCTGGCACAAGCTTATGTTAATGGTAATAACTACAACAAGGCCATAGAATACATACAGGGGCTGCCCCGTAAAAGTGCAGCCATCGAGCAGGCTTATCAGAAGGCCACCTTCCTGAAAGGTTCGGAATACTTTAATAAAAATGAATACAATGAGGCCATCACTCATTTCAATAAATCATTAACCTATCCACGTGATGAGAAGTATGTGCAAAGAGCTGCATTTTGGAATGGCGAAGCATTATCTATTCAAAAGAAATATGCTGAAGCAGAACCTTTCTATCAACTGAGTATTAAAAATGGTACTGCAGATTTAGTTATGTTGCAACAGGCCTATTACGGTCTGGGTTATGTACAGTATAACCAAAAGGAGCACACCAAAGCCTTAAACAGCTTCAGAGAATTTATTAATAAATCGACAAAGCAAACACCTAACTATGCAGATGCGCTGTTGCGCCTGGCAGATTGCCATTTCATTGCCAGAAGTTTTGAAGAGGCCTTGTCTTTTTACAATAGGTATAAGGAAGCTAAGGGCAATGATATGGATTATGCCTACTTACAAGCTGGTCTGATTTATGGAATGCAACGCAACTATGAGGCATCCAGTACTCAGTTCGGATTATTGATCCGTAACCACCCCGCATCAGCCTACCTAGCTGAAGCGCTTTATCAAAAAGCACAATTTGATATTGAGCAGGGGGCTTATCAAAAAGCCATTGATGGCTTATCACAACTCATTAAATCAGTGCCAACTTCAGCCTACGTACCCTACGCTTATGCCCGAAGAGCAGCTTCCTATTTTAACTTAAAAAATTATAGCAACACGGTTGATGACTATACTAAACTGATCAGCTTGTATCCAACCCATACTATGGCGCAGGAAGTGTTGTTACCACTACAGGAAGCACTTGACTTAACCGGGCGTTCGGCAGAATTTGATCAGTACCTGGCTTCTGTTAAAAAAGCCAGCCCTGATAGCAAGGGTTTAGAGAAACTTGAGTTTGAAACGGCTAAGAAATTATATTTTAATGAGCAATATGCTAAGGCCATTGTGGCCCTGCAGGGTTTTAATAACACCTATACTGAAAGTGTTTTAAAGACAGAAGCCAATTATTATGTAGCAGAGTCTTATTACCGCCTTCGCAATTGGGATAAAGCTTACCCTGTTTATACGGAACTAAAACAGTATACTACTTTTCAATTTGCAGCAAGAGTGGCGGCAAGATTAGCAGATGTCGCGTTTAAACTGGCCAGGTACGAAGAGGCTGTACCACACTATCATTATTTTGAACGTTTTGCCGTAACTAAGAAAGACCTCTATTCAGCACTTTCAGGTATCATGGAATCCTTTTATCTCTTAGGACAATATGATTCCGCTGATCATTATGCCCGACAAATAATAGAGCGCGCTGCCATAAATGCCGGAGCTGAAAACAAAGCATCCTTATACCTGGGGAAATCTGCAATGGCAAAAGGTGATTACGATGCTGCTGAGGATGAGTTTTTAAATACACTTAATGCAGCCAGAGATGAATATGGTGCTGAGGCAAAGTACTTATTGGGTACAATTTTCTATATGCGTAAGGATTATAAGCAAAGCATCGAGACATTAATGAGTCTGAACAGCGATTTTGCAGCCTACGATGCCTGGGTCGGGAAATCATTTTTATTGCTGGCTGATAACTTTATGGCCAAAGAAGATGTCTTCCAGGCCAAGGCTACACTGCAATCACTTGTTGACAATTTTCCGATTGAGACAATTAAAATGGAAGCATCCAACAAGTTAAAAGAAATTGAAAAGCAGGAAGCTACCAAGGCGGTACCAGACAGTGTTAAAACTGATAATTAAGAAATGACGAGCATGAGATTCATCTTTATTACTATAGTGATAAGTATTTGTGCCGCTCTAAGCATGCAAGCTTTTGCGCAAACAACAGGCGAGTTAGAGAATGTTGAGATTGAAATCGTAAAAGAAAGAAAAATTACTTTGCCTGAAGCAGAGCGTAAATTTTCTAAAATAGCGCCACATGCATCAGAGCCTATTTCTCCACCAATCACCTATAGCTTTAAACCACTTAATGTGCAGTTGCCATTGGCAAACCTTACTGTAAAACCACTTAAACTAAAGAAAGAAAATGAACCCGAGGCCAAGCGAGGCCATTTCAGTGCAGGTTATGGAAATTTCGCTTCGCCTTATTTGGAAGCATACTATACATCGCAACGCAGTGCCAAGCAATTGGTGGGTGCGAGTGCTTTGGTAGACGTATGGGCTAAGGGACCTGTCGATGACAGAAACTCAGGTAATGGTGTGTATGGCTTTTCATTATTTGGGGCTTCTTTTGGCAATACTTTTAAGACAGATGCTAATATTTCTTTTTATAGATCATTTTGGCATTTCTATGGTTATCCACAGAACCCTGCAATCAATATAGAGTCAGATGATATCCGGCAACACTTTGATCGCTTTTCGCTGGGCGCTACCATCGCCAATGGATCGAAAAGCAAGTTTGTGTATGATTTAAAAGGAGGATTTGGTTACCTACAGGATGCCTATGATGCGCGTGAGTCAGATGTCAATGTTTCTTTCTCATCGGCCTATACTTTACAGCCCAAACGAAAAATAATCACCAATGCCAGCTATCAGTTAATCAGTAGGAAAGATGCTCTGGTAGAAGCAAAGCCACGAAGCCTCTTTCAGGCTGAGATGTTATACACCATTAATCCAATAGATAAGCTGTTGGTAGATGTTGGTTTCGGTATTGCCTATGAGAATGATAGCTTAGATAAAGACTTCCACTTCTATCCGAAAGCCCATGCCCGGTATGAGCTAACAAAAGGTGTGTTGGCAAAAGCTTCCTTATCAGGTCAGGTGCGATCAGTATCCTTACATAGCCTTTCCGCAGAAAACCCCTGGTTGTCTCCCAATGTATTGATACAGCACACCAATGAAGCCTTTGTTTTAGAGGCAGCAATAGAAGCTGCATTTGCAAAAAACTTTAAAGCAGAAGCAGGGGCTTCAGTAGCTTCCTTGCATAATTTGTATTTCTACACAAACGATCCTACTGACCAAGCCAGGTTTTCACTAAGTTATGATGACAGAGCAACTGAGCGCATCAATTTTTATGGCATTCTTGATCATGCTGTTTCAAAACGCTCTGTTATTTCTTTGCGCGCTGATTGGTTTAATTATGTAACAGATACCTTATCAGCCGCATGGCATAGGCCAACGTATAAAGTAGCCATGCAGAGCACGTATAATTTCTTTCAAAAAGTAAAATTATCGGGTGGTCTTACCTTTTTGGGCGGTATGAAGGCTTACGATTTTACTGCTGCAAAGGCAGTAACACTCGATCCTGCCATCGATCTCTCACTACGTGCAGAGTACTTTGTATCTGATAAATTGTTGCTCTTTATTCAAGGCGCTAACTTGCTTTCAAGCGATTATAATCTCTACCTCAACTACCCGGTACGAGGTACTCAGGTGAGGGCTGGTTTTAGCTGGAGCTTCTGATTTTTGCATGATGCGTATGAATTCTTATAAATTCCTTTATTTTTGTATGTTAAGGAATCGTAAAAAACCAACGCATGGCACGTAGAAAGAAAACTACCGAAGAAAAACCAACAGAAGTTACGGGTTCATCCGATGACAACTTTGGTTTGCCTGACATAGACTATACACCGATTAACCGAGCAGAGGAAACGCCTGTAAATCAGGAAGCTTCTCTGCCAGAAGCTGAACCTGTCAAATCTCAAAAAGATCATTACAGCACGGGCAGTCAAAGCACTGATTCAGGAACTACTGCTCATAGCAGCTATGAATCAACCTACACTTATACTCCTCCAAAGGAAGAAGGCTCAGTGATACCTAAGATTGTTGGTATTATTGTTGTTGTTTTACTGGCACTGGCAGCAACCTATTACTTCGCTGTTTATAAACCACAACAGCAAGCCGAAGAGAAGGCGCTGCTAGAGAAAAAGCGCAAAGATGCTGAGGCTAAGGAGCAGGAGCGTCTGGCCGAGCAACAGAGATTAGAAGAAGAGCGAAGAAGAGCACAGGCCGAAGCTGATGCGAACGCCAAACCAAAAGAAGGAAGCATTGAAACACTAAGCGAACGCACAAGGCGTTATTATGTCGTGATTTCCAGCTCAATAGATGGAGACCTGGTGATGGATTACGCTAAAAAACTAAGTGCAAACGGTGTTAACTGTAAAATTATTCCTCCTTATGGAAAAGTAAAGTTTTCGCGTCTTACCATTGCTGAGGGTGATACCTATGCCAGCGCACAGAGTATTGCCGATGGCTTAAAAGGTCAGTACGGAGACGGTCTTTGGGTGATAAAATATTAATAACGTTGAAATCCTGAGAAGGCAATCCAGCGTTTAATTGTTGGATTGCTTTTTTATTTATACTAACTCAATTTTTTGATTGATAGCATGATAGCACAAATTACGACAGAGGTTGCGGCCTCAGAATCTATTTCAGTATTAGACTTAGCCTTAAAAGGTGGATGGGTAATGCTACCACTGGCCCTGATGTGGATAGCAGCCATTTATTTGTTTATTGAGCGCTTGCTCACCATCAATAAGGCCAATATGGATCCTGAACCATTCATGAACCGGGTAAAAGAGCTGGTTCAACGAAATGATATTCAAGGTGCAAAATTACTGTGTGCACAAAGTGGCACACCGGTAGCACGAATGATTGAAAAGGGGGTATCGCGCATTGGTAGCCCGCTTAAGAATATTGAGGCCTCTATTGAGAACGTAGGTAAACTTGAAATTTTCAAGTTGGAAAAGAACTTGTCTACACTAGCCACCATTTCTGGTGCAGCGCCCATGATTGGTTTCCTGGGAACGGTAATTGGTATGGTACAAGCCTTCATTTCTATTTCGCAAGAAGAGGGCTCAGTAAGTCCTAAACTTTTGTCAAATGGTATTTATGAAGCCATGATCACAACAGTTGGCGGACTCATTGTAGGTATTATGGCCTACCTGGCCTATAACTACCTGGTTACGAGAGTAGCTAAGGTGATTCACAAAATGGAATATACATCCATTGATTTTATTGATCTTTTACAAGAACCTAGATAAATAACAAATGAATTTAGGGTCAAAAAATAAGGTAGACGCAAGCTTTAACATGGCCTCCATGACAGACCTTATATTTCTGTTATTGGTCTTTTTTATGCTCACTTCTTCATTCGTTACGCCTTCGGGCCTTCCGGTTAATTTACCCAGTAGTGCGGCCAGCACCATTGAAGTGCAGAAGGTCTCCGTTACTGTTACTAAAAACCTGGAGTACTTTGTTAATGAGAAGAAAATATCCAAGGCTATGTTAGAAGGGGAACTGAAAAGTCAGTTGGGTGGAGCCAATGGCTCTGTTGTATTGCATATCGACAAAGAAGTGCCTTGGGAACATGGTGTTTATGTAGCAGGCATTGCTACCTCACTTGAGGCAAAAGTTGTAGTAGCGACTAAACCAAAATAATATGGTTTCGCAGGAAGAAAAGAAAAACAAAAGAATAGCAGCCATTTCAACCCTTTTAATAAATGGGCTGGTTTTGCTTTTACTATTGTTCGTTGCCGCCTGGAAAGCACCCAATCCACCTTTACCTGAGTATGGTATTGAGTTAAATTTTGGTATGGACACTCAGGGTGGAGGAGATATACAGCCTGAGGAGCCGGTAGGTGCTCAGGAAACCGAAAGTGAAGAAGAGACGGCCGCCTCAACACCAGAGCAAACTGAAACACCCGCGGAAACTACGCCTGCTCCAACTGAAGTTGTTAATAAAACAGAAAGCCCTGTTACAGTAAAAGAAACAAAAGAGACACCTAAAGAGGTGGTAAAAGAAGAAAAGAAAGAAGAAAAGAAAACAGAGCCTGTTAAGACAGAAGAAAAACCCAAAGAAGAGCCAAAGGCAACTTACAAACCTAAAGAAGATGCCACCAGCGCCACAGATAAGACTGGTAAGCCGACAAGTCAGGGAGACGATACTGGAAAGACGGGAGATAAAGGCGACCCTAAAGGTTCAATAGACGCTAATGCCTTATATGGAAAACAGGGTGGAGGCGATGGAGGCTCAAGCCTGGATTTAGCAGGATGGAAATGGGATGCAGTACCAAAGCCGGCTATACCAGATAATGCACTAGGCGGGAAAATAGTTTTTGAAATTAAAGTGAATGAGGACGGTGAAATAACAGCGATCAAAGTAATTGAAAATGCTGTTGGGCCTGAGGCTGCGAGAATATGCAGGGCAGAGATTGAAAAACTTACTTTCTCTAAAACAGGATCTAATGTTCCTACTGAATCGATCGGCAGAATCACCTTTGTAGTTCGGTCTAAGTAAAAAACGATCAGCTTACTTGGTAAGCTCAAACTCGGATAAGTAAAAAATAAACCCTGTGTTCATTCCGAAGTTTCGGATCAAACACAGGGTTTTATAATTGATTATTAGTGACTCTTAATCGATCAGGGCTGTAACCAGGCTTTTCTTACAGCCAGCTGCTCATCAGTCGCGGAAGGCATGAAGCGTAATAAATGCCTGCGTTTACGTTCTGCCATGATGCATTTGGAGGACAATTCAACTATTTCATTCTTTCTTACAACGGTATAGCTAATGGTTTTTCCTTCACCCAGTTTTTGTTGTTGTGCCTGAATAAAAGCACCTACTTCAGGTCCAAGGTCAGGCACTTCTTCACCATTTATTTTAATGATGATATCACCATTCTTTAAGCCTAGTGCTTTACCCTGTCCATTAAGTTCATCTTCATTACCGATGGCCAGCTTTGGTTTACCTTCATGCTGATTGATCGCAATGGCCGCTTGCTCAAGCCCCAAAGTATACTCAGACCTCACGCTTTCCTTTTCGTATTCAACTCCTGCTAATGAAAAGATTTCTTTTAAGGGTAGTGATTCAGGTCCCGCAACATAGGTGTTCAGGAATTCACCAATCTCCGGATAGGTCATTTTAGTAATTTCTGCAAAAAGCGCCTCATCCTTAAATGATTTATTAACCCCATATTTCTTGCCTAATTCAGCAACGAGGTTTTGCATACCATACTTACCATTCGATAGCTTGCGTAACTTTATATCAAGACATAAAGAGATAAGGGTTCCTTTTTGGTATACGTTGTAATATTGATCTGCATACTTATCCAATGCACCAAGGCTTAATTCTGTAAAAGGAAGGTCGTCTTTAAAACCTTCGGCCGTAAATATTTTCTCTTGCAGAATTTGCAAATACTCTTCTGGTGAAATCAAGTTGTATTTAACCTGAACATTACCTGCAAAGTATTCAGTTAAACCCTCGTACAACCATAGGTGGCGTGACATTTTAGGATTGTTAAATCCGAAACTGCCTATTTCCTCTGAGTGAATGGTAAGTGGAGTAACGATGTGGAAAAATTCGTGCGCAGCAAAATCGCGTAGCTGCTGTTGCATCTGACCGATTGTTGCTTCAGGCATATAATAAATTGAGGAATAAGAATGCTCCAAAGCACCATAAGAGGTGACAGGCCTGTCAGTGAAGTAAAATACAAAGGCATACTTATCTACAGGCAGCGTACCACCCAGGTATTCTTTTTGGGCCATTAGTACTTCACGTACATTGGCAGCAATTTCTTTGGCAGTTATTTTTTTGTTTGGAGAATAAGAGCCAATCAAAACTTCAGTGTTACCCACGCGAATGATGGCCGTATCAGGCTCGCTATACATAATGGGTGAATCTACCAGACGATCGTAGTTTTCAGTCTGGAAAACATCAACGCGTTTGGCCGCATTATTGTCCTTTTCTTCTTTTGATACCTTTGTTAAAGGTTCACCTGTTTTTGTTGCGATCAGTCCTGTTGATCCATAGAAATTTTCGGCACGAATAACGTTAAGGGTAAAAGCCTGATCCTTGTAGCCATCAAAATAACCAAAGAAGCCACTGCTGTTGATCAAAAAGTTTTTGCCCTCTTCAATATTAGTACCGGCAGGCCAGAATACATCAGGTCCTTTTAATTTGGTATCGAAAGTATCTTCTATCCAATAGCTTATTTTGGCTGCCTTATTAGCCTCTTTAATTTTCCAGGAATTGTCATCGAGTTTATTGACAATAAGTTTCTTTCCTTTTTTATCAACAACTTCCAGTTTAGATACAAAGCGACCGTAATCTTCGATGGCATAAGTACCGGGTATCATTTTAGGGAAGTAGAAGATTATTTCTGATTCCTTGATTACAGGTGGTGTAAGTTCTACATACACTTTGTCGTCTTCAACTTTGGTAAGATCAACGGTGTAGTTATAGTTGTTTTTAGATTGCCCCCATACCAGGGTAGGCAAGAAGAATAAAATGACTAGAAAACGCATGGCTATTTTTAATTTTGGTAAATGAACAAACTGAACTGTTAAGTCGCAAATTCAGTTAAGATAATTACAGATGAAGAAAACAATGATTGTTGGTGCTACCACCAATAAGGGTAGATACGCTTATTTAGCAGCCGAAATGTTGAACGATTACAAGCATGAAATTGTTCCTATTGGCATTAAAAAGGGAGAAGTGTTGGGTAAAGAAATTCTGGACCTTAAACAAAAACCAAAAGTTGAGGGGATAGACACCATTACGCTTTATATCGGGCCTGATCATCAGCCAGAATGGTATGATTATTTACTTAGTTTGAAGCCCAAGCGAATTATTTTTAATCCAGGTACTGAAAATAGCGCTTTTGAGCAACAGGCTAGCAAACAAGGAATAGAGGCTTTACAAGCATGCACCCTGGTTATGTTGCGCAGTAATCAATATTAGTTAAGCCCGACTAGGAGCTAGGTTTGCGGATGACACCCACATGGATAATTTTCCAGTTGCCTTCTTCATCTTTTTCCAGAATCCTGATTTCAGATTGTTCATCGCGATCAATACCATCGCCTAGAATCTTCTGTCGGAAGTGAACAAAAGCCGCACTGCCATAAATTTTAATGTGATCCCAACGATTTTCAATTTGTACCTGAGCAGGTTTAGACATTTTAAAGTAATCGTTGAAGCCCTTCTCAATATTTTGCCAGCCTTCGTAATAATTAACATCAGTGCTATCGGCAAAACTCCAGTAGGCATGAGGCACCTGAAGCCAGCAGGATTTCCAACTATCTTTATCTGTTTCAAAAAAGGATTTTGTTTCCTTAACGATGACGGCTTTTATAGCCTCAACATCATTTTGTGTAGAACTTGGCTTTTTCTTTTGGGCAAAAGCAACTTGTATAGCCAAACTTAAAACAACGAAGGTGAGAACTGCTTTCATAACTTCGGATTTTAGTGTTGTAATGAAGTTAACGAAAAATTCTCACCTGTGGGTTTACTTTAGGTTTTAATTTACCGAGGCATCTTTCAGGGCAGTATGTACTGTAACACCTTTGTTTTTCAATGAATTGCTCAAATTTTCAATAGCTTCTGTGTTTTCCCACGGATTTTGCCCTATCGAGAGCAGTTGTAAATTTTCAAAAGTACCTAATTTTTCAGGTAGTGTTCTTAATTGATTTTTTGATAAATCAAGATTTTCAAGTTTATGAAGACTTAGAATGGCAGTTGGAAACTCAACAAAGGAGTTATCATTTAACCTGAGAACACTCAGGTTAGTTAAGTCCTGAACAGCACTAGGTAAATAACTTAGCTTATTGTGATGTAAATAAAGTTCTCTTAACATAGAAAGTCTGCTCATACTTTCAGGCAGGGCTGTAAGTTCGTTAAACGATAAATAAAGCACCTCCAGTTTAGATAAATCTCCCAATTGCTCATCCAGTTTAGTAATTTTATTGTAGTATAAATCGATGGTATTGAGATTTTTTAATTGATAAAATTCTTGGGGTAATGTTGATATTTTATTTTGATAAAAAGTTATTTGTTCCAGTTTTTGAAGCTTTCCAATAGAGCTTGGCAGGGCCTCGATTTCATTATAGTTGCAAAGTAATTTTTTAAGTGAGCTCAGGTCTCCGATGTTCTGCGGTAGTGCACTTATTTTGTTTTTTTGCAAGTTTAATTCCTCTAATCCTGCCGGTAGAGAGTGATTAGCATCGCCAAGCACAAGATTATTATCAATTAACACCAGCTTTTTTAATTTGGTATTGTTTGATACAGCCGGTAGTGCAGTCAATTGACATTTTGAAAGATCTAATATTTCCAGGTTACGAAAGGCTTTATAGTTATTGGGCAAAGTACTTTCATTATTTGTACGGATATTGAGTTCCTTTACTGCATTGTTTTTGGCTAATACTAATTTGCCTTTAGCAGGATTGTTATTAAGTATGTTCACCTCTTTTAACTTGGGGAATTTCTTCAGATAAGCCGGCAATCTTTTTATTCGGGTGTTCACCAATTCCAATTCTTCCAGGTTTTTACAATCAGCAAGATTTTTCGGAAACTTTTTTGCGGAGTAGTCGTGCAAAGAAAGCCTGGTGATTTTTAACGCATTATGCTTGTCGATATTCTTATACGAAGTAAAGCCTGCACTCATCTCGTAACTGTAGCGAAAAGCAATGATCTTACCCATGGCGTCAACAAACGCTTTTCCAAGACTATCCAAACGTGCAGCATCCTCTGCTGTGGGTAGTGCACCCTGACTTTTACGGATATTCTTTATTTCTTCCTGAGTCTGGTAGTAGTATGCAGAGTCTTCTTTACTAGCAAAAACAGGCACAGATTTCTGAGCGTAAAGCGTGTTAAAAGACAGCGCGAATAAGAGGGTTGCACCGAATATCTTCATATCAACTAAAAGTTTAGGTGAATATATAGAAAAAATTTAAAATTTGATGAAAATGCCCATTTTTTAGTCTTTAAACTTGCATAAAATGCAGTGTAAATAGCTTAATTTTGAAGGTTTAGACATCTACCATGAGCGAGGAAAAGGATAAGAAATCCAGCAATTATTCAGCAAACAATATTCAGGTTTTAGAGGGCTTAGAGGCAGTGCGCAAGCGCCCCGCCATGTACATAGGCGATGTTGGTATAAAAGGACTTCACCACCTGATATGGGAGGTTGTGGATAACTCGATTGATGAGGCCTTAGCAGGACATTGCGATACCATTAAGGTAACCATTAATGAAGATAACTCGATAACTGTTGAAGATAACGGTAGGGGTATCCCTACAGACATGCACGAAAAAGAGAAGCGTTCTGCTCTTGAAGTTGTGCTTACCGTATTACATGCCGGTGGAAAGTTTGATAAAGACACCTATAAAGTTTCGGGTGGTTTGCATGGTGTGGGTGTTTCCTGCGTGAATGCACTTTCTGATATGCTGCATGTTACAGTGTACCGTGAGGGTAAAATATTTGAACAGGAATACCATCGTGGTGGACCTAAATACCCGGTAAGAGTAATTGGCGAGACAGACAGAACGGGTACAACTGTACATTTTCTACCAGATAAGTCAATCTTCCTATTGACTGAATACAATTACGAAACCGTAGCCACTCGCTTGCGTGAATTGTCATTTTTAAATCCTGGTATCAGTATTCACCTAACGGATTTGCGCGATAAAGATGAAAATGGTGTTGCTAAAACGAATCATTTCTTGTCGGTAGGTGGTTTGCGTGAGTTCGTTGAGTACATCGATTCCACAAGGGAAAAACTGATTCCTGAGCCGATCTATATTGAAAATAACAAGAGCGAAATTCCTATTCAGGTTGCACTGAACTATAATACATCCTTTAGTGAAAACCTTGTGTCTTATGTTAACAACATTAATACACATGAAGGGGGTACACACGTGGCAGGTTTTCGCAGGGCCTTAACACGTACCTTAAAAGCTTATGCGGATAAGTCAGGGCTGCTCGAAAAGGTAAAAATTGATATTACGGGCGATGACTTCCGGGAAGGATTGACTGCGGTAATTTCTGTGAAAGTAGCAGAACCACAGTTTGAAGGGCAAACCAAAACCAAATTGGGTAACTCTGATGCGATGGGGGCGGTTGATCAGGCAGTAGGAGAAGTTCTGAATACGTATTTAGAAGAGCATCCTAAAGAAGCCAAGCTTATCGTAAGCAAAGTGATTTTAGCAGCCCAGGCTCGCCACGCTGCCCGCAAAGCACGCGAAATGGTGCAACGTAAAAACGTATTGTCTGGTACAGGTTTGCCGGGTAAGCTGGCCGACTGCTCAGACTCAGATCCGAGTGTTTGCGAATTGTACCTGGTGGAGGGTGACTCTGCTGGTGGTTCTGCCAAGCAGGGTCGCGACCGTAACTTCCAGGCTATTTTGCCACTCAGAGGTAAAATTCTCAATGTAGAAAAAGCGCAAGAGCATAGAATCTACGACAATGAAGAAATCAAGAACATGATTACTGCCTTGGGCGTGAGTTTCGGTACGGCTGACGATGACAAGGCCTTAAACATGGCTAAATTGCGTTACCATAAAATTGTAATCATGACTGATGCCGATGTGGATGGTAGCCACATCCGCACCTTGATATTAACTTTCTTCTTCCGTTATATGCGTGACCTGATTGAAAATGGTTATGTCTATATAGCGCAACCACCCTTGTATTTGGTTAAAAAGGGTAGGGAAGAACGTTACTGCTGGACTGAAGAAGAACGTGCAGCCATCATTATGGAACTGGCAGGTGGTAAGGAAGACTCTGTAAACATTCAGCGCTACAAGGGTTTAGGAGAAATGAATCCGGAACAGTTATGGTCAACTACTATGGATCCAACAAGAAGAACATTAAAGCAGGTGAGCATTGAGTCTGCGGCCGAAGCTGATCACTTATTTTCTATGTTGATGGGTGACGAAGTTGCACCGCGCAGGGATTTTATTGAGAAGAATGCCAAATACGCTCGTATAGATATTTAATCGCTACAAGAAAACCTGCAGGCCTTAACCATCAGTGCGTATGAGCGAATTTTGGGCACAACACGATAAACTTACTCAGCAAATTGAGCAGAGTAATTATATAAGCCGTGACCTTAGTTGGTTGCAGTTTAATTACCGTGTGCTTGATCAGGCCAAACATATTGATAGAAGTATTTTTGACCGACTAAAATTTTTGTCGATTACAGCCTCTAACCTGGATGAGTTTTGCACCATTCGCTTAGGTAGTTTATACAATTATATAGATTTTGGTAAAGAGCGCGTTGATTATAGCGGCTTGCGTGAAGAACCCTACCGTAAATATTTATTGACAGAGGTACAACGCTACACCAAAGAACAAAGTGATTATTTTGTTAAAAAGCTGAAGCCACTTTTTGAGAAGAATGGTTTTAGCATCTGTACCTATAAAAATCTTTCTATCGAAAATGCCAAGCAGGTTGATGATTACTTCCGCAGTATCATTTTCCCTATGCTTACGCCAATGGTGTTTGATAATTACCACACCTTTCCGGTGCTGATGAACAACCGTTTGTTGTTTGGGGTCGTTACCAAAGCACCAACAGAAATTCAGAATCCTTTACGCATTTCGTTTATACAAGTGCCTAACAATCTACCGCGCTTTTATGAAATTACTACTGAGCGTGGTATCCAGTTTGTGCCAGTAGAGGAAATCATTCGTTATAATGTTCATCACCTCTTTAGAAATATTGACATCCAAAGCGTAAACCTGTTTCGCATTAACAGAAATGGAGATTTTACCTTAGATGAAACAGATGAAATTGAATCTAACTTTCTGGATGAATTAAGAACCAAGTTACGTCAACGCAGAACGGGTAGGGTAGTACGCATGGAGATTCAGGAAAATCCGGATCCCTGGATGTTACGTCTGTTAAAAATTCAATGGGATATTGATGACTACAATATTTCTCAGACTTCACCCGAAAGCTTGATTGACTTTTCCGGCCTCATGCAAATTATCGGTCACAAGGAATTTAAAGGTAAAAGATTTCAAATTCCGGCACCCATAAAGCCTCTTAATTTTCCGGAACAGGGTACTGTCGAGTTGTTTGATGTGCTAAAAGAAAGAGACATTCTGTTGCACCATCCTTATAATTCCATGGATCCGGTGATAGAGTTGATTGAAAAAGCAGCAGACGATCCTCATACACTTTCTATCAAAATAACTATTTACCGTGTAGCCAAGGAGTCGCGTATTACCAATGCACTTTTAAGAGCGGCTGAGAATGGTAAACACGTTTCAGTGTTGTTTGAAGTGAAGGCCAGGTTTGATGAAGAAAACAATTTACGAGAAGCGCAGCGTTTGCAAAAAGCAGGGTGCTTTGTTATTTATGGAGTTAACAGTCTAAAGACGCACACAAAACTTATGTTGATTGTGCGTAAAGATGAAGATGACAAGGTTTATCGCTATGTTCATCTTTCATCAGGCAACTATAACGAAACTACGTCAAGGCTATACGCAGATGTAGGATTGCTGACAACCAAAGAAGTATATGCAAACGATGTGTCCGAATTTTTTAACGTTATCACCGGACACTCACAACCCTCTGCCTACCGTAATTTGATTACCTCACCACGTGATATGCGCATTCAATTGTGCAATCTGGTGCGAAAAGAAGCCGAGAATGCCAAAAACGGGTTGAAGTCGGGTATAGTTATTAAATTCAACTCTTTACAAGACAAAGAGCTGATTGACGAACTCTACGCAGCCTCTCAGGCTGGTGTACCTATCAAATTGATTGTGCGGGGAATGTGTTGTTTGCGTCCGGGCAGAAAAGGCTTAAGTGAAAATATTGAAGTGATTTCTATTGTGGGGGAATACCTGGAGCATTCCAGAATTTACTACTTCCACAATGAGGGAAACCCTAAAGTATACATTGGCAGTGCAGATGCTATGGTTCGCAGCTTCGACAGACGCATTGAGTCACTCTTCTTATTGGATGACGAATTTTTGCGCAAGCAGGCTATGAATAACCTGGCCTATAACCTTCGCGACAATGTTAACGCTTACGTGATGAAAGAAGATGGTACCTATGCAGTTAAGGAACTGAAAAATGAACCTCCTTTTAATATTCACAGAGAGTTCTTCCACGTAACCCGCGAGATCGTGATGAGTGCTAAGCTCTTCTAACGATAATCATAAAATTTAGGGCACTGCAGGTCTTTGTGAATTACGTTAATCTTTGCCCTGTAATTGAGCATAAATTCATGCGTGCCATTTGAAAAAATCGCTAAGTCAGATTGGGTCCAGTCGTACGAATAAGCAAAGTGAAATTTCTCACTCAACTTGAGGTCGATAAAAGTGATAATTGAATCGCCACTTCTTAGCGAAACTCCTGTGCTTAATACATCATAGAAGATAAAGGCATTATTGATATCTAAACTAACAGCCATACCTTCCTGGGTTCTCAGTAAAATTGAAGGATTGATCTTTACATTTTTACTTCCTCCCAGCGGGAAAATGGCACCACTTCGTAAAAAGTAATATCTTCTTTCTTTGATCTCATTTAATAAACCCTCAAAGGTGGTAGCAACAGAATTATTGAGAATGAAAGGAACACTCAAACCAACAAAGAAATTCTTACGGTTATAATAAACTCCGGCACCAAAGTTAGGCTTCACCTCGCGGAGGAAGGCATTGAATGATGCATCGTCAGGATTTTGCAGATCTAACTGACTAAAATCTGCACCGAGCATATTAAAGCCGGTTTGTAAACCCATAGCGAAGGTAGATTTTGGAAAACGGATATTGTAGGAATACATCAGGTAGACATTGTCATTTTTGTAACTGCCTATCTCATCATGGTTAACAAGTAAGCCAACACCAATACGACCTTTCCAGAAAGAGGAGTGACCACTAAACGAAACTGTTTTTGGGGCACCGGGAAAATTAACCCATTGATTTCTGTAGCTGGTACTGGCACTGAACTGTACATGATTACCAGCATAAGCAGGATTAATAACAAGTTCGTTAAAATAGTATTGTGTAAAAACAGGATACTGTTGAGCATAGCCAGCTAGGCTCAACAGTATACCAATAAAAGAGTACTTAATTCCTTTTAACATGACGTAAACTTAGTTAACGATTTCCAGATAACCGGCTATAGGTTTTGATCCATCGCCCTTATCGATTACGTAAAAATAGGTGCCGTCTGGTAAATTATTACCCAAAGGGCTAATGCCTTTATTTGATCTGCCATCAAAGTACACATCAATGTTATCATAGCCGGGTGCTTCGTAAACCAATGTACCTGCTCTGTTAAAAATCTTTACCAGGTTGGCAGGGAAACTCTCTATACAAGCAATGGCGAATAGATCATTTCTACCATCTCCATTTCTTGAAACACCATTAAAAGGTCTGATTTCAGTACCTACGCTTACTTCTTTTTCGTTAGGGCATCCAAGCGATGACCTTACGCGCAGCGTATAAACTCCCTCAGGAACATTCATCAATACAGGTTCAGTGCTCAATAAGGTCTCTCCCTGAAACCATTCAACTGTTGCCACACTTAAATCATTGGTCATGTTGAAGGCGATGAAACCATTCTCTTGATCACAAGTAGCGTTGATAACACTAAAATCAAAATCAGGTAAATCCAATTCTTCAATAATTTCACCTGTTGCCGGAGGCGATACGCATCCTGTGATTCTGCTGGTGGCTATTACTGAGTAGGTACCGCGTGCTAATCCTGCATAGATTTCTCCGGTAAAATCAGCAGGCGTATTGATTGTGCTACCATCTGACCAATCGAAAATATAGTCGCTTGTATTACCATTAACAGCAGCAGTCAGCGATCCATTACTGATCGGTGTTGGTAGCGTAGCTGTAATATCACATTGCGTAACATTGCTCAGCACAGTAACTACAGGTGTTGGAATAGCCAGAATATTCTGACCAATGGTAACACTGGCATTGCCTCGGCAGCCTGTTACTACGTGAGTAGCTTCAACCGTATAAGTAATGGCTGCAAGACCACCTACCTGTATACCTGTATAGAATGATGTTCCGCTGACAGTATTGCCAACATACCAATCGAAGGTATATTCAGCCAGGTTGCCGACAACAGTAACATTAGCTACTCCATCTGCTCTGCTTAAGTCGCATACTGTAAGTGGAGCAGCCTGAACTGCCGTAATAACAGGATTTTGTCTTCCGTCTTCAATGGTTACGGTTATAGGTCCAACCACGCAGAAAGCATCTGCATTGTCAACGGCTTCTACTGTGTATGTGCCGATGGCCAAGTTGTTTATTTCTTTACCGGTAAAATCAGGTGTAGCCTTTGCAACATTTCCAATTGACCAGTTATAGGTATAGTTATTACTTCCAGGGGTTGTTACAGTTGAGAACACTGAACCATTGTTAGTAATACAGCTTGTCATCGGTGAAGCAGCAGAAGCATTCAGCCCTAATTGCGCTACTTCTAGCGGGATTAGGTAAGTCTCTTCGGTAGAACAAGCATTGGAGTTATTGACAACTCGGATTGTTCTTTCGATGCTGGTTTGACCTAGCGGTATAGTAATGCCCGATAGGGTAGCCGCAGTTTCTCCAGGTATAGTCGGACTAGCTGAACTAGGACCATCATGCCAGGTAATTGTATAGCCTGTTGTACTGTTACCACCAACATTAGTAACAAGCTCACCTAATTCATTGGCTGGTTGTAAACAACGTGTTGGTGAAGTAAAGTCAGCTAAGTTTACAGCGACAGCACCAATCGTTTGATCTTCTAACACAACCTCAAATAAATTATTGGAACAATTGTTAACATTATTAGTGATGGTGACAAAATATGTTCCAGCGGTTTGATTTGTAATCGCATTAGTCGTACCAATAGAAGTCATGGACTGATTAAACCATTCAAAGTCATAATTGGTGAGTGGCACCACCACTCCATTTTCTCTTACCTGATTTATTTGCGCCCCTGCATTTGTAACATCGCAGCGTGTTAAGGCATCAATAGTCAAATCAGCATCACTTACTGAAATAATAGGAGGGTTATTCACGAGTGTGAAAGTAGCGGTTGACTGGCACTGACTGGCGTTATTCGTTACACGTACTGTGTATTGCCCACCATCCAGGTTTAAGGCAATGTTATTATTTACACCACCAGTTGTAGCTACAGGAGCTGAAGCTACTGAAGGCCCATCAAACCATTCAAAAGTGTACAGAGCAGGATTCGCAGCATCTGCTACCGCTTCTAGTTGACCATTAGGCTGTACTACACCAATACAATTTGTATTAGGGGTAATGGCAGGCGCGGTAATGACAGGGCCATTATCCAGGGGTTTAATCTCAGTGACAACAGGAACAGATTTACAACCACTGAGTAAGGCATTATTTTCTATGGCTACAAGCGTATAGTTTCCGGGCGTGAGGTTGGTAAATGTGTAATTAGCAGAACCATCCCCGTTTAAGCTGCCCGAAGCACCTGTTACTTGTTGCAGTTGTGTTCCGGTATCGTCAAGGCCACTGTACAGGTTGATTACATAGTCATTAACACTAAAGCTAACCGGAGGCGGACCAGGGACAACAGCGGGTGTTGGCATGAGGTTAACCACGAGGCTTCCATCATTGGCAGGTGCACACGTGGTTACATCATTGACAGTAACCAGGGTTAAAATGTGGGCATCTGCGAATGGCAGCGCAAATACTTCTTCAGCAAAACACCCATTATCTAAGTTCGTGGCTCTTACCCTATAGTTTGCACTTTGCAGGTTTGCAGCCGTAGAAAACTGATTAGTATTTTCAGTGAAGAAGGCTACCGTACTGGCATTTTTAAACCACTCCACCCTAAAACCGGAAGTGTTTCCGGCTGCACTTACTTCAACGCCTAAAATTCCATTGCTGGCGTTACAGTCTGTTGGTAATTGTTGTACTGAAGATCGTTGTTGAATATCGATGGTTGGCGTATTGTCAACGATACTTGCAGAAATAGGTGCAGTACTACAGAATTTAGTTTTGTGTGTTGCTTGAACTGTATAGGTACCTATAGGCAAACCAGATAAAGTATTTGTGGTTACCGGGAAATCAGGTATCCCGGTAATGGCAGTTCCCCTATACCAGGCGAAGTCATAGTCTGCCGGTGTATCTAGCGTTACGCCAACAGTAATGCTACCATTAGGCGAGGTACAACTGGTAAGATCGCCAATAGCAGCCAATAATAAACTGGGTACAGTAACATTTACATTGATGGTTACTTCTTCGGTATCAAAACAACCTGATATAGCATCGGTGGCCTTCACTGTATAAATACCTGGAGCAAGATTGGCAACGGATGGTGTACTGGCAATAAGGTTGCCGGCTAAAGTTGTTTGTCCGCTGAACCATTCAAAATTGAAGCCTGTGGTTACGCCACCTACATTGGCAGATGCCGCACCGCTAGGTCTTGTTTCGTCACATGAAGTCTGATCAGAAAGTTTAGTAACACTAACTGTTGGGGCAGTACTTTGAACAACGTTAACGGTAACAGGTGCTGAACTACATTGGCTGGTATTATTAGTAACCACCAGCGTATAGCTTCCTGCAGGGCGATTAATGTAATTACTACCTGTAAAATCAGCGGCAGGTTTTACAGTTGCACCGTTATACCATTTGAAAGTAAAACCACTGGTAGATCCACCCACCGTAGCGCTTACGCTACCCGAGTTTGCATTAGAACAAACAATATCTTGCTTTACAACATCAGGAACGGGTGTGATGGTTTGATCGGGTACAGTGAGTGACTCTACCGCCTGGCAACCAGAATTCTTGTCCGTTACCCGCACGGTGTAAATGCCAGGCAAGAGTCCGGTAACTATTTCATTAACGCCAATTTTATTAGCCACCACAGATGGGTCATTACCAATGAACCATTCAAAATTGAAATTGGCATTTGGCTCTCCCGTAACTGCTGCCTGTAACGCGCCATCAGGAACTAAGCAATTTGTATAAGGACTATTTAATTGGATAGTAATGGGTATAGACCGGTCTATGCGTATCACATCTACGCTGGCAGTATCGGAGGAGCAGTTGGCTGTTTTGTGAACTGCAAATACAGAATATGTACCATTATCCAAGCCAGAATAAATCGGACCTGTGAAAGCAGGAGGCGATGTTGCGCTCGCACCATTGCTCCAGAAGAAATTATAATCAGTTGTGTTTTCCACACCGCCAACTGGGACAAACGCGCGCACTGATCCATTATCGGGTGATACACTACCAACGCACTTAATGTTATTTTCTATTAGCGCAGCATTAATAGTGGCCGGTAAAGGGTCAACATCGGCTGAAATAATATTGTCGTAGTTACATTCTAGAATAGAAGTATTGGGAAATGAGATAGGTGAGGGCACCGTGTTGCCACTGTCGTTAATAGCAATAAATAAAGTAAAGGCAGAGCCATCACCGGTTACTGTTGCATTGTTGACCACAAATTGATTTCCCGGTGTTAAACTGCCAAGATTTGCCGTGATTGTATTGAGTCGAATGGCTCCAGGTAATAGCGGATCTCCTTTATAAAAAGTAACCGGCACATTTCCATTTACAGGTACATCTCCTAAATTTTCTATAGCAAATGTTACTGTAAAGTCAGTTTCCGGGCAGGTTGGTGCATTGATCACCAGCGAGTTGTCTACATAGCTTAAGTCAGGCGAAGCGTATTTAGGACAACCAAGAGAATTAAGAAATGGAGATTGATTCAAGAAAGTGTTAAGAGGTCTTGTAGGTTGAGGGTTTGAAGGATCGCAACCAGTAAGCGAAAATATAGTTTGTGTACTTTGTTGTCTGCGCGGAATAGTCAGGTCATCATTCACATTTACATTGAAGTAGGCGTTTTGATTCCAGAGTCTTCTGGCGGGTACCCAGGGTTCAAGGTCTGTTCTGTAAACACGAACATGTGAGTTTTCTGAATAAGAGATATCACAAAAGTTGTCTAAAGAAAGTTGATTATTAAAACCACAGGTAACACAGAGTTCTGATTGTCCATCTGCATCAACGTCTGCCACAATAGGGTAGTCTCTGGCAGTTCTGGAAATACAGGGTTGTGATGTATAAGTTGACCCGTCAATACCGTTAATGATATAAAGGTTTCTTTCATCCCTGTAAACAATTTCGGAGCTACCATCCCCATTAAAATCGAACATGGTACATCCTGTATAACCAGAGGTTTCTTCAGATACTGTTTTTTTCCAAAGTAGTTCCAGGTTTTCATCTAAGGCATATAAGAATTTACCCGATACATAGGCTGCATTGAGCTGGCCATCGCCATCAGCATCTGCTATGTTAATACGGCCTGTACCGCGGTGCCATCCATTTTTGTAATATTCACCAGTGGAAAAGCCTGTTCCACCACTGCAATTTTGAATGGTAAAATTTCCGCCAATCGGATCGCTGAATGTCTTGAGCGTGTTATTGGCAACATCCCAAAAGAATACGGTAGTGTTGCTGTTATTTGAATTAGTGGAACCAGAGGCAATAATATCCAGATTACCGTCCAGGTTATAATCAGCTACGCTGGTGTGGCTTCCATCAGGGTTAGCACGCAAAAAATATTCGTTGCGTTTGGAGTGTTCTGTAATTGTGCCTGCTCCAATGTTTACAGTAAAAATTCTAAGCCCGCTTACCAGTTCAAGATTTTCATCTCCTACAATATTAACAGCAACAGGGCTGCCGGTTACATCGCCAAAGTTTAATGAGGAATTAGCAATTAGCACCCCAGTATGTGCATTTAAAATAATGTCTCTGAAATACATTTCAACCTGACCATCACCATTAAAGTCGGCTAAGCCGAACAATCCCGGGTCACCAGATAAAGCAGGAGAGCGCCAGAGTTGAGTGGTAAGGTTGCAGTTGTAAGCGTAAATATACCGGGTACCACCTTGCGTGCCGGTTAGGAAAACTTCTGCACAGTTGTCATTATCGAGGTTACCGATTACAACTTCCCGGTCAACATTAAAAGGGAGGGATGTATTAGAATGTTTAATAGATCCATTACTTCCGTTGAGTATGTAAACCCCTTTGCTATTGCCTTCAATATTGGTGACCACCACCTCAGGTATTCCATCGCGATCCAGGTCGCCAATAGACATACGGTTAAGGTGGTTGGTAACTTTATTGGGAGATGACCAGTCCAGGGTCATTTTAAACTCGGGGAATTGCGAGGGCTTTGCTTCGCACAAGGCATCGTTACCAATGTAAGAGCCGCTGCAAGCATTGTCGTTAGCGCATTGGTTATCAAAACAGTCGATGAAACCATCATTATCATCATCAACGCCATTATTGCAAATTTCCTGAGCATAAAGGCTTGTTGCCGCTGAGCTAAGCAGAAGGACGAACAGGAATACAATACGTTTCATAGGTTCAAGAATTTAATAACAAATATCGGTATCTGACTTCACTTTATAATGACTGATAAGTTATGGTAACCACACATTGTAGGTTTTGGCGACAGTTTGCACAAACAGTCTTTGAGTGAACAAAATTAACGAAATAAGATGCGTCTTAACCTTAAGTCTGGTTAATAATTGTTAATAGCTTTATCACCTGGCAAACAGCAACTTTCAAAGTCGAAGTATGGTATTGGTCATAAAATAAAGAACAGCCTGAGTAACTAATCAGAAGATACCTTAATTTTCAGGTACATGAACTTTGCTAGACCTTTGCAATAAGTGCAGTTAAGGAGTGTTTAGTTTTTTTCTGACTTACATGTACGTATATCGTACACACTATTTCTTGGTTTCAGTTTCCACAACCAATACTCTGGCGTCTTTAATTTTAGTAAAGTTTTTAAGGTTCCTTACCTCATCGTAGGCCTCAGAAGATTTGGAAGTGCTATAAATATGCACATGGTATTTCTTGTCTTTAGGATAATAGAAAATGTCTGCATTATACTTTTCGCTAATAAGTTTGTTCTTGTAAACGTCAGCAGCCGGGAACTCAGAGAAGGAACGAACAACCACGTAGTAAACTCTCTTACTTTCAGGTGTTTCTGCGTTAAGCAATTTTTCAGGATCATCTGCCTGATGCTGGAAGCGGGCGTGGTGCTGTGTGCTCTTTGCCGTTATGAGGGTGGAGCGCAAGACAGGGGCAGGTCTTTTAAACTTCTTTAAGTCACCCAGGCGTAATGAAGCAAACACTTCATGCGAGCCCTGAGAAAAACCGGCTTCTGGTTGTGAGCCAAGTTCGTAGAAATACCCTAAGGATAGCTTTTTGATTTGAAAGCCTGTGCTGCCGGTTAAGCCATAATTTTGCCTATAGCTGGCACCCAGCCAAAAGCTTTGCGTAAGGTTAAGTTTGGTGGCAACCTCAAACTGATTCTCCTGATAGGCGGCATAACGATAAAGTAAATAAAACTCTAAGGGTGCGTACATCTCTTTCCCTTTCACCCTGGTTTTCATTCCCCTCACTTTTTTTGTTGCCAACTTTCCTTCCAGTTTTTTTCTATACCCCAATGAGGCTATTGCCTGATCGAAAGGTTGGGGGCTTATCACTGAAAAGCTGGGATTAAGGAAGCCGGGCGCAAAAAGCTGTGGCAGTGCTAGGCCAAAGCTCAAACCGCTGGTGCTTTTATAAAGCATACCAAAACTACCGGATGCCTGTAAATTGTTATCCTGATAATTAGCAAAGGCCGGATCGTTTGGGTCAGTAGCTTTGCTGATATCAAGTGTGTTAGTCATGGCACCCACTGACATGCCAAAGTAAAACTGACTGGTTTTATTTAGGGGTATACCATAGGCATAAGAGAAGGAAACATCATTTGTTGTAAGCAAACTTCGTTGGAATGAGCTTGCCTTTACACCAAGACCATAACGTTTATTCTCAATGAGTGAGTTAATTGAAAAAGCAGAGATAACCGGTGCGCCTTCTATACCCAGCCATTGCTGGCGGTGGTGTACAAAGAGCATCGTTTCTTCACTGGCTGCTGCAGCAGGATTATACAAGAAAGGATTGGCATATACTGCATTGTAAATAGGGTAGTTCTGCCCCCCGCAGACAGAGACAATACTCAAGAGTAAACAACTCGTAATAAGGTTAACAAGTTTCATTAAACAATCTTAAATATCCATGACCTGGGGAAGTCACTACAAAAAATCCCTATCAGCAGATAAGGTGTGATTTAAAAAAATTGGGCTGCAATAATGCAGTAAATATCGTAAAAGTACGAAGTTAATCGTTTTTTGGATGATTTAGAAGTTGAATTGTAACTACCTTTATTTGTTAAACAATTAAAACGAAATCTTAGCTTGAAAATTACAGGTCTTTTTTCTTCGATGTTATTTTTTATACTGGCCAGTCAAACAGCCCGTAGCCAGGTGCTGATCGGGCCAGTAGCCGGACCGCAAATTTCATGGACGGAATTTAACGATAAAGATTTAAGGTCGGATTTTAATACTAGCCCCGTTTTTAGGTACCATGCAGGCTTCAGTGTTTCTTTAAGAGCTTATAAACGATTCTATCTAACTACCTCCCTACTGTATTCTAAGAAGGGTAAGGTTATAGAAAGTGACATTGATAGTAAACTCAAGAATAAGGTTGTTTACAATCATATCGATCTTCCTATTATTTACACCGCACAATTTAAGGGGAGCCTGAAAGGCAATAAAGCATTCAAATATTATATAGGTGGAGGCCCCAACGTTAGTTATTGGCTTGGCGGTAAAGGAACTATCGCGTCAACCGATATTGTGGAAGGAGGCGTTTCCCACATTCCTTATACAGTTGTATTCAGGCAAGAATTTGATCAGGTTAGTCAAAATGAAATGAATATAGCAGAGCCGAACCGTATTCAGATTGGTATCAACATGGTGGCGGGTATAGTGCTTCAGCCCCTTGGTTTTAACGAGATTAACATTATGCTGCGCTATGAGCGTGGCCACAGCTTCCTTGGTAATAGTAATGGTGTTTTTCCTGCTGCGACCGATTATACTGATGTATTGGCATCGCGAAACAGTGGTATCAGGCTTTCCTTAGCCTACATGATTGATTTAAAAACTGATCAACGTAAAAAAGGGAAGAGCACCATCAACAAAAAGAAACTGTAAGGCTATCAGGGTGCCAGTCTGTTAATGGTCCACTCATTATCTACTTTGATAAACTCCAGGCGATCATGTAAACGATTGGGTCTTCCTTGCCAGAATTCGAACAACACAGGCTCAACCGCATAACCACCCCATTGTTGTGGTTTGGGCAGCTTCTCTACTCCATCAAATTTCTTTTCCATTTCCCGAAGTCTATCTTCGAGAATTTGTCTGTCCTTAATAGCTGTGCTCTGCGGTGAAACCCAGGCACCAAGCTGCGAACCTCGCGGCCTGCTTTGAAAATAAGCTGTGGATTTTTCTACAGAAATGCGACTAACAATACCCTCAATGCGGATTTGCCTCTCGAGGTCAGGCCAGAAAAAATTGAGTGCACAAACAGGATTAGCGTCTAACTGTGTGCCTTTCTTACTTTGATAATTGGTATAAAACAGGAACTTATTATCCTCAACGCCTTTAAGAAGAACAATGCGTTGCGAAGGCCTGCCGTCTGCATTAATAGAGGCGAGGCACATGGCATTCGCCTCTTTAACACCTGCGTTAATAGCTTCAGTAAGCCATTTTTCAAATTGTAGAAATGGATCAGTATTAACAGAATTTATGTCAAGGCTTGCCTGTGCATATTCTGTTCTCAGGGCGTGGAGTTCGTTCATTGATTCAAGCGCTTTTTAGCTTTCATGCGTGAAATTAAGGCTTAATTCTTTTAGTTTATCCCACTATTCACGGGATAATGTGCCAATTTTGAATGATCGTAAGTTAATTGTTGTCATGCCTGACAACAATTTTATAATTTGCAGGGACTGATGAATTTCGATTTTTTCAAGTACCGTAACCAACTTAAACCTGAAAAGGGGAGACTTCTCATTTCAGAGCCTTTTTTGAACGATCCAAACTTTGAACGTACTGTTGTGTTATTATGCGAACATAATCAGGATGGATCTTTTGGTTTTGTGTTGAACAAACAATCCATTGTGAAAATAAATGATGTATTGGGTGATCTGGCGGTTGACAGTGAGGCCTTTATCGGTGGCCCGGTGCAACAAGATACAATACACTACCTGCATAGAGTTGACCAATTGCCGGATGCCATACCCATTGCAGACACAATTTATTGGGGAGGAGATTTTGAGGCCTTACAAAGTGGCTTGGATATTGGCACAATTCAGGCAAGAGATGTGCGTTTTTTTCTAGGCTATAGTGGCTGGGGAGCCGGACAATTGGAGGAGGAAATTAAGGAAGACAGTTGGATTGTGTGGGATTACATTAGCAGTGAGTTACTTTTCGATATTACACCCGACCAAATGTGGCGTAAGGCCTTGAGTAACATGGGCGGGCGCTTCTCCGTCTATTCCAATTATCCGATTGATCCTAATTTAAATTGAACCGAGAGCCATTTTTTATATTTTTACACGCTTTTTAACATACAATGGAATTGAACGAGAACGAAAACGGTACATCGGCACTTGAAAAGGCGACCGGTGTTTTGCACAGCGAGGCTGATTTAGAGGAAAAAGATGAGGCGCTTCACGTAATAGAAGACGAGAAGCCGGACTATTCAACTTTTTCGAAGAAGCAATTAGCTGAGCTTAGCAAAGAATTGGCGAAGGAGAATAATGCCATTAAAGCAGAGCTTACCCTGCGCGAGATAAAGCCTTTGTATGATGAAATAGCCGAAAAAGAAAAGGCTGAAGCAAAAAAACGCTTTTTAGCGGAAGGTGGCCAGGCCGATGACTTTGACTATAGAGGCGATGAGTTTGACATGGCTTTTGATGCCAACGCAAAGCTTATACGCGATAGGAAAAATCAATTCATGCGCCAGCAGGAAGAGCAGCGCAATGAAAACCTTCGTAAAAAGGAGGACTTACTGGAAAAAATGCGTGAGTTGCTCGATGGGGCAGGCGCTTCTAATCAGTATGAGGCCTTTCAGGAGCTGCAAAAGCAATGGAAATCTATTGGCCAGGTAGCCCCTGGCCCTGCTAAAACGCTTTGGGCCAACTATCATGCCCTGGTAGATCGTTTTTATGATAATCAGAGTATCTATTTCGAGTTAAAAGAGCTTGACAGGAAAAAAAATCTTGAGCTGAAAAACGAGTTGATCGTTAAAGCTGAGAAATTGTTAAGCCACGACTCCTTGCGTGATGCCATCAAGGAATTAAATGAATTACACCACGAGTTTAAGCATATTGGCCCTGTACCCAAGGAAGAGAAAGAAGCAGTTTGGCAGCGCTTTAAGGTAGCTTCAGACGCCATCTATGCCAAGCGAGATGAATTTGTAAAAAAGCTACAGGCAGAATTGCATGTAAACCTGGAGAAGAAACAGAAAATTGCCGAGGAGGTGCAACATTTTGCTTCATTCAATACCGATCGTATTAAGGAGTGGAATCAAAAAACCCAAGAGGTATTGGCCCTGCAGAAGCAATGGGAATTAATTGGTGGCATTCCTCGTGCAAAAGCAAAAGATATTAACAAGAAGTTTTGGAATGCCTTTAAAGCATTTTTCCATGCTAAAAATGTTTTCTTTAAAAAGCTAGATGAAGAGCGTGATGCTAACCTGAAGATCAAACAGGAACTGTTAGCAAAGGCTATTCAATTAAAAGAAAGCAGTGACTGGGATAAAGCCGCTAATGAATTGAAGGGGCTTCAGCAAAAGTGGAAAGATGTAGGACCTGTTCCGGAAAAGGTACGCGAGAAAATTTTTAAAGAATTTAAAGAGGCCTGTGATTTCTTCTTTGAGCAGAAGCGAGGCCAGCAGCAAAAAGCGGATACAGAACAGACAGATAACTTAAAGCAAAAAGAAGCAATTTGTCAGGCCTTGGAAGAGGCTGCGGCCAATGGCACAGCCACCCAGGCGCTACTGGAAGACTTACAGACCAAGTTTGGCGCTATTGGCTTTGTACCGCGTAATGCGATGAATAGCATACGCGATCGCCACAGCGAGGCTGTAGAGAAGTTTGTAGCCTCTATTCCGGGTTTAAGTGAGGTAGAGAAGGCCCAGCTTTCTTTGAAGACACAGCTTAGCGAGCTCAAGAACGATCCCTTTGCTGATAAGAAACTACAACAGAAAGAACAGAATATTCGCAAGAAAATAGGTAAAGTAGAGAATGATATAGCCTTGTGGAAAAACAACCTGGAGTTCTTTGCACGCTCTAAAAATGCTGATAGCCTGCGTGATGAGGTGAATCAGAAGATTAAAGCTGCGGAGGAGGAGCTGAGCGAACTAAAAAAACAATTAAAATTAATTCGATCCGTGTAGAATAAGATTTGCAAATTAGAAATCTGTATCTATTTTTGCACTCCGTTTTCGCCTCCTTAGCTCAGCTGGTAGAGCAACTGACTTGTAATCAGTAGGTCGCTGGTTCGATTCCGGCAGGGGGCTCTTGAAAATCAGCCAGTTACACCAAAGTGTGACTGGCTTTTTTGTTTCCGGTATACTTCATACCTTTTACGCGTAGCTATATGTGAATCATGAATAGAAAAGAATTTGATGTGTGTGATTTAGTTGAATGATGTGAAAGGCTACTTTAAGTGATTCAGATGAAAAGCTATTCGAAAGAAATCTTTAAACTCTTTTTGATTCTTGCTAGCCTATTACTGAATGGAATAAGTTGTGCAGATAAAGACTTTAAGGTAGAGGCAGACTTTTATTACATCAATAATTCTGCTTTCGATATTGTGATTAGAAGATACAATGCTGAACAGGGTACAACCATGTCTCTCGTTGAAGAAATTGAGATTGCCTCAAACGAGGAATTTTTAATCAATGTTAACTCAGAAGGTTCAGAAAACGTTGCTTGTGAAACATTCAGACCTGTTATTGAATCGGATTCATTATCAATTGAATATAGTAATGGAGTAATCACATCTTTTAAACAAGTGAATAATTCAACTGATAATCCATTACTCATTACTAATTATACAACCAGAAAAATTAGCGCGAATTACTGTGAGTTCAAGTTTACTATAGAGTAATATTTGAAACCCTTAAAGTTTTGTTTATACGATCTTAGTCAGAAGTAATGATGTGATTAATCATTTCATTACTATTTTCAGATTCTTATAAACTAATTATACTAATCCGCGTCTTTACCTGCAATCCGTCTTACCGCTGTTTGCTTTCGCTTTCAGCAGTCTGACGGATAGTTTATTTTATCAATCTCTACGATTTTTAAACTAGTGGCATTTAATCGTATTAGCAGAGAACTAATTCAAAAAAACTACTTAACTAAGAACCCATCCCTAAACGAAAGCTTACCATCTGTACCTATACCTGTTGCATAATTTACGGTAAAGTTTGAAGGATCAGCCCCGGCAAGTATTTGTGTTTTATAAAATACATGTTGCCTGTCTTTTGTATAAAATTCATGTATTGTGCTGAAAGAAGCAGGATCAGCTTCCTTGATTTTTTCAGTGTCGTAATAGACTGCATTTTTATCTTTTAGATAATCACGATCAATAATTACGAGGCTGGCAACATCTACGGCCGGCATAAGTTTACCATCACTTATCAAGGTGTTGTTGATCACAACATTTCTTTCATCAACAACAGTGATAGTATCTATCCTGTCAAAATGGAGTAGTGAAAAAGGATTTTTCCAATTAGAAAAGATTAAGTTATTGCCAATGCGTGCATAGTAGTCGTTAAGCGACACAACTTCGCCTGCTGGTCTTTGTGTTTTTCTGACTACACTTGTATGGTCTTCCGCAGTGCCCGAAGTTGCTGTATAATCATTGATGATGGCATAGAGATAGGTGGAGTCCATCGCCAGTGCCTGGTTGATGCGAACAAAGGTTTTTCCGTCAGCCTCTACCTTTTTGCCGTATAAAAAAACAGTTTGATCATCTTTGCCCCACCGTTGGCCATAGCTTTCCTTCTCTAAGCTTAATGGCTTATAGGTTTTAGGATCAGCGCCTTCAATAATGCTTAAACTACTACCATAATCACGATGGTAGTATACATGAAAGGCGTCTTTGGCAATACCGTACTCATCAATGATAAAACTTTCATGGTCAACTGCTTGTCTTTTACCTTTCCAAAACACAAAGTCCTTGTCTTTACCAAAATCTCTTGAAAGTACGCTAAAGGTAGCCGGGTCAGCTTCCGTTTCTTTGTAGCCCAGTTCAAACCAATTGCCCATAGGGGAGTAGATAATCTTTTCTTGCCAGGCATGGTGGTAATAGGAATCTGATATACTGTTGTTTACCGGTTTACCCATGCGTAAAAAGAAGCGGCTTACAAAAAGGAGGGCCAACAAAAACGCAGCACCAGAGAGGATCAGGAATGTTTTCACTATAGGTTAGTTTCTATGGTAATGTAAAATTAAAGGTAAGCAGACTCTTTCTGGATTAAGGCCTGGTTGATATTAAATATTAGTAAGCAAATGACGAGATTTGGGCTTTTATTATGGATTCAACATCAATTAATGTTACCACCGTTATCATAGGTATAACAGTGCTCATCAGCTGGATAGCGTTCAGTCAGCCTGCTTTGGTTCGCAGGTTCATTCTTAATCCCTATTTAGTTTCTACACAACACCAGTATTACCGCTTTTTGAGCTCTGGCTTTCTTCATGGGGATTTTTACCACTTGTTGTGGAACATGCTTTCACTGTATTTCTTTGGTTCTGTAGTCGAAGTGTACTTCTCTTACATATTTGGCGAGTTTAGCACGTGGTATTTTGTTGCCTTTTATTTAATGGCCATCGTTGTATCAGATATCCCCACTTTCTTTAAACACAGGCATCATCCCGGTTATAATTCCTTAGGCGCCTCGGGCGGTGTTGCTGCTGTCATTTTTGCTTCAATTATTTTTCAACCCTTACAGAATATCTGTTTTTACTTTTTCATCTGTTTACCTGGCTTTATACTGGGTATTGCCTATTTGATATGGTCTTACTACAAAGGCCGGGCTGCTAATGATAATATTAATCATGAAGCCCATCTATATGGGGCACTTTTCGGACTTATTTTCTGTATTGTGATGTATCCTGCCTCTCTAGCGCACTTTCTCGAGCAACTGAAGGAATGGGAGTGGCAACAATTATTTTAAGTCAATGAATAAGCTAAAAAATGCATGGATACGTCTTTTGACTAGCATCTCAACTCATTATGGCAAAAAAGAATAAGGTATCACTCAAACAAGTTTTTAGAACCATTATCTGGCCAAGAAGGAAGTTACTTTTTATAGGTCTCTTGCTCATTATCATCAGCCGTGCGGCTGGTTTAGTGCCACCGTGGGCCACCAAACCTTTTATTGATGATATTCTCGTACAGAAAGATCTATCTACTTTGCCTGCCTTATTATCTTTGGTCGCAGGTGCCATTCTCATTCAGGCGGTTACTTCTTTTTTACTCACTAAACTTTTAAGTGTTGAAGCACAGCATTTAATATCAGTACTTCGATCGCAGGTACAGAAACACTTGTTACGCCTGCCTACCAGCTTCTTTGATAATCAAAAATCAGGAGCACTGGTATCAAGGGTAATGAACGATGTAGAGGGAGTGCGTAACCTGGTAGGTACTGGCTTAGTTCAATTGATAGGTGGTATACTTACTGCCATTATCTCGGTTGGTTTCTTAATCAGCATTAATCCCTGGATGACGCTCTTCATCATTTTACCCATGTCGATTTTTGGTATCATTACCCTGAAGGCATTTTCTTATATACGCCCTATTTTTCGGGAGCGTGGTGTGATAACTGCCGAAGTAACCGGTCGCCTTACAGAAACACTGAACGGTGTGAGGGTAATTAAAGGCTTCAATGCAGAGGCGCAGGAAACAAAAATATTTCAGCAAGGCGCAGATAAGCTTTTTCAGAATGTGAAAAAAAGTTTGACCTCTACCAGTTTTGTTACCAGCTCAGGCACTTTTTTAGTGGGTTTGGCCAGTGTAGGCATTATGGGTTTGAGTGGTTACTTTGATCTTTCACCAGGTGATTTTCTTCAGTTCACCATGTTCATGGTATTCATGATTGCCCCCATAGTACAAATGAGTAATATCGGTAGTCAGCTGACAGAAGCCTTTGCAGGTTTGGATCGCACAGAAGAGTTAATGAACATAACCCCAGAAGATGATGGCACTCGTTCGCTACGCATTGAAGGCATGAAGGGTGATATAGAATTTAAAAACGTGTCTTTCGCCTACGAAGAAGGAAAAGAAGTCGTCAGAAATATCAATTTCACAGCCCCTTCAGGTTCGGTAACTGCTCTGGTTGGTACCAGTGGTTCAGGTAAGACGACCATTGCCGGTTTGGCAGCCTCTTTTTTAATTCCGCAAGGAGGTACCGTATTGGTTGATGGTACAGATTTAAGCAAGGTTATTTTAGAGAGTTACAGAAGTCAGTTAGGCGTAGTGTTGCAGGATGATTTTCTCTTTGAGGGAAGCATACGGGAGAATATACTTTTCCCACGCCCGGGTGCCACAGAAATGCAATTGCTGGCCGCTGTGAAGGCAGCGCACGTAAACGAATTTACCGATCGCTTTGAAAAGGGTTTGGATACCGTAATAGGAGAGCGGGGTGTGAAATTATCTGGCGGTCAGCGACAGCGTATTGCCATTGCACGTGCTATACTCGCTGATCCACGTATACTTATTTTAGACGAAGCAACCTCAAACCTGGATACAGAAAGTGAAGCGCTGATACAAGAAAGTTTACGCAGTCTGATGAAGGGCAGAACGACTTTTGTAATTGCTCACCGCCTAAGTACCATTCACCAGGCTGACCAGATTTTAGTAATAGAAAATGGTGAGATTGCTGAGCAAGGTAAGCATGAAGAATTGATTGAACGTAAGGGAAGGTATTTTCAGTTGTATACTTATCAGGCGAGGATTTGATTGCTGATTCGTTGATGTGCTGATGTGCTGATGAGGCAATGAGTTGATTGATTTGATAATTTGAAATGGTTAGATAACTCGTAAATCTAAAATCGTAAATCGTAATTATTTATTTTCAATTTTATTCACAATAAGCTCTTCTACACCAAGTCTTTTAGTATGCGCTATTGAGGCATATACACCAGCGCTAGGTCTCATTGTTCTTTCTTTTGTCACAGGATCACACCCATAAAGGCCAAATTGATAGGTGGGGCCAAGTGCCCATTCAAAATTATCCCAGGTACTCCAATAGTAATATCCTTTAATATCAATACCTTCTTGCAATAGCTCATGCACAATTTTCAGGTAATCGTTAATTGCCTTGACACGAAGTGTATCATCTTTAGTGCAAACACCATTCTCAGTAATAATGATTGGTTTCTTATACAGCTTCCAATACCTCATGATTGTTTCTCGCAAACCTTCCGGGTAATACTCCCACATATCGTCATGGTCTTTACCACTATTCATGAGTTTATCGGGAGTAGTGACCATGGTAACAGGTAAGGGATCGTGATTAATTCGCGCATAATAGCTCATGCCGAAAAAATCAACCTGCTCAAAATGCTTTGGCACAAAGTGCATAAACCAATGATCTAACAGCTTCGCTGGCAACCAACCTATGGCATTGTCCGCTGCAAATATTGCGCAGTTATGTGAGATGCCTACAGGTTTTTCGGGGTAGTAATTTTTTAATAGAGTATAGGCATGGTCATGCGCCTTGCCCATGTTCTTTACAACTTTAATGGCAGTAAGCAGGTTCTTTTTAAAAGGAGGAAACTGCCCTATACCCCAACCAAAGCTGGCGTAAACATTAGGTTCGTTAAAGGTGTTCCAATAAGAAACATATTCGCCAAATTCCGCAACAAGCTGTTGAACAAAATCCAGCCACAACTCAATATTGGCTTCCTTTTCCCAGCCACCCAGCTGGCTGAACCAGGTAGGGTTAGTAAAATGGTGTAACACCATCATGATGTTAACATCTCTACTTTTGAGGGCTTTTAATAGTGTGTGGTATTCCGCCACCGTTTCAGCATGAAAGGTAGCTTTAGGAGCGCGCTGAAGTTTGCTCCACATCAGGCTCATACGATAGGCAGGAGCGAGGTCTGCAATAAGCTGGGCATCCTGTTCAAATCTTTTCTCGTGGTCAGTTGTGCTATTGAATACATGGCCGTCCATAGACTTTACTCCAAGCCAGTCATGATCAAAAGCTGTTTCGATCTGGTAGGCAGAGGTGGAAGTGCCAAACAAAAAATCAGGAGGGAAGTGGAGTGCCATTATTGACTATCTATAAAAAACAAAAAGCGATAGATTTTGGCCTATCGCTTTTTACAGGGGAACAGACTTTTTACATGCCTGAGCCTGATGATGAACCTTCGCTTCCGCTATTACCAAACAATGAAACTTGTGGTGCAGGAGCTGGTGCTGGTGCTGGTGCAGGTGCCGGAGCAGGCGCTGCTACTGCCTTTTTCTTAGGCGCAGACTTCTTTTTAGGAGCTGCTTTCTTAGGCGCTGCCTTCTTTACAGCCTTCTTAGGCGCTGCTTTTTTCACAACTTTTTTAGCTGCCTTTTTAGCTGCCTTCTTCTTAGGAGCCGCTTTTTTGGCTGCCTTCTTTACTGATTTTTTAGCAGCTTTTTTCACCACTTTTTTGGCTGATTTTTTAGCTGCCTTCTTCGCTTTTTTTGCCATAGCTTTTAAGGTGTAGTTTAATTCAAAATGAATTGTGCTCAAAATTTAAAAAAATATTTTGCCAATAGTAAGCACATTGCAATAAATTTTAAAATCTATTTACCAATACAGAACTTACTGAAGATATTATCAAGTAAATCATCGGTGGTAATAGCGCCTGTAAGCTCACCTAAATAGTGTAGCGCTTGTCTGATATCCATCGCAATCAGGTCACCACTCAATTCTGTCATTAGTCCTTCCAGAACACGTTCAAGTGCTTCATGTGTCTGTGTTAACTGCTGGTAATGCCGCAGACTGGTAATGATTGCATCGCCCTGTTTTACCTCCTGTCTGCTTACTTTCTCCAGTATTTTATCTTTTAACACATCAAGGCTTTGCTGTTGTGCAGCAGATATTAATACAAATTGCTTTGACTTAACGAAAGCCAGCAATTCAGGTTTTGCTTTATCGACTTTGTTGCCAACCCGGATAATAGTGGCGCCAGAAAGGCCTGTAAGCAGGGCTTCTTGCGCTTCAATCTCTTCCATACTGGTATTGGCCAGGTCGTAGAGATAAAGTATCAGAGAGGCTTTCTTCATGCGCTCCAGGGTCCGTTCTATACCCATAGACTCCACAATGTCTGTGGTGTCACGAAGGCCTGCTGTATCTACAAAGCGGAAAGCAATGCCCCCAAGCACAATTTCGTCCTCTATAAAGTCGCGGGTGGTACCTGGAATATCCGATACAATGGCACGCTCCTCATTGAGCAAAGCGTTAAGTAAAGTAGATTTACCTGAGTTTGGTTTACCTGCTATTACGGTAGGAATACCATTTTTAATAACATTGCCCTGATCAAAAGAAGCAATAAGTGGCGTGATGTAATGCTGTATTTTAAGCACAAGATTTCTCAGGTCATCGCGCTTGGCAAACTCAACATCTTCTTCACCAAAATCAAGTTCCAACTCTACGAGGGAAGCGAAGTGTATCAATTCTTCTCGCAGGGCAGCGAGGTCTTTTGAATAACCACCCCGCATTTGTTGCAGTGCCACCTGGCGAGCTGTATCGGTTTCGGCATGGATGAGGTCCCCAACGGCCTCTGCCTGCACCAGGTCCATCTTTCCATTTAAAAAGGCGCGCTTCGTAAACTCACCCGGCTCGGCAAGCCTTGCTCCATTTTTCAACAATACCTTTATCAGTTCCCGTACAATTACAGGCGAACCATGGCAGGAGATTTCAACTGCATTTTCGGTGGTGAAGGAGTGCGGTGCTTTAAACACAGCTACCAGTACTTCGTCAATAATTTTGGCACCATCGCGGATGGTACCAAAGTGAAGCGTGTGAGAGGCTTGCTCCAACAGATTTTTCCCTCTAAAAACTTTATTGGTAATGGAGATGGCCTCTTCCCCAGACAAACGAATCAGCGAAATGGCTGCCAATCCCTGGCCCGAGGCGAGTGCTACGATGGTATCATGAGTATGCATGCGGGGCAAAGATAAGCACTTATGTACGCTATTCATTTAATGCCTTAATGGAGAAGGCTTAGTCCTCAATTTAACTCATCCTAAAAACAAAAATCCCCGGTTCATGCGAACCAGGGATTTAAGGGTAGGTTTGGTTAAAAAATCTTATCGGTGTGTTATCACCACCTTTTTTATGAGCATACCCTGCGAAGATTCAACTTTAATGAGGTAGACTCCTGCAGCAAGTTCTGCTGTATCTACCTGTTTGCTTTGTTCCCCTTTTTCGAATACAATTTCACGAACCATTTTACCCATTTGATCAAACATGATCATCGGTGTTTGTTTAGTGGCCACCCCAGGTAAGCTTACTGTTAATTGCCTATCTGCCGGGTTTGGATAAAGTTCAAAACTATTTGTAGAAGGATCTTCTATAGCAGTTACCACTTTAGGATTGCTAAGATCACGTACAATTAATGACTGATAGATGGCTTTCGTAATCTCGTCCTGCAAGAACACAACAACTGCCATGTCGTCTTCCGGGGCAAAGGCAGAGCCTTCAGACCAGGCCAGTGCTACACGGTGCTGCGAATCTTTTAACAAGGAAGAAAACTTAGTTCCGGCAGCATTTGGAAGCATACTTCGAAGTACATAATTGAACTCTGTTTCGCCAGATGGCACTGCACCAATACCATTGTTAAGACTGGTCAGTACTTCTTGTTCCACCACCAATACATGCAGTACGGTAGCTCTTGAGCTCAAATCAATCAGCGGACTGAATTCAACAATGATGCTATCTGCTTCCAATCCGGAGTTATCTAAGCTAACATTAATGGTGGCGTCTGCCAGATCGAGAATACGTTTATCGAATTCGCGTTGTCCCCATTCACTGAACATCAGTCCTTGTCCAGGAGGTATACTACCATCTAATCGGGCATTAGGCACTGTTGCTATACCATAATATAAGGCACGTGCGCCCGGATCATCGGGATTCATGGCATTGAATGGATCAGCGGCAGGGAAGGCCGTATGGTAATTAACCTTGATAATCTCAACACCTTCTGAAGCAGATACAAAATCTCTGATTGCCTGATTCTCGGCAGCAATGCGTGCGTCTGATGAACCGGTATTCGTAAAGCCTTCAACCAATACAGTACGGGTTCCATTACCGATACGGACATTGTCAATGGCAAATCCGTCTTTTGTTTTAACCGTGGCGGTAGATGCAAGTGCAAAACGGAAGACAATCTGGGTATTGTTATTCAGTGGTCCGTTCTGATCATTTAGCTTGTGTTTTGCTGTTCTCCAACCGGTGGCCGTTTCTGTCCAGCCATAATCACCATCACTTTGATCACCAGGTCGTGCGGCAATACCTACTTTATTATACCACTCTACACCAGTGCTTTCCTGGTCAGCGAAGCTTCCCAAGCGGTTCCACACCTTGGCGGGGTCTGCAATATTTAGGTTGTCAGTAGAGTATTCCAGCACTACACCATCGATATCATCTAAGTCAGTAAACAGATCGAAGGTGATGATGGGTCTGTCTAATCCTGTAAGATTGAAGTTAGGGCTATACAGTGCCGATTCTTCATTAGCATTATAGGCACCACTTAACTTGGTAATCCAAACATTTGCACCATTTTCAGCTCCATTCTGGATAGTAGTTTTAGTAGCCGTACCACGCTGCCAGGATGGATTGGTTCCAAAAGGAATCCAGTCATTTTGATTGGCATTAGATTCAAAGTTGTCCTCAAAGGCACTGTTTGCACCTGGAGAAGCTTGAGGAACAGTAACAACTGTCTTGGTCACCTCATCAACGCAGCCTCCGGTTGAGGTAACAGTAAGTGTAATGTCGAATACGCCTGAAGGTGTAGTGTAGTCGCTAAATACACTCGATGTTGTTGTTAAGGTATTAGGGAATACACCAGGTATTGATTGTAGCCCTTGGTTACCTATGTCGGATAGATTAGTCACCTCAATTGACGATACCCCTTCAAATGAGAAGTCTGCTACTGGAATGCTGCCTACCGTTACATTTTTTGTTAAGGTATTGCTACACCCAAATGCAGAGGTTGTTTCTAAAGAAACACTGTATCTTAATGATTGGGCAAAAGTGTGTACGGTGTCAGCACCTGTAGCATTGTTAGGGTTACCCGCTGAGGCATTTACATCACCAAAATTCCAGGCATAATCACTAATCGTACCATTGGCAATGGTGCTATTCAGCGCGCTGAATTCTATGGCAACTCCTTCGCAGTAGGCAGTAGCCACAGGCGTGTTAGCTGAAATCACACTCTCGAAAGTAAATTCGCTAAGCGGATTAGGGGTAATCCGAATTAATAATTCGCCAACCCCAGTGCATGGCGAGTTATTCTCTTTAAAGGTGTAACGTACAAGTATATTCTCATATTTAGCACCAAGCGCAGGATTCCATGCGGCAAGAAGTGCCACAGGGTCAATACTTGCAGTTCCGTTTCCGTTGTCTATGAATGGTGAGTTAGGCGCAGAAGTAAGGATAGTGGTTCCTGAATCAGCATCCAGAATCTCAAAAGTACCTATGGAGGTTCCGGCTGAAGCTGCAGGATAACCCCTTAGAATAATATTACCTCCTTGCTCACAATATAGATAAACACCATTCTGAATGCTTATGGGTTCGTCTGCCTCTACAAAAGGTATTGGTGGTGCAAATACTTCTACCTCCTGACGGAAAGGAACAATTACAGTAGGGTCTGCATCACTTTGGAAGGTACCCACAAATTCAATTTTCCCAAGAGAGCCACCTCTCCAGAATATACTATCTGAAAGAGTTTTGTCTATAAAATTATCAAACGGATCTTTATCTATTCCTGTCGGATTTTCATAGAAGGCATTAACAATTCTATTATAATCCCACTGGAAGCTGTAATAATAATTTAATGGGCTGTTTGTATCTACTATTGAATCAACTCGGATAGGTATTTGCTGAATCTGAGTTTCCCACGCGCTTCCAGAAATAATCTGTATACCAGCAGAAGTTGGGATAGTTGCTTTAAGGTCAATCAAATTATAACCAGTCACTTCATCATAATTTAATCTAGGCAAGGCAGTGGTTGGAAAAATAATGTCATTAGCAGCTTGAGGGAAATTATTGTTGCTAAGCGCCTGTAAGGTACCATCTCCATCTGAACCTAAATTTATTGAGATAGGATTTCTGTGGTCATATACAACATACTGAACTTTTGTTTCTGAAACACATCCATTTAGGTTGGTATGGATCATGGTAATATCAAAGGCTGCATCAGTCTCTACTGCAAGGCTTAAAACATCATTGGTAATTCCATTACCTGTAAACGTAGTCGGGCCATAATCATTTGCGGGAGTGATTAAAGGTAATAATCTAATTTCCTGCCTTCCGAGATCTTTGTCTACATAGTTATCAGGGATGGCTGTAATAATATCATCGCTGTCAAAACCAAAAGGAGTAAAATCATTATCCCTGGTGTAGCTGTTAGAAAACCGCTGTTGGTCAGTAGGTAAAATGGATATATCGGCCAGTTTAATTATTCCTTCCAGCTCTGCATTACCAGAGAATCTCTGTATTTCACCTGGTGCTGCATTTTCGCTGGCAAACACTTTGAGATTACGAATAATGATTAAATCACTACTTGTCAGACCAGTGTTTACATAGCTTATATGGATAATTGTGCTATGGATAAATTTTATTTCCAAAGATCCATTAACAAAATCATCACCAATGAGCTGTACGGTGGGTTCAGTAATACCATCAAACTGATACCCAAAAGGAAGTATAATATTGAAATCCTGCACACCAATTTTTGAAAAAGCTGATGGGGTGGACTCAGTAATAATTATTGGATCAGTTAATAGTACAAAACTCTCAGGGCAGAGGGTTAAATTTGGCTGATTAACCAGTTGTAAATTGGTAACATTTGGAACTGTTATTTTTAATGTTGGACCAGCACTACCAATCTCGAAGTTTGCTCCATAAGGTGCGGGCGTAGGTATTGGTGTTGGATTAGCATCATTGTCTGCACAGAGCCAAATGTCATAGGTAGTTGATGGATTTAAGTTGGCGCTAAAGGCAACTGTTTGAGGTTCATTGACCAATTGGATTTGGAATGACTCGCCAGCTAGAACCGCTGCTGGATTAGGGTAGGTAAGTGGATCTTTAATCTGGTCAACGGTTGGTGCTGCAGAGCCCTGTTGCAGCATCAGAAAGTAGCCTGTTCCGCGCTGATCAAACTCAGCCTTGAATGCAGCGGCTTTTCTATTTGCAAAGTAACTGCTGGCATCCGCCAGATTAGGAGGAAGATCGCTGGAAATCTTAAAATAAAGTATAGAACTGGAACTGATACCACCATAGAAGTTAAAGGCATTATCAGATATACCAGCGCCAATATTTGTGCTATTATTAAATGAACCCTTTGCAACAGTTACGTAGTAAAGGCTGTCAGCCTTCAATGACTTACCAGGCAAAAGTTGAATGGAATAACTCAATGGTTGCGCTGTAGGGCTCGTTGAGTTTGAATAAACGCCATTGATGCCGATTAAATCTGCAACCTTAGTATTGGTCACTCTATTGTAAAGCTCAGCTTTGCCATCCAAAGACCATACCTGTACATCAAAACGTAAATCGATCTGGGTTATGCTGCGATCAACGTTTAGCTGACCATTAAATGGAGAGCTTTGGTCAGCCAATAATTGAGGAGGCCTGGTTGATGCAAATTGATAAGTTTGACCGACTACATTGGCAGTGGCACTTCCTCTTGTTGTTACTATTCTATTGTTGGTAGGTGAACCATAGCCACCATCGATCAATTGTGGCGTAAGTCTTTGCGAACCTATGTTGGCAGAAACATCAACGTCAGCCCGCAAGAAATAGGTTTTAGGGCGTGCAGCACCGGTTGAAGGATCGTATAATCGTCTGGGAGGATTAGCCCCCCAGTTTACCACTACAAGATCAAAGTTTCCATTACCAGCAGACGATGCCTTTGTTACTGTTGCTCCGTCTAACGTTACATCCCTGGAACCCGTAAAGGCACCGTTCTCTGATTCAAATACTTTGAAGTTGTAAAAGATAACTTCTCCTGGTTTTTCGAAAGGGAAATCAAATGAGAAGGTAAACTGGTTTAGCGATGGTTCGGTAGTTGTTTGAAAGTCCGGGGTAAAGGTAACTCCGAAGATATTTGAGTTTAGAGTACCACCGCGAATGTTAGGTGTTGTTAATACTCCGTTCGTTGCAATGGTGGTTGAAACATGAATAACATTTACCGTGCTACATTCAATAGCATTTGTATTGAGTGGATCAGGGTTTGAGCTATTTAAGCCTGCTGCAATTACCGTTAAAGTACCATCACCCGCATTTCCATAGCGCATTCCTGTCAGGTCAAGTATACCGTTAACAAAAGTTCCCGGATAATTAAAAGGATTTGCTGCAGCGCTTATACTTGTTACAGGTGCTTGAAAATCAAGATCGAGAATACCATTTGCATCACGAGCCTGTACAATTCCCGCTGACGAATTAGTGACAGGATCGATAGGTTCATTGATACCTGCGTATAATGAAGGTTGGGTTGTAAAGTCTAATGAACTTGCCGTTACCTCAAGTAAGTTTCTATTGGCAGGTGCAGAAAGTGAACCGGGAGGATTACCCGCTACGTAGCCAACAACTGGCTCGTAAAAGCGTGAACCACCGCCAAGGGTTGCACTTACTATGGAAAGTTGAACAGGAATATTGTCAACAATTACAGCAGGTGTATTAAAGAAAGTAGCCCTTATTCTGAAAAGTTTCCTGCCGTTATCAGGGGCAGTAATGTTTAATAATGGGCCAAAGGTTATCTGACCCGCACTACCAACAATAACAAAGTCTGAGGCATCTCTTTCCTGAATCTCTACATCATTTTCATCATAGATGGCAATTCGTCTGATGGCTTCATGGTTTTCAAAGCTAAAGGTGATGGAATTGAGCACAGTGGCTGCACCGTCCACGTCACCAGGTGTACCATCAGCATCACCATCTGATATAACCAGTTCTACTAAGTTGAAGCTGTTTCCAGCATCAATATTATTCGCCTGATGTAATATGTAAGGAATGTTTTCAGGTAGTTCGTAACCATTTTCAACGGTGATAAAAGACTCGAATGAAGCCGCCACGTCAAATTGTGTACTCACCGCAGCTGTTGGTAGAGCACCTAATTGATTGTTTGTTGTAACAGGAACAGTCAGGGTAATGTCTTCACCGTCCTGTTCAAACTGGAAGTTAGGGGCTAAGATGGCAAAATCGTAAATACCCGCTACAAAGTTTCCTGCAGGCTCATTGTTCATGTCAAGTGTCAGTGAGTTTGTTACTGTACCTACCGCACCTGTGTAATCGGTATCTAAATTATTGTTGGCATCGCGCGCTCCAAGAACTATGTAAGGATTGTCAATGTTGGTAAAGGTACTGATGTTGGTTGCATTAGGATTAACCAGGAAATCAATCTTGGTGGCCACAACTTCAATTTTATTCTCATCACCACTTGCCGTACTTACAATACCTACAGGGTTGGTATTAGCAAATTGCGAGGAAGTAACTGTGCGGGCAGAAACATTTACAACAGTAAAAGTGATGACTTCATTATCGCCTACAGTGTTTAAGAAACTTGCTTTGACTGTAAGATCGTTGTCATTATTATCAGCGGCATTAAACTCAAATCCAGTCAGGACAATTTGACCTGTCACAGTATTAATATTGCTGGCAACATCTACTTCAACTAACTCTGTGCCGCCATCATACAGCGCAATATTTCTTAAGTTTTCCCAATTGTTAATGGCTAAGGTTATACCAGTCAGTACTGTCTCGGTACCGTCTGTATCATTCGCTGTCAAGCCACCATCTCTAACGAGGAATCTTTCCAGGGCAGCGCCACTACCACCGGTAATGTTGGTGGTTTGGTGATTGATGTATTGGATGTCAGTAGGATAGGTGAAAGATGGGTCTTTAATGATATCCGAAGCATTTGAGTAATTTACCGTGAAAGAAATACTCTGGGCTGTAGTTAGTCCAGCCGAACTTACAAATAGATTTGTTATTCCTCCCGCAGGTCCGTTACCGGCACTGGTTACGCTAAATCCAGGATCAAAAGTAATGACACCGTTAGTATTGACCAGCGTTGTATTTGCTAAAGTGTAGGTAGCAGGCGTTTGACTCGTTACGGTAGGTGAACCCGCATAATCACTATCAAGATTGCCATTGACATCCCTTGCTTTTACAATAGGTGAGGGGTTAACAGGTGCATCATAGTTTTGACTTGCATTTGGTTGAGTAGTAAAATCCAACCTGGTTGCCACTACCGCTACGCTATTATTTCCATCACCAGATGAGGTGTTGCTGGCTTGCAGGGCACTGCTTTGCGGACTTGCAACTAAGGTAATGTCAGCGTTGCTCACGCTAAATACAAAGTCCTTGTTATCGATAAGATCTACAATAGAGGCATTTATCGGGTTACCTACAGGGCCCTTTAAAACTATTCTTAAACGGTACGTTTTTGAAGCTCCATCACCAATAAATCCTAAGTCTGAGGCTAAGGTATTGTTAATGCCGGAGAAGGTAATCTCAGTGCCGGCAACATTAATCGCACCTGTATGTACATTAACACCATCGGTTAATCTTACCGATGCAATAGCATTATTCCAATTAGAAAGTACTGCATCATTTCCAGTGCCTTGCGTAATTCTGATCTGACTAATTCGAGTAGGTAAACCATCGTTGTCTTCCAGGGTTACACCATTAGCACCGGCATCATCAGTAATTGTAAAATCGAAGTTATCTACAGCACTAACTATAGTATTACTTAAGGAAGAAATAGTAGCTGGTTCTGGTGCAGCACCAGCAGTAATTTGTGTAAGGTTAGTAACCACTGCGGTAACATTTGTACTGACCGCCTGAGATACTGAGGTCGCTCCAGTACCAATCACCCTGATTTGTGTAGTGCCAGGGGCTAATAATGAATAACTATCCAACGTTAATACGCCCCCGATAGGAAAGGAGGTATGAGTTGTTATCTGAGAAAGTGCGTTAGTGTTATTGACTGTAATACTTTCGTTATAACCTAAATCCAGGTTATTATTGGCATCCAGCGCATACACTTTAGGTGCGGTCGCTACCGGGAAATTAGAAGCAACACCAATTTGTGGCTGAGGCTGAGTAGGTACACCTGGAGTTCCCTGTGTACGGAATGCCAATTGGGAGGCTACCACATTAACTTGGTTGTTTGCACCTCCAGACTGCACCAGCTGAGCTGCCTGTAGTGTTGTACTTAATTGATTGTTACTGCTATTATTATAAGTAAAACTTGAGTTGTCAACAGCAAAGGCAAAGTTTAAACCATCAATGCTTGCTGGTAAAGTTCCACCAAGGGCACTTTTCAACCAGATTCGTAAGGTATACTCTTTAGATAAACCATCAGCTATAAAACCAAGATCAGCGGCAGCAGATGAGGCTATTCCTGTAAAAATAATCTGATTGTTGGTTATAGATGAAGCCGTTAGCGTAGTCGTACCATCAGTGATTACAGCACCCTCAATGGCTTGTGTCCAGTCTGCAATATCATTACCTGTGCCTTGAAGAATGGTGAGGCCAGAAAATTTGAATGGCGCATTATCTGTATCCACCAATTCATCAGTAATCGTGAATTTAAAATTGTCAGTTGCTTCAGGTTGTGTGTCTGCAAGTGAACCTATGCTGGCAGTTGCACTTACAAAATTAAGTTGAGCGGAGGCCGCAGTTGTTGTATTGGTGCTGCCAGTTAAGACAGTGCCTAGCCGATAATCGAGAAGATATTGAGTGTTATAAAAACCAGAATAATTTGTTGAAATGATACGTATATCATAGTTAATACCTGATCTAAGTGTGCGGTTAAAAGCGTTAAAGAAATCCAATGGAAGTGTCCCAAAAGCTGGATATACCTCGCTAAAGGTTCCATCACTTAGGTCGTAATCTGGACTATACACCCCATCAATTGGATCTGTAAAAGAAAGTGTGCTCTCTTTGAGCTGAATGAGATAGTAGTTTGAAGGTACGAGTGGTGTGACAGGAAAATCCCAATTTATTACCAGATTAGTCGGTGTTTGTGAAACTGTGCTGAAATTAGTTGCTGCATTACTTGGCTCAGGGAAAATTATAGTGAAATAATCATTAAAAGCTTCATTTAATGGGTCTGCCGGATAATCTATGTTGGCGGTATAAGTTCCGTCAGTCAGCGTAGGGCCACCTAAAGAATTGCCTGCGGCATCGATTATGGAGTTATTATCTGTTACATTCAGTGCTAATTGTGCATTGCTTGATGCCTCTAAGAGCTGGACGTTGCTCAACGTAACGGTGTATACAGAGCCTGTACCAGAAACGTCAAGAGCTCCATAAGTAAGATCTGAGTTAGTTGATCGGTTTAATGAGAAATCAGAAACATCAACACCTGTAACGTTCTCATTAAAAGTTACTGTCCAGGTTAATGTCTGTGAAGAAGTAGCGTTTGTAAAGTTATTTCCATTACCATCTACCCATAAAACAGTTGAAGGACTAATTCCTACTGAACTTACAGTAGGTACAATAGTATCAACAATAATTGCTTTATCATCACTAATTGAATTTGCTCCGCTAGGTGCTGGTAAAGTAAGCACAGCATTGATATTCACAATATCACGAATTAATGAGGTGCCGGGTAAGGTAAGCGAGTTAATGTTAACATAGTCAAGATCAGTCGTGTTTTGCCCGGATGCGACTGTGTAGCGGAAAGTAAGGGTAGAGGTTCCGTTTCCTGAAAAGTAATTCGCAACCCCACCTGAATTTAATGCTAGTTGCGGTGTGCCTGTGACTAATACGTTTTCTGAAAAGGCAATTTGAATATCGATAATATCTCCAGTGTTATAACTTCCATCAGCGACTAGGGTTGAAACTGAGTTAATGGTAGGTGCTTGTGTATCAATTCTGATATTCTTTAAATCGGTTAAACGATTTGGATTTACTGGTAATGCAAGATTTGCTGTGTTGTTGTTAGCATCCTTGATTGTGGCCGCACCTAAATTGAAGCTGGTCACATCCAAGTCAGCAACATTTTCCCCACCAGCTACTGTATAGAGAAAATCAATGAAGTTAGCTCCAATTGAGTTAACTGTAGCCGTTGCACCTGTATTTAATGTAAGTGTTGGTGATCCACTTAGATTGATAGTCTCATTAAAGTTTACTCTAATTATAATATTTACACCTGTGGTGTAAGAACCATTAGCCGTTGGTGACGTGATACTTGTAATTGTTGGAGGTCTTGTATCGATTACAAACGCAGGCGATGCATCACCGATGTCCGTGTTTCCAGCTACATCTGTTGCGCCACTGCTATTACTCACAACAGCTGTTGCAGCTCCCTGGGTCTCAACGGTACCGTTGTGCGTAAACGTCTGTGTCCAAACAGTATTACCAACAGACCAGGCTCCTGGGGCAGATGTAAAATTATTAGTAGGAGAGAAGGTAATGGTTGGTGAGCTAACCGGATTCATGGCCTCATCATACGTAACCGTTACGATCTGTGTTAGTGCTGTAGGTGGGCCTACATTTACTGAACCAGATGAAACGGTAACGGTTGATATTGGATTTCGCGTATCGAGCAAGAACGTCTCGTTTCCACCAACAGACAGAAAATTATTGTTCAGGTCGCGGGCATTTCCAGGGTTGACGGTAAAGGTTTCTGGATTAAGTGTTTGCGCAGTTCCATTGTGTTGATACAACACAGTATAAGTTGATGAATTTGTCCAACCTTCATTGACTAAACTCCAATTAGTCGAAGTGATCGAGAAATTTGGTCGACAAGCACCGCATTGCTGCATGGCCTCACTGAAGACTATTGTTATCGTTTGCTCTAGAGAGGGTGTACCATCAAAGAATGGATCTGCGCTTGCAGTTATACTACTGATGGTTGGTGGTGTAACATCATCAAAATCATAGGACTGACTTGAGAAAGCAGCACCATTTACTCCTGAAGAACCTGAGATGCCAAGATTTGTCGTATTTGGCGTAATCGTTAGTGTTATGGCAGGTGTTAATGAAGTAACATTTGCTTCTACGTCTGCTACAATAAAATAATAGGTCGAAGTTCCATTAATGGGGGCTGTAAACCCTGTAAAATTGATGGCACTGCCGGGGGTAGTGCCTGTGGCCAGTGGGGTTAGTGTTCCTGTTGTATAATTATTGGTGGTTGAGTGAACAAGTCGGATATTAGTAAAGATTCCGTCAGGATCAACGTTGGTACTTACATCAAGCGATGTAAAATCAAGATTGCTACCCGTGGTGGTTAAGGAGAATCCAAGTATAGCCACATTCGTGCTGCTACTGTTTAACGTAGGCCCAGGGTCCACACCACCAAATATTTCCACAACATTGGTATTGGAAGTAACAGTGATACTATTGGTATAAGCAGAGTTGATAGCATTGGCCGTTACACGCATGGAAGAAGTTCCGGCATTAGGAAAATTAAATCCTGAAGCTGTAAAATTGGCAATACCCGATACAAAATTTGCCGGTGCACTAGCAGAGCCCAGGTTATCCGGATTTGAGGTGCTGACCGTTAGAGCATTGTTAAAATTCAGATCTCTATTATTGTTAACATCAGTAGCTTCAAATATAGGTTGGGTAGCCAATGCCTGCGTGGCAATGACTGCCGCTGATGGCTGTTGAGTTACCCGAATGGCCGTAGCAGCAACCGTTATTTCACCGTTAGCATTTCCTGATTGAATAACTGTACCATTTAGAATTTCACTACTGGATGATGCTGTGTTATAAACAATATCAGCTTCAGAAAAGGATATTGTAAGATTGCGACCGTCTATGTTGGCTGGTGTTGTCGATCCAAAGCCACCGATGCTAGTTTTGAGCCACACATTCAGAATAAGATCTTTATCATCATTGTCGTCAATTCTTCCCAATGTGTTTAGTGAAGTAGTTGATCCTCCGGAATTTGCTATGCCTGTTATGGTTATTGTATTAGCTAATATGGTAATGTTGGCAGTTTGAATATTTCCATACTCATCGGTAAGATCAGCCCCTTGAATTACATCTCTGAAATCGTCAATTTCATTTCCTGATCCTGGTCGGAAAATAAGGGAAGATAGTCTGGTAGGCGAATTATCAAGACCATCATCATCTACATTAAACCTGATTAAGGGCATTTTAGCGCCACTTGCATTTGAAATTGAGGATAGGGTGCTAGCAGCAGAAACTGTGGTTAACACTCCCGATACGGCCGTGGCTGTTGTTGTTTGGCTTGCTTCATTGACAGAATTAGTAACTGTAAGGTTATAACATGTGTTAGTGTTATTAAACTCGTATATCTTAAAATTATAACTCGTTGTAGCACTGAGATTTGTTACGGTAACATTGGTGCCTGTACCCACGTAAACAGGAAAATAATCTTCTCCGGAAACAGTTATTGCTGGCGTTCCTGAGCCATAGGTAGCACTCGCTGTGTAAGAAGTTCCACTAGTAGGATTCTCGGCTGATGTAACTCCGTCTCTGGCAAATACAACTAGCTGATCTCCATTACCACGCGTCCAGTTTACTTGCATCTGACCTTCTGATATAGCAGTGAAATTAATACCGCTTGCCTGAGTTGAAGGTGCAATACAAGGTGTTATTTGATTTCCTTCCAGTGGTGCAGTGTCTTTATAGTTTATCGACTCTCCGCTGCCTGCAAAAGAATATATCCTGTAGTAATAATTGGTTACCGGATCTAATCCGCTTTGGTTAAAGGTAGCAGATGCACCTACATACACTACCTCTCCATTTCCTAATGCTTCTCCAGCAGTGTAGGTCGTTCCATCCGCTGGTGCTGTGCTGGCATATGCGCCAACTCTTCGTATAGCGATAAACCCAGTTGAAGGATTAGCTCCGGAGTTTGCTCCAAAGTTTACTGTAAATGAGGTTGGTGTTATTGAAGCAAAGCTAATGTTGTTAGGTGAGTTTGAGGGCTGCGTTGCCAGCGTGCTGCGGCTGGCTGTCGCAGCAGGTGTGAGATAGGCAGCAGTAGTCAGGCCTGCTCCATTATATTCATAAACAGCAAAGTGATAAACATTGCCGGCAGAAAGAGCTGTTACAGGTACAGAAGTTCCTGTGCCATCATAGATCACCCTATTACCTGTACCAATTTGTGTGCCACTGCCAAAGGCAGCATTAGCGGTATAGTTAGTAAAATCTACAGGATCTGCATCTACTGCAGAACCTTGCTTGGCTAATACAATTCTTCTGTCACCATTTCCATTAGTCCAGGATACTGTCATGGTTGTTGTGCCCACACTAGAAAATCCTATAGATGAGGCTTGTGTAGTTGGCTCAGTGCTTCTGCTACCTGTTAAAGCTGTGGTACGGTAATTCTCTGCACCAGAGCCTAACGTTCCATTTACTTCAAAGACAGCAAAATGGTATACAGCATCACCATTAAGTCCTGAAACTACAATAGGGCCGCTACCAGAACCTACTACTTTGTTGCCAGCCCCACCGGGACCAACTTCTGAACCAGCAGCATAATCGCCATTAGCCGAATAGGAAGTTCCATCCGTAGGGCTGAAATTCACAGCACTACCTTGTCTTACCACAACTATTCTCGATTCCCCAGGACCATTAGTAAAATTTACAGTAATTGAATTATTGGTGATTGAACTGAAAACCATTGCTGTAGAGGCAGATGCAGGTTCCGTGGCCTCAATTGTAAAACGGCTTCCTTCTAAAGGAGAAACTGTATTATAGTTGATGGTTGCTCCGCTACCGTTATACGAGAAGATATCATAAAAATACTCCGTATCCTCAGTAAGGCCAGTTTCATTGAAGGTTATACCAGCGCCAATGAATGATACACGACTACTGCCAATGGTATTCCCAACCGTATAGGTAGTGCCATCGACCGGGACGTCAGCAGGCGAACTTCCAGTCCTTCGTAGTGCAATATAACCATCAGGGCTACCGGTAGCAGCTGTAAAGTTTACTGTAAAACTTGTTGTAGCCGGGCTTGTGAAATTAATAGCTGTTGGTTGATTAGCAGGCTCACCTGCTAGAGTGGATCTATTGCCTTCCAGCGGTGCAATACCAGTCAGGTAATTATAACTTCCTGTAGATCCGTTGAAAGAATAGATTTTATAATAATAAGTGGTAGCTGTGCTTAAACCAGCTTCGGAAAAATTTAATGCAGATCCAATGTAAACTACTTCACCATCGCCTAAGGTTTGGCCTACTGTGTACTCAACACCATCCGAAGGGTTTGTCGTTGGGGCTGCGCCCTCCCTGCGTACAGCAAAATATCCATCAGGTGCACTGGCTGCGGCAGTAAAACTAACATCAAATGAATTGATTGTAACATTACTGAAAACAATTGCTGTTGGTTGATTAGCTGGAGCATTTGCCCAGGTAGTTCTACTAGCTTCTAGTGGAGCAGTAGTGAAGTAATTGATAGATGCCCCACTGCCATTGTATGCAAAAACATCATAATGATAAACTGTATTAGCACTAAGACCAGCATCATTTAAAGTACCAAAGGCACCAACAAATTCAACGGTGCCATCACCTAAAACTGCATCTACTGCATAGGTAACTCCATCCACAGGAACAGCAGTTGGCGAGGCCCCACTATTCCTGATGATGATATAACCATCAGGATTGCCACCCGCAGCGGTATAGCTTAAACTTAGGGTAGTGACGTTAACACCAGAAAATACAGGCGCAGTCGCTTGATTACTTGGTTCGGTTGCAAGAGTAGTTCTGCTTGTAGTGGGCCCTGTAAGTAGAAAAGCTGGACCGGTACTATTGTAAGCAAATATTTTAAAGTGGTAAACAGTTGCTGCAGCCAATCCAGTATTCCATTCATATGTTGTCGCCCCCGCTGCAAGATTAATGGCACCGGTACCATCGCCAAGATTTGCATCATCAGCAGGAATAGCTACGGGGTCTACAAACACCCCTGTGGTATTGGCAAGAATCAAATAATTTGTTCGGTTTGCATCAGCTGAGTTTCCCCAGGAAAGCGTAAGGGAAGATGTTGTAAAAGCGCTGACTGTAAAGGCTGTTGCATTTTGAGTAGGAGCCTGACCATAGGCAGCATTTACCAATACCATCAGAAATGAAACAGTAAGAGATAAATTATGTAAAAATGATTTCATAGTAACTGGGGCCGTTAAAGCAGATTACATTAATGATTATAACTAATGGTTTGTTCTTAATTCTATAAGTCTCCCTTTGCATCAAGCTTCAGGAGCATCACTTTTCTAAACTCAATACCAAATTCGGAGGAGCCAAGTACTAAATAGCCGCCATCCCTAGTAGGTATTACACAAGCACCTTCTTCATCTTGGGAGCCTCCGTAATTTTTTGTCCAGATTTCTTCCCCCATTGTGTTTAAGCGAACAATAAATAAATCAGTGCCCCCATTGCCTTTGGTGTTGACGGTAGCACCGTTACCTAATAAGATCAGGCCTCCATCACTGGTACCTTCTATTGCTTTTCCTTCATCATTGCCAGTAGCAAAATCCAGGTTTTTAGAAAAGAGGGGAGCAGTTTCTGTTGGGCTGAACTTAACAACATACATATCGTTATCGGTGCCGGAGGCACTTGTGCCGATAATTGCATAACCAGGAAAACCTCCCCTAACTTCGCAGGCATCGCTGGCAATTTCTATAGTAGTATTTGGCTGATCCGGTTTTACTGAAATAGCTTGCTGGTCGTTTTGATTGTAGGTAAACAAGCGCATTTCACTTTCAGTAGAACCACCCCATACAAGTTTTTCTTGTCTGTTTACAAAGATCTTGCGAGCCACTACACCTATACCATCACCATAAAAACGTTGCCACATCCTCGTAAAGTCCACCGATGATATTTCAGTCACCATCATTTTATTGGTGCCATAATTATTTACTGATGCCAGTACAATAAAGTTACCATTGGCATTCAAGGCAATTCCCTTTCCGGTTAATGAGATGTCCTCTAATTCGGTAATCCCGCTTTCAGCAGCAAGATCAGCACCACTAACTGATTGATGCGGAGTAAACATTCTTGGATCATTCTCAGCTAAAGGCACTCCATCTTTCAGAGGTATGCCATCTTTATTTACCAGGAGTAATGCCAGATTAGCCAATCCTGTGCTTCCGGTAGAGGATATGCTTTGATTAGTTAACTCCTCTCCAACAATAGCATAGTTATCGCCTTGTTGCATGATGGCAAAACCTCTAAGACTATAAACATTGGCACCAGGTTCATCCAATTCGGCTTCGGAAGGAAATTTAGGATAAACTTGTTCCCATAGCAGGTTTCCGTATAGATCTGTTTTTATCAGTTTAATTTTATAAAAAAATACAGACTGATTGTCTGTTCCTATTTGAATATTGTTAAGGATCAGATAACCATCATCGGTTTCAATTACTTGCTGAGGCAAATGGCTAAACTGACTTCCATAATAACGCAAAAAGGTTTCTTCGTTCGCCAGATCAGCTTTGTCTTCTGATTGGCAAGCCACAACAAATAGCAGCAGAATAAGTATATAGCGGTTCATTATTATTTAATCAATTTCTTAGGGTTGAAATAAGGGTAGATCAAACCGATGGAGATTGACGCCTGATTGATCTTGAAATCATTATTAACGTAACCATATCGGGTCAATATTTCTATGTTATCGCCCTCCATTTTGTACCGATTTTGTGCGTTAACGATATTATTCAGGCCATAATAGTAGCGTAGATCTGCTGTCAGGTATACCGTTGCAATCTTTATTTTTCCTCCAACCAGTAAGACACCGGCAAAATTTAGTGACTTATAATTGTCAGTATTATCAAGCTCTGCTCCGCTAACATCATCTCCGCGTGGCTCTAATTGAAGTTCACCCAAAAACTTGGAACTGTTGGCGGCCATATAGGATGTTGATAAGCCTGCTCCTGCGTAAGGCTGCACTAAACCACGTAAAAGCGTTTTTTTAAAAGAGTAGTTTCCTATCAGGTTAAATTGAAAAGTACTTTGTTGTATAATGGCATCAAGACCAGTAGCATCACTGACATTGTCCGCATTATTATCATCACTAAATGCTTCTGTATTGGAATAAGTAAATGAATGACCGCTTAGCAAGAGCTCTGGTGCAAGTACTATTTTATCCTTAAGTATGTTCTTCTCGAATGCAAGACCACCTACAAAACGAGCATTACTTTTATAAGTACCCTTACCCTGGCTGTTTGCAAAAATGTGATAATGCTCTTGTACATGAACGCGGGTAGAAAGTAGTCCTCCTCTTAGTCCAATCGATAATACAGGCTTAGTTCTGAATTTTGCATACAAATTCCTGAATTCTGCCGGATCAACATCGCTCGGCTTAAAGAAATTATCAGTACGTAACAGGTCAAGCATGGCTTCATCTGCTTTCTGAGGCTCTTCCAGGTAGATGTAGGTTAATACAAGTAGTTTATATGCTTCTATTTTTTCATTTTTAGAAAAATTATTAAGACAGTCATCTAACAAGCTTTGCATTTCATGCAAGCGTCCTTGCTCGTAGGTGGCACGCGCGTTACGCAAAGTCTGAGCGCATCGCGCATCTGTAGTCTGTGCCATGCTGGAGGTAACAGACAAGAATAGGACAAACAGCGGTAATACCGATATTATTCTAGGGGGCATCATTTAATAATTTATTTACTTTCAGGCAGGTTGCTACAAGTGATCTCGCGTTTTAGCGCTTTATCAACATTGATTTCCCACTCCTCTTGCGTTAAGTTTCTGGTTAAATGTGTACACAATAAGTTAGACATGGTCTTCATGTTAGTTGGCCAGGCATGAATCGTCTCGCTAGATTTTTCTGAGTTACTGTTCATACCGGCAAGCAATTGTTCATCGTCTAAGGTAAACACTGCAGTTCTTACCCAGTCAGCATGGTCGTCTAATACTATCGGTTGTTGGTTAAGCTGACTTAAATTCCAAAGTCGAACCGTTTTATCGTAACTGGCTGTGGCCATGAAAGTGCCGGCATGGTTGAAAGTAATTTGCTCAATGGCTGAAGTATGTCCTGATAAAATACGGATAGGCACTGAGTTGTCTAATGTCAGGATTCTAACAAGTCCTTTAGCATCACCAAAGACTAACTTTTTACCATCGCGTGTGAAACCTGCACCGGTTAGTGGCACAGCAACAGATTTGCCCCCTCTGGTTTCATTGCTTGTTTTAAACAGGGTGGTAGGGGAGTAGTTATTGCTGATATCCCAAATGAATAAGGTGCCACCGTTACCCGCTCCGGCAAGTTTTTTGCCGTCTTTACTCAACACAATACTGTTGATTTTTTCAGTGCTTTTGATTACCTCTTTCACAGTGCTTAAATCTGAGTACTTAATACTGTTACCCGCATTGTCTCTGGCGAAGAATCCTTTACCATCGTTGGTGAAATGAAGGTTATCAATATCAAAAACAAAACCACTGATTTTTTTAGGAGGCGTTGAAATGTTACGAAGGTCATACAACTCAACATAATTTTGTGTAGATAAGCCATTGGCCAAACCACCGGCAATCATATAATTTCCATCAGGACTTACGTCTAAGCTGTACACTAAGTAATTGCTGCGTTTATCGACTAAAATCTCACTCGACCACTGGTTATTGCGATATGTCCAGGCCAGAATTCGCCCATCACTTCCACCAGAGTAAATTTTTCTGGTTTTAGCATCGCTGATAAGTATACGGCAAGCACCGGCATCGTGACCCAATAAATTTTTAGTGAGTGGATCATCCTGCTTTTTTAACGCCCTGAATAAGCCAGTATAAATATCATTATCATATTCATACCCGTTGTATGTATTGTTAAAGATAAAAGCTTGTTGTGCCAATAAAGACTGTAATTCTTTATCCGGTTGTTCTTTGGACTTAACGGCAATGGACTTAGCAGTAGCTATGTATTGTCTCTCTGTCGCTATCCTGCTTTGTCTGAGTGCTTCATCTGCATTAGATTGTGCAAGCTTTTCATTGTCCTCAGCACGTTGCTTTTCAAGATTTGCCCTTTCTTCATTCTCTTGTGCCCTTATTTTTTCTGCTTCAGCACGCTTCTTTTGAATTAAGGCATTTTTCTCACTTGCTTCAGCTGCGATTCTGGCTCTTTCAGCTTGTTCTTGAGCGATTTTTGCACTATCCCTTTGTATCTCAGCATAGCGTGCCGCGTTCTCAGCCTGGCCTCTAAGGTCTTCCGCAAGCTTTCGTTGTTCTTCCGCTCTTGCCCTTTCCTTATCAGCCTCCGTCTTTTGAATAAAGGCAAACACAATACCCACCAAGGCGATGATCATACCACCAGCTAATACTAAGGCAACAATTCTAGCCCGTTGTAGTTTTCTCTTCTGCTCTAGTTCTTTGATGCGCTGCTCCGTCTCGAATTCTTTTTTAGAGTATTCGAGGAAGATCATCGTGCGCTCAAAGGCAGGATTGTATCGCTGTCCCCACACTAAGGTAGGCTTGTGCTTGGCCTGCCAGTTAAGTGCTAATTGCAAATCAGGTGGTCTCCACAAACCCGCTTTTCCGACCTGATACATAGCTGCTGCTTCAGCGAGGCGTGTATACATTTGCACGGCATCGGCTTCATCATCCACCCAGTTTTTCAAGCGTACCCAAATGCGCATCAATGACTCGTGCGAAATATCCACCATTGATTTTGAGCCAATAGGCAGACCATAACCAGGTGTTAATAATGAACGACCCGGTTCACGGAATTTTTCAATAACAGCAATTACATCCTCTTCTGAGCAATCTGCAATGGCCGCAATTTCATTTAAACGTGTGGGGCGCCTTATCCCAAAGTTTTCTCCACGTTTTTCTGTAATGGCCTTAAAAAGAATTTCGCAGACACGCTTTTGTTCTTCATCCAATTCATCGTAAGCTTCATTGGCATGCATACTCAAGGCTTCGGACATGGTACCGATAGCCTCGTAGTGTTTTAAATCCAGTGCTTCACTATCGTAATCTCTGTACTTTGCCCAATAGGACCAGGTACGCATTAAAGCGTGCTGAAGAATGGGCAACTGATCAGGATTATCACCTAGGTCATTGAGGAGTTGTTGCGAGAGGCGGGGGGCAATGGTTGCACCACCCACGGCTACAGGTCCTTCAATAGCCCTGCGCTTCTGATCGCGCGTCATTTGTGGGATCAGGTAGTGACTGTCGTTTATTTTTCTGGTGAGTTCAGGAAATTGAGCGCACTCACCAATAAAATCGGAACGCATGGTAATGGCCACATAAATAGGCGCATCCGGATAATTGACGGCCTCCATCAATAAATTGATAAAGGCTAGTGATTCGTTTACTGAATTTGGATCTGTGCCATCTTTAAAGCGGAATAATTCTTCGAACTGATCGACTAAGATCAGATAGTTTACATCTGCTGAGCGTCTTGACTGTTCAACGGCCTCTACCAAACCAAGCGAAGAACTGCGTAGTAGCGTTGAGAAGATAGTACGCTTGATTCTTTTTTCTTCAGGATCGGCAGAAATGTATTCAGGATTATTTTTAATCAAAGCCTCGGCCATGTTATCAATAGGTCCACCACCCGGGCGTGTTACCACTACTTCCCAATTAGGACTGGCATCAGTTAAGAAACCGCCATAGAGAATGGGTAATACACCACAATAGATAAATGAAGATTTACCACTACCGCTGGGACCGATAACACCAACAAACCTGCTCTTAGACAATTTGAGTAGCACTTCATCGCTCTGGCCTTCACGCCCAAAGAACAAGTGGCTTTCATCGATTTGAAAAGGTCGCAGCCCGGGGAAGGGGTTGGCGGCTACTTTATCTACAACTTCCATACTCATGTTGCTCGATTAAAATTCTTTTAAAAATGATTTTATATTTTCAAGTGAGTGGGCAGTATCTCCCTGAAATACTCTGATGTTCTGGCTTCGATAACTCTCTGCATTAATGGCTGCACCATCTCCGGTATAAATGGCTTTGCCCATAATGGGTTTTTTCCGGCCAAAGCCAGGTGCTTTCAGTAAGTCCAGCACTTTCATTCTAACCCATTGTTCGTTTACTTTTCCCTTAAAAATGATAGCTGCATCAAAGCTTCTCAAGTTATCGATGTGCTTTTTTCTTAAGTCTAATAATTCACCTTCAAACTCTGGCAATAAAACTTTGTAGCCAGATTTTTCAATCACTTCGGCTAAGGCTTTTACCTCTTGTTGATCTACCCGGTCATGCACCAGGTAAACAGACTTGCCTAATTCTGCACCTGAACCTTTACGTTCCAATGACTCTACCAATTCTTCACGCATAATGTTTTTGAAATCCTCCAATGGTGTTTGAAGAATTTCGGCACCTTCCTGAGCCTCAACATCCCGTTTAATACTTTCAATAAATGATTTCTGGCGATCGCTGGCATTGGC
>VFQM010000215.1_pt1 | contig 70319 bp, 72 predicted proteins | sample 3512391 | NCBI WGS metagenome assembly VFQM01 (sample SAMN10412369, study PRJNA504923) | tailings metagenome | isolation source: Replicate 1 from Balatoc abandoned mine | place: Philippines | reverse complement strand
CCTTGATCAGGCTCAGGCCATCCATGCCCGGCATGTTCTGGTCGGTGAGCACCAGATCGACCGTCTGCTTCCTGGCCTTGTCCAGGCCGTCCTGTCCGTCCACCGCCTCGATCACGCCATAGCCCGCGGCCTTCAGGCTGAAGGACAGCATCTGGCGCAGTGAACCCGAGTCGTCCACTGCAAGTATTGTTTTACTCATCGTTGCTCCCGCTCTTTGCATGTGCGGGCGTGTGCCCGCGTATTCCGTCATTTCAAAACAGTTCGATGTCGCCGCTTTCCATATGGCGCTGGTTCACCGTGCTGCGCACTCCGGAGCGACGCGCATCCACCCGGTCGCCGATGTCGCTCAGCAGCGCCAGCAGCGCTTCGTTTCCGCTTTGCGGCAAGGCCGAACCGTTCGTATCGAGCGCGCCGAACACGTCGCGCAGGCTGGCCAGATGCTGCACCATGCGGCCGATCAGCTGGCTGGTCATGTCCTGAAATTGCAGCCCCGTCACGGCGGCGCTGACATGCCGGCCGATCTCGCCGCGCAGCGCTTCGAAGCGCTGCGCGTACTCGGACGCCGGCATGCTGCCGGCCAGCAGGCCGTTCAAGGCTTCCTGCTGCCGGTCGACTGCGTGATGAATCGCCATGAAACTCGCGCACAGCTTCTTGATGGCCTCGTCCAGCAATACATCCATCTGCACCAGATCCCGCTCGACCTCCGCCAGGTGCTGGTCGCCATGGACGGATACGCCGGACAGCAGGCGCACGACCTGGGTATTCATCAACAATTCGCTGGACGGGGGTTCCTGGGGAAGCATGTACGGCCTTACAGGAAGTTGAACAGCGACAGCCCGGAGGTTTTCACGAACGACTTCTGCGCGGCTTCGAGCGTCAACTGTTGCTGCGACAACTGGGTCAGCGCCTGGGCGTAATCGAGATCCTGCAATTCGGACAGCGTCTGGCTGTACTGCAGCTTGCGGTCTTCGCCCGCGTTGTCGAGCGCATCGATTTCCTGCAGGCGCGAGCCGATCGACGCGCGCACCGTCAGCACGTTGTTCAGCGCCAGATCCAGATCGCCGTTGGCGGTTGCCAATGTGGCGTCAAGCCCGGCGGTGCCCGGTGTTTCCAGCTGCACGATGAGCGTGTTCAGGGTGGCGAACACATCCTGTCCGCCGCCCTGGAAAACCGCCTGCCCCGGGCTGCTCACCGCCATCTGGCGCGTGGTGTCGACCTGCATCAGCCGCTGCCCCTGGTCGCCGTCGTATCGCACCGCGCCGGTAGCCGGGTCTTTGGAAAACGCGGGCGTCGCGGTCTGAAAACCAGAAAACTGGTAATTACCCAGTGCGTCGCGGCTGTTGGCCATTCCCAGCAATTCATCGAGGCGGCCGCGCAACTCGGTCGCCATGAAACCGCGTTCCGTGTCGCTCAGCGTGGGATTGCCTGCGGCGATGACGGTGGTCTTCACGTCCTGCAGCAATGCCGTCACCCCCGACAGCGTGCCCTCCACTGCGCCGAGCGCGCTTTTCGCGCTTTGCCGGTTGACGCCGTGCTGCGTATTGATCGACTGCGACTGGGTGACCTCGAGCGCGCGCGCAGCAGCGACAGGGTCGTCTGCCGGGGTCAGCACGCGGCGTCCGGTGGAGATTTGCTGTTGCGTCCTGGCAAGGCCGGACTGCAGCTCGCTGAGACGGGCGGCGCCCGTCTCGAACAGGGTTTGGGTGCTGATGCGCATGATGTTCGGATCCCCTTATCGGCCGATGGTGAGCAGCGTGTCGAACATCTCGCTGGCGATCTGCATGACCTTGGCGGCTGCCTGGTAGGCCTGCTGGTAGCGCAGCAGATTGGTCGCCTCTTCATCCAGATTGACGCCCGACTCGGTCTGCAGCGAGAGCTGCGCTTCGGAGAGCAGCTTGCCGGCTGCGCTGCTGGTGACTTCGAGCTCGCGGGTCTTGTTGCCGATCTGGCTGACCAGCTGCGAATAGGCCCCCTGGAAGCTGGCGGTGCCGCCGCCGAGGGTATTGGCGGTTTGCAGCGCGCCGAGCAGCAAGGCATTGCGGTTGTCGCCGATACCGAACGGGTTGGCCGCCACGGTGAAGCTGTCGCCGTCGGCCGGCGCGGTGCCGGTGGGGCTGCTGAGGGCAAAGCTGATGCCGCCGAAGCTGATGGTCGCGCCTTCGGCATAAGGCACGACGTCGCCCGCGGCATAGGAAGTCGTGGTGGGCGGGGTGCCCGAATCGGTCACCGTCACCGGGGTCGACAGGACGAATCCATCGCCGTTCACTGCGTCGACCTTATAGGTGAACGTCACCGGTGCGGCAAGCGGCGTCGTATAGCTGCTGTCGACCGTGGCGCCGCCGATGGCGACGTCCCCGGCATTGGCGCTCGCCGCCGACGTGCCGACGGGCGTCACGGGCAAGGCGCCCGCGGCGGCGATCTGCGCCGGATCGGTGAGCGCTACGGCCAGGCCGGATGCGCCGTTGACGGTGGGGCGGATCAGGAAGCTGTCGCCCGCGGCGGCGGTGCCGGACGCCAGGCTGAATTCAATGCCGTCGACGGTTTGCGGAAGCGCGCCGGGAGGAAATTTCTTGTTGTCGGACAGCCGGGTCAGGGTGTAGTCGGTGCCGTCGTACTGCAGCCGGTAATCGCTGGTGGTCAGCGCATTGACATTGCCGATGCTGGCGGAAATGGCGGCGTCGCCGGTATTGGCGCTGTTCGCGCCCACCACGGGGGACGGCAGCGTGAAGAAATCGCTACCCGGATTGCCATTGAGGTCGCGCCCGAGGCGGTGCTGCGCATTGAAGGTGCTGGCCATGCCGATGGCGACGCGGCCCAGGGCGTTCTGGGCGGAGTCGAGCGTCTGGCTGCGAAATTCGACCAGGCCGCCCAGCTTGCCGCCGACCAGGCTGGACTCGCCCACCACCACCGTCTTGCCGGCCGTCCGGTAAGCCACCTCGATGCGCTCCGGGTTGGTGGGCGAAGCCGCGGTCGACAGCGCGTAGGTGTTCACCCCCACCACCAGCGGCTGGCCGTTGCCGATGAAAATGTTGTAATGGCCGTTGTCCTGCTTGACGACCGTCGCCTTGATTTCCCTGTTCAGATCCAGGATCAGCTGATCGCGCTGATCGAGCAGGTCGTTGGCAGGCTGGCCATTGCCGCTCTGGGCGCGGCCGATGGCATCGTTCAGCTGTGCAATCTGCTGCGCATAGGTATTGATGCCGTTGACGCTCGACGTGATCTGGCTGTTGATGCCCTGTTCGATCTCGTCGAGCCGTCCGGCCAGGCTCTGGAAACGTGAAACCAGCGTCTCGGCCGACGACAAGGCCGCCTGGCGCGACGGAATCAGCGCCGGATTCGAGGACATCTCCTGAATGCCGCTGAAAAAACCCTGCAAGGCGGGCGACAGCCCGGCAGCCGGGTCGGCCAGCAGGTTGTCGATCTGCTTGATCTGCGCGTAATAGCTGTCGAGCCCGCTTTTCGAGGTTTGCGCGGAACGCACCTGGCTGCCGAGGAACTCGCTGTAGACACGCTTGACCGTGGCAATCTCGGTGCCCTGTCCCATGAAGCCGAAACCGAAGTTCTGCGGCTGGGCCGTGCCCTGGACCGCGACCTGGCGGTTATAGCCCGGGGTGGCGGCATTCGCGATGTTGTTTCCGGTCGTGCTGAGCCCCACCTGTGCGGCTGCCAGTGCGCTCTGTCCGATACTGAGAATGTTGGTAGCCATCTAGCTGTGCACGCGTTAGGTTCGAGAAAGGGAAATCAGGCACTCAATGACTGAATCGGTGGCAACGCCGGTTTCTTGAGCCCACGGGCTCAAGCCTGGTCGAATTGCCCGATGATGCTCATCAGTTTTTGCGCGTATTTCGGGTCGGTCGCATAACCGGCCTGCTGCAGCCCGTGCGCAAACCCGGCGGCATCCTGGCCCTGGGCGATCACATTCTGGTAGCGCGCGTTGTTGCGCAGCAGGTTGCCGTAGTCACGGAAGGCATCGGCGTAGGAATCGTAGGCGCGGAAACTGTCCACCTGCTTCTGCGGCTTGCCGTTGACGTATTCGGTGGTGACGATGTCGACCGTCCGCCCTTTCCAGCTTGAGCCGGCCTTGATGCCGAACAGGTTGTGGCTGTTCTGGCCGTCGGCGCCGCGAATCTCGGACTTGCCCCAGCCGGTCTCGAGCGCGGCCTGGCTCAGCATGAAGCGCGCAGGGATGCCGGTGGCGGCGCTGGCGGCATGGGCGTGCGGCAACAGCCGCTGCACAAAGGCATCAACATGGGGAGGGGTATTGCCGCTGCGGGCTGCAGCGGGAGCAGCTGCAGCTGCAGGTGCAGGTGCAGGCTGGACCAGCGGCGGTGCGAGCGGCAGGGCGCGTGGCACCTCCGGCGGATTCAGTGGCAGGCCGCGCGCACCGAGGTCGGCGATCGGCGGTGCATCCGCGCCTGCCGGTATCCCGTTCATCGCGCCGGACAGCTGGCGCACCATCACGTCGGCGAGGCCGATGCCGCGGCTGGCCATGCGCTGCGTCAGCTGCTGGTCGAGCATCGAGGTGTACATGCGGGTCTGGTCGCTGTCGAACATGCCGTCCTGCGGCGTCGCCTCGCGCATGCTTTTCATCAGCATGTTCATGAACACCGCCTCGAACTGCTGCGCGGCGGCGCGCAAAGCCTCGGGCGAGGACTGCTTCGCGTCGAGCTTGAGCTGGTTGACGCCCTGGACGTCGAGCGCAAATTTCGAGGAGAGGTCCGCGCCGCCGATCACTTAAATCACCTCCAGCTCGGCGCGCAGCGCGCCGGACGCCTTCAGGGCCTGCAAAATGGCCAGCAAGTCCTGCGGGGTGGCGCCGATGGAATTGAGCGCCTTCACCACGTCGGCCAGCGAGGCGCTGCCTTTCAGCAGCATGACCTCGCCCGGCTGCTGGCGGATTTCGATCTGCGACTGCGCAGCCACCACGGTCTGCCCCCTGGAAAACGGCGCCGGCTGGCTGACGACCGGTTCGGTGTTGATGATCACCGACAGGCTGCCGTGCGATACCGCGCTGGGATCGAGCATGACTGCGCGGTTCATCACCACCGAACCGGTGCGCGCATTGATGATGACCTTGGCCATGGCCTGCGCCGGGCTGACGTCGAGGCTTTCGATGGCGCCCAGAAACGCGACCCGCTCGTTCTCGCCGAGCGGCGTCCGTACCTGGATCACCCGGCCGTTCAGGGCGCGCGCGATGTTGTTGCCGAAATGCGCGTTGACCGCGTCGACCACGCGGCTGGCGGTGGTGAAGTCGCTTTGCCGCAGCTCCAGGTTGATGCTGCCGGATTCGCCCAGCGCGCTGGCGACGCTGCGCTCGACCGTCGCACCGGCGGGAATCCGCCCGACGCTCAGATGGTTGATCTGCACCTTGCTGCCGCTGGCCGAGGCGCCGGCGCCGCCGACCACCAGATTGCCCTGCGCCATCGCGTAGACCTGGCCATCGGCGCCCTTCAGCGGCGTCATCACCAGGGTGCCGCCGCGCAGGCTCTTGGCGTTGCCGATCGACGACACCGTCACGTCGATGCCCTGCCCGGCCTGGGCAAACGGCGGCAGTTCGGCGGTCACCATCACCGCCGCCACGTTCTTCAACTGCATGTTGATGCCGGGCGGCAGGTTGACCCCCATCTGCGTCAGCATGTTGGCGATGCTCTGGGTGGTGAACGGGGTCTGCGTGGTCTGGTCGCCGCTGCCGTCGAGCCCCACCACCAGGCCGTATCCCGCCAGCTGGTTGGTGCGCACGCCCTGCAGGCTTGCGATGTCCTTGATGCGTTCGGCATGCGCCGCGCCGCCCGCCAGCAGCGCGGCCAGAAGAAGCAAGCTTGAAATCCGCATGGTGCCCACCGTTTATAAAGGAATGAAACTGAGGAAGAAGCGCGCCAGCCAGCTCATCATTTCGGCCTTGTCGAAATTGGCGCTGGTGCGGTACTCGATGCGCGCGTCCGCCACCTTGGCCGACGACACGACGTTGCCCGCCTGGATGGTGTCGGGATTGACCACGCCCGACAGGCGGATGTATTCGGTGCTCTTGTCGAGCGCAACCTGTTTTTCGCCGGCGACGGCCAGATTGCCGTTGGGCAGCACTTCGACCACGGTGACGCTGACGTTGCCGGTGAAGTTGTTGCTGGAATTGACCGCGGACTTGGCGTCGTACTGGTTCGACGCCTCGGCGTTCACCCCCAGGCCCTGGAACATTTTCAGCGGCAGCCCGGCAACCGCGCTGATCGACGAATCGACCTCGCTGGTCTTCGATCCATTGGAGGACGCCTGTTTGCCCGCCTGGGTTTTTTCGTTGATGGCGATGGTCAGCACGTCGCCGACGTTGCGCGCGCGCCGGTCTTCGAACAGCGGACGGTAAGCGGCCGCCTGGTAGATCGCGCCATTGCCGGCGGTGGGGGATGCCTGCACCTGCGGCCGCGCGGTGGTCGGCTGCTGCACGATGGTCGACGGCGTGGTGCCGCAGGCGCTCAGCCCGAGGATCGATGCCAGCACGCCGGCCGAACGCAGGGTGTTCATGGCAAGCCTCACAGCTGGGTCAGGCGCTGCAGCATCTGGTCGGATGTCTGGATCGCCTTGCTGTTGATCTCGTACGCGCGCTGGGTCTGGATCATGTTGACCATTTCTTCCACCACGTTGACGTTCGAGGTTTCGACATAGCCCTGGTTCAGGAGGCCGGCGCCGTTGCTGCCCGGCGCGTTGGAACTCGGGGTGCCGGACGCCGCCGTCTCGCCGTACAGGTTTTCGCCCAGGCTCTGCAGGCCGGCCGGGTTGACGAACATCGCCAGCTGCAGGGTGCCGATGGTCACCGGGGTGGCCGACCCCGCCTGCTGCACCGACACCGTGCCGTCGCGCGCGATGGAGAGGGTCTGGGTGTCGGCCGGGATGGTGATGGCGGGCTGCACCGCGTAGCCGCTGGACGTCACCAGCTGGCCGTTGGCGTCGGCCTGGAACGAGCCGTCGCGGGTGTAGGACGTGGTGCCGTCGGGCATCAGCACCTGGAAGAAGCCGTTGCCCTGGATCGCCACGTCCTTGGAATTGCCGGTCTGCTGCAGGTTGCCCTGGGTGAAGATGCGCTCGGTGGCGACCGGCTTCACCCCGGTGCCGATCTGCAGGCCGGACGGCAGCTGCGTCTGTTCGGACGACTGCGCGCCGGGCTGGCGGATGGTCTGGTACAGCAGGTCCTCGAACACCGCGCGCGCACGCTTGAAGCCGCTGGTGCTGACGTTGGCGAGGTTGTTGGAAATCACGTCCATCTGCGTCTGCTGCGCATCCAGACCGGTCTTGGCAATCCATAGTGAGCGAATCATGTCGGCTCCTTCAATTCAAGTTCTTTAACCACAGAGGCACGGAGAAAACCCGTCAATATCCTGAGTGACTCGGCCTCGTTACTTTGCTGCCTCAAATGCTTTTCCTCTGTGCCTCTGTGGTGAATAGGTTTTCAACTCAGGCTCAGCAGCTGGGCTGCCTTGCCGTCGTTGTTCTCGGCGTTTTGCAGCAGCTTCATCTGCATGTCGAACTGGCGCGCCAGCGAGATCATGTTGACCATTTCGTCGACGACGTTGACGTTGGAGGATTCCAGCGCGCCGCTGACCAGCGTCACCTTGGGGTCGGCGTTCGCCGGACTGCCGTTCTTCAGACGGAACAGGCCGTCGTCGCCGCGCACCAGGTCGGCCGCGGGCGGATTCACCAGTTTGAGGCGGCCGACCGCGGTCAGCCCGGTGGCCGCCGAACCGTCGGGGACCAGCGAAATCGTGCCGTCGCGGGCCACTGCGATGTTGCGTCCGGGCGGGATCGAAAGCGCGCCGCCGTCGCCCTGTACGGTGAGGCCGTCACGCGTCAGCAGCACGCCGTTTTCGTCCATTTTCAGGCTGCCGTTGCGGGTGTAGGCCTCGGTGCCGTCTGCTGCCTGCACCGCAATCCAGCCGTCGCCCTGCACCGCCACATCGAGCTCGCGCCCGGTGTGCTGGATGGCGCCGGCGCGGAAATCGCTGCCGGTGGTGGAATCGACCACGAAGGCGCGGGTGGGCAGGATCGCGCCCTGCACCGGCACCGCGCGGAACTGGTCGATCTGCGCGCGAAAGCCGGTGGTGGTCGCGTTCGCCAGATTGTGCGAGGTGGTCGCCTGCTGCTCCAGCGCGTGTTTCGCGCCGGTCATGGCGGTGTAGATGAGACGGTCCATGCTGCCTCCTCAGTGAATCGTCAAGCCAGGCTTAACGCAGGTTGACCAGGGTCTGCAGTACCGCATCCTGGGCCTTGATGGTCTGCGCGTTGGCTTGATATACCCGCTGCGCGGTGATCATGTTGACCAGTTCGGCGGTCAGGTCGACGTTGGAATCCTCCACCGCCATCGACTGCAGCACGCCCAGGCTGCCCGAGTCGGGCGTGCCCACCAGCGGGGTGCCCGAAGCCGAGGTTTCGCCCCACATGTTGTTGCCCAGCTGCTGCAGGCCGTTGGGGTTGGCGAAATTGGCCAGCACCACCTGGCCCAGCACGGCCGACTCGCCGTTGGTGTAGCGGCCCAGGACGATGCCGTCGGCGCCGACGTTGAAGCTGGCCAGCCGCCCCGAGGTGTAGCCGTCCTGGTTCAGCGTGTTGATGCTGAACGCGGAACCGAACTGGGTGCTGTCGGTGAAATCGATCGTGAAATTGAGCGCGGCCGCCCCCGTCGTCACCGCCAGCCCGGATATGGTCAGCGGCGAGCCGCCGGTGAGGGCGCCGGTGCTGTTGAAACTGAGGGTGCCGATCTGGCCATCCGCACCGCTGCCGCTTATCAGCACGCCGTCATTGGCGGCGAAAACGTCCCAGGTTCCCGCTGCCGATTTGACGTAGAAAGTCTGCAGCGTGTGCTCGTTGCCCAGGCTGTCGTAGACCGACAGGGCGGTCGAGTCGTGATAGGTGGTCGGGTCGGCCATGTCGAAATCGGCTGCCAGCAGAGGCGTCTTGTTCGAATTGAAATTGTGCACCGCGTTCACCTCGCTCGTGACCTGCGGCACCAGGTCGGCGGTATTGATGCTCAAGGGGGCCGGCGCGCCGGCTGCCAGCACGCCGTTGGCGTTCGCCATGTACCCGGTCAGCTTGGCCCCGGTTGGATTGACGATGAAGCCCATGCGGTCGAGCTGGAACTGGCCGTTGCGCTGATAAGTCACTTCGCCGTTGTTGTCCATGCGGAAAAAGCCGCCGCCGTTGATGGCGATATCGAGCGGGTTGTTGGTGGACGAGATGTTGCCCTGGGTGAACTGCTGGGCCACCTGCGCCACCTTGGTGCCGATGCCGACGCCGGCGCCGCCGGCGCCGGTCAGGGAGTTGGCATAGACATCCGCAAACTGCGCCTGCGACTGCTTGAAACCCACGGTGCTGGCATTGGCGACGTTGTTGCCGATGACATCCAGATTCTTTGCGGCGGCATTGAGCCCGCTCAGGCCTTGCTGAAAACTCATGTTCTGCTCCTTGTAATGATTGCTGGCGGTCCTGCTGCTCAGAAAATCTGCCGGATCTCGGCGTACCCCACGCTGCTGTTCCCCGCCAGGTTCAGTTGCACGCCCTGGCCGTTCTGCGAAACGCTGTTCACCATGCCGAGGTTGAGGGCGACGCTACTGACCGGCTGGCCGCCCTGGACGGCATCGATCTTGAAGCTGTACTGGCCGGCAGGCGCTGCGGTTCCGCCATCGGTCAGGCCGTCCCAGGCCAGCACGCTGACGCCCGCCTCCCTGGAGCCCAGCTCCAGCTTGCGCACCAGCCCGCCCGCGGCATCGTGGATGCTGACGGTGACCTTGTCGGCCGGGCGCGCCAGTTCAAACCCCATCACGTCCTCGAACTGGGCGGGGCTGACCGTGTCTCCCGGAACCAGCACGCCACGCCCGATGAGGCTGGCCGCCTGCGCCATCTGGTTGGCGCCCATGCTGGAGACCATGGCCTGCAGGCTGCTGTTCATGTTCTCGATGCCTTCCACCGTGCTGAGTTGCGCCATCTGGCTGGTCACCTGGGCGTTGTCGAGCGGGTTCAGCGGGTCCTGGTTCTTCATCTGCGCAACCAGCAGGCTCAGAAAGCGATCCTGGGTGTCTGCGGTGCCGTTCTTCGCTGTCTTGGCGGCGCCGGCGCCGAACTGGCTGCTGACATTGCTTGTGTCCTGTACCGTACTCATGGCGTGTCCTCGTTTATTGGCCCAGGCCCAATGTCTTGAGCAGCAGGGTTTTGGTGGTATTCATCATTTCCACGTTGGATTGGTAGGAACGCGAGGCGGAAATCATGTTGACCATTTCCTCCACCACGTTGACGTTGGGCATGGCCACGTAACCCTTGCCGTCGGCCAGCGGATTCTTCGGGTCGTACACCATTTTCATCGGCGACGGATCCTCGATCACCGCCGCCACGTTCACCCCGGTGGCGCCGTTTTCGCCCACCGGGGTCGCGGCGAACACCACCTGCCTGGCCTTGTAGGGCTCGCCGCTGGCGCTGGTCGCGCTGTCGGCGTTGGCGAGGTTGCTGGCGACGGTGTTCAGCCGCTGCGACTGGGCGTTCATCGCCGAGCCGGCCACGTTGAAGATATTGAACAGCGACATGCTTGGGCTCCTTATCCCTGGATGGCGGTCAGCAGACCTTTGATCTGCTGGTTGATCCGGGTCAGGTTGAATTCATACTGGATGGCGTTTTCGGCGAAGGCGGCGCGCTCGGCGTCGACGTCCACCGTGTTGCCGTCGACGCTGCCCTGGGCTGGGGTGCGGTACAGCAGTCCCGCCGCGGCCGTCTGGCCGGGATTGCCCGCCAGATGCCCGGGCGCCGTGGTGGCCAGCGCTGTCCCGCCGGGCGTGCCGCCGCCCTTGAGCGCGCCTTGCAGGGCCGCCTTGAAATCCATGTCGCGCGCCTTGTAATGCGGCGTGTCGGCGTTGGCGATGTTGGACGCCAGCACCTGCTGGCGCTGGTCGCGGATGCGCAGCGCCTGTTGGTGGAAATTCAGCATGTCATCCAGCCGGTTCAGCATGGTCGTCACCTCTTTACTCTGCCGCCTGCGCTGCAAAGCCTTTTTGCGATGACTGCATCCTAGACATGCGCCTGTCCATTCAATCGCACGATAAGCGGCAAAAAGCCGGTTCATTTCGGCGTATCGAATGTGGCCGCGCTTCCTAGAATGACGCACTGTGAAAAAGCGAATCGAGGAACCGAGGATGGCCACAGAACCGATCCATGCAGGCGGACGGGTCCGCGGGCTGTGGCTGGCCACCGCCTGCCTGAGCCTGGCGGCCGCCGTCCACGCGGCCGATCCGCAAGACCCCGCGGCTTTGCAGGCCCACGCCGAGCGCTTCCTGAAAACGCAGACCGGCGGCCTGCCGGGCAAGGTGACGATACAGGTCAAGCCGCCGCGCACTGCGCTGCCCGCCTGCGCCGCGCTCGACGCGTTCCTGCCCGCCGGCAGCCGCAGCATCGGCAAGATCAGCGTCGGCGTGCGCTGCCTGGCGCCGGCGCAATGGACGGTCTACCTGCCCGCGCAGGTGCGGGTGATCGGCCCGTATGCCGTCACCCGCCAGCCGCTTCTCGCCAATCACGTCCTCACCGCCGCCGACATCGTGCTGCGCGAGGGCGATCTCGGCAGCCTGCCCGCCGACGTGGTCACCGATGCCGACGCGATGCTGGGCTACCGTGCGGTTTCCGGGCTGGCCGCGGGCGCGCCGCTGCGCAGCGCCCTGCTGCGTCCCCCGCTGGCGGTGCAGCAGGGACAGGTCACCCGGCTGGTGCTGAACGGGCCGGGATTTTCCGTGCAGAGCGAAGGCCAGGCGCTGGCCAATGCCGGGCGCGGCGACCGGGTGCGGGTGAAAACCCGCTCCGGCCAGGTGATCAGCGGCGTCGCACACGACGGCCAGCAGGTCGTCGTCGCCTTTTGAGCCGCGCCTCGACTTCAGAATATTGGTGAATTGACGTTACTCGTGTAGCGTGGGGAATGTCCTCCCCGTGCCGCCCGACCCGAACCCAGGAACCCGCCATGAAAATCGATCCAGGCCTGAAGCAGGTTACGTTGCCCCCCTCCGTCGAAAACCGCCCCGCCCAGCCGCAGGCGAACAAGCGCACCGGCGCCGAGCAGACCGATGTCACCCTGAGCCCGCGCGCTGCCCAGCTGAAACAGCTGGAAACCCAGCTGGCGGCGATCCCGGCGGTCGACCGGGCGCGGGTGGACGGCATCAAGGAAGCCATTGCCAGCGGCCAGTACACCATCAAACCCGAAAACATCGCCGCAGGCCTGATCGATTCGGTGAAGGAAATGCTCCATGTCGCCAGATAAGCCGGCGTCCCCCGATCCCGCCCCGCTTGCCGGCCTGGCGGCGGAAAGCGCTGCCTGGCAGGGCTTGCTGGACATCCTGCAGGACGAGGAGCAGGCACTGATCGAGGGCGAGGCCGACCGCCTGGCCCAGCTGAATGCCGCCAAGCTGACGCAGTTGCAGGCCGCGAGCGGGCATGCGCGAAAGCGCCAAGCCGATCTGCTGGCCGCCGGGCACGCCGCCGATCGCGCCGGCATGGACGCCTGGATGGCACGGCACGGCCAGCCCGAACAGCGCGCCCGCTGGCAACAGCTGTGCGCGCTGGAACAGGAGGTTCAGGCGGCGAACCAGCGCATCGGCTCGCTGATCGAGCTGCGCCTCAGCTCAACCCGGCAGGCGCTCAATGTGCTGGTCCACGCCGCGACCAGCCAGGGCGGCCTGTACGATCAAGCCGGCCAGGCGGTCGCCGCGCGCAAAGGCACCCCCCTCACCGCCGCCTGATCAGCGGGCGAAGCGCCCGGGGGCGATCGCCCGCATCAAATCGAGTTCCAGCGGCAGCGGCTGGCCTGTCATCAGGTCGGCCAGCGCCTCGCCCAGCAAGCCCGCCCACACCACGCCGCGCGACGCGTAGCCCGCCGCCACATACAACCCCGCCTGCCCGCCGACCGCCCCCAGCATCGGCAGCCGGTCCGGCAGCGTGGCGCGCAGCGCGGCGCGCCCGCTCGCTGCCGCCAGCGCGCAGCGTTCGCCCGCCCCCGGCAGGATCGCCTCCAGCCGGGCCAGGTTGGCAAGATCGCTCGCCCTGCGCGGTGCGCTGTCGTCGTCATCGTGCTCATAGGTTGCGCCGACCACAAGCTGGCCCGCGCCCGCCGCCACGTAGCCTTCGCGCGCGATCACCCGCCGGATTTCCGGCAGACCGCCGGGCGGCAGCCGCGTGACCTGGCCGCGCACGGCATGCAGCGGCCAGGCCTGCCCCGCAGCCAGATCCAGGACGTCGCGTGCGTTGGCCAGCACCACGGCATCGGCATCCGCCAGCACCGCACCATCCTCGCCCAGCGCCTGCCAGCCGGCAGCGCCGGCCTGCACGCGCGCCACGGTGCAGCCGGTTCTCAGCTGGATTGCCGGATGATCGAGCCAGGCGCGGCACAGGCTTCCCGGCACCACCCAGCCCGCCGCCGGGTAAAACACCCCGGCCGCGGCGACCGGCCAGTTCGCCAGTTCGCGCGCTTCGTCCCTCTCCACCCAGCGCGCGTAATCGGCGGGCGGCGCGGCGCCGGCCAGCGCCAGCCGCTGCCGCGCCGCCGCAGCCGCGTCTTTGGCCAGATGCAGCACGCCGCAGCGCGCCCATTCCGGCGCATCGCCGAGCGCGGCCCAGGCGCGCAGATCGTGCAGAAACGCCGCGCGCGTCAGCCGGCTGGCGCAGTTGTCGTCGCGCGAGATCAACGGACGGAACACCGCCAGCGGATTGCCCGACGCCCCCTGCGCGCTGTCTGCCGCGCGTTCCAGCACGGCGACGGCGACGCCGCGCTGCGCCAGCGCATGCGCCACGGCCGCCCCGGCGACGCCGGCACCGACGACGGCGACGCGGCGCGGCCCGGCGGGTTCACCGGCGCCGGCCTTGCCGGCAAAACGCGCACTCAGGCAATGCCGCTTGCGGCCGTAGCCGGTGCGTTTTTCGCAGGCGAAGCCCGCCCGGCCCAGCCCCTCGCGCACCGTTGCCGCCACCGTGTAGGTCGCCGCCACCGCCCCGGGGTTCGCCAGCCGCGCGAGTTCGTCAAACAGCCCGGGCTGCCAGAGGTCGGCGTTGCGGTCGGGCGCGAAACCATCCAGATAGAAGGCGTCGACGCCCGCCCCGACCTGCGGCAGGCAGTCCGCCGCTTCGCCCAGCATCAGGGTGAGCTGCACCCGCCCGCCGTCGAGCGCGATGCGATGGAAACCCGGCGTCGGCATCGGCCAGTTCGCCCGCAGTTCGCTGGCCAGCGCCGCCCATTCCGGCCATTGCGCGTGCAGGCGTGCCAGGTCGTCGACGCCGAACGGATGCTTTTCGACCGACAGGAAATGCAGCCGCGCGGGGCGCGCCGGGTCGTCGCGCCACGCCGCCCAGGTCGCCAGGAAATTCAGCCCGGTGCCGAAGCCGGTTTCCAGCATGACGAAGCGGGCGCGATGTGCCCACGCCTGCGGCAGGCCGCAGCCCTGCAGGAAGACGTGGCGCGCCTGCCCGGCGCCGCCGTCGGCGGTATGGTAGATGTCGCCGTAGGCGGCGGAATACGGCACGCCGTCCCTGAATTCGAGGCGGGCCGGAATAATGGTTTTCAGCATCCCCGAATGTTACATTGGGCCGCTTCGCTGCTGCCTCGCCCTATCATGCCGAAACCGAAAACCTGGCTGCGTCTTGTTCTCGTCGTGCTGGCGCTCGCTGCGCTGGCCTATGCGGCCTGGCGCTTCACCCGGCCGCTGCCGCCCGCAGTCGAACTCGCCACGATCGCGCGCGGCACGGTGGAAGCCACCGTGGTCAACACCCGCGCCGGCACGGTCAAGGCCTGCCGCCGCGCCAGGCTGGCCCCGGTGGCGGGCGGGCAGATCGTCAAGCTATGGGTGAAGGAAAGCGACCGCGTGAAGGCGGGGCAGCCGCTGCTGGAACTGTGGAACCGCGATCTCGCGGCGCAGCGCGAACTCGCCACCCGCCAGCTGGCCACCAGCGAGGAGCGCCGCCGCGAAGCCTGCATCATGGCCGACAACGCGCGGCGCAACGCCGAGCGCACCCAGCAGCTTGCCGCGCGCGGCTTCGTCAGCCCGCAGCGCGGCGAGGACGATCGCGCCGAAGCGCGCGCCCGCCAGGCCAATTGCGATGCGCTCGCCACCGACGTCAAGCGCGCGCAGGCGCAGATCCGCGTCGCTCTGGCCGGGCTGGAGCGCACCACGCTGACCGCGCCGTTTGCCGGCATCGTGGCCAAAGTCACCGGCGAGGTCGGCGAATTCACCACGCCGTCGCCGCCCGGCATCCCCACCCCGCCCGCGGTCGACCTGATCGACGACACCTGCCTCTACGTCAGCGCGCCGATGGACGAGGTCGACGCCCCCAGGCTGAAGCCCGGCCAGCCCGCGCGCATCACCTTCGACGCCCTGCCCGGACAGATCTTTCCCGGCCATGTGCGGCGCATTGCGCCGTACGTGACCGAGGTGGAAAAGCAGGCGCGCACGGTCGATGTCGAGGTCGATTTCGACACGCCGCCCAGACAGATCCTGCTGGTCGGCTACAGCGCCGATGCCGAAATCGTCACCGAGCGCCGCGACAACGTGCTGCGCGTGCCCACCCAGGCGATCCGGCAGGACGGCACGGTACTGGTGCTGGGCAGGGACGACAGGCTGGAGACGCGCCAACTGAAAACCGGGCTGGCCAACTGGGCGTTCACCGAAGTCACCGGCGGGCTGAACGCCGGCGAGCGGGTACTGCTGTCATTCGACCGGGAAGACGTGCAGGCAGGCACCCAGGTCACCCCCAATCCCCCGAAGGACACGAAAGCCGCGAAGCCATGATCCGCCTGGCCGCGATCACGCGCGTGTTCCGCATGGGCGACCAGGAAGTGCGCGCGCTCAACGGCATCAGCCTCGACATCGCGTCGGGCGAATACGTGTCCATCATGGGACCGTCGGGCTCCGGCAAGTCCACCCTGCTGAATGTCATCGGCCTGCTCGACCGTTCCGACAGCGGTCGCTACGAACTGGACGGTGCCGACGTCACCGACCTTTCCGAGAACGAGCGGGCGCGGGTGCGCCGCGAGAAGATCGGCTTCGTGTTCCAGTCCTTCCACCTGGTGCCGCGCCTGACCGCGACGGAAAACATCGAGCTGCCGCTGATGCTCGAAGGCGTCGCGCCGGCCGAGCGCAAGACCCGCGTCGACGCCGCCCTCGACGCCTTCGACCTGCGCGACCGCGCCTTTCACCGCCCGGCCGAACTCTCCGGCGGGCAGCGCCAGCGCGTGGCGATCGCGCGCGCCACCATCCTGCGCCCGACCGCGCTGCTGGCCGACGAGCCGACCGGCAACCTCGACCACCGCATCGGCGCCGAGGTGGTGGCGCTGCTGGAAGGGCTGCACCATGGCGGCACCACGCTGATCGTCGTCACCCACGACCGCGAACTCGGCGCGCGCGCGCATCGCCACATCGCCATGCGCGACGGCGAGATCGTCGCCGACGAAACATGAATCCGCGCGACACGCTGACGCTGTCCCTGACCACGGTGGCGAGCTACCGCACCCGTTCCCTGCTCATCGTGCTGGCGATGGCGCTGGGGGTGGCGGCGGTGGTGGTGCTGACCGCGCTCGGCGAAGGCGCGCGGCGCTATGTGGTGGGGCAGTTCTCCTCGCTCGGCACCAATCTGCTCATCGTCCTGCCGGGCCGCGCCGAAACCGCGGGCGGCTTTCCCGGCGCGGCGCTCGGGCAGACGCCGCGCGACCTGACCCTGGAAGACGCCCGCTTCATCGGCCAGTTGCCGCAGGTGCGGCGCCTCGCACCGCTCAACGTGGGAGTGGCCGAACTCACGGCCGGCGGGCGGCTGCGCGAGGTGACCGTGCTCGGCAGCAACGCCGAACTGCTGCCGATCCGCCACATGAAGCTGTCGCAGGGCAGCTTTCTCGCCCACGGCTCGGAGCGCAGCGCGCAGATCGTGCTGGGCAGCGTGCTGGCGCGCGAATTCTTTCCCGACGGTCGTGCGGTCGGCCAGCGTGTGCGCCTCGGCGACAGCCGCTTCCTGGTGTCCGGCGTGCTGGCCGTCCAGGGCGAATCGATGGGCTTCAACTCCGACGAGATCGCCATCATCCCGATCGACTACGCGCAGGAGCTGTTCAACACCGAATCGCTGTTCCGCATCCTGGTCGAGGCGAAGAGCCGCACCGCCATCGAGCCTGCCAAGGCCGCGATCAGCCATGCCCTGAAGCTGCGCCACGACGGCGAGGAGGACGTCACCGTCATCACCCAGGACGCGGTGCTCGCCACCTTCGACCGCATCCTCACCGCGCTGACGCTCGCGGTGGCGGGCATCGCCGCGATCAGCCTGGCGGTGGCCGGCATCCTGGTGATGAACGTGATGCTGGTCGCGGTCGCCCAGCGCACCGCGGAAATCGGCCTCCTGAAAGCCATCGGCGCGCCCGCCGCCGACATCCGCCGCCTGTTCTTCGCCGAGGCGCTGTGGCTGTCGCTGGCGGGCGGCGTGATCGGCTTCGCGCTGGGGCACTTCGGCGCCTGGATGGTCCGCCTCGCCTATCCGCTGCTCCCCGCCTGGCCGCCGGCCTGGGCCAGCGTGGCGGGCGTGGCCACCGCACTCGTCACCGGCATCGCCGCCAGCCTGCTGCCCGCATCGCGCGCGGCCAGGCTCGACCCCGTGCTCGCGCTGTCCGGAAAATGAGCGCTGCCGACACCCTGCGCTTCGCCCTGCACGCGCTGACCGCGCACCGGCTGCGCACTTTCCTTTCGGCCACGGGCATCGCGGTGGGCATCGCCGCGGTGATCCTGCTCACCTCGATCGGCGACGGCATCCATCGTTTCGTGCTGGCCGAGTTCACCCAGTTCGGCACCCACATCGTCAACGTCAGCCCGGGCAAGACCAGCACCCATGGCGCCTCGGTCGGCGCCATCGGCAGCGCGCGGCTGCTGACGATAGACGATGCGCTGGCGCTGAGAACCTCGCGCTACGCGCAATACACCAACGCCGGGGTGATGGGCAATGCGGAAATCCGCGCCCACGGCCGCAGCCGGCGCGTAACGGTGTATGGAGAAGGACCGGACTTTTCGCGCGCCTTCAACATGCACGTCGCGGTCGGCCGGTTCCTGCCTGCCGACGATCCGCGCAATCCGCGCGCCTATGCGGTGCTGGGCGCGAAAGTGCGCAGCGAACTGTTCGGCAGCGCCAATCCGCTGGGTGCGATTCTCCAGGTTGGCGCCTCGCGCTTCCGCGTGATCGGCGTGATGGCGCCGAAGGGCCAGGTGCTCGGCTTCGACCTCGACGACACCGTCTACATCCCCACTGCACGCGCGCTGGAAGTGTTCAACCGCGAAGGCGTGATGGAAATCCACGTCGCCTACAAACCGGGCTCGCCGGTCGCGGCGGTGGTCGGCGACATCAAACGGATCTTGATCGCGCGCCACGGCCGCGAGGATTTCACCGTCACCCCGCAGCAGCAGATGCTCGACACGCTCTCCACCGTGCTCGACGTGCTCACCTTCGCCGTCGCCGCGCTCGGCGGCATCTCGCTGCTGGTCGGCGCGGTCGGCATGGTCACCCTGATGCACATCGCGGTGGCCGAGCGCGTCGCCGAGATCGGCCTGCTCACCGCGCTCGGCGCGACACGGGCGCGCATCCGCACCCTGTTCCTGATGGAATCGACCGTGCTGTCCACCCTCGGCGGACTCGGTGGCCTGGCCGTCGGCGCCGGCATCGCCGCCCTGCTGAAAGCCACCGTCAGCGGCCTGCCGGTCAGCACGCCATGGGACTATGCCCTCGGCGCGCTGCTGATATCGGTGCTGATCGGACTCGCCGCCGGCGTCGTGCCGGCGATGCGCGCGGCGCGGCTGAATCCGGTGGACGCGCTGCGGGCGGAGTAATGGCCAAAGGTGAAGCAATACCTGGCCTGGGCATACAGGCGACGCCTTTCCGGTGCCGCCGCCCGGTTCCGAGTCCAGGCAGGCATTCGTGTGGAAAGTTCCGACCGGCTGCTCATCGGCCAACGCATGGCCGCTTCCCCGAGGCGATCACAGGATTATGTGCGGCATGCTGCACGCTTCGCTTCGAGGTCCGTTCCCGGCGAGCTTGCCGCATGAAGAGAGACACCGACTGGCCGCTGCCAGCCGGGAAGCGCCCCTCAAGAAGCAGCCACAGTTTTTTACGGCCTCCTCACTTAAGGCTCGAAGCCCTCGCGATGCGTCGCATTGATCGTGCGCAGCAACTCGCGGAAGGGAATGCTGCGCTCGTGCTTCTTGAACAGCGGCATGAAAACCAGATCCTCGCCGCTCCCCACGCCCGCGTATTTTCCGGACGCCATCGATTCGTGCAGGTCGCGCAGCATCCTGTCGAGATCGTCCAGGAAGGGCGCGTAGGTGGAGGCTTCGTCGTCGTCGTGTTCCAGGCAGGCGCGCAGTTCGTCGACTTCGTACACCGCTTCGTGCACCAGGTCGATCAGCTGATTGAGGTCTCGGGCTCTTTTCATGTTCGTATGCTTTTTTGACAAAACGCAAGCATACCGCCGCTTGGCGGGCGGTGCGACAGGCGCGGGATGCGGACGCACGTTCCGGATTGCGGAGCGCGCCGAAGCGGTCGACACTGCGATCTTCCAACCCCAGCCGAATGCCCGCCATGGATACCGAATCTGCCGCCTCCCTGTCGAACGCCGCCCTCGACGCAACCGGGCATTTTTACGCCGTCGAGCCCTGCGCGCTGGGCTGGGCCAGCGTCGCCGCTACCGGCAAAGGAGTGTGCGCCATCGAATTCGGCGACGATGCGCAGGCCCTGGCCGAACGCTTGCGGACACGCTTCCCGCAGGCGCGGTTGGCGCCGGCCGACGCCGAACTCAAGCGCTGGATCGCCCGGGTGATCGCTTATATCGAGCAGCCGCAGGGCGTACTCGATCTGCCTTTGGACGTCCGGGGAACGGCTTTTCAGCGCCGCGTCTGGCAGGCCCTGCAGGCGATCCCCGCAGGCCGGACCGCCAGCTACTCGGAAATTGCCGCGCGCATCGGGCAGCCAAGGGCATTTCGCGCCGTGGCGCACGCCTGCGCCGGCAACCCGGTGGCGCTGGCGATCCCCTGTCACCGCGCCGTCCGTGCCGACGGAGCGTTGTCAGGCTACCGCTGGGGCGTCGCCCGCAAGGCCGAGCTGCTGCGGCGCGAGCGCAAGAAATAAGCGGCGCCGGATGTCCTTGCCGCCGTTTCTTGCGATACTCCGGCATCCACATTCCCCGGGGGCCGAATCGCCGCCCGCTCCGGACGAAACGTCATGGAAAATCTGCTGTACTGGGTCGGCCTGGCAGCGGTCGCGGTGTTTGCGCTTACCGGCGTGCTCGATGCCGGCCGCAAGAACATGGACCTGGTCGGCGTGGCCATGGTGGGGATGACCACCGCGCTGGGCGGCGGCACGGTGCGCGACGTGCTGCTGCAGCGTCCGGTGTTCTGGCTCGACGACCCGATTTACCTGTACGTTGCCCTGGCGACGACGCTGGCCGTCTTCATCGCCGCGCGCGGCCTGCGCCTGCCGCCGCGCCTGTTTCTCATACCGGATGCCGTCGGCCTCGCGCTGTTCACCATCGTCGGCACCCAGATCGCGCTGCTATGGCAGGCGCCCTGGCTTGCAGCGAGCCTCATGGGAGTCATCACCGGCATCGTCGGCGGCGTGGTGCGCGACGTACTGTGCAACGAAGTCCCGCTGGTGTTCCTGCGCGGCGAACTGTACGCATCGGCCGCCTGGACCGGCGCCCTGGTGCTGATCGGCCTGCAGGCCCTGGGGCTGTCCCCCGTGATCGCTGCCTGGATCGGGATGGCGGTCATCCTGGGACTGCGGCTGATCGCCATGGCGTTCCGCATCACCCTGCCGACCTATTCCGCGCGCAAATAGCGCCGCATTCCGGACAGACAAAAAAACAGGGGCCGCATGCCCCTGTTTTTTTGTCTGCGCAGACCGGCTCAGCGCTTGACCGGCTTGGCGGCGATTTCCTCCAGCCGGCGCGCCTTGATGACCTGGCCGTTGAGCGCGGCGGCCTTGGCGTCGCCGCCGTAGGCGACGACCATCAACTGGCTGTAATACATCACCGGGATGTCGAACTTGGTGCCGTAGCGCTTGTTGATCTGGCCCTGATAGATCTCGACGTTGGCCTGGCACAGCGGGCACGGCGTGACGATCATTTCGGCGCCGTGGTCGTAGGCCGACTCGACGATGTCCTTGATCTGCGCCTGCGCCTTTTCCGGCTCGGAGAACGCCAGCGCGCCGCCGCAGCAGGTCACCTTCTGCTCGTATTCCGGGATCGGTTCGGCGCCGACCATCTCGACCATCTTGTCGAGATACACCGGGTTCTCGAACGATTCGCCGGCGACGCCGAACGGGCGGTTGGTCTGGCAGCCGACGTAGCCTGCGATTTTCATGCCTTCGAGCGGACGCACGACGTGCTTGGCCATTTCCTCGAAGCCGAGATCCTCGATCAGCACTTCGACCATGTGGCGGATCTCGGGCATCTCGTTGATCGTCAGGCCGGCTTCCTTGAGCGCTTCGCGGGTGTCGGCCATCAGCGTGTCGGAGTGGGTCAGGCGCTCGCGGGTTTCGCGCGCGCCGAGCCAGCAGGCGGCGCAGGTGGCGACGATTTCCTGCCCGGGCAGGTTCTGCTCGGACAGCGCGAAGTTGCGCGCATTCAGAACGTGGCGCGGCAGTTCGCCGGCTTCCGCGTAGCCGATGGATGCGCCGCAGCAGTTCCAGTCGGGGATTTCGGTGAGCTTGACGTCGAGCGTCTTGCACATCGCCTCGACCGAGGTCAGGTAGTTGGATGCGGAAGCGCCCTTCTGCGACGAGCAGCCGGGGTAAAACGCGTATTCATGTTTGGACATTTTTCTCTCCTCAGCCCGCGATCCTGGCGGCCTTGCGGCTGCGTTCGATTTCGTAGGCCTTCTTCAGCATTGCCTGAATGCCCTTCTGATCCTTGCACTTGTGGCCGCCGAACAGCTCCATCACGTTCAGCCGCTTGGCCTTGACCAGGCCCAGCGCGACCGCCTGCATCGCCATGCCGTTCTTGATGCCCTGCACGAAGCCGTCCTTGAAGTACAGCCCCATCGACAGCTTGAGTTCGTTGACGCGGCCGGTCTTGGTCGCGTTCTTCCAGAACAGGCCGGAAAAGAAGCGCGTCGGCTGCAGCTTCGGCGCCATGCCGAGACGGTGCGCGTATTCGGCGATGCCGTGCATGATGTGGGTGATCGGCAGCTTCCTGGGGCAGCGCACGATGCAGTTGTAGCAGGAGGTGCAGTTCCACATCGAACTGGTGGTCAGCACTTCCTCGCGCTTGCCGGCGCGGATCATCATGAAGAGTTCCTGCGGCGGATGCTCCCACGCGCCCTGGAAGTTGGTCGGGCAGGAACCGGAACAGACGCCGCATTGCATGCACATCTTGACCCAGTCGCCCATCTCGACCTGTTCTTCGATTTCCTTCAGGAAGTTGTTGCGGTATTTCGCCGCCACTGCGGTATTTGCGCTCATGTCGTTTCCTTGCCAGCTGAATGATGCATCGTCAAAAATGGCCGATGCATGATTAGAAGCCTTTGAACGGGCTGGGGCCAACGGCAACCAGCTCGGCAGCATACTTGTCGATCATCTCGGGCACCCGCTTGATGTCGGTGATGGCGACTTCGAGGTCGCGCACCCGCTCCGATTCGAGGTTCAGCGTCTTCAGCGTGTCGTCGATCTTGGACATGCGCACGCGGCCGAGCTCCGAGCCCTTGACGAAGTGGCACTGGTATTCGTCGCCGGATTTGCAGCCCATCAGCATCACGCCGTCGTAGCCGGCGTTCAGCGCATCGGTGATCCAGATGGTGTTGACCGAGCCGAGGCAGCGGATCGGGATGATGCGCACGAAGGCCGAGTACTCGTTGCGGTTCATCCCCGCCATGTCGAGCGCGGGATAGGCGTCGTTCTCGCAGGCCAGGATCAGGATGCGCGGCTTCTCGGAGAACTCGTCCGGGATGTCGACCGCCTTGATCTGCGCGCCGACGGTGTTGACCGAGTAGTTCTCGAACGAGATCACCCGCACCGGGCAGGCGCCCATGCAGGTGCCGCAGCGGCGGCAGCGCGATTCGTTGAACACCGGGAAGCGTTTTTCATCCTCGTCGATGGCGCCGAACGGGCATTCCACGGTGCAGCGCTTGCACTGGGTACAGCCTTCCAGGCGCACTTTCGGGAACGACAGGTCGCCCGAACGCGGATGCGCGGCGCGGCCGAGCTCGGCATTTTCCAGTGCCTGGATCGCCTTCAGCGCAGCGCCGGTGGCGTCCTCGCGCGCCTGCGCGATATCCATCGGGCGGCGCACCGGGCCGGCGGTGTAGATGCCGGTGCGGCGAGTCTCGTAGGGGAAGCAGATGAAGTGCGAATCGGTGAAGCCCTGCTTCAGCTGCGGCACGTCCGGTCCCTGGCGGTAGCTCAGGTTGAGGATGGAAATCGGCTTCACTTCCACCGCGCCTGCGGCTTGCGGCTCGCCTTCCTGGCCTTCGACCTGCGGCTTGGTCAGCGTTTCGATGTTGACGCCCGAGTTCGCCACCTGGCCGGTGGCCAGCACCACCAGGTCGACGTCCGCCATCGCGGCGTCGGCGTCGTCGAGGATCAGGTCATGGAACTTCACCGTGCTGGTGGCGCCGTTGGGCAGCACCTGGGCGACGCGGCCCTTGGTGAAGACGACGCCCTTCTCCTGCGCGCTGCGGTAGAAGTCCTCGCCGTTGCCGGGGGTGCGCAGGTCGGTGTAGATGATGGTGGTGTCGACGGCGGGATTGGCGTCCTTGAAGTACATCGCCTGCTTGATGCTGGCGTTGCAGCAGAAGCCCGAGCAGTACGACAGGTGCTGGCCCGTGGTGTCGCGCTGGCCGGCGCACTGCACGAACACCACCGACTTCACCGGTTGGCCGTCCGACGGGCGGCGGATCACGCCATCGCCCGCCGCCGCGGCGGTCGCCAGCGCTTCGAGGCCGGCCTGGTCGACCACGTTGGGCGACTGGCCGCCGCCAAGCTCCGGCAGCTTGTTCATGTCGTACAGGGTGAAGCCGGTCGCCTGCACGATGGCGCCGATATCCTCGGTGTGGGTCGCGCCCGATTCGGTGGCGATGTCGACCACGAAACGGCCCGGCGCGCCGTCGGTCTTGGCGACGGTGGCGTTCAGATACAGCTTGATGTTGCTGTCGCCCATCACCTGCGAGGCCAGATCGGCCACGCCGGTATCCATCGGGGACTTGTACGGCTCGTGCACCGGCACGCGCTTGTAGAGCTTGCCGGCCCAGCCGCCGAGCGCGCCGGATTTCTCCACCAGCACCACCGGGTAGCCGGTCTTCGACGCCTCGATTGCGGTGGTCATGCCGGTGACGCCGCCGCCCACCACCAGCAGGGTCTTGCTGCTGCCGGTGTTGGCGTTGCCGCCGGGCGCGGTCATCGCCTTCACTTCGGCGCAGCCCATGCGGATGTAGTCTTCCGCCATCTCCTGGGTGGTCTCGCGCGCCTCCTCGGTGTCGGGACGGATCCAGATCACGCCCTCGCGCAGGTTGGCGCGCGCCACCGCGTTCTCAGGGAAGAAGAACGCCTCCGTCTTGGCGCGGCGCGAGCAGGCACCGATCATGACGTGGGTGACGCCCTCGTTGGCGATGTCGTTCCTGATCATCGCCACGCCGTCGGCGTTGCACAGGAAATCGTGCGACTTCGCCAGCGGCACCTTGCCGTCCTTCTGTGCGACTTTGACCAGCGCGTCGGTATCCAGACGCTCGCCCAGTCCGCAGCCCTTGCAGATATACGCTGCGACTTTGATGTCAGCCATTGTTTAAGCCTCCGCCTTTGCTACTTTGTTGACCACCTGGATCGCGCGCAATGCCGCCGCGGTGGCCGATTGCACGGCACGGTTCACGTCCAGCGCGTTCGACGCGCAGCCGGCGCCGAACACCGCGCCGTTGGCCGGATCGGCCTCGATGAAGCCGCTCGAATCCGCGACGATGTGGCCGGGAATGCTGACGCCCTTGACCGAGGGCTCCATGCCGACCGCCAGCACCACCAGGTCGTGCGGCGTGGTGTAGCGCTTGTAGCCTTCGGTGTTGACGCCATGGCACACCGGATTGCCGTGCTCGTCCTCGGTGATCTTCGCGACCTTGGACTTGATGAAATTCACCGACGGATCGGCCTGGACTTTTTGATAGAAGTCCTCGAAGCGGTCGATGGCACGGATGTCGATGTAGTAGATGGTCGACTTGCCGTCTTCCGGATACGCTTCGCGCACGTAGTGCGTCTGCTTCAAGGAGGCCATGCAGCAGATGCGCGAGCAGTGCCGCAGATGGTTCTCGTCGCGCGAGCCGGCGCACTGGATGAAGGCGATGTTCTTCGCTTCCTTGCCATCGGACGGGCGCAGGATCTTGCCGCCGGTGGGGCCGTGGATGTCGGCCAGGCGCTCGAACTCGACGCTGGTGATGACGTTCTTGAAGCGGTCGTAGCCGTAAGGCTGGATCTTCGCCGCGTCGTAGGGCTGCCAGCCGGTCGCCCACACCACCGCACCGGCCTTGACCTGGATCGTCTCCTCCTTCATGTCGAGGTCGATCGCGCCGTATTTGCACGCAGCCTTGGCGCGGTCGGCGTCGGCGCTGCCGATGATCGCCGGGTCCAGCACGTAGCGCTGCGGGTAGGCCATCGCGTTCGGCAGGTAGGCGGCCTTGTGCTGGCCGAGGTTGTAGTTGAACGGGTCGTCCACCATCGTTTCGACCGCGCGTCCGCAGTCGCCGCAGGCGGTGCAGTTTTCGTTCACGTAGCGCGGCTTGACCTTGACGGTGACGGTGTAGTTGCCGGCGTCGCCTTCGATGCCGGAAACTTCGGCCAGCGTCAGCACCCGCACGCGGGGATTGTTCTTCAGACGGCGCTGGTTGATCTCCAGGCCGCAGATGGGGTGGCACAGCTTGGGAAAGTAGCGATACAGCTGGGAGGTGCGTCCGCCCAGTGCTGGATTCTTCTCAACCAGGACGACGTTCTTGCCGGTTTCGGCCGCCTCGAGCGCGGCGGTCATGCCGGAAATCCCGCCGCCGACCACGAGTATGGTCTCGTTGGTTGCAACATGCTCCGTCATTGTCTTCTCCATCAGATGGATGCAAAATTTCTGAATAACCACCCGGGACATCCCTCCCGGATAGCGGGTTTTAAACCCGAATTCGACATCCGAAATAGTACCCCCAAGGCCATGCCCGCCGCCACGGGCAAGCGCGCAATCTCAATCGAAGTTTTCTATGCGCGAATAAGAGGAAGTGTTCATGGCTGCGCCATGCGGGCACGGGTGAAAAGCGGGAACCGGAAAACGGTCCGGCGCCCCCTGCGTTATTTCACGCAGCCGGGCATCCTCAACGGCTGCATGGAAAGCATCCCATTCTGCAAACCCGTTCGTTGTTGCGCAGAGCCGCGCGATCCGCTTCGGCCAGTTCCCCGCGGCAGCTGTCATGACAACATGACACTTTGCCTGACCGTAATGTCACTTTCTTTCCGCAGGAAAACCTGAATCCCTTTGCAATCAGGCAAATAGGGGTTTGGCACACAAGATGCTTACAGATACAGGCAAAAAGCGCCGCCCGATCGGCCAGCCGCAAGGCCTTGCATTGAACACTTTGAGGAGACAGGATGACGAAAATATCCAACTTAGCTTGCATGATGGCAGCCGTGCTGTATCTGGCCCCCGGCATCGTCAATGCTGCAGACGACGCCGAAGCGCAGCAGGCCGGACCGGCTGTCGCAAGCACTTCTGAAAACCCAGCCCAGCCCAAGGAGAAAGCCGCCAACACAAATCCATCGCAAAGCAGCACGACCGAAACCAAGAAGGAAGAACCGGCTTGCGATTAACGGTTAATCAGTCGCAATCGCTCGCCCAGCATAATCCAGGAGACAAAATGAAGCTTCGCACCCTATTCGCCGTATCCACTCTGTTCGCTTCTCTCGCCATGCCCATGGCGGCCAGCGCACTGGATGTCAATCTCACTGCCGACCTGCCTTCGGTCGATGTGATGCATGACGGCCAGAAAGTCACAATCATGCGCAATCAGGACCAGAAAAACACCATCAATCCCGATTTCGCCAAGACCTCGCGCAAATGCCCGCCTTTCTGCATTCAGCCGGGCGAACTGGCGGCCGGCGTCGATACCATCGGAGAGCTTGAGATCATTCATTACCTGAAGAAAATGAGCGACGGCGACAAAACCATCATGGTGGTGGATTCGCGTACGCCTGACTGGGTCGAAAAAGGCACGATCCCCGGTGCGGTCAACATTCCGTGGGACAAGCTCAACATCGGCAAGTCGGATCCCATCACCGTGCAGGAAATCCTTGAAAAGCATTTTGGCGTCAGGAACCAGGATGGTTTCTACATGTTCGACAATGCCAAAACCGTCGTCATGTTCTGCAACGGTCCCTGGTGCGGCCAGTCGCCGACCAACATCAAAGGCCTGCTGAAAATCGGCTACCCGGCGAATAAAATCAAATGGTACCGGGGCGGCATGCAGGACTGGGAAGCGCTGGGTCTGACCACGGTCAAGCCCGCGAAATAAGAACGCACTGCCCGCAGCAAAAAAAACGGGGCGTCATGCCCCGTTTTTCATCCCCTCCGCCCCATAGAAACCTGGCGCGCTCCACGCTGCGCGGAGAAGTATCGATCCGGCTCTAGGCGTGCGGCGTAACCGGCGGCAGCACCGAGGCCGGCGCCGCCTCGATGGCGACAATCTCGAACTGCATCGCGGCGAGGTCGGCCATGATGTAGGTGGGAGGCGCGCCGACGCCGCCGACGGTGCCGGGGTTGACCAGCCAGGCGTGTCCGCCTTTGACCGTGGCCACTTGCGAGATGCTGGATTTGTGATCGTGGCCGCAGCACACCAGGTCGTAGTCGCCGGTGCAGGCGAGCGCCTGCGCGTAATGCGGGTAATGCACCAGGAACAGGTTGCGGCCGGCCAGGGTGAAGGCGGCGTCCTGGCCGTGGTAGCGCACCACGCTATTGGGCTCGGCTGCCAGCCGGCTCATGTTGTAGAGGTCGCCGGTGTTGTTGCCGTGGATGACGTGCACCGGCAGTTCGTATTTCTGCAGCACGCGCAATGTGGTCGGCGCGACCACGTCGCCGCAGTGCAGCACCGCCTCCGCCCCGTGCGCCTTGGCGTGCTCGACCGCCGCGCCGAGCAGGCGGCGGTTGTCGTGGGAGTCGGAGAGGATGCAGACTTTCATACAGGTGCAGGACTCAGGAGACAAGTTTCAAGTCACAAGCGCCAAGGAACCGGTTTTCCTTGAATCTTGTATCTTGCACCTTGTTGCTCAGAACGCCGGCTTGTCCTTGGCGTTGCGGTAGCGCTCGACGCCGGCGAGGATCTCGGCGCGCGCGTCGTCGATGCCGACCCAGCCCTCGACCTTGACCCATTTGCCGTTTTCGAGATCCTTGTAGTGCTCGAAAAAATGGGAGATCTGCGCCAGCAGCAGGGCCTGCAAATCTTCCGGCTTGTTGACGCCCTTGTAGATGCCGCACAGCTTGTCGACCGGCACGGCCAGCAGCTTGGCGTCGACGCCGGCTTCGTCGGTCATCTTCAGCATGCCGATGGGGCGGCAGCGCACCACCACGCCGGTGATCAGCGGGATCGGCGTCACCACCAGCACGTCGACCGGATCGCCGTCTTCCGACAGGGTGTGCGGAATGTAGCCGTAGTTGCAAGGATAGTGCATGGCGGTCGACATGAAACGGTCGACGAACATGGCGCCGGATTCCTTGTCGACTTCGTACTTGATGGGTTCGCCGTGGGCGGGAATTTCGATGATGACATTGAAGTCATCCGGCAGATTGCGGCCGGAACTGACGCGGTCGAGACTCATGGGATATCGGGGGTTGAACGGGAAAGGCGGGCATTATACCTGCCCCCGCCCCGCCTCCGCACCGCGGATGCGCCCGACTGCCGTTTCTAGGATAATCCCGCTATTTGCATGACGCTCTTCGCCCCCGCTTCCCAGCCTTCCGGCCCCCAGCGCAGCCAGTCCGGCCTCGCCGGCGCAGCCGATGCGCTCTATCTCGCCGAACTGGCGCGCCACGCCGCGCCGCTCGCCGTGGTGTGCGCCAGCGCGTGGGACGCCAACCGGCTGGCCGAGGAACTGCGCTGGTTCGACCCCGAGTTGCGGGTGTGCGCCTTTCCCGACTGGGAAACCCTGCCCTACGATACGTTTTCGCCGCACCCGGACCTGATTTCCGAGCGGCTGGCGACGCTGTACCAGATTTCGCGCGGCGAATTCGACATCGCCGTGGTGGCGCTGTCCACCGCGCTGTACCGGCTGGCGCCGCCGGCCTTCCTCGCCGCCCACACTTTCTTCCTCAAGCAGAAGGACACCCTCGACGAAGCCGCCTTCCGCGCGCAGATGGCGCTGGGCGGCTATACTCACGTCAATCAGGTATTCGCGCCGGGCGAATTCAGCGTCCGCGGAGGGTTGATCGACCTGTTCCCCATGGGCAGCGCGCTGCCCTACCGCATCGACCTGTTCGACAATGAAATCGAGACGCTGCGCGCGTTCGATATCGACACCCAGCGCAGCATCTATCCGGTGAGCGAAATCCGCCTGCTGCCGGCGCGCGAATTCCCCTTCGACGAGGCCGGCATCACCCGCTTCCGGCAGAATTTTCGCGAGCGTTTCGAGGGCGACCCGTCCAAGTCCAAGCTGTACAAGGATGTCAGCAACGGCCTTGCGCCGGCCGGCATCGAGTACTACCTGCCGCTGTTTTTCGAGGCAACGGCGACGCTGTTCGACTATCTGCCCGCTGCCACGCGGCTGGTGGCGCACGGCGCGCTCGACCCCGCCGGCCAGGCGTTCTGGGCCGACGCGCAAGGCCGTTACCGCCTGCTGTCGGGCGACAAGGACCGCCCGCTGCTGCCGCCGGCCGACCTGTTTCTGCCGACCGACACGTTCTTCAGCCTGGCCAAGGGCTACACGCGGCTCGACCTGGAACAGGGCGGCGACGGGCTGGCCCGCCCCGTTCCGCCGATTTCGGTCGACCGCCGCGAGGCCCATCCGGTCGCCAAGCTGCAGGGCTTCATCGACGGATTCAAGGGCACGCTACTGATCGTCGCGCCGTCGGCCGGGCGGCGCGAAACCCTGCACGAATATCTTTCCGAACACGGCCTCCACGCCGCACTGTGCGGAAGCTGGGCCGATTGCCGGCAGCACGCCGACCGCATCCTGCTCACCCACGGCCCACTGGCCGAAGGCTTCGTCACGGCCGACGGCCAGTTCGCCGTCATCACCGAGACCGAACTCTACGCCATCCCGCCGAAGACCCGGCGCGCGCGCGAAGCCCGCGCCACCCAGATCGACAACCTGCTGCGCGACCTCTCGGAGCTGAAGCCCGGCGACCCGGTGGTGCATGCACAGTACGGCGTCGGCCAGTACCTCGGTCTGATCAACATGGACCTCGGCGACGGCGACACCGAGTTCCTGCAGCTCGAATACGCCAAGGGCGACAAGCTCTACGTGCCGGTCGCCAACCTGCACCTGATCTCGCGCTACAGCGGCGCCGGAGAAGGCGCGGCGCCGCTGCACAAGCTCGGCACCGACCAGTGGGAGAAGGCGCGCCGCCGCGCCATGCAGGCGGCACGCGACACAGCCGCCGAGCTGCTCAACCTGTATGCGCTGCGCGCGGCGCGCGAGGGCCACGCATTCCAGTTTTCGCCGCACGACTACGAGGCCTTCGCCGAGGGCTTCGGCTACGAGGAAACCCCCGACCAGGCCGCGGCGATTGCCGCGGTGATGGCCGACATGCAGTCGGGCAAGCCGATGGACCGTCTGGTGTGCGGCGACGTCGGCTTCGGCAAGACCGAGGTCGCGCTGCGCGCCGCCTTCATGGCGGTGATGGGCGGCTACCAGGTCGCAGTGCTGGTGCCGACCACGCTCCTGGCCGAGCAGCACTTCAACAATTTCTCCGACCGCTTCTCGGCCTGGCCGGTGAAGCTCGCCGAGCTGTCGCGCTTCCGCACCGCAAAGGAGCAGACCGCAGCGCTCGAAGCGCTGAAGGAAGGCAGGATCGACATCGTCATCGGCACCCACCGGCTGATCCAGAAGGACGTCAAGTTCGCCCGTCTGGGGCTGGTCATCATGGACGAGGAGCATCGCTTCGGGGTGCGCCAGAAGGAACAGCTGAAGGCCTTGCGCGCCGAGGTCGACGTGCTGACGCTGACCGCCACGCCGATCCCGCGCACGCTGGCGATGTCGCTCGAAGGCATCCGCGATTTCTCGGTGATTGCCACGGCGCCGCAGAAACGACTGGCGATCAAGACCTTCGTACAGCCGTTTTCCGGTGGACTGATCCGCGAGGCGGTGCTGCGCGAACTGAAGCGCGGCGGCCAGGTGTATTTCCTGCACAACGAAGTCAGCACCATCGAGGCGATGCGCGAACGGCTGGAAAAGCTGCTGCCGGAGGCGCGCATCCGCGTCGGCCACGGCCAGATGGGCGAACGCGAACTGGAACAGGTGGTGCGCGACTTCTATCAGCAGCGCTACGACATCCTCCTGTGCACCACCATCATCGAAACCGGCATCGACATCCCGACCGCCAACACCATCCTGATCAACCGCGCCGACAAGTTCGGACTCGCCCAATTGCATCAGCTCCGGGGCCGCGTCGGGCGCTCGCACCACCAGGCCTTCGCCTACCTGCTGGTGGAAGAGGACCGTACCTTGACGCCGCAGGCGAAGAAGCGTCTGGAGGCGATCCAGTTGATGGAGGAGCTGGGTTCCGGCTTCCATCTCGCCATGCAGGATCTGGAAATCCGCGGCGCCGGCGAAGTGCTGGGCGACAAGCAGAGCGGCGAGATCCTCGAAGTCGGCTTCTCGCTCTACAACGACATGCTGGCCGGCGCGGTGGCGAGCCTGAAGGCCAGCCGCGAACCCGACATGAGCCAGCCGCTCGGCGTGGTGTCCGAGATCAACCTGCACCTGCCCGCGCTGCTGCCGGAAGACTACTGCCCCGACGTGCACGAACGGCTGGTGCTGTACAAGCGCCTGGCGAGCGTCCATGACGCCGAGGAACTGACCCGGCTGCAGGAAGAGCTGGTCGACCGCTTCGGCCGCCTGCCCGACCCGGCGCGCGCGCTGCTCGACACCCACCGCCTGCGGCTGGCCGCGCGCCCACTCGGCATCATGAAGGTCGATGCCAACGCGGACAGCATCCTGCTGCAATTCGTGCCGCAGCCGCCGATCGATCCGGGCCGCATCATCCAGCTCATCCAGACCCGGCGCGACATCAAGCTGGCGGGCGAAAACCGACTGCGCTGGCATGCGTCGTCCCCTCCCGACGCGCGGGCGGCGAATGTCGTCTCCATGTTCAACTTCTTGAATTAAGCATTTGAAGACAAATCAAAATGAATCTGATCGTTCAGGGAAAAACCGTCTCCACCCCCAGTCTCGAGGCACTCGCCACACTGGCCGCCGCCGCAGCGATTGAAACGGTTTCGGCCACGGCATTCCGGCTGACTGGGGCCGACGACAGCCAGCGCGCCGAAATCGCCGCATACTGCGACGCCCATGCCCTCGACTGCGGCTGGGTGCCGGCCGAGCGCCGCATCCGCGACTTTGGCCTGCTGGTGATGGACATGGACTCGACCCTCATCACCATCGAGTGCATCGATGAAATCGCCGACATGCATGGCCTGAAACCGCAGGTGTCGGCCATCACCGAAGCCGCGATGCGCGGCGAGATCGACTTTGCCGAAAGCCTGCGCCGGCGGGTCTCCCTGCTGTCCGGACTGGATCAATCCGCGCTGCAACGGGTGTACGACGAGCGGCTGCAGCTCTCGCCGGGCGCCGAGGCCCTGCTGGCCGCCGCCCGCACCGCCGGAATCAAGACCCTGCTGGTGTCGGGCGGATTCACCTTCTTTACCGAGCGGCTGCAGTCCCGGTTGGGACTGGACTACACTGCAGCCAACTCGCTGGAAGTGGCCGGCGGGAAATTGACCGGGCGCGTGCTCGGCGATATCGTGGACGCTCAGGGCAAGGCCGACTGGCTCAACCGGGTGCGCGCCGGGCTGAATCTGGCCCGTTCCCAGGTGATCGCCATGGGCGACGGCGCGAACGACCTGAAGATGATGGCTGAGGCCGCCCTCAGCGTCGCCTACCACGCCAAGCCGGTGGTACGCGCACAGGCCAGCCATGCCTTGAACCAGGTCGGGCTGGAAGGGGTGATCCCGCTCCTCGGCGGCTAAAGAAACATCCCGGGCGGCCGATAAACCATTTGAGTACTCGGCCAGTCAGAAGATCGAACAACAGCGACCAGGAATCCCCGTGAAAATCGACAAGCGCATCACCCCTCCCGCCGCCGCCAAAGTCTCAGCCGCCAAAGGCAAGGGAGCGGGCAAAACGGCCGCCCCCGCAGCGGGCGGCGGCGATTCGCTGACGCTGACCGAATCAAGCACCCGCATCCGTTCGCTGGAATCCCAGCTGGCTGCGACCGACATCGCGGATGCCGGCAAGATCGAGGCGGTCAAATCCGCGCTTGCCAACGGCACCTTCACCGTCGACGCCGAAGTGGTGGCCGACCGCCTGATCGACCACACCAAAGAGGCCCTGCGCAAACGTCCGCGCAAAAAGTAGAATCAAGCCTCGAATATTCTTTCGGGGTTCAGCATGAGCGAAATCGTTTTATCCATAACCGGCATGACCTGCGGCGGCTGCGTCAACAGCGTGCAGAAGGTGTTGGCCGCATTGCCTGGCGTGCACAGCGTCGAGGTCACGCTCACGCCGGCTCGGGCGCGCGTGGCATACGATCCTGCCCGGGTCGACCGTGCCGCCCTGGAACAGGCCGTCGTCAACGCCGGCTTTGGCGTAGCCGCCTGAAACGCCGGCCCTGGCCCGGGCTTCAGGACTGATCGCACAGCTTTTCCAGGGGCTGCGGGCGGTGTATGCCGCTCCCCTGCACGTAGTCCACCCCGATCTGCCTCAGCAGCGCCAGGATCCGATCCGACTCGACATACTCGGCCACCGTTTTCAGCCCCATCTGGTGGCCGATGCGGTGTATGGCTTCGACCATTGAACGATCGATCGGGTTGTTCATAATGTCGCGCACGAATGCGCCGTCGATCTTGAGGTAATCCACTTTCAGGTTCTTCAGATAAGTGAAGGACGACAAGCCGCTGCCGAAATCGTCCAGCGCGAAACTGCACCCAAAGCCGCGCATGGCCTCGATGAAATCGTTGACCACGGCGAGGTTTCCGATGGCCGCCGTCTCGGTGATTTCAAAGCACAGATGCGGTCCCAGGACGGGGTTTTCCTGCAACCGCGCCAGCAGCATGCCGCGAAAAGCCGGGTCTTTGAGCGACGCCCCCGACAGGTTGACCGCAAACAGGTAGCGCAACGCGCAGCCTGCCGCCAGATACTGCCGGCACAGGCGCAGCGCTTCCTCGACCACCCAGCTGTCGAGCGCGGGCATGATGGAATAACGCTCGGCTGCCGGGATGAAAGCCATCGGCAGAATTTCGCTGCCGTCGTCGTCCACCATCCGCAGCAGCAGCTCGACGTGGCGGGTGGATTCCGCTGCGCCGTCGGTGCGGCGGATTTCCTGCCACGACAAACGCAGGCGCTGCTCTTCCAGCGCCCGCTGAATCCGCGTCACCCATTGCATTTCGCCGCGGTGGCGCACCAGATCGGAATCGCGGCTTTCATACACGTGAATCTGGTTGCGGCCGCGGTCTTTTGCCACATAACACGCGGCATCCGCCGCCGACAGCAGGCCCGCTGCGGTGCCGCTGTCGCGGTTGATCGCCACCATGCCGACGCTCATGCCGACCGAGAAAATGCGTTCCCCCCATTTGAAGCGGAAGCGCTGCACCTCGGCGCGAAAACTGTCCGCCACTTCCAGCGCACCCGGGATGCTGCAATTTTCCAGCAGCAGCGCAAACTCGTCGCCTCCCAGGCGAGCCAGCGTATCGCGTTCGCGCAGCTTGCCCTTCAGCAGCAGGGCCAGTTGGCGCAGCAACTCGTCGCCCGCCGCATGGCCGCAGGAATCGTTGATCACCTTGAATTGATCGAGGTCCATGTAACACAACGCATGTTCGCGATCCTGCTGCATGGCCGACAGCAGGGCGCGCTCCAGCCGCTGCTCGAATTCGCGGCGATTGATCAGCCCCGTCAAGGCATCGTGGCTGGCCTGATAAACCAGGCGCGCCGTGGCCCGGTCGATCCTTTCCTGCATCTGGTCCTGCATCGTCTGCAAATGCGCCGCCATGTGGTTGACGCCGCGCTGCAGCATGCCCAGTTCGGCTTGTCCGCTCAGTTCCACCCGCTCGTCCAGATGCCCCTCGCCAATGCGACTGACCGTATGCGTCAAGGCCAGTATCGGCCGCGTGATCTGGCGCCCGATGCGCCACGCCAGATAGAGGCTGACGCCCAGCCCCGCCAGCAAAATGGTCAGGCTGCGCAGAATGGCATCGCGCTGGCTCTTGATGGTGGCGCTGCGCGACACGTCCAGGCCGACCCAGCCCAGCAGCCGGGTCTGGGTGCCCTGCGGCGCCGTCCGTTCGCCGGCCGCATGGAAATCATCCACCATCACCTCGGTACGCGTGACCGGCGCGTAGTACACCAGCCGGTCCTTGTATTCGATCTGATGGATGCGGTCCACCGGCAGCCCCCCCTGCTCAGGATAGGTCCATGCCCCGAGGCCGACCTGAGCCAGCCTCCGGCCGTTATCGGTGAATACCGCCACCCCGCGGATATCGGGCTCGATCGCCGCTTTTTCGAGCAGGGTCTGCAGCACCTCGATATTGCCCGAGGCCACGCCATATTCGGCCGCTGGTGCCAGCTGGCGCGCAATCGCCACGGCACGGGTGCGCAATGATTGATCCAGATCGTCGATTTTCCCGATAATGAGCTGAAACAGCAGCAAGACCCCGACGATCGCCACCGGCACCATGGCCAGAACCATGACACGCCCCCGTATCCCCAATGAAGCCGCCATCAGCGCCCCCCTCCCAGACGTTTCTCCAGTTCGGCTTCCGGCGGCAAGACAAAGCCGAGCGAACGCGCCACCTGCTCATTGATCGAAATGCTGAAATAGGCAGGGGGGGCCGGCGACGGCAGGCGCGCCGCGCCGCCCTGCAAGACGCTGCCCACCCATTCGGCCGTCTGGCGGCCGATCTGCGCCGGGCTGGAATGCAGCGACAACAATGCCCCCGCCCGCGTCAGCGAGCGCGAATAGCCCAGCACCGGGTCGCGGTAGCGGTAGGACGTAAGCAGAATGCTTTGCGCCGTATTGCGGTTGAACACCTGCGGATCGGGAAAGGCCAGCAAGAGATCGGCCTCGGACAACACGTTTTCAAGCTGGGGGATCAGCCGTTCATCCTCGGCCAGGGTGGCGTGCGTCAGGCTGAGCCGCTGCATGCGCAAGGCCTCGTCCAGTTCCGTCAGCAGCCCGCCCTGTTCCCTGCTCAACAATACGCCCACACGCCGCGCTTCGGGAAAAGCCAGGCGGATCAACTGCGCCTGCCGCTCGAACGGTTGATCCAGATAGATTGCCGATGCACTGCGGCGGCCGCCGTCGTTCAGGCGGGCACGCCCGCTTTTGAGATACCACGCCCGTGGCACCAGCACCGCCAGCACCGGCGACCGCACCGGCAGCGCCGCCACCACTTCGGCTGCGTGCACCCCCACGGCAACGGTCAATCGGGCCTCGTTCAACGAGGGGGCGGTCAATCCATCGGCATCCATCCGGCTGACCTCGTGAGGCGTGTCGTCCAGATGCGCACGGATGACCTGATAGACCTCCTGGTAGGGCGCCGAGTCGTCGCTCAACACCACCGCCACCCGCGCAGCGATGGCCTGCGCCGGGGCGAGGAGCAGACAGGCGACAACCAGCCCCAGGCGCGCGATGCGGCATAACGCACCCCGCCTGCGCGACACCCGGACCGTCAAGCCGCCCCCTGCTCCGCATTCCACAGGCAAGTGCCCCTGCTTTCCTTGGCAATCGTCTCCAGCAGGCTTGCGTGTGCCTCCAGTTCGGCATTCGACGCCGGCAGCAGGATGGGCCTGGGCCGAGCATGTGCGACGTCCCGGGCAGCCTGCTCGCTGCGCACGTCCAGTCCGATCGACAGGCTTTCCTGGCCGCGCGTCAGCGCCAGGTACACCGCCGCCAGCAGTTCGCAGTCGAGCAAGGCGCCGTGCAGCGTGCGCGCCGTGTTGTCCACGCCATAGCGCTTGCACAGCGCATCCAGATTGTTGCGCTGGCCGGGGTGCAGGGTCTTGGCCAGCGCCAGGGTGTCGGTCACGCCGTCGCACCAGGTCGCCAGCGGCGCCATTTCCAGCAGGCGCAGCTCCATGTTGAGAAAGCCCACATCGAACGGCGCGTTGTGGATGATGAGTTCGGCGCCCTGGATGAAGTCGACGAACTCCCGGGCGATGCCGGCAAAACGCGGCTTGTCCTGCAAAAACTCGGGGGTGATGCCGTGCACCTGCATCGCCCCGGCGTCGATGTCGCGATCCGGGTTCACATAACGGTGCAGGTGGTTGCCGGTGAGCCGCCGGTTGACCATCTCCACCGCCGCCACTTCGATGATGCGATGCCCCTGGCCGGGGTCGAGGCCGGTGGTTTCGGTATCCAGAATGATTTGCCGCATGGTTTCAGCTTCAGTGTTGTTGCGCCTGCAGAACGCCCTGGTTGGCCAGCGCGTCGGCACGTTCGTTTTCGGGGTGGCCGGCATGGCCCCGCACCCATTTCCACTCGATGCGGTGCTGCTGGTTCAAGGCATCGAGCCGCTGCCACAGATCCTGGTTCTTCACCGGCTTGCCGTCGGCGGCACGCCAGTTGCGCCGCTTCCAGCCGGGCAGCCATTCGCTGATGCCTTTTTGCACATACTGCGAGTCGGTGTGGACTTCGACCGTGGAGGGACGCTTCAGCAATTCCAGCGCGCGGATCACCGCGGTCATTTCCATGCGGTTGTTGGTGGTGGCGGCCTCTCCGCCATAGATTTCCTTGCGGTGTCCGGCCGACACCAGCAATGCGCCCCAGCCGCCGATGCCGGGATTGCCCTTGCAGGCGCCGTCACTGTATATGTAAATGGTGTCAGCGTTCACGATGGACCCGATACTGTTTGAGATTGACCACTTTGGCCGCGGGCGACAGAAAACGTTGCGTCACCGGCGTTTTCCACTGCGGCAGGATGATGTTCATGCCCTGCACGCGCTTCACCGCCTGCAGAAAGTACACGCCGCCGCCCATCGCCCACCAGCGATCGCCGGCGGGCTCCATGAAACGCAGCCGCCGCAGCCAGTTTGCGCGGTTGATCGGCGGACGGTAGCAGCACATGCTGCCGGCCGCCACCTCGAGTCCCAGCAACGCCATCCAGTCTTTCACCCGCGAAATGTTCAAGAAGCTGCCGTTCCACGGATACCCGCATTCGCCGCCCTGCAGCCTGCGCGCCAGCCCCCACAGGCTGCGCGGATTGAAGCCAGCCAGCACCAGGCGGCCTTCCGGGCGCAGCACGCGCTCGGCCTCGCGCAACACCTGATGCGGGTTGGCGCTGAACTCCAGCACGTGCGGCAGCAACAGCAGGTCGAGCGACTGGCTCTCGAACGGCAGGAACATGGAATCGGCCCGTACCTGGGCAGGGGCTTCCACCGCGCACGTCACCCGCAGCGGAATGCGGCTGTTGCGCAGGAAATCGATCTGCGGCAGCCCCACCTGGACGGCGTTGAAACCGAACACATCCGACACCGCATGATCGAAATAGCGCCGCTCGCGGAACAGCAAATGCTTTCCCAGCGGCGTATCGAACCATTCTTCATCCAGCTTGGATAACATAGTCATTCCTCCTGTCCTGCAGCCGCATGTATGTTGACCCTCATCCCCCTGCCCGCGTTCGCGGACAACTACATCTGGGTACTGCACGACGGCCGCCATGCCGTCGCCGTGGATCCCGGCGATCCGGCACCGCTGATCGCTTTTCTCGATGCGCATCGGCTCACGCTGACGGCGGCGCTGATCACCCATCATCACTGCGACCATACTGGCGGCAACACCCAGCTGCGTCAACGCTACGGCTGTGCCGTCTACGCCCCGGAAAACCCCAGCATTCCCGCCGTCAGCCATCCCCTGCACGGCGGCGATTCCGTGACGCTGGCCCAGCCGGAGATGTGTTTCGAGGTTCTTGCCACGCCCGGCCACACGCTCGACCACCTCAGCTACGTCGGCCACGGTTTCCTGTTTTGCGGCAACACCGTATTCGGCTGCGGCTGCGGCAAGCTGTTCGAGGGCAACCCGACCATGATGGCCGCCAGCCTCGATGCCATTCTGGCCCTGCCCGATGCTACCCGAGTCTGCAGCGCGCATGAATACACCTTAAGCAATATCGACTTCGCCAAAACCCTGGACGGCCGCAATCCCGCCCTGCTGGAACGCGAACGGCAGGATCGCGCGCGGCGTTCGCGCAATCAGCCCACCCTGCCGTCCACCCTGGCCCTGGAAAAAGCCACCAATCCATTTCTGCGCTTTCGCGATCCCGACATGACGGCCTTTGCCGCCCGTTACCTGAATCGGCCCCATCCCAGCCCGGCCGAGACCTTCGGCGCCATCCGCGCCGCCAAGGACGCCTGGGACGGTTGACCGCCCCCCGTCCAACCGCTTAGGATGGGGGCTTGTTGAGTACGGGAGACCGACTTGCCCGGAATCAAATTGGCCCATCCCCGATCGGCCGGCATCAAATTGAACCGCTTCAGCCTGGCTGTGCTGGCACTGCTCTTCAGCCACCCCGTCATCGCAGCGGAATCCCTCGCCGCCATCCAGACCCTGGAATGGGGCGGCGACGCCGACAGCAGCGCAGCCGCCGGGGCTCCCCCCGCCAACGCCAGCCAGGACGATGTCTGGCAGCGCATCCGCAACGGCTTCAAGATCGAAGACGCCACGCCAAACCCGCTCGTTGCCGTGCACGAATCCTGGTACGCGGCGCGGCCGGAATCCGTGCGGCGCATCGTCGACCGCGCGCGCCGCTATCTGTTCCACATCGTCGAGGAAGTCGACCGCCGTGCGATGCCGATGGAAATCGCATTGCTGCCGATGATCGAAAGCGCATTCAACCCCACCGCGCTATCGCCGTCCGCCGCCTCGGGCATCTGGCAGTTCATCCCCTCCACCGGCCGTCTCTACGGCCTCAAGCAGGACAACTGGTACGACGGCCGGCGCGACTTCACCGCCGCCACCCAGGCGGCGCTCGACTACCTGGGCAAGCTGTATCTCGATTTCGGCGACTGGCAGCTGGCGCTGGCGGCCTACAACTGCGGCGAAGGCTGCGTTGCGCGCGCCATCCAGAAGAACGTCCAGCAGGGACTGCCCACCGATTACGCCAGCCTGGCGCTGCCCAGCGAAACCCGCCATTACGTCCCCAAGCTTCTCGCCATCAAGAACCTGATACGCAATCCCGAACAGTACGGCATCGCCATCGACGCGCTGCCCAACCAGCCCTATTTCGACCAGGTCACCGTCCATGCCAGCATGGACATCCACTCCGCCGCGCGGCTGGCGGGCATGAAAAGCGACGAGTTCATCGCGCTCAACGCCGCCTTTCCGCGCAATCTCATCCGTTCCGATACGCCGGTCAACCTGCTGATTCCGGTCGACAAAGCCGACAAATTCCAGCGCAACCTGGAAACCGCCAGTTGGGACTCCTGGCAGCCCTATACGGCACAAAAGGGCGAACGTCCCGAAGCCATCGCCAAGCGCTTCGATGTCAGCCTTGCCCGTCTCGAAGAACATAACCAGTTTCAGTTGAAACGCGGCAAACTGGTGCGCGCGCAGACCATACTCGTCCCTGTCAGGGGCCGTGGCGTGGCCGCGGCTCAAAGCGCCGCCCCGGCAACAGCGATAAGCGCAAGCCGGCACCAGGTCGAGCGCGGCGATACGCTGTTCGGCGTGGCCCGCCGTTACGGCCTGAGCGTCGCCCAACTGACCCAGGCCAACCCCGGCCTCGATGGCGGCCTCAAAGCCGGCCAGACCCTGCGCCTGCCCCTGAACGAACAGGCCGCCCGGCAACCCGAAGCCTTCCGCCACGCCGCTTTCAGCCCCCTTCCCGGAAAGCCTGCCGAGCCCGTTCATTACACCGTCAAACGCGGCGACAGCCTGCACGCCATCGCACAGCGCTTCGACGTCAGCCTGGCCGACCTCAAAACCTGGAATCCGGTTTTCGGGGATGACGGCGGCATCCGCGCGGGCCAGCAGATCGTAGTCAAACGCCCCTGAGACCCGCCGCCGATTCAGCGGCCTTGATCTAAACCATCCTAATCGGGCGCGGGCGGCTCATCCGACTTGTCCGACATCACCAGTGCCATGCCGACGGCGGCCAGCACCATCCACAGCACCGCCGCCCAGATGCCCAGCGCATCCGACAGCGGCCCCATGAAAAGCAGCGTCAGCATGGCCACGCCCAGAACCAGGTTGCCGATCCAGAAATTGCGGCTGCGTTTGCCGGTATTCAATTGACACTCCGTACAGAAAATTCCTGCCCCTGCGCGGCCACCCAGTGGCAACGCGCCCAGTGCCCGCTGCCCACCGCGGTTTGACCGGGATAGACCTGCCGGCATATTCCGCTTGCATGCGGGCAACGCGGATGGAAATGACAGCCGCTGGGCGGATTGAGCGGCGACGGCTGGTCGCCGCTCAGGCGAACGCTGCGCTGCCCGGCCGGTGGGTCGATGCGCGGCACGGCACTCACCAGCGCCTGGGCATAGGGATGGCGCGGGGCGCGCAGCACCTGCGCCGCCGGGCCCTGTTCGACGATGCGCCCGAGGTACATCACCGCCACCTCGTGCGCCAGATAATCGACCACGGCGAGATTGTGGGTGATGAACAGATAGGCCAGACCCAGGCTGTCCTGCAAATCCTTCAGCAGATTCAGTATCTGCGCCTGCACCGAGACGTCGAGCGCGCTGGTCGGTTCGTCGCAAATCACCAGTCTGGGCGACACCGCCAGCGCCCGCGCAATCGCAATGCGCTGCCGCTGGCCCCCGGAAAACGCATGCGGATAGCGCCCGCCCGCGTCGTCGGGCAGCCCCACCTGGCGCAGCAACAGCGCAACCGCGTCGCGGCGCTGGTTAGCCGCCCCCACCCCCAGGGCGTCCATGCCTTCGAGCAGGATGTCCGCCACCCGCATGCGCGGATTGAGCGAGCTGAACGGATCCTGGAACACCATCTGCGCCTGTCGCCGCAGGGTGGCTGCATTGCGCGCGGCGACGGTCTCGCCGGCCAGCACGATGCTGCCCGCGGTCGGTTCGATCAGCCGCAGCAGCGCCTTGCCCACGGTGGTCTTGCCGCAGCCGGACTCGCCCACCAGCGCCAGCGTGCGGCCCGGCTGGATCGCCAGCGTCACGTCGTCCACTGCGCGCACGTGGCCCACGGTGCGCTGGATAAAGCCGCGCCTGATCGGAAAATGCACTTTCAGGCCGTCCACCTGCAGCAAGGCTTGCGCCGCTTGGGTTGAATGCGTCGGCGGCGTCACCGCGCGCGCACTGCGCAGCGGCAGCGCGCCCGCCAGATGGCAGCGCACCCGCTGACCGTCGATCGCTTGCCAGTCGGGCGATTCGTCGCGGCAGCGCGCAATCGCAAACGGACAGCGCGGCGCAAAGCGGCAGCCACGCATCCGGCCGTCGAGCTTCGGCACCTGGCCGGGAATCGTGGTCAGCCGCCCGCCATCGCCGGCCCCCCCCGCAGGACTCCGCTCCGCCATGGGCTGCAGCGCGTGCGGAATCGCATGCGGCAGCGCCTCGAACAGCATGCGGCTGTACGGATGTTGCGGGGCCGCGAAAAACGCGTCGCGCGTCCCCTCTTCCAGCAATTCGCCGGCGTACATCACCCCCACGCGGTCGGCGTTCTCGGCCACCACCCCGAGATCGTGCGTGATCAGCAGCATGCCCATCCGCTTTTCGCTGCGCAGGCTCCGCAGCACGTCGAGCACCTGCGCCTGGATGGTCACGTCGAGTGCCGTGGTCGGCTCGTCGGCGATCAGGAGCCTGGGCTGGCCGGCCAGCGCCATTGCTATCATCGCCCGCTGGCGCAGGCCGCCGGACAGCTCGAACGGATAGCTGTCGAGCCGCCGCAGCGCGTCCGGCACCCCCACCGAATCGAGCAGCCCGCGTGCCGCCTCCCGCGCCGCCTGCCCGCTCAGGCCCTGATGCAGGACCAGCGCCTCGACAATCTGATGGCCCACCTTGACGACCGGATTCAGCGCCAGCATCGGCTCCTGGAAAATCATCGCCATGCCGCCGCCACGCACGCGCCGCATGTCGCGCTCGGGCAGCGCCAGCACATCCTGCCCGTCCAGTTGCACCGCCCCTGCGACGATGCGGCCGCCGTCCGGCAGCAGGCGCATCAGCGACAGCGCGGTCATCGACTTGCCGCAGCCGGACTCGCCGAGCAGCGCGTAGGTTTCGCCGGCGGCGACATGAAAGGACACGCCATCGACCACGCGCAGGGTATCCGCATCGTGGCCGATTTCGGTGACGAGACCCGCGACCCTCAGCAGGGGCTTCACCGGCGGCCTCCCAGACGCGGGTCGAAGGCATCGCGCACACCGTCGGCGAACAGGTTGGCGGCAAGCACCAGCGCGAACATGAAGGCGAACGCCGCACCGAGCTGCCACCATACTGCCGGTTCGCGTGCAAGTTCGAGGCGCGCGCCGTTGATCATGTTGCCCCAGCTGTACATGGAGGGATCGACGCCGACGCCGACGTAGGACAGCACCGCTTCGGCCAGCACCAGCCCGGAAAAATCCAGAACGACCGCAATCAGCACCAGATGGAACACGTTGGGAAAAATGTGGCGGCTGATGATGCGTGCATTCGATACGCCGAAGGCGCGCGCCGCCTCGACGTAATCGAGCGTGCGCAACTTGAGCGATTCGCCGCGCAGCAATCGCGCCAGTCCGGTCCAGCTGGTCATGCCCATGATCAGGCACAGCGCCAGCAGGCGAATGTCGGCGCGCGCGGCGGCGGTGTCGAACAGTTCGGGGTTGGATTCGATGTAGACCTGCACGATCAGCACGGCAGCCGCAATCAGCAGCACGCCCGGGATCGAGTTGAGCACGGTGTAGAGGTACTGGATCGCGTCGTCCACCCAGCCGCGGAAATAGCCCGCCACGATGCCCAGGCCGATTGCCAGCGGCAGCGTGACCAGCGTGGTCAGCGTACCGATCACCAGGCCGGTGCGGATGCTTTTGAGGCTGATGTAGAGCACGTCCTGTCCGACCTTGTCGGTGCCGAGCACGTGGTAGCCGGACGCCAGCTGCGCCATCGCGCCGCCCAGCATGAGCAGCAGCGCCAGCATGCCGACGAGCGTGCGGCCGGGCCAGTTCAAGCCGCCTTGTCGCCATCTTGCAAGCCATGTGCCGACGGGCAGCTGCAGCCGGCGTGCCTGCCACGCAGCCAGGCCAGCAAGTAGCAGCAGGCCGGCGAGGGCGCCCTGCGCGGCGCCGGCGAGGGTGCGCCGCGCGATGTCGGATAGCCGGTCGCCGGCGTGCTGCAGATGCGCACCGCCATATTGCAGGCGCGGATAATCGCGCACCGCCACGCCATTCCGCTCGACGAATTCCATGGCGTACAGCTGCATCGCCAGCGGCGCCGAATAGGTTTTTTCCTGGCGGGTGCGCAGGCCGCCCACCAGCGCGTCGAACGCGCTCATCACCTCGACCGAATACTGCGGCTTGTCGGCCGGGCTGTCGGGCAGCCGTTCCCGGTAATGCAGCGAATCGAGCAGGCCGATGACGACGAAGACGCCCAGCACCAGAGCCGCCCCCATCGCCATCGGGCGCTGCGCCACGGCCACCCACGGAGCGCGCAGATGGTCGTGGCGACGGATGAACCAGGCCAGCGCCAGCACGCCCGCCAGCAGTGCAAAAATCAGCGCATCGGTCCACAGGATCACGGGCATGAAACTCATTGCAGCCTCACCCGCGGATCAGCCCACGAATAGGAAATGTCGGTGAGAATGAGGCCGACGATGTAGAGAAAGGAGCCTAGGAACACCATCGCGCGCACCACGGCGAAATCCTGCGCCTGGATCGCGTCGATGGTGTAGCTGCCGAGCCCCGGGATGCCGAAGAAGGACTCGGTGATCAGGCTTCCCATGAACAGCAGCGGCAGCACCACCACTGCGCCGGTGAGGATCGGGATCATGCCGTTCTTCAGCACGTGGCGAAACAAGACCCGGATTTCGGACAAGCCCTTGGCGCGCGCGGTGCGCACATAGTCCTTGCCGATTTCCTCGAGGAAGATCGTGCGGTACCAGCGCGCGCCGCTGCCGATTCCTGCCGCCACGCTGACCAATACCGGCAGCAGGATGAACTTGAGCCCGCCGATGCCGCCGGCAAAGCCCGAGATCGGCAGCAGATTCCACAATTTGGCGATGAAATACTGCCCGGCGATGATGTAGAACAGGCCCGAGATCGACATCAGCACCACGCACAGCACCACCCCCCACAGGTCGAGGTAGGTGGCACGGAAAAACACCATCAGCAAGGCGAAGGTGATGTTGGCCAGCAAGCCGATGACGAACACCGGCAGCGCGATCGCCAGGCTCGGCCCCATGCGGGTACGGATTTCGTTGCCGATGTCGCGGCCGTCGTCGCTTTTGCCGAACTTGAAGACGAACATCGCCGCCGAGTGCTGGAAGAAAATCGTCTCGGTGAACTGCGCGCTGCCCGTTGCCTCCGCATTCAGCAGCAGCGGCTTGTCGTAGCCGTGCTCGGCCTTCCAGCGCTCGATCGCCTCCGGCGTCACGTGCTTGACGCCGAGTTGCAGCCGCGCCATATCGTCCGGCGTGTTGACGACGAAAAACAGCGCAAAGGTCAGCAGGTTGACCCCGATGAGGATCGGGATCGCGTACAGCAGGCGGCGCAGGATATAGGCGAACATCAGGCGGTCTTTCTTTCATGCCGCCGCCACGCGATCACCGCCGGCGCGATCACGGCCGCCAACGCTGTGGCCAGCAGCACCATCGGCCACAGCACCGGGCGGTTCCATTCGGCGCGCCGGGCTTCGCGCACGGCAGCTTCGATACGGCGGTATTTGAGGGTGTTGTTCGCCATCAGGTTGGGCTTGACGTTATGCACCCAGCCGTGGCGCAGGCCGAAGGCCTTGGGGTGATAGGCGAAGATCCACGGCGCATCGCGGCGCACGACGTCGAGCATGGCGTCGATCACCTGCTGGCGCGCGGGGCCGTTGTCCATGTCCTTCATGCGCTCGAACAGGCGGTCGAACTCGGGGTTGTCGTAGTTGGCGGCATTCTCGCCGCCGCTGCCGACTTTCTTGTGCGGGCCGTAGAGCAGGAAGAAGAAATTTTCCGGATCGGGGTAGTCGGCGTTCCAGCCCCATTCGAACAGCTGGGCATTGCCCTTGCGGATCTTGTCCTGAAAACGGTTGTAGTCGGTGCCGCGCACCACCAGCTGCACATTGAGCTTGTCGAGCTGCTTCTTCATCCAGTCGAGCCGCGACTTGGCATCGGGGCCGGATGCCATGGTGTCGAAATACAGCACCAGCGGTTCGCCCGTCTTCGCGCTACGGCCGTTCGGATAGCCCGCCTCGGCCAGCAGGCGGCGCGCGGCCTCGAGCGGGCGGCGCGTGATCTTGCCGCCGCGTGCTTCGTAGACATAGGGGTTCAGTCCCGCCACACCTTCGACATAGCCAAACAACCCCGGCGGAATCGGCCCCTGCGCGGGAATGCCGCGGCCATTGAGGAAAATGGAAATGAACTCGTCATAGTCGAATGCGATGGACAGCGCCTGGCGCAATTTGCGGCGGTCTTCGCCAAGGCCGCCCACCACCGGGTCGAGCATGTTGAAACCGACATACCACAGGGACGCCGCCACGGTGGTGACGAGGCCGATGCCCTTGGCGCGCATGGAATCGGTGAGCTGCGGATCGCCGCCGGCGGAGAACTTCACGGCCTGGTCGAAGCTATCGGAGCTGATGCCGGAGCTGTCGTAATAACCCTGCAGGAACTTGCTCCAGTAGGGAATGGTTTCCTTTTCCAGGCTGAACACGGCTTCGTCCACCAGCGGCAGGCGCTTGCCGGCGTCGGCCAGCAGCCCTGCCTGCCTGTCTTCGTCATCGCCTTCCGCCGGATAGGTTTCGCCGTGGTAGTGCGGATTCCTTTTCAGCACCATGCGGCGATTGGGATCGTTTTCCGCCAGGTAATACGGCCCGGTCCCGACCGGCTGCCAGTCGAGCGTGAGATTGCGCTCGGCCAGACCGGGCTGGGCATAGAAGACGTCGGCTTCCCATGGAATCGGCGCAAAAAACGGCATTGCCAGCCAGTAGATGAACTGCGGGTATTTGCCTTTGACATGGATGCGGTAGGTGTAGCGGTCGACGACCTCCGCCCCTTCAAGTGCGAAATCGTCGAGATTCAGCGCTGCAGCGGGGCGGGATTGAGCCGCTTTTTCCAGCGCCGCACCCAGCGCCTTCAGGCCGACGATGTGTTCGGCCATCAGGCCAAAAATCGGCGAACTCAGCCGCGGATTGGCGAGGCGCTTGATCTGGTACACATAATCGGCAGCCACCAGTTCGCGTGTGCCGCTGTGCTCAAAATCCTGGATCCGGGTTTTTCCGGCGGCGTCCGCGGCGGTGAGCGCATGGTAGCGGTAGCGCCCAGCCGCATCGCGGACGAATGCCGGGTGCGGCTGGTATTGGATGCCGGGGCGGATACGGATTTCATACACGCTCTTCGCAATGCGCGCAGAGGGCGCATCGTCCGGCAGCGCATGCCCCGCTGCATCGAAATAGCGCGCCTGGGGCACCGCATCCGCAGTGAGCGGAATCAGCGTGTAAGGGCGCTTGAGAAAGTGATACTGCAGCGGCGGCTCGTAAATCTGGCCGGTGAACTCGATTTCGTTCGCGCTGTAGGAGCGCGCCGGATCGAGATGCTTGGGGCGTTCGGAAAACGCGCTGTACAAGATGTTGGCGTTGGCCGGGCTGCCCGGATAGGGGTTGTTCCAGCTGTCGGAGCAGCCCGCCAGCCACCCCAGCCCTAGCCCCAGCAGGCCCAGTTTGAGGAAAATCGTGCCCGTGCGCGTCATGCCGCAAGTGTACCCAAGCGCGTCCGCAACGTCAGCCGTTATAATCGGCGGCAATTCAATTCTTTCGAGACCATTATGGGATTTCTTGCAGGAAAGCGTTTGCTCGTCACCGGCGTCATTTCCAACCGTTCGATTGCGTATGGCATCGCTGCCGCGTGCAAGCGCGAAGGCGCCGAACTCGCCTTCACCTTCCAGGGCGAGCGCATCAAGGACCGGGTCAGCGAATTCGCCAAGGAATTCGGCTCCGACCTGGTGTTCCCGTGCGACGTCGGCAGCGACGAGCAAATCGATGCCCTGTTTGCCGAACTCGGCAAACACTGGGACGGCCTCGATGGCCTGGTGCACTCGATCGCCTACGCACCGAAGGAAGCCCTGGCCGGCGATTTCCTCTCCGCGGTCACCCGGGAAAACTTCCGCATCGCGCACGACATCAGCTCCTACAGCTTCGCCGCGCTGGCCAAGGCCGCATTGCCGATGATGGAGGGCCGCCAGGCGGCACTGCTGACGCTGTCGTATCTCGGCGCGATTCGCTCCGTTCCCAACTACAACGTCATGGGCCTGGCCAAGGCCAGCCTCGAATCCAGCGTGTACTACATGGCGCAGAGCCTCGGCCCCAAGGGCATCCGCGTCAATGCGCTATCGGCCGGACCGATCAAGACGCTGGCCGCCAGCGGCATCGCCAACTTCGGCGAGAAGCTCGACCTGGTCGCCAAGAACGCGCCGCTGCGCCGCAACGTAACGATCGAAGAGGTCGGCAACGCCGCCGCCTTCCTGCTCTCCGACCTGGCGTCCGGCATTACCGGCGAAATCACCTACGTCGACGCCGGCTTCAATTCCACCGCCGGCGCCGAGAGCTGATCTGAACTTTCCCGCAATAAAAAACGCGCCTTCAAGGCGCGTTTTTTATTGCGGCTGGGTGTTACTACGCAGTTGGCCCAAAACTGCCAAAAACAGTGACCTCGCGCCATTATTGAGGCTCCGCGGAAGCGCTGCCGAGTTTTATTTAGGTGAGGTTACGGGGGGTGGGTATACTTGCTCTCAGCTTGCCGAAAAAACCAACACTATGCAGCTACTAAGCTCGAAGACACCGCATTCGCCTACCAGCCTTTTAGCCGGCGCAGCCATTTCGCCTTTGGTGGTCTTATTGTCGTTGCAGGGTTGCTCGCCTTGGCTTGACGCTCGCAAGTCGGAAGCCGAGGTGCGTAGGCTGTGCGCTATCGATGGCGGTGTAAGAGTCTACGAGACGGTGCCAACTCACCCCGGGAATTTCCCTACGATTATCCCAGATACTGGCTTACAGGTATGGCAACCAAAGGCGGGAACAATATTCGGTGACTACCGCTATGTAGAGACCCGTGGACCAGGCATGCAAGGCCATGGGCGCACTATTTACCGCGATACAATCACGATAACCCGAATCAACGATGGCAAAGTCATGGGGGACTTGGTCGTGTACCGAAACGAGGGGGACGAAATCCTCCATGGGATACATTGCCCCGAGAAGGTAACTGGACAGAAGCTCGTTGACAGCATATTCCGGGTGCCCGGCGACCCCGTACCCGCAAATGGCATTTACCCAACCTGTCCCGGAAGCGATCGCCCAATGACTTCCATCGCGATTCAGGCTTCCTGGCAGCTAATTGCGACACCTGCAGAGTCACCTCTACGCGTGTCGAGCTTTGCGGAGCGCGATCGCGGTGTCGGTTGTGATAACCGCACCAAAATCGACAGCTGGTATGGCGTGACCGGCAAGGACACCGTAGGCTTGATAGGGACGCGCTTACTGTTCGAGGGGCCTGGTGGTCGTCGGTGTCAGGCGCTTGCGATGCGGGATGCACGCGGAGTCTCCTGCTCCGATTCGGGCATCGAGGTTAAAGGGCTCAAGGGAACCTCGGCGCTAATTCAGAGATACTCCATCAGGGGCGAGTTACTCAATGAGCTAGAGGTTCGCAATGTGGCACCGACATCGACGCTGGCGCTGCTCAACTACCGGGAGAGCAACACTGAGATAACGGTAGACACCGCTTATTCTCCGCATAAAGGCCCCGTTGAGCACTACCGAGCTGTTGCCGCCAAGCCTGGGGCCGGATTGGAGTGATCCGTCCTTATGGCCGGCAACGCGCTCGCCCCAAAAAGCAACGGCGGCCAGCCCACCAAGGCACCGCCGTTTCTTCATGTCCGAAAAATATATCGCGTTTTCCCGCCTTCAACCGCCCCCTAACCACTTGATTCCCAAGCGAATGGGCCAGCTGCGTAGTAACACCCTTGCGGCTGCGCGATGGCTCATCTTCCCTCGATCGCGTTGGGCTGGACTTTCACTTTCTGGCCGGCGGTAATCAGCGCAACCATCGCCTTCATATCCGCACGCTGCTGCACCTGCGTGACGCCGGCTTCGATCGACGACAGCAACATCGGATCCAGCGCCGGCGCATCCAGCACGCGGCTCACGCGTACGATGCGATACGAGCCGTCGGGGCGGGCGAAGCCTGTGTAGGCCGGCAGTTTGTCCGTGGCGACGCGGAATACCGCTTTGGCCCCGGCCGCATCCAGCACGGCGGATGGTTGACGCCCCACGATCTGGAAAGCCGACCAGTTCAATCCCGCTTCGTCGCCTTTTGCCAGTGCCTTGAGGGTGGCTTCAGCCTTTTGCGCCAGCAAACGCATGCTCTGCTCGGTGCGCAGCCTGGTCTCGATCGCCTGCGACGCCTCGGTCAGCGGGCGCAGGCGGGCCGGGCGATGCTCCACCACCCGTGCAGCGACCAGAGTGCCTGGCTGCACTTCAATGGCTTCGGTATTCTGCCTGGATTTGATCGACTCCGGGCTGAACAGCGCGGACGACAGGGCGGCATGATTGAAAGGCGGCGGCGCAGTCTTGGCCGTCATCCAGCCGCTTTGCCGAACCGTCAGCTTGGCGGCGGCAGCGGCGGGCTGCAACGACTGAGCGTTCTCGTACACCAGATTGCTGAAGCTGTCGGCCATGTCGGCGAAGGCTTTTTGTGCCTGCTGCTTGCGCAGTTCGCTCATAACCGCTGCGCGCACCTCGGCTAGCGGCGCGGTCTGGGCAGGCTGAATGCCATCCAGGCGGATGATGTGATAGCCGAAATCGCTTTCCACCGGTCCGCGGATTTCATTGGGTTTCATGCTGAACACGGCATCTTCGAAGGATTTGACCATCATGCCGCGGCCAAAGCTGCCCAGGCTGCCATCCTGCGCGGCCGATCCCGGATCCTGCGACTGGCTGCGCGCCAACTCGGCAAAGCGCTGCGGGTTTTTCTGCAGGGTTTGCGCCAGTTCGGCCGCTTTCGCCTTGGCTTTGGCACGCGAGGCCGCATCCGCATTTTTATCTGCAGCAATCAGGATGTGACTCGCACTGCGCTGTTCCGGCTGCCCGAACTGGGCGGCATGGGAAGCGTAGTAATCCGCCACGGCCTGCTCGCTTACCGCGATACCCGCCGCTACGCTTGCCATATCCAGCACCAGATATTCGGCGCGGATCTGCTCGGGTTCGGTGAACTCGGCCTTGTTGGCGGCGTAGTAACGCTCCACGTCGGCGGGCGTCACCCTGATCTGCGGCGCCACCGCGGAAGCCGGCAGATCGGCCCAGGCAATTTCACGCTGTTGCGCCACCAGGCGGGCAATCTGAGCCAGCGATGTGCCGGACGCGAAGGCCGCAAGCGAAACCGGACTGGCAATGGCCTCCAGCATGAAAGCCTGGCGCAATTCATTTTCAAACTGGGCGGGCGTGCGGCCATTCTGGCGCAGCACCGCCTCATACCGCTGCTGCGAAAACTTGCCGTCCTGCTGGAAGGCCGGGATCTGCGCCAGCACCGACGCAATATAGGCATCGGGCGCCAGGAACTTGAGCTTTTGCGCATCCTGCAGCAAGGCTTTACGCTCGACAAGGCTGTCGAGAACCTGCTTGCGGAAGTTTGCCGTTTCGGTGACGGCGGGGTCGAACGCAGGGCCGAGTGCCTCGCGCATGCGGTCGCTCTGTGCCTGGATCTCCCGGGTCAGCTCTTCACGCGAAATCCCCACGTCGCCGACCTCGGCAACCATGCCGCCGCTGTTGTCGCCCTTCATGTAGGAATCCACGCCAAACAAGGCGAAGGTGATTGCGATCAAGGCCAGTATGACTTTGGCCAGCCAACCCTTTGCATGCTTGCGGATTGCTTCGAGCACGGTCATCAACTCCAGAAAAAACAACAGCGCGAATTTTCGCGCACTTTGCGCCTTACGTCTCGCCCGGCGCGATTAATTAAAAGTTGCGCATGGACAAATTCAACCGATGCGGCAAATAAAAAACCCCTGAAATAAAAAAAGGCGAACTTGCGTTCGCCTTTTTGATGTTGGCGGAGTGGACGGGACTCGAACCCGCGACCCCCGGCGTGACAGGCCGGTATTCTAACCAACTGAACTACCACTCCCTGATGCTGCAGAAACCATGCTACCTAAAACTTGACCCGCTTATTTCCCTGCTGGTGGGTGCTGAGGGACTCGAACCCCCGACATTCGCCTTGTAAGGGCGACGCTCTACCAGCTGAGCTAAGCACCCGACAAAGACCAAGATTATACAACAGATTTTCCGATCTTGCCAAATGCAATCGCATTTTTTATTAATTGATGGCGTCCTTCAGGCCCTTGCCGGCACGGAACTTCGGCACTTTGGCAGCCTTGATCTTGATGCTCGCGCCGGTGCGCGGATTGCGGCCTGTACGCGCGGCGCGCTTGCCGACATAAAAGCTGCCAAAACCCACCAGCGTCACCATGTCACCCTTCTTCAGCGCTTTCTTGACAGCTTCAACCGTTGCATCCAGTGCGCGACCGGCTGCTGCCTTGGAAATATCAGCCGAGTCGGCAATGGCATCGATCAATTCGGATTTGTTCACGTGTTGTCCCCTTCACTCAAGTGGCACAGGAAAACCCTGTGGGCGCTTTTATAGCAACCCGCAAAACCTTGTGTCAAGCGGTTTTCCGGGCTATCGGCAAATAAATCCCGCGACTGGCGCGGGATTCCGGCGAGTGACGGGAAAATACTCAGTGTTTGAGCGCCGCGGCGGAGGTCCCTCCCTCTTCCGGAACGGCAATCGCCGGCGTTTCCGCTTCCGGTTCATCCTGCAAGGGCTCGGGCGTGTGCTCCAAGGCCAATTCAAGAACCTGGTCGATCCACTTGACCGGATGAATGTCGAGTTTGTTCTTGATGTTGTCGGGAATCTCGGTCAGATCCTTGACGTTCTCCTGCGGGATCAGCACCGTCTTGATTCCGCCGCGATGCGCAGCCAGCAGCTTTTCCTTCAAGCCGCCGATCGGCAGCACTTCTCCACGCAGCGTGATCTCGCCGGTCATCGCAACGTCCGCGCGCACCGGGATTCCGGTGAGGATCGACACCATCGAGGTGCAGATTGCGATGCCCGCAGACGGCCCGTCTTTCGGCGTCGCGCCTTCCGGCAGATGAATATGGATATCGCGTTTCTGGTAGAAATCCTCCTGGATACCCAGCTTGCGGGCGCGTGAACGCACCACGGACAGCGCCGCCTGTATGGATTCCTGCATCACCTCGCCGAGCTTGCCGGTGGTCGTCATCTTGCCGCGCCCAGGCAGAGCAACCGCCTCGATGGTCAGCAACTCGCCGCCGACCTCGGTCCAGGCCAGACCTGTCACCTGTCCCACCTGGTTGTTCTTTTCCGCGATGCCGAAGCTGAAACGCCGCACGCCGAGGTATTTTTCCAGATTGCGCGACGTGACCAGGATCTTGGTGCTCTGCTTCTTCAGCAACAGGGCCTTGACCGCCTTGCGGCAGATTTTTGAAACCTCGCGTTCCAGGCTGCGCACGCCGGCCTCGCGCGTGTAATAGCGCACGATATCGCGCAACGCCGACTCGGCAATGGCGAGTTCGCCTTCCTTGATGCCGTTGACCTTGAGTTGCTTGGGCACCAGATAGCGCTCGGCAATGTTGATTTTCTCGTCCTCGGTGTAGCCCGACAGACGGATCACCTCCATCCGGTCGAGCAACGGCGCCGGCAGATTGAGCGAGTTGGCCGTGGCGACGAACATCACGTCGGAGAGGTCGTACTCGACCTCGATGTAATGATCCTGGAAAGTATGGTTCTGCTCGGGGTCGAGCACCTCCAGCAGCGCCGACGACGGGTCGCCGCGGAAGTCCTGCCCCATCTTGTCGACTTCGTCGAGCAGGAACAGGGGATTCTTCACTCCGACCTTGGTCAGGCTTTGCAGGATCTTGCCCGGCATCGAGCCAATGTAGGTGCGGCGGTGCCCGCGAATCTCGGATTCGTCGCGCACGCCGCCCAGCGCCATGCGGACGAACTTGCGATTGGTCGCGCGGGCGATGGACTGGCCGAGCGAGGTCTTGCCGACGCCAGGCGGCCCCACCAGGCAGAGAATCGGCGCCTTCACCTTGTCGACGCGCTGCTGCACGGCGAGGTATTCCAGGATGCGCTCCTTGACCTTGTCGAGGCCGTAGTGGTCCTGGTCGAGGACTTTCTCGGCTTTCACCAGGTCCTTGCTGATCTTGGTTCTCTTTTTCCACGGCAGGCCGACCATGGCTTCGATATAGCTGCGAATCACGGTGGCTTCGGCCGACATCGGCGACATCATGCGCAGCTTTTTCAGTTCGCCCATGGCTTTGGCTTCGGCCTCCTTGGACATGCTGGCATCCTTGATGCGCTTCTCCAGCTCCTCCAGCTCGGCGCCCTCTTCGATGTCGCCCAGTTCCTTCTGGATCGCCTTGACCTGTTCATTCAGGTAGTACTCGCGCTGGCTTTTCTCCATCTGCCGCTTGACACGGCCACGGATGCGCTTTTCGACCTGCAGGATGTCGAGTTCGCCTTCCAGCAGGCCGAGCAGATGCTCAAGGCGCTTGTTGACGCCGATCATCTCCAGCACTTCCTGCTTCTGCTCCAGTTTCAGCGGCAGATGCGCGACGATGGTATCGGCCAGACGGCCGCCTTCGTCGATGCCCGAGAGCGAGGTAAGGATTTCCGGCGGAATTTTCTTGTTCAGTTTGACGTACTGGTCGAACTGAGTGAGCAAGGCGCGGCGCATGGCCTCGACCTCGACCAGTTCCTCGCCCTCGGCAGGCAGAATTTCGGCGCGCGCAGCGAGATGGGTGCCGGTATCGGTCACCTCCAGCACGCGGGCGCGCTGATTCCCCTCCACCAGAACCTTGACGGTGCCATCGGGCAGCTTCAGCATTTGCAGCACGGTGGCCACGCTGCCGGTATCGTAGAGATCCTCCGGCGTGGGATCGTCCTGGGCAGCCGTCTTCTGGGCGACCAGGAGAATGCTCTTGCCGGATTCCATCGAGGTTTCGAGCGCCTTGATCGATTTGGGCCGGCCGACAAACAAGGGGATGACCATGTGTGGGAACACCACCACATCCCTAAGCGGCAACAGCGGCAGATCGACCTGTTCCTTGGATACGTTGTCGCTCATCATGATTTCCTGGTAAGGGTTTGAGGAAAGGATGCGCGGCATTCAACCACGCTCATCCACAATTGGGGGGCATAGTTTGGAATTCAAGATGGCTGACAGGTTCCCCGCCAGCCATCGGTTCAAGCTCCGGCGGCCAGCGGCTGGTCGCCCTGCTCGGAGTAGATCAGCAAGGGCTTGCCTTCGCCGTTGATCAGGCCATTGTCCACGACCACCTTGCTGACCCCCTTGAGCGAAGGCAGGTCGTACATGGTGTCGAGCAGGGCATGCTCGATGATCGAACGCAGGCCGCGCGCACCGGTGCGGCGATTCAGCGCACGCTTGGCAATGGCGTTGAGCGCATCGTCGCGGAATTCGAGTTCGACGCCTTCCATCTTGAAGAGCTTGGCGAACTGCTTGGTCAGTGCGTTCTTCGGTTCGGTCAGGATCTGCACCAGCGCGGCTTCGTCGAGCTCATCCAGCGTCGCCACCACCGGCAAACGCCCGACGAATTCCGGGATCAGGCCGTATTTGATGAGATCTTCTGGCTCAACCTGGTGCAGCAATTCGGCGTCGCGCTTGGTCTCGTCGACATTCTTCACCTGCGCGCCGAAACCGATGCCGCCTTTCTCGGTGCGGCCACGGATGACCTTTTCCAGCCCGCTGAACGCACCACCGCAAATGAACAGGATATTGCTGGTGTCAACCTGAACGAATTCCTGATTCGGATGCTTGCGCCCCCCCTGCGGCGGAATCGAAGCAGTGGTGCCCTCGATCAGCTTCAGCAATGCCTGCTGCACGCCTTCGCCCGACACATCGCGGGTGATCGAAGGGTTGTCGGCCTTGCGCGAAATCTTGTCGATTTCGTCGATATAAACGATGCCTTGCTTGGCCTTGTCGACATCGTAATCGCACTTCTGCAGCAGCTTCTGGATGATGTTCTCGACATCCTCGCCGACGTAGCCGGCTTCGGTCAGCGTGGTGGCATCGGCGATCACGAAGGGCACGTTCAGGAGCCGCGCCAGCGTCTGCGCCAGCAGGGTCTTGCCCGACCCGGTGGGGCCGATCAGCAGAATATTGCTCTTCGCCAACTCGACTTCGCCGCTGCCGGAATTGCTGCGCAGGCGTTTGTAGTGATTGTAGACCGCTACGGCGAGCGCCTTCTTGGCCTGCCCCTGGCCGATCACATACTGATCGAGAATGCCGCTGATTTCATGCGGCGTCGGCAGGTCGGAGCCTGCACTCTTCTGGCTGTCGGCCTGCTGGATTTCCTCGCGAATGATGTCGTTGCACAATTCGACGCATTCATCGCAGATGAACACCGACGGCCCGGCAATCAGCTTGCGCACCTCGTGCTGGCTCTTGCCGCAGAAGGAGCAGTAAAGAAGTTTGTCGCTCGAGCCTTTGTCTGCCATGCCAGTTCCTTGCTTAATTGCCTGATGCTTCGTTGCGGTTGGTCAGCACCTTGTCGACCAAGCCGTAGCTTACCGATTCGTCCGCGCTCATGAAGTTGTCGCGATCGGTATCGCGCTCGATCGCCTCCAGGCTCTGCCCGGTATGCTTCGCCAGCATGCCGTTGAGACGCGCCTTCAGATACAGGATTTCCTTGGCGTGGATTTCGATATCCGACGCCTGCCCCTGGAAGCCGCCCAGCGGCTGGTGGATCATCACGCGCGAGTTGGGCAGGCAGTAGCGCTTGCCCTTGGTGCCCGCGGTCAGCAGGAACGCCCCCATGCTCGCCGCCTGGCCAATGCACAACGTGGACACGTCCGGCTTGATGAACTGCATGGTGTCGTAGATCGCAAGACCGGCGGAAACCGAACCGCCGGGCGAGTTGATGTAGAAATAGATGTCCTTGTCGGGATTTTCCGACTCCAGGAACAGCATTTGCGCAACTACCAGGTTGGCCGTCGCGTCGTTCACCGGGCCAACCAGGAAAATCACCCGCTCCTTGAGGAGACGCGAGTAAATGTCGTAGGCGCGTTCGCCACGGCCGCTTTGCTCGACGACCATGGGAACCAGTCCCAGCCCCTGCGGTTCGAAGGGCCGCGAATTGGAAATACCGCGTTCAAAATCAATGCGCATCAGGCACGTCCCATCAATTCTTCAAAGGAGGTTGTCACGTCTTCCACTTGGGCCTGACCTGCGACCCATGCTACCACATTCTCTTCCAGCGCCAGGGACTCGATCTCCTGCATCCGCTGCTGGCTCTGGTAGTACCACTGCACCACCTGTTCCGGCTCCTCGTAGCTCTGCGCCTGCTCCTGGATCAGGGCGCGAATCTGCTCCGGTTGCGCCACCAGCTTGTTCGCCTGCACGATCTCGGCCAGGATCAATCCGAGGCGCACGCGTCGCTCGGCCTGTCCGGTAAACATATCGGCAGACAGCTTCATGGTCTGAACCCCGCGCGACTGCATATCGGCCTCGGTCATCTTCTGCAGACGGTCGGTTTCCATCGCCACCAGGCTCTGCGGCAGATCCAGCGTGCTTTTCTGCAGCAGCAGTTCCATCGCCTGCTCTTTCAGTTTCGCCTGCACGCGGCGTTTCACTTCGCGTTCCAGATTGGTCCTGACCTCGGCCTTGAGTTTCTCGACGTCACCGTCCTCGACTCCCAGCGCCTTGGCAAATTCCGCATTCACCGGCGGCAGCACAGGAGCCTGCACGTCCTTGACCTGCACCTCGAAATGCGCGGCCTTGCCGGCGAGTTCCTTGGCGGCATACTCGGCCGGGAAAGTCACGTCGAAACCCTTGCTGTCGCCCGCCTTGAGCCCGGTCAGGCTCTGTTCGAAATCCTTCAGCAAACGGCCTTCGCCGATTACCGCGGCAAAGTCTTCGCCCTGGCCGCCTTCGAATGCCGCGCCATCCACCGTGCCCTGATAGTCGAATTTGACCAGGTCGCCTTCCATTGCGGCCCGATCGGCCGTCTCGAAGCTGCGGCGCTGCTTCTGCAGCACTTCCAGCGTCTTTGCGACATCGGCCTCGCCCAGGTTCACGACGGGGCGGCTGAGCTTGCCGGTATTCAGCACGTCGATCTTCACTTCAGGATAGACCTCAAAGCGGGCGCTGAAAATCATTTCCGTTGCCGCCGCCTGCCCCGCCTTCGGCTCGAAACGCGGATAACCCGCGATTCTCAACTGGTGGGCCTGCACGGCCTCGCCAAAGCGGGACTGCAGGGTTTCACCCAGCACTTCCTGGCGCACGCCAGGGCCGTGCTGACGCACCACTGCACTCAGCGGCGCCTTGCCGGGACGGAAACCATCCATCTTGACGTTGCGTGCCAGGCGCTTCAGACGGCTCTGCACTTCGGTTTCCAGCTGATCCATGGGCACGCTGATATCCAGGCGCCGGGCCAGACCTTCGAGAACTTCAAGATTTGCTTGCATCAAAATACTTCCTGGCTGAATTGAAATGTAAGGGTGAACGGCATAAAGCCGATGGTGCGAAAGGGGGGACTCGAACCCCCACGCCTTGCGGCGCTGGAACCTAAATCCAGTGCGTCTACCAATTCCGCCACTCTCGCGGCTTGGCCGCAAAACTATCGACCAATAAGTGTAATATAATCAAAGCGATGCTGTCACCCAAGCAAGCCCGGCATCCAGCCTAAGTCATTATTCCCATTCCGTTTTTTTGTTGCCGGTGCCGGTCGATCACTACGAAAACTTCCCCGTCGCATCCTGGTTGCTGCCCAAACGGCTGCGCAAACCGGTCGAAGCCATCTACCGGTTTGCCCGCACGGCGGACGATATTGCCGACGAAGGCGACGCCCCCGCAGCAACGCGCCTCGAGCAGCTGGCGGCATACCACGCCGAACTGGATCGCATCGAACGCGGCGAGACCTCAAGCCATCCGGTTTTTGTGCCGCTGGCTGCCGCGATCCGCGATCACGCCATTCCGATCGCACCGTTTCGCGACCTGCTGTCGGCTTTTGCGCAGGACGTGGAAAAAAAACGCTACGCCGACTTCGGCGAAGTCATGGACTACTGCCGCCGCTCGGCCAACCCGGTGGGGCGCCTGATGCTGCACTTGTACGGCGACCATGACCCGCGCCATCTGGCTTATTCGGACGCCATCTGCAGCAGTCTGCAACTGATCAATTTTTTGCAGGACATCGCGGTCGATTACCGGAAAGACCGTATTTACCTGCCACAGGATGAACTCGCCGCGCACCGCGTCAGCGAAACGCAGATCGCGCAGGGCGACACACGCGGTTTGTGGCACATGCTGATGCACAAGCAGATCGAACGCGCGCGCAGGCTGCTGCAGGCCGGCGCACCGCTCGGCCGGGCGCTCAAGGGGCGCATCGGGCTGGAACTGCGCGTGACCATCCTCGGCGGTGAAACCATCCTACGCAAACTGCATGCCGACCCCGGCTGCGTATTCAACGATCGTCCGGTGCTGACCAGGAAGGACTGGATCATCATGCTCGCGCGCGGGCTCTACTGATATGGACAATCACCAGTACTGCCAGGAACGCGCTGCCGCCAGCGGCTCCAGCTTCTATTACAGCTTCGTTTTCCTGCCGCAGGACACGCGGCGCGCGATCACCGCGTTTTACGCCTTGTGCCGCGAACTCGACGACGTGGTGGACGAATGCCATGAAAGCCGGCTCGCCCTGGCCAAGCTCGACTGGTGGCGCGAGGAAATCATGCGGTTTGCGGCAGGTGTGCCGGAACATCCGGCCACCCGCGCCCTCATCGATACCGCGCAAGGCCGCAACGCTCCCTCTGCCCTGCTGCTGGAAATCGTCGACGGCATGGCGATGGACCTGGAGCACTTGCGCTACCCCGACTTCAAGTCCCTCAATCTGTACTGCTATCGCGTGGCAGGCGTGGTGGGCGAAGTCGCGGCAGCGATTTTCGGCGGGCCGCGCAGCGCGGACGATCGCGCGGTTCGCCGTTATGCGCACGAACTGGGGCTCGCGTTCCAGCTCACCAACATCATTCGCGACGTCGGCGAGGACGCGCGACGCGGACGGATCTATCTGCCGCAGGATGAACTCGCACGTTTCGGCGCGCGCGAAGCCGACATCCTGCGTGGCGTGGCCACCCCCGCATTCCAGGCGCTAATGCAGTTCCAGTTCGAACGCGCCGCCGCCTGCTACGAGCGCGCGTTCGCCGCGCTCCCCGCCAGTGCGCGCCACGCGCAGCGCCCGGGGCTGGTGATGGCAGCGATTTATCGCACCTTACTGAATGAAATCCGGCGCGCCGAATTCCCCGTATTGCGCGCGCGCGTCTCGCTCACGCCAGTGCGCAAGCTGTGGCTGGCCAGCAAGACCTGGCTGTTTCCATGACCGCCCGTGTCGCGGTGATCGGCGGCGGCTGGGCGGGCTGCGCCGCCGCGCTGACGCTGGCCGAGGCGGGGGTCGACGTCACCCTGTTCGAAGCCAGCCGCACTCTGGGCGGCCGCGCGCGCGCGGTCGAGCTCGCCGGCCGGCCGCTCGACAATGGCCAGCACATCCTGCTCGGCGCGTATGCTCAGACGCTTCGGCTGATCGAGCGCCTGCGCCCCGCCACCGCCCGCGACGGCTTGTGGCGCCTGCCGCTGATCCTTAGCCAGCCGCCGGACTTCAGCCTCGCCTGCCCGCGCCTGCCGGCGCCGCTGCATTTGCTGGCGGGGCTGCTCGGTGCACGGGGACTGGGCTGGCGCGACAAGCTCGCCGCCGCACGCTGGGCCTATGCGCTGCTGCACGAAACGGCCGCGCCGGATCAGCTAAGCGTCAGCCAGCTCACCCGCTCCCAGCCCGAGACACTGCGCCGCCTGCTATGGCATCCGCTGTGCATATCGGCCCTCAACACGCCGCCGGAAACGGCCAGCGCCAAGGTTTTCCGCGACGTCATCCGCGCCGCTTTCGGCGGGCGCAATCATGATAGCGACCTGCTGTTGCCGCGCTGCGACCTGACCGCCCTGTTCCCAGCGCCCGCTGCCGCGCGCCTGATCGAACGCGGCGGCCAAGTGCGCCTGGCTTGCCGGGTAACCGCGCTCGATGCCACCGCGGATGCCGTCACCTTGAGCACGCGCGACGGGTCGACCGCCTACAGCCATGTCATCCTCGCCGTCGCGCCGCAACATCTGGCGGGCTTGGCTGCCCCGATCCCCGCGCTCGAACCGGTGGCGCGCGAAGTGTCGGCCTATCGCTATCAACCGATTGCCACCGGCTACGTCCAGTACGACCCGGCTTTCCGGCTGGCCAAACCACTGTTTGCCCTGGCGGACGGCCCCGCGCAGTTTGTGTTCGACCGCGGCCAGAGCCACGGCCAGGCAGGGCTGCTGGCGTTTGTTGCCAGCACCGCCGCGCATCTGCCCGCGGACTGGCTGGATCAGGCCGAAGCCCAGTTGCAGCGGATCGCCCAGCCCGGCCCCGCACAGTGGCGCAAAAGCATCGTCGAAAAACAGGCAGGCTACGCCTGCGTCCCCAACCTGAAACGCCCTGCCGTCCGCACCGCGCACCTGCGCATATTCCTGGCGGGCGATTACACTGCCGGGCCTTACCCCGCCACGCTCGAAAGTGCAACCGTGAGCGGAGTACAATCGGCCGGCGCTTTACTTGAACAGCTATGAAAAACTATCTCCCCCGCCCTGACCTGCTCGCAGGTCGTGTCATTCTCGTCACCGGCGCCAGCTCGGGCCTCGGCCGTGCCGCCAGTCTGGCGTTTGCACGCCACGGCGCCACCGTCGCCCTGCTCGCACGCAACGAAGCCAAACTCGAAGCGGTCTACGATGCCATCCTGGCCGCCGGCGGCCCCGAGCCCGCCATGTTTCCGTATGACCTAGCCGCCGCCGACGACCGCAGCCTGGAGACCCTCGCCGGCACCCTCGCACATCACCTGAAACGGCTCGACGGATTGCTGCACAGCGCACACCAGTTTTACAGCCTTACCCCCCTCCATCTGCAAACGACCGAGCAGTGGCAGACCCTGATGCGGGTCAATCTGATCGCGCCGTTTGCGCTCACCCGCGCCTGCTTGCCGCTGCTGCGGCAGGCGCCGGATGCGTCGGTCGTGTTCACCGGTGAAACCCACGGCCATCAACCCAGTGCCTACTGGGGCGGCTATGCCGTAGCAAAATCGGGCCTGGAAACGCTCACCCGGATCTGGGCCGATGAGCTCAGCGCGGACGAAAACCTGCGGATCAACACCCTGATTCCCGGCCAGGTGGCAACCACCTTGCGTTCGCGCACCCATCCCGGGCTTGCGCCCGAGACGATTCCCGGCGTTGACGACCTGATGCCCTGGTATCTGTACCTGATGGGGATGGACAGCCGCAGCGTGCGCGGTCAGATCGTGGAATGCCAGACCTGACGCTCACCCCGTCATGAAAATCGGCCGCTACGAAATTCTCGATGAGATCGGCCAGGGTGCGATGGGCACCGTTTATCGGGCGCGCGACCCGCTGATCGAACGCACCGTCGCCATCAAGGCCGTGCCCATCGCGCAATTGCGGCAGGAAGGGAGTGGCGCGGAATCCCGTTTCCTGCGCGAAGCGCAGAGCGCCGGCCGGCTGTCGCATCCCAATATCGTGACGATCTACGACGTCGGCGAGGCCGATGGGCTGGCCTATATCGCCATGGAATACCTTCCCGGCGCGACCCTGCGCGATCTCATGGACAAGGGCCCGATGCCGCTGGATCTGGTGCTCGACACCGCCACGCAGATGGCCGAGGCGCTGGCGTTCGCGCACGAGCACGACGTCATCCACCGCGACGTCAAGCCCGCCAACGTCGTCGTCACCGGGCGGCGCGGACGCATCAAGCTGACCGATTTCGGGATCGCCCATTTCGTCAACAGCGACTATACCCACGCCGGGCAAATGCTCGGCTCGCCGCGCTACATGTCGCCGGAACAGGCAATGGGGCGCGAGGTAAACGGATGCTCGGATATTTTTTCGCTGGGTGCCGTGCTGTACGAAATGCTCACCGGGCAGTATGCCTTCGATGGCGACAGCCTGCCGGCCATTGTCTACCGCGTGGTCAATGAAGCGCCGGTCCCTGCAACGGCCCTGCGCCCCCAGTTGCCGGCCGACCTGGCCAGGTTGCTGGCGCGCATGCTGCACAAGAATCCGGAAGCCCGGCCGGATGCGCGCACCCTGGTCAGCGCCTTGCATGTGCTGGCGCCTGCAGCGTCGCAGGCGCCAGCACCGCCGCCTTCCAAGCAGGTGTCACGCCTGCTGCGGGTAGCGGCATTCGGCACGCCCGTCGGCGTGCTCTTGTTGATCGGCGTGGGCATCATCGTCATCGAGCACTTCCTCGGCCCAGCCCGCCCGATCCTGCCCCCTCCCGCGCCGCCAGGCGCTAGCCTCCCCCAGGATGCAGTATCGCAGCCAGATGCGGCCCCGGACATGGAGATGAGCGCGGCAAGCCGGTCCGCCCCCAAGCCGGCCCAGCCGGAGCGCCCGCCGGCAGCCGTCGACCAAACAGATCCCTACCTTGCCGGCCTCGACAAAAAGCAGGTCGAGTTGCGCATCAAGCGCGCCGAACTGCGGCTGAAATACACCGAGCAGCATCCCGACGTGGTGCAGCTGGACCGGCAGCTCGAACAACTGCGAATCGAGCGCCGCCGGCACCTGCGGCAACTGGGAAAAAACTAGCCGGACTCCCCGTCGGTTTCGCGCTCGGCCGTCGCCGACATCTTATGCATGCCGAGAGCGGCGCCGTTGAATTTCGCCTCGGCATCCAGCCCCGCAACCCGCCCCAGGACGCCATGCACCGCCATTGCCGTCCAGGCGGCGTCATTCAAAATGGGTAACCAGCCCCGCCAGAGCGCTCGGACGGCGCAATGGCCTTGCATTGGCAGGCTAATGGCTCTTGGGCGAACCGGGTTCGGGTTGATCGGGCAAGCTTGGGGGGCGGTCGATCAGGCTGGCTTCGATACGGTCCAATTCCGCATCCATGTCGGATTGCGACATCGGCGTGTAATCCGAGGCGGATTCACCTGCCTCGGATTCAGGCTTGGGCTTGGTGATCAGGGCGGCAACGATGATACCCAGTTCGTACAGCACCCACAGCGGCACTGCCAGCATGAATTGCGAGATCACGTCGGGCGGGGTGAATATCGCGCCGATGATAAAGGCGCCGACGATGACATACGGCCGGATTTCGCGCAGCTTGGCCACCGACACCATGCCCATTTTGACCAGCAGCACCACGGCAACGGGAACCTCGAAGGTAATCCCGAAGGCCATGAACAAGGTCATCACAAAGTCGAGGTATTTGCCGATGTCGGTCATCACCGCCACCCCCTCGGGCGCAACGCCGACGATGAAGCCGAATACCACCGGGAACACCAGGAAATAGGCGAACGCCATCCCCAGCAAGAACAGAATGACGCTGGCGATCACCAGCGGCACGCCGAGACGCTTTTCATGCTGGTACAGCCCCGGCGCGACAAACGCCCAGATCTGGAAGAACACCCATGGCAACGCCAGCAGGAAGGCGGTCATCATGGTGACCTTGATCGGCACGAAGAACGGTGTCGTGACCTCGGTGGCGATCATCTGCCCGCCCTTGGGCAGCGCCGCCAGCAATGGCTTGGCCAGCAGCGCATACAAATCCTGCGCCCAGGGGAACAGGCAGATGAAAATCACCACCACCACCACCACTGCGCGCAGCAGGCGATCGCGCATTTCGATCAAATGCGAGATAAAGGTTTCCTGCACGTCGCTCATGCGGTCTTTCCTGCAGTTTCGCCGCGTGCCGTTTCCACCACGGCAGACGGCGTGTCAGCGGCAAGGTTCTGATCCGGCTCGTCCAGCGGCAGGCTTTGCTGCACGACCGGCTCCGGGGTCTCTTTCATTGCAGGTTCGTTGGCAGGGTGCTCACCCGCGGTTACGGTGGCTGCCGTCGCCGTCAAGGCCTTGTTGATGCCGCTTGCCTCGTCGCGCAGGTAATCGTCGACCGCACTGACTTGCTGCTTGGCGTCCAGCGCCGCCAACTCGGCCGAGTTCTTGATCTCCACGCCGACACGGCGAATTTCATCCAGCTGTATCTCGTGGCTGATGTCCGATTTTACGGACGACACATAGCGTTGCATGCGGCCATACAAATGCCCCGCCGTGCGCGCGACCTTGGGCAGACGCTCGGGGCCGATGACGATCAGCGCAACCACGCCGATGACGATGAGTTCAGTAAAGCCGATATCGAACATTCAGGTCCAACCAGGAATAAGGCGATAGTGGGAACCGTGCTCGGCGAATTTTCACCCGCCCCCGCCCTGTTCCGCATCCTCAAGAGTGGTGCTTGTCCTTGACTTCCGCGTCGATGGTGTTGCCGCTTTGTTCGGCGCTGTCGCCGAGCTTGGGCGCATCCTCCTTCATGCCTTCCTTGAAGCCCTTGACCGCCCCGCCAAGATCGCTGCCGATGTTACGCAGCTTCTTGGTGCCGAAAATCAGCAATACCACGACCAGAACGATTAGCCAATGCCAAATGCTGAAGCTACCCATAATACGTCTCCTTTTGACTTAACTGCGTGAAACGGGGTCACCCCCGCCAAATACGTGAACGTGGATGTGGAACACTTCCTGGCCGCCGCCACGTCCGGTATTGATCAGGGTCTTGAACCCGGTATCGAGTCCCTGCTCCCTTGCCAGGCGCGGCGCCAGCAGAAGCATCTTGCCGAGCAGTTTCTCGTGTGCGGGCGTGCAATCGTCCAGGGTAGCGACGTGCTGCTTTGGAATGATCAGGAAATGCACCCGCGCAAACGGGTGGATATCGTGAAACGCCAGCACTTCCTCGTCTTCATGGACCTTGCCGCATGGCAGTTGGCCGGCGACGATTTTGCAGAAGATGCAGTCACTCATGTCGATTCGCCTTTTCCGCCAGACCCGACAGCCCTTCCCGGCGCGCCAGTTCGTTCAACACATCCGCCGGCTTCAGCCCCTTGTGTGCCAGCAATACCAAAGTATGAAACCACAAATCGGCGACTTCGTAGATGATCTTTTCCGCCTGGTCGTCCTTCGCCGCCATCACGGTCTCGGTCGCTTCCTCGCCGATTTTCTTCAGGATGGCGTCGGTGCCCTTGGCGTACAGTTTGGCCACGTACGAACTGTCGGGCGACGCCTCCTTGCGCGCTTCCAGCGTCGCTGCCAGGCGATCCAGGATATCGCTCATTTGCGGTAGATCTCAGCAGGAGCTTTCAGCACCGGGGCGGTCGTCACCCAGCGCTCGCCGCCCTGCTTGTCGCGCTCGAGCCTCTGAAAAAAACAGGAGCGTCGTCCGGTATGACAGGCAATGCCGCCGAGTTGTTCAACTTTCAGCAGCACTACGTCGTTGTCGCAATCCAGCCGGATTTCGCTGATCTTCTGCACATGGCCGGATTCCTCGCCCTTGCGCCACAATTTGCCGCGAGAGCGCGAAAAGTAAACGCCACGTCCGGTGCGCGCAGTCTCCTCCAGCGCTTCCCGGTTCATCCACGCGACCATCAGGATTTCACCGCTGGCGGCATCCTGGGCGATCGCCGGCACCAGCCCCTGGGCGTCCCATTTGACGGCGTCGAGCCAGCCGCTCACAGGCGCACCTCGATGCCGTGCTGCTTCATGTATTTTTTCGCTTCGTCGATGCCGTACTCGCCGAAGTGGAAAATGCTCGCCGCCAGCACCGCGTCGGCGCGGCCTTCGCGCACGCCGTCGACCAGGTGCTGCAGGTTGCCGACGCCGCCGCTGGCGATGATGGGGATATCGACCGCCTCGGAAATCGCACGCGTCAGCTCCAGGTCGAAACCGCTCTTGGTGCCGTCGCGGTCCATCGAGGTCAGCAGCAGCTCGCCCGCGCCGAGGCTTTCCATCTTTTTCGCCCATTCGATGGCGTCGAGTCCGGTGGCCTTGCGGCCGCCATGGGTGAAGACTTCCCAGTGGTCGCCCACTCGCTTGGAATCGATGGCCACCACGATGCACTGGCTGCCGTATCGATCCGCTGCGTCCTTCACCAGCTGCGGATTCGTCACCGCCGAGGTATTGATGCTGACCTTGTCCGCGCCGGCGTTGAGCAGGCGCTGCACGTCGGCCACTTCGCGCACGCCGCCGCCGACCGTCAAGGGAATGAACACTTCGGCGGCCACGGCCTCGATGATGTGGAGGATCAGATCGCGGTTGTCCGAGCTTGCGGTGATATCGAGAAAGGTCAGCTCGTCGGCGCCCGCCTCGTTGTAGCGGCGGGCGATTTCCACCGGGTCACCGGCGTCCTTCAACTCGACGAAATTGACCCCCTTGACCACGCGGCCGTTGGTGACGTCGAGGCAGGGGATGATGCGTTTCGCGAGCATGGATTAAACGCCGAACACGCCGCCCGCCAGTTCGTCGGCGAGCTTCTGCGCCTCGGCGAAATCGAGCGTGCCCTGATAGATGGCACGGCCGGTGATGGCGCCGATGATGCCGTCCCTGGCCACGGCGGAGAGTGCCTTGACGTCGTCGAGGTTGGTGACGCCGCCGCTGGCGATGACCGGGATCGACAGCGCCTGCGCCAGGCGCTGGGTGGCTTCGACGTTGACGCCGGTCAGCATGCCGTCGCGGCCGATGTCGGTGTAGATGACGGCCTCGACGCCGTAGCCCTCGAAGCGCTTGGCCAGATCGATGACGTCGTGGCCGGTGATCTTGGACCAGCCCTCGACCGCGATCTTGCCGTCACGGGCGTCGAGCCCGACCATCACGTGGCCGGGGAAGGCATCGCAGGCCTCATGCAGGAAACCGGGGTTCTTCACCGCGGCGGTGCCGATGATGACGTAGCGCACGCCGTCGTCGAGATAGCGCTCGATGGTGGCGAGGTCGCGGATGCCGCCGCCGAGCTGGACCGGCATCTCGTCGCCCACCGCCTCGACGATGGAACGGATCGCCGCGTCGTTGACCGGCTTGCCGGCAAAGGCGCCGTTGAGGTCGACCAGATGCAGGCGCCGCGCGCCCAACTCCTGCCAGTGGCGGGCGGTCGCCGCAGGGTCCTCGGAGAACACGGTGGCGCGGTCCATTTCGCCTTGTTCCAGGCGCACGCAGTGGCCGTCTTTAAGGTCGATCGCAGGAATAATTAGCATGGCTGATCAGCAGGGTCGTACGGAGTAAATATTAGGCGCAGGCCGCGCCGGACATATCACAGGCGGTTTCAGAGGCACCCGGATTCCAGGTTACAAAATTGCCCAGCAGCGTCAACCCGGCATTCTGGCTTTTTTCCGGGTGAAACTGGACGGCGAACATGTTCGCCGAGGCCACCGCGCAGGTGAACGGGAACGGGTAATGCGAAAACCCCGCGATCACCTCCGGCGAAGCCGGCTGCACGAAATAGCTGTGGACGAAGTAGAAGCGCGCGCCTTCCTCGATTCCTGCCCACAACGGATGCGGCACCACCTGATGGACGTTGTTCCAGCCCATGTGCGGCACTTTCAGTTTATTCCCTCGATCGTCGTGCATCGCCTCGTGCGGGAAACGCTGCACGCTGCCGGGCAGGATCCCCAGGCAGGCGGTATCGCCTTCCTCGCTGTGTTCGAACAGCACCTGCATCCCCATGCAGATGCCTAGAAAAGGCTTGCTGCGGGCGGCATCGACGATCGCCTGGCGCAGGCCGCGTGCATCGATCTCGCGCATGCAGTCGCGTGCGGCGCCCTGCCCCGGAAACACCACGCGGCCGGCCGCGGCAATCGCGGCCGGGTCGGAGGTCACCGCCACGGTCGCCGCCGGCGCAACGTGTTCGATGGCTTTGGATACCGAACGCAGATTGCCCATGCCGTAGTCGATGACGGCGATGTCGACGCTCACGGCTTGGCCGCCTCAATTTGCGGGGCGCGCAGCGTGCAGCCACCTGAAATTGCCGGCGCCCTCATAGCGCGCCTTTTGTCGACGGCAGCACGTCGCCCATGCGCAGGTCGGCTTCCACCGCCATGCGCAGCGCGCGGCCGAATGCCTTGAAAATGGTTTCGGCCTGGTGGTGCGCATTGATGCCGCGCAGATTGTCGATATGCAGCGTCACCCCGGCGTGGTTGATGAAACCACGGAAGAATTCGAGGAACAGGTCGACGTCGAACTCGCCGATGCGCGCGCGGGTGAAATCGACGTGATACTCCAGTCCGGGCCGCCCCGACAGGTCGATCACCACGCGCGACAGCGCCTCGTCGAGCGGAACATAGGCATGGCCGTAGCGGCGGATGCCTTTCTTGTCGCCGAGCGCCCGGGCGAACGCCTGGCCGAGCGTGATCCCGGTGTCTTCCACCGTGTGATGGGCGTCGATGTGCAGGTCGCCGCTGGCCTGGATATCCAGGTCGATCAGGCCGTGGCGCGCGATCTGGTCGAGCATGTGATCGAGAAACGGCACGCCGGTGGCAAGCTTGGCGATGCCGGTGCCGTCCAGGTTGAGACTGACCGTGACCTGGGTCTCGAGGGTGTTGCGGGTGACTTGGGCGGTGCGCATGGCGTCTGAAAATAAGGCTTTAGGGGATTCTAGCAGTTCACGACGGCTTTCAGCGCGGCGAGCAGCGCATCGCATTGCGCATCGGTGCCGATCGTAATGCGCAGGAACGGCGCAATGCGGGCCGGGTTTCTGAAATGGCGCACGATGATGCTGCGCTCGCGCAGCGCGGCTGCCAGTTCGGCGCCATCGTGCGCGGGGTGGCGGGCGAAGACGAAGTTGGCGGCCGAGGGCAGCACCTCGAAGCCAAGCGTATCCATTTCAGCCACCAGCCGGGTGCGGGTCGCCACGACTTTCGCGCAGATGCGCTCGAAATAGGCATGGTCGTCCATCGACGCCAGCGCGCCCGCCTGGGCAAAGCGGTCGAGCGGATAGGAGTTGAAGCTGTCCTTCACCCGGTTGAGCGCCTCGATCAGCTGCGGCTGGCCGATGGCGTAGCCGACGCGCAGGCCGGCCAGCGCATGCGACTTCGACAGGGTGCG
>VFQM010000214.1_pt1 | contig 71019 bp, 30 predicted proteins | sample 3512391 | NCBI WGS metagenome assembly VFQM01 (sample SAMN10412369, study PRJNA504923) | tailings metagenome | isolation source: Replicate 1 from Balatoc abandoned mine | place: Philippines | reverse complement strand
CTATGCGCCGCCGGTGCTGGTCGCCCCGCCGCCGGTGGTCGGCTACGCGCCGCCGCCCCCGCCGTACGGCTATGCGCGCCCCTACGTGCCGCCGGTCGTCGTCTATCCGGCGCCGCCCGTCTACTACGGCCCGCCGCCCGGCCACTGGCCCCATCACCACCATCATCGCCACTTCGAGCACGGGCATCGCGGCCACCACGGCCATGACCGAGACCGCTGGCACCATCGCTGACACGTCGACAGCCCCCGCGGGCGGCTAGACCATCGCCATCCGGTCCAGCCGGTCGAACGGCGGAAGCACCGGCTGGCGCAACAGGCCGGGCACTTGTTCTGCAGGCAGCGGCTTCGAGATCAGGTAGCCCTGCAGTTCATCGCATCCCATCGCGCGCAGCAGGCGCAACTGCGGCAATGTCTCGACCCCCTCGGCAACCACTTTCATGTCGAGCGCATCGGCCATCGACAGGATCGCGCGGTACAGCAATTCGCCTTCCGTCCCGTGCAGGCCCGCCGTGCCCTCGGACAGTGCGGTCGTGAAGCCGCGGTCGACTTTCAGCACATCGACATCCAGCCGGTGCAGTTGCGCGAGCGAGGAATGGCCGGCGCCGAAATCGTCGATCATCAGCCGGATGCCGCCGTCCCGCAGCGCATCGAGCTGCGCAGCCACATTAGCGCTGCGGTCGACCACCGCCGACTCGGTGACCTCCACCTCCAGCAGTGACGCGGCGACCGCGTGCTCGCGCATCAACTCGACGAAGCGCTCGGCGACCGGCGCATGGCGCAGCTGCAGCGGGGAGACGTTGACCGACACCGGTACCGGCTGCTCGCCGGCCGCACGCCATGCGGCAAGCTGCACGATGACCTCGCGGATCACCCAGTCGCCAATCGGCACCACCAGTCCGGTGTCCTCGGCCAGATCGATGAACTCGCCCGGCGCGACGATGCCGCGCTCCGGATGCTGCCAGCGGATCAGCGCCTCGAAGCTGGTCAGCCGGCCGCTGCGCGCATCCACCCTGGGCTGGTAGTGCATGACGAACTCGCCATGCTCCACCGCATGGCGCAACGCGCGTTCCCGGCTCAGGCGCAGCAGCAGCGCGTCCGACAGTTCAGGATGGTAGAACTGGAAGCGCCCTTTCCCCGCGGCCTTGGCGGCATACATCGCCACGTCGGCATGCTTGAGCAGCAGTTCCGGCTCACGCCCGTCGCGCGGATACACGCTGATGCCGATCGATGCGTTGACCTGATTGCCGCCGCCGGCCGACAGCATGAACGGCATGCCGAGCGCCTTCACGATGGTGCCGGCCACCCGAATAACATCCTGGTCGGAATCCAACCGGTCCACGACGACCGTGAATTCGTCGCCGCCCAGGCGCGCCACCTGGTCGCTTGCGCGGACCGCACGCCGGATCCGCTGCGCCGCCTGCTGCAGCAGTTCGTCACCGGCCTCGTGGCCAAGGGTGTCGTTGATGGTCTTGAAATTGTCGAGATCGATGAACAGCACAGCCAGCGTGGCCGAGGCTGCGGCCGCCTGCTGCACTGCACGCGGCAGGTAGGCCGTCAGCCAGTGGCGGTTCGGCAGCCGCGTCAGCGCGTCGATATTGGCGAGGTCGGATAGCGCCTGCTCGTGCGCCTTGGTATCGGAAATGTCGCGCAGCGTCAGCGCAATGCCGGAACCGACATGCACCGCGCGGCGAAACACCCAGGCCGCGTGCATCCATCCGGCCGGCACCCGGAATTCATCCTCGAATTGTCCCTGGACCATGGCCTTGCGGCACAGCGTCAGCAGTTCCGCCGCATGCCCGTGGATCAGCAGCGCTGAAATGCGCGCGCCCACCAGCCTGTCGCGCGGCAGGTTGAACAGCCATGCCGCACGCTCGTTGCAGTCCTCGATCTGCACATCGACCAGCCGGCCCTGCCGGCTGACCGGCCGCAGCATGTAGAAGCCCTCATTCGCCGCTTCGGTCGCCAGCCGGTAAGTGGTTCGCACCTCCTCCTCGACCTGCCTGCGCGCCGCCAGTTTGGACGACAGCCCGATGCCCGCGCCGGTCAGCAGCAGCAGGAGCGCAACCACGGTCAGGGTATTGACCCGGGTACGGGCAGCGATGCTGCGGTAAGCCGCCAGCATGCCCTCCTCCGTCAATCCCGACACGGCGACCAGCGGGTGACCATTGATCTTGCGCCATGCGACATAGCGGGCGCGGCCATCGCGGAACTTGTCGGCTGGCTCGAGCAGCACGCCGCTGACGCCGGGAAATGACGGATCCTGCTTGTAGAAGATGCGCCGCTCCGTGGAACTCTGTCCGAGCCGAGTCGCCAGCACCGGCCCCGAGTCGATCCGGACGCTGACGAAATCGTGGCTTCCCTGCAGTGCCTCATCCTGAAAGGTGGCGAGGAAATCCGGCTCGACCGATACGAAGGCAATACCATCGAAGCGACCGTCCGCGGTCTCGAGCCGGCGGGAAAAACGAATGACCTGACGCTGGGTCAGGATGCTGTGGGTGACCGGACTGACCAGCAGCCCGTCGCAGCAAGCGTCACGCTGCAGACGAAAAAATTCCTCACCCGACAAGTTGGCGGCGCGCGACAGCGGCATCGAGCTTTCCAGCACGCGGCCGTTCGCATCGGCAATGAACGCAAAAAAATCATGCCGCTGCGGCAGCAGTCCCCGCTCGCGGTCGCGCTGCAGGTTGATAGAGGCAGGATGGTCCGCCCGGGCGAACGCCAGGGTTCGCGTCACCTGGTCGACCTGCTCGACCAGATGGGTGAGCTGCGCGGCATAGGCATTCGCTAGCGACTGCGCCTGCCGGGCAGCCGCCCTGCGCGCAGCCTGTTCCTCCGCCTGCAGGCGCTGGTTCGCGCCAAGCACCACCGCCAGGATCACCAGCCCGGCCAGTGCGGCAGCCAGCAGCGAGCCCCACAGGCCGCGTCGGGTCGAAGGGAAGTACTCGCTGAGGGAATGGAAGGGTTTCGATGTCACGCCGGCGCCGGTCCGCGATGTTCTCTGGCATTACCTGATACATGGGCAGTGCCCTGATTGAAAAGGTTCCTCGGGGACGGACCTTGCCGCTTCGCAGCGACAGGCTAGACGGCCGACAAAATTTCCGGCGCGCCGAGCGATCAAACTGGACATCGACTTTCACCAGGCGATCGATCCGATGAGAACCTTGTTTGTGTGCTTGGGTACGGCCGCCTTGCTGTCCGTCGCCGCATGCGGCGGAGGTGGCACTGCGATCAATGTGTCGGCGGGCAATGCGGCAGGCGGCGGCTCGCGCACCATCGTCGCCCTGCCCGCGAGTCCGGCGACCGACACGCTCAACCGGTTGAACGACCGCGGACATGCGTCGGGCTTCCAGCCGACCGCCGACCCGGCCATCGACCTGCCGCTGACCGTGTCGGGTGCCAACGCCGCGCTCGCGTCGGACGCCAATTTTTTCGGCGGCGACCGGCCGGACTGGCGCCTGCTGCGAACCGCGTCCAGCAATGGCGAAGGCGTGATGGCGGGCCATGGCATCGCCGGCGGCGTTGCCTTCGCCTGGCTGTGGAACGGTACACCGGCCAGCCGCCGCGAGGTGCCGGCCGGCTACAGCATCGGCGCGGTGGCGGGACCGTCCGACAGCGGCAGCCTCGCGGCCTCGGTGTTCGATCCTGCGACCGAGGCACAGGAAGTGCTGCTGTGGCAGGCGAACGGCAGCCGCTCGAGCATCTTCCGGGTGACGGGGGTCAAGGCGGGCATGTCGCTGTTCGGCATGGCCAGCAACGGCTGGATCGGCGGCGTCGAGCGCGACGGCATCCTGCTGACGCCGAAAATTTACGATGGCAGCTGGCGTGCGTTGCCGATCGACGTCATCGAATGCCAGTGCGATGCGGTGGCGCTGAATGCGCGCGGACAGGTGCTGATGACGCCGCGCGGCGGGCTCGGCGGCGATCCGCGCGGCTATCTGGTGTCGACGCGCGGCGTCACCCTGCTGCCGCGGCCGGATCCGGGCGCACGCTATGCGGGACTGAATGATCTCGGGGACGTGGTCGGCACCGCCGACAGCGGTCCATTCGTGATAATCGACGGGATCGTGCAGGACCTGAACGCCTACGCCGGCAGCGCCAGCGCGGGCTGGCGGCTGCGCACCGCCGTATCGATCAATAACCAGCGGCAGGTACTGGGCATCGGCGACTGGCAGGGCCAGTCCCGCTGGTACCGGCTGGCGCTGCGCTGACCGGCGTCAGGAGCCCGGCTTGACGCCCTGGCTGTCGCTCCCGGCCTCCGCCAGCAGTGCGTCGGACATCGCTGTCTCGTAGTGGCTGAGACGCCCCTTGCCGGCCGACTTGGACGCATACATCGCAATATCTGCGTGCTTGAGCAAACCCTCGGCCGACGCCGCATCGTCCGGATACAGGCTGGCGCCGACCGATGCGCTGAACGCCCCGGACAGCCCCTGCAGCGCGGGGAACGGCGCCGCCAGCGCCTGCAGAATCTTGTGCGCGATCTGGTCGACCGTCTGCGGGTCTTCCACATTCTCCAGCAACACGGTGAACTCGTCGCCGCCGAGACGCGCAACCGCATCGCTGGCACGCACTGCCCCGCGGATGCGCATCGCAGCCTCGACCAGCAGCGCATCGCCGGCATCATGGCCAAGGGTATCGTTGACCAGTTTGAAATTGTCGAGATCGATGAACAGCAGCGCGAGGCGCGAGCGGGCGCGCTGTGCGCGCTCGATTGCCAGCGGCAACTGGTGGGTCAGCCAGTGCCGGTTCGGCAGCCCGGTCAGCGCATCGTGATTCGCAAGCCGGTTCAATTCTTCTTCATGGGCCTTGAGCTCGGAAATATCGCGCAGGGTGAGCGCGATGCCGGCGCCGGCAAAGACTGCGCGGCGGTAGATCCAGCTTGCATTGATCTGGCTGTCGGCCGGCATGCGCAATTCGTCCTCCACGCTGCCGAAACGCATCGCGCGCTCGCAAGTATCGAGCAGACGCGTGTGCATTTCGGGCGTCAGCACGCTGCCGAGGCGCATGCCGAGCAGGCCGTCACGCGTCGTGCCGAACAGGCCGGCGCCGCGGTCGTTGCAATCCTCCACCAGCAGGTCGCGCAGCGCACCGGATGCATTGAACTCCGGGCGCAGCATGTAAAAGCCTTCGTTGGCGGCGTCGGTCGCCATCCGGTACGTGCGGCGCACTTCGTCGGCGGCAGCCTGCCGGGCACCGACCGCGAGCGCGGCGAATACCACCATCGCGCCCAACAGCAGCAGCGCGCCGGTCGCCAGGGCGGCAACGTAACGGTAGCTTTCCGCCGTCTGTTGAAAATCAGTCAGCGCATCCTGCTCCGCGATCGCCGACAGCGCGACCAGCGGCAGCGACGGATGCTTCTGCCACGCGACCCAGCGCGTGAAACCGTCCTTGAATTTGCTGCCATCCTCGCGCAGCACGCCGCGCTCGCCGGGAAACTTCGGGTTCTGCAGGTAGAAGATGCGCTTCGGCTGGCCCGGCCCCATCTTCGTGGTCAGCACCGGCCCGTCCAGCAGGCGGACCGTGACGAAATCGCGCGGGCCGATCACCGAGTTGTCCTGGAACGCGGACAGCACGCCTGGCAGGGAAGCAAATACCAGCGCGCCGCCAAAACTGCCATCGGGCTTGTTGAGCCGGCGAGAAAACCGCACCACCTCCGTTCCGACCACCGGTCCGAACGACGGCGGGGTGACCTGCCAACCCGGGCAGCAGCCGGCGCGGAGATCACGAAAAAAATCGAGGTCGGGAATGCTGCGCGCCTCGGTGGGGAAAGAGGCGCTGGTCACCTGGCCGTCGGCATCGAGAATGAACACGAAGAGGCCGGCGCCCTTTGACAGCAGGCCAGTCACGATGTCGTCCAAGTGAACGTCGCCCGGCGATGCCTGCCAGCGCCGGACAATATGGTCGGCCACGCTATCCAGGCGGCTCGTCAGGTCCTCCAGCTGGTATGCGTAGGACGCGGTGCGGGATACCGCCTGCTGCACGATCAGCGCGCGCGCCGCCTCTTGCTTTTCGGACAGCGTGCGCTCGATGCCCCACCACAGCGCGCCCAACGCCACCGCAATCATGAGCAGAAAGCCCAGCAGCGTCGGCCAGCGGCCGTCCAGCACGGACAGGAGGATCCGCTGACTGGGCGACAGGCGTTTCTGGCTGCGCATCTTTTGTCCAGGTGGGAGCGGAGGAAAGGGAGGCGTCTTGAACCGAAGAGCTTTGATTCCGGTCAATTATACGCACGTTGTCTTTCCTGAATGCAGTGAGCAGACCTCCTCCTTTTACCTGCGCCATCCAGTCCGCCAGTTCAGATTTTTCGAAGCCGCTTTCTGAGGAAAGATTGTTCCGCCGACAGCTTTTACCGCCGATCATCGGCCGGGTGTCAACCTGGTTGATGCGCAACCTCCGACATGCCCGCCACCTGGGCAGTTCGCGGCCCGCCACCATTCACGCGTGTTCCCCCCGGCGGGCCGCCTTTTTTTCCTGAACCGCTGAGCGACGCAACCAGGCAGCTATCGATCTCATACCAATAAGCAATTGGATTGTATAAATCGATAAATCTAAGCTATCGATCGTGCCGCCGCTCTCCACAACCGGGTACGGCGGCGGCGAGCCTGAACCAGTCAACACATCACCCACGGAGGATCACATCATGTCAGCTGCATTGAAATGCCCGTTTCACGCCGCCGCAGGCGCCACTGCGACTCAGGGCGCGCGTTCCAACCGCGACTGGTGGCCCGGCCAGTTGAACCTCGGCATCCTGCACCAGCATGCGCCCGCCTCCAACCCGCTCGGTGCGGATTTCGACTATGCGGCCGCCTTCGGCACGATCGACTACGCGGCGCTGAAACGCGACCTCGCCGCACTGATGACGGATTCGCAGGACTGGTGGCCTGCCGACTGGGGCCACTACGGCGGCCTGTTCATCCGGATGGCCTGGCATAGCGCCGGCACCTACCGCACTGCCGACGGCCGCGGCGGTGCCGGTACAGGCAACCAGCGTTTTGCGCCTGTCAACAGCTGGCCGGACAATGGCAACCTCGACAAGGCGCGCCGCCTGCTGTGGCCGATCAAGAAAAAATATGGCAACCAGATTTCCTGGGCCGACCTGATGATACTCGCCGGCAATGTCGCCATGGAAACCATGGGCTTCAGGACCTTCGGTTTCTCCGGCGGACGTGCCGACATCTGGCAACCGGAAGAAGATATCTACTGGGGAGCGGAGACCGAATGGCTGGGCGACCGTCGCTACAGTGGCGACCGCGAGCTGGAGAACCCGCTGGCCGCAGTACAGATGGGGCTGATCTACGTGAATCCGGAGGGCCCGAACGGCAACCCCGATCCGGTCGCCTCGGGACGCGACGTGCGCGAGACCTTCGCCCGCATGGCGATGAACGACTACGAGACGGTCGCGCTGGTCGCAGGCGGCCACACCTTCGGCAAGGCGCACGGCGCCGGCGATCCCAGGCTGGTCGGCCCCGAACCTGAGGCTGCGCCCATGCACGCGATGGGCCTTGGCTGGATCAATGCGCATGGCAGCGGCCACGGCGGCGATACCACCACCAGCGGCATCGAGGGCGCATGGAAACCGAACCCGACGCGCTGGGACATGGGCTATTTCAAGGTGCTGTTCAAATACGAATGGGAGCTGGTGAAAAGCCCGTCCGGCGCCCACCAGTGGCGCGCGAAGGACGTGGATGACGAGGACATGATCGTCGATGCGCATGACCCGACGAAGAAGCATGCGCCGATGATGACGACGGCCGACCTGTCGCTGCGCTTCGATCCAGCCTATGAAAAAATCTCGCGCCACTTCCTCGCTCACCCCGACGAGTTCGCCGATGCCTACGCGCGCGCCTGGTTCAAGCTGACCCATCGCGACCTCGGGCCGAAGGCCCGCTACATCGGCCCCGAGGTGCCGGCCGAAGACCTGATCTGGCAGGATCCGATCCCGGCGCTCAACCATGCGCTGGCCGATGCGAACGACATTGCATCGCTGAAGGCGAAGATCCTCGCCAGCGGCCTGTCGGTCAGCGAGCTGGTCGCCACGGCATGGGCGTCGGCATCGACCTTCCGGAGTTCGGACAAGCGCGGCGGCGCGAACGGCGCACGCATCCGGCTCGCTCCGCAGAAGGACTGGGAAGTGAACCAGCCCGAACAGCTGGCAAAAGTGCTGGCCACGCTGGAAGAGATCCGGCGCGCATTCAATGACTGGGCAGCCGACGGCAAGCGGATCTCGCTGGCCGACCTGATCGTGCTCGGCGGCTGTGCGGCGGTGGAAGCGGCGGCCCGCGCCGCCGGGTTCCCGGTGGAAGTGCCGTTCACGCCGGGCCGGATGGACGCGTCGCAGGAGCAGACCGACATCGATGCTTTCGCAGTGCTCGAGCCGCAAGCCGATGGCTTCCGCAACTACCAGAAGGCCAGCTATCGCGTGCCGGCCGAACAGCTGCTGGTGGACAAGGCACAGTTGCTCACCCTGAGCGCGCCGGAGATGACGGTACTGGTCGGCGGCCTGCGCGTGCTCGGCGCCAACAGCGGAGGTTCCGGGCACGGCGTGTTCACGCAGTGCGTGGGCCAGCTGAGCAACGACTTCTTCGTCAACCTGACCGACATGGGCGTCGCCTGGCGGCCGACCAGCGATGCTGCAGACAGCTTCGAGGCACGCGACCGCCGGACCGGCGAAGTCCGGTGGACCGGTACCCGCGTGGATCTGGCGTTCGGCTCGAATTCCCAGCTGCGCGCACTGGCCGAGGTCTATGCACAGGACGATAACCGAGGGAAATTCGTGAAGGATTTCGTCGCCGCGTGGGACAAGGTGATGAACCTCGACCGCTTCGACCTCGCGTAACTGCCTGCCTGTTCGATAGAATCGTGCGTCCCGCCGCCGGCGGGATCGCCGGTTCTGCCGGCGGGTCAACACGACAGTCCATTTCCTTTCCTCCATCATCGCCATGTCCCATCCCACGCCAGTTTCCCGTGCCGACAGCCCCCGCTTCCGCCAGATCCGCAGCATCGTCGAGGGCGTCTACACGCTGACCGAATGGCGCGAGGGCGAGAACGTGCTCGACCCCGATACCGTATCGGCACGGCTGGTCATACAGGACGGTGCACTGATCTGGATCGCGAACAGCTTCCAGCCCGGGAAAAAAGTCGGCTACGCCGGCATCGGCGCCTACCAGCTCAGCGAGCAACAGTTCAGCTACGGCTATCAGCAATTGGTCACGTCCGTCACCGATGCGCAGGGTGACCGCATCGACCGCACCATGCCGGACTGGGCGCATGACATGGCCCTGCCGGCAATGCGCGACTTCACGCTGAGCATGGACGGCGAGTCCGTCACCCTGAGCAATCCGGGCGGAACCTTCGAGATGACGGCCGACGGTTGCGTGTATACCGACCTGAACACCGGCCATGTACGGGTGTGGCGGAAGCTGAAACAGCAACGCTGAGTTCAGCGCCGGTGCGGCCGCGCCCGCTGCGAGGCCTGTACCGCGGCATCGATCATGCGCTCCCACAAATCGCGCGGCAGGTCCGTCGTCTGCTGACCGTCCCAGCCCTCCTCGATCAGCAAGTCCCGCAACTCCAGCGCCTGCGCCTCGGTGGCGCCGGCGCGCATCCGCTCGGCCAGCTGCACCAGCGACATGTCGACGGCAATCTTCATTGAATGTTCCCCCGTGTTCCGGCAAGCATCCGTGTCGGCCCGTCGGGCAAGCAACGCCCCGGTAACCTGGCGGACCGAAAGCGAGGCCGGGCTTGCATGGCATGCCCGACGATTGTCTGCCCTGCACGCGCTTCCTCCGTGAGCACAATCAAACCGCCCGGCGTCATCGCAACCGACCGGCCGCTTGCCCGCATGCCGTGGTCATGACCACGGCGCAGCATGACTGTGGTAAGCTTTTCAGCGTTTATCTGACTGCCATGAGAACTTTTCTGTCCCGCTCCGGGCGCCTGGTCGCCCTCTTCGTCACGCTCGCCATGCTCAATGCCAGCATCGCGATGGCAGCGTACGTCTGCCCGAAAGCGGAGCGCCAGCTTGCCGCCATTGCGGAGATGGCCGGACACGCGCACATGGCGGGCATGCATCACGACGCCCCGGAAAAGAAACCTGCCCCGTGCGTGCAGCAGCATGCGGGCAACAAGCAGGCGGTTGAACTGGCCACTTCCAGCGCGGATCCGGCGCCGCCTGCCGTCATCTCCGTGCAGCCATTGACGGCCGCCCCGCTGCCAGTCTGGCAGCGCCTCGCGGCCGCGGCCGCGCTGCACGACCACCCAAGCCACGCGCCACCGTTCCTGCGCACCCAGCGGCTGCGCATCTGACACCTCCGGCCTGATCCCGACCGGCCTGCGACCGACGCAGCTGCCGGCATTCGCGTTCTGTTCCGGAGGTATTCATGTACGTCTTTTCCCGCAGCCGGCCATGCGTCCGGCTGCTCATTCTGGCCCTGCTGCCGGCATCTTGCGCACTGGCCGAGCCGGCGCCGCTGACACTGGACGAGGCACTCAGGCTGGCGGTGCGGCGCTCGGCCGCCACCGCGGCCGCGCAGGCCGGCACGCAGGCCAGCGTGGAGGCTGCGGCGCAGGCCGGGCAGCTGCCCGACCCGATGCTGCGGCTCGGCGTCGACAACCTGCCGATCGAAGGGCCGGAGCGCTGGAGCCTGACGCGCGACTTCATGACCATGCGCCGCATCGGGATAGAGCAGGAATGGGTGTCGGCCGACAAGCGGGTGGCGCGCAGCGAGCGCGCCGGCCGGATGGTCGCGCTGCAGGAAACCGAGGTGCTCGCCCGCGCGGCGGACGTTCGGCGCCAGACCGCCGAGGCCTGGATCATGCTCTGGTATGCGCAGCACGAACTCGGCTTCGCCGCGCAGTTGCTGCAGCACACGGCCGACGACCTGGCTGCGGTACAGGCGGCGCACCGCGGCGGCAAGGCCAGCGCCGCCGACGTCGCGCAGGCACGACTGGCACTGGTGCGCGCGCAGGACGGATCGAACCGTGCAAGACAATCCCGCGACACCGCGCGCATCGCCCTGCAACGCTGGGTGCAGGCCGGCGTCGATACCGTCGACAACAGCTTGCCGCTGCGGCGGATGCCGGCCGAGCGGCTGGAAGACGCGCAGCTCGCGCGCCACCATCCGGCGTTGCTTCGCGCGCAGCATGCACAGCAGCTGGCCGAGGCCGACGTGACCGTCGCAGCGACCGAGCGCCGCCCCGACTGGCGCTACGAGCTGGCCTACAGCCAGCGCAGTGCGCCCTACGGCGACATGCTCTCCTTCGGCGTCACCATTCCGCTGACCGTGAACCGCGCGCAGCGCCAAGACCGCATTCTCGCGGAGAAAGCGGCGCAGGCCACTGCCGCGCGGCTCGAATACGACGACATGCAGCGCGCGATCGCCGCCGAGTTCGCCGGCCTGCAGGCCAGCATGAACAGTCTGCTGCTGCGCGCCGACGAACTGACGCGCGACGCGCTGCCGGCCGCGCAGCAGGCAGTCGACCTGGCGGTTGCTGCCTACCGTTCCGGCAGCGGCCGGCTGTCCGACATCTTCAGCGCGCGGCGCATGCTGGTGGAACAGCAGCAGCAGATCGCCGAACTCGAGCGCGACGCCGCTCTCGCGTGGGCGCAGCTGTCCATGCCGCTCGATACCCGTGCACCCACTCCGGAAAGCCAGCCATGAGCACCTCCTCCCTCCTGATCAAGAGCGCCGCCCTGGTGGTGCTGGGCGCTGCGCTCGCCGCTGCCGGCTACTACGCGGGCAGCCGGCATGCGCCCGCATCGTCCGCGCCTTCGGCGGACGCACCGGCCACTGGCGCCGCCGGCGACAAGATCGACCCGAAGACCGGCCGCAAGGTGCTGTACTGGCACGACCCGATGGTGCCCGGCCCGCGCTTCGACCAGCCCGGCCGCAGCCCCTTCATGGATATGGACCTGGTGCCGGTCTATGCCGACGACGCAGCGCAGGATGGCGGCGTCAGCATCAGCCCCACCCTGCAGCAGAACCTCGGCATCCGGTATGCGACGGTACGGCGCGAGAGCGTGGGCAGCTCGGTCGATGTGGTCGGCACCACCCAGCTCGACGAGAGCCTGGCCGAGGTGGTGCAGAGCCGCGTGACCGGCTACATCGAGCGCCTGCATGCGCGCGCGCCCATGCAGCGAATCCGGCGCGGCGATCCGGTGGCGACCCTGTTCGTGCCCGAGTGGCTGGCGCCGCAGGAGGAATACCTCGCGCTGAAAAAAACAGGCCACGCCGAGCTGGCCGACGCAGCGCGCGAGCGCATGCGCGCCCTGTCCGTTCCCGACGCAATGATTGCGCGCCTCGAGCAAACCGGGCAGGTGCAGCGCCAGCTGACGCTGAGCTCCCCGGTCGGCGGCGTAGTCACCGAACTGCCGGTGCGCGACGGCGCGATGGTGTCGCCGGGCATGACGATCGCCAAAGTGGCCGGCCTCGGCCGGGTCTGGCTGCTGGCCGAAGTGCCCGAGACGCTGCTCGCGAGCGTGCGTCCCGGCATGAAAGTGAGCGCGCAATTCGCCGGCCAGCCGGGCCGCGAGTACACCGGCCGGGTGCGCGAGATCCTGCCGCAAGTCAGCAGCGACACCCGCACCGTGCAGGCGCGGCTGGAGCTGGACAATCGCGACGGCAGCCTCACGCCCGGGCTGCTGATGCAGGTGAAGCTGGTCGAGGCGGCACCGAAGCCGCGCCTGCTGGTGCCTACCGAAGCGGTGCTGCACAGCGGCCGCAACGCGGTGGTGCTGGTGGTGGGCGAGGACAAGCGCGTGCGGCCGGTGACGGTCACGCCCGGGCGCGAACTTGGCGCCGATACCGAGATCCTCGACGGGCTATCGGAGGGCCAGCAGGTGGTCGCGTCCGGCCAGTTCCTGGTCGACTCGGAGGCGAACCTGAAGTCCGCGCTGTCGAAATTCTCCGATCCGGGCAAACAGGCGGCTGCACCGCTGCACAGCGGCACCGGCCGTGTCGAGCAAGTCGCCCCCGATGTGATGACGCTGTCGCACGACCCGATACCGGAGCTGAAATGGGGGCGGATGACGATGGACTTCATCAAGCCGAAACCGGATTCGTTCAGCCAGTTCAAGCCCGGCGACCGCATCCGCTTCAGCTTCCGCGAGACCTATGAGGGCTACCTGCTGGAGAGCGTCGAGCCGGCGGCGGAGCAGCGTCCATGATTGCCGCCATCATCCGCGCATCCGTCGCGAACCGGCTGCTGGTGCTGCTGGCCGCGCTCGCAGTCAGCCTGTGGGGCGTCTGGTCGCTGGCGCGCACGCCGCTCGATGCGCTGCCCGACCTGTCGGACACGCAAGTGATCATCCGCGCGACGTATCCGGGCAAGGCGCCGCAGCTGGTCGAGGACCAGGTCACCTATCCGCTGACCACTGCGCTGCTGTCAGTGCCCGGCGCGACCTCGGTGCGCGGCTATTCCTTCTTCGGCGACGCCTTCGTGTACGTGCTGTTCGACGATGACACCGACCTCTACTGGGCGCGGTCGCGCGTGCTCGAATACCTGAACCAGGTACAGAGCCGGCTGCCGCAGGGCGTGCGCGCCGAGATCGGCCCGGACGGCACCGGCGTCGGCTGGGTCTACGAATATGCACTGGTCGACCGCAGCGGCGGCCATGACCTCGGCCAGCTGCGCGCGCTGAACGACTGGTTCCTGCGCTTCGAGCTCAAGACCGTGCCCAACGTCGCCGAAGTCGCCAGCATCGGCGGCATGGTGCGCCAGTATCAGGTCGTGCTCGATCCCGACCGGCTGCGCGCATACCGCATCAGCCACGCCATGGTGCGCGATGCGCTCATGCAGGCCAACGCAGCCACCGGCGGCGCGGTGGTCGAGCTGGCCGAGACCGAATACATGGTGCGCTCGCAGGCCTACCTGCAGACGCTGGAAGACTTCCGAAACACGGTGCTCAATGCGAATGAGGCCGGCACGCCGGTGCTGCTGCGCGATGTCGCGTCGGTGCGGCTGGGCCCGGAAATGCGGCGCGGCATCGCCGAGCTGAACGGCGAAGGCGAAGTCACCGGCGGCGTGGTCGTCATGCGCAGCGGGAAGAATGCGCTCGAGACCATCGAGGGCATCCAGGCGAAACTGGACAGCCTGAAGGGCTCGCTGCCGAAAGGGGTGGAGGTGGTACCGGTGTACGACCGCTCGAATCTGATTCATGCCGCGGTCACGAACCTGCGCGACAAGCTGATCGAGGAATTCATCGTCGTCGCCCTGGTCTGCGTGCTGTTCCTGTTCCACTTCCGCAGCGCGCTAGTGGCGATCGTCTCGCTGCCGCTGGGCGTGCTGGCGGCCTTCATCGTGATGCACTACCAGGGCGTAAACGCGAACATCATGTCGCTGGGCGGGATTGCGATCGCGATCGGCGCGATGGTGGATGCGGCGATCGTGATGGTGGAGAACGCGCACAAGCATATCGAGCACCACGAGCAGCAGCATCCGGGACAGCCGCTGACCGTCGCCCAGCGCTGGCAGCTGATGACCGAGGCGGCGATCGAGGTCGGCCCGGCGCTGTTCTTCTCGCTGCTGATCGTTACGCTGTCCTTCCTGCCGGTGTTTGCGCTGCAGGCGCAGGAGGGCAAGCTGTTCTCGCCGCTGGCCTACACCAAGACCTACACGCTGGCCGCGGCCGCCGGGCTGGCGATCACGCTGGTGCCGGTACTGATGGGCTACCTGATCCGCGGCCGCATCCCGCGCGAGTCGGCCAACCCGATCAACCGGCTGCTGGTCTGGCTGTACCGTCCGGCGCTCGAGGCCAGCATCCGCCACCCATGGACCACGATCCTGCTGGCGGCCGCGCTGCTGGCAGCGACCGCATGGCCGGTGTCACGGCTGGGCAGCGAATTCCTGCCGCCGCTGAACGAGGGCGACCTGCTGTACATGCCGACCGCGCTGCCCGGCCTGTCGGCGGCCAAGGCGAGCGAACTGCTGCAGCAGACCGACCGCATGATCAAGAGCGTGCCGGAAGTGGCGACGGTATTCGGCAAGGCCGGGCGCGCGGAGAGCGCAACCGATCCCGCGCCGCTGGAGATGTTCGAGACCACCATACAGTTCAGGCCGCGCAGCGAATGGCGGCCCGGCATGACGCCGGAGAAGCTGGTGGAGGAGCTCGACCGCGTGGTGCGGGTGCCGGGACTGACCAACGTGTGGGTGCCGCCGATCCGCAACCGGATCGACATGCTGTCGACCGGCATCAAGACACCGGTCGGCGTGAAGGTGTCCGGCCCGGACCTGCAGCAGATCGAAGCCATCACCGCGCAGGTGGAGAACGCGGTACGCGATGTGCCGGGCGTGACCTCGGCGCTGGCCGAGCGCGTCGGCGGCGGCCGCTACATCGACGTCACCATCGACCGCGTGCGCGCCGCACGCTACGGGCTGTCGGTGGCGGACCTGCAGTCGGTGGTGGCGTCCGCGATCGGCGGCGAGAACGTCGGCGAAGTGATCGACGGCCGGCAGCGCTTCCCGATCAACCTGCGCTATCCGCGCGACTACCGCGACTCGCTGCAGTCGCTGCGGGAGCTGCCGGTCATCACCGCGCGCGGCGCGCAGGTGCGGCTGCAGGACGTGGCCGAGGTGCGGGTCGCCAGCGGCCCGCCGATGATACGCAGCGAGAACGCGCGGCTGGCCGGCTGGGTGTATGTGGACGTGCGCACCAGCGACCTGGGCGGCGTGGTCAAGCGCATGCAGCAGGCGGTGGCCGAGTCGGTGCAGCTGCCGCCCGGCTATGCGATCGGCTGGTCGGGCCAGTTCGAATATCTGGAGCGCGCGGCGCGGCGGCTGCAGCTGGTCGTGCCGCTGACGCTGGTGGTCATCTTCGGCCTGCTCTACATGGCGTTCCGCTCGACGACGGATGCGCTGCTGCTGATGGCGACGATACCGTTCGCGCTGGTCGGCGGCCTGTGGTTCGTCTGGCTGCTCGGCCATTCGGTATCGGTCGCGACGGCGGTCGGCTTTATCGCGCTCGCCGGGCTCGCGGCAGAATTCGGCGTGGTGATGCTGGTCTACCTGCGCAATGCATGGCAGCGGCATCTCGACGCCGGCGACCCGCCGACCGAGGCCGCGCTGCTGGCGGCGATCCGCGAGGGCGCGGTCGCCCGCGTGCGGCCGAAGGCCATGACCGTCGCCACGATTTTTGCCGGCCTGCTGCCCATCATGTGGGGCGACGGTGCCGGCTCCGAAGTGATGCAGCGCATTGCCGCCCCGATGGTGGGCGGGATGGTGACTGCACCGCTGCTGTCCCTGTTCGTGATCCCCGCCGCCTGGCGCCTGCTGCGGCAGCGCCGGCTGGTGAAAGAGACCGCGACAATCCAACCCACCCACCACAGAAAGGTAGCCTGAGATGAGCATTCAACCCGTCAAGATCCTCGCCGCATGCGCAATGACCGTGTTGGCGCTGAACGCCAACGCCGACCATCACCAGAAGAGCGGCGGCCAGGGACACGCCGAGCACCATCCGAAAACCGGCGACGCCAAGGCGCCCGTTTTCACCCAGGGCGAAGTGCGCGCGGTCAACAAGGAAAAGCAGCGCATCACCCTGAAGCATGCGGAGATCCGCAACCTCGACATGGCACCGATGACCATGGCCTTCGCCGTAAAGGACCCGGCCATGCTCGACAGCGTGAAAGCCGGCGACAAGGTGGAATTCAAGGCCGTGATGGAGAACGGCACGGCCACCGTGATCTAGCTGCGCGCGAAGAAGTGAGCTGCCCGCCCTGCCTGTGTGGTACAACGTGATAGTTTCCACAACGTAACGCTGTGCCGGCAGGCAGGGCTGCCGACGGCCGGCCTGCTGCCGAATGAGCGATCCCCAGTCGGTCAACCAGCTGTTTTTCACGATCTTCGGGCTGATCCTCGCCTGCCTGTTTGCCGGCACCTTCAACGTCGGCCGCAGCGAATCGGTCACCCGCCGCTTCTGGCTGCTGTCGGTCGGTACGCGCGCCGGCGCCTTCTTTGCGTGGGCTGCCATACCGCTGGCCGGCGGCGTGTCGGTCGTGCTCGCGAACGGCCTGTTTGTCTTTTCCGCCGGCTGCCTCGCGCTGCTGTTCCGCAGCTGGCGGGTACCCGTCGGGACGAGGCTGTTCACCTCGGTGACAGTACTGTCGCTCGCCGTCGGCATCGGGATGGAAATCCTGCGCCAGAGCCACCTCGACTTCTCGGCACGGATGATCCTCATCGGCGTTGCCCGCCTGGTGATGACGGGCTGGACGCTGGCCGAACTGATGCACCCCATCCGTGCCGAGCGCGAAACTTCACTGCGCCTAGTGGCGGCGACTGTCCTGCTGCAGATCCTGCTGTCGATCGCCTCCATCGCCGGTGCGCTGCTGTATGTGGACAGGAACATCGTCTATGTCACGGACAATGCCACCCGCTCGATGTTCCTGATCTGGAGCACGATGGGCGTCCATCTCGTGGTCTACCTGTTCATCGGCGGCCACCTGTTCCGGCGCACGCTGCTGCGTGAGCTGGTCGCAGTACGGCAGCGCGACGATGTCACTGCGCTGCTGCAGGAGCGCGAGGGCCTGCTCGCCTCGCTGATCGCCTCCAACCGGATTGCCTCCACCGGCGCATTGTCCGCCTCGGTCGCGCACGAAATCAGCCAGCCGCTGCAGGCGACGATGCTGACGCTCGGCTTGCTCCGGCGCGCGATCGACCGGCCATCCGGCGCCAAGATCGACCTGCGTCCGCTGGTCATTGATGCGATCGCTCACCTCGGACGGTCGAAGGAAGTGCTCGACCATCTGCGATCGCTGTTCCGGCAGGATGCCGCACCTGCCCAGCCGTGCGACCTGCATGAACTGGTCAGCGAGACGGTAATGCTGCTGCAAAGCCGGCTTAATGAGGCCGGCGTCAAGCTCGATTGCTCACCGGCACCGCAGGTCAGCGCTCCCATCATCCGCAAGGAAATGCAGCAGGTGCTGATCAACCTGATCAACAACGCGATCGACTCCCTCGCGGGTGCAAGCACGCTGCAGAAAGCGATCTGCATCACCATCAGAGCAGACGCCGAACGCGCCACGATCGAAGTGGCCGACAACGGGCGGGGCCTGCAACCGGGACTGGCCGACAGCCTGTTTGAACTCGCCCGCAGCGACAAGGCCGATGGCATGGGCATCGGCCTGTGGATTTCACGTTACATCATCGAAGACCATCATCGCGGCCGCCTGTATGTCAACCACCGCCATGCGCCCGGTGCGAGCTTCGTAATCGAACTGCCGCGCTGAGCGGATGCGGGCAGGCGCCGCACTGGCGTCACTCGTCGCAATTCGGCGCCGACGCACTTCGTCTGATGCACCCCCCCGTTGCGACCAGCCACTTCGCTCGCACCCTGCGCCGGGCGCGATGCGCAGACAGCGTTTCATCCGCATTCGATGTTCGGTAATGGAACAAAGCGGGGGAGGTGCGTGACTCATTGACACAACAGATAACCGGTGTCATCGCATGACATCCAAATTCAGGCGAAGCGCGTTTTTATTTCTCCTCCTGACCGTTTCCCTGCTGATTCTTGCAAGCCGAACGGCGATATTCAGTGCGCTGATTTCGCTGTCCGAGAGCCGCAGCGATCTCGCGCTCTACAGCATTGCCCCGTTAAGCATGCAGATTGGCGGGCTGCTGTCGCTCCTGGTTGCGGGATCCCTGATCAGGCGCTTTCCCCCGCGACGGCTCGCGCAGACGATTCTTCTGTGTGGATTCGCCTGTACGAGCGGGCTGTTTTTTTCCACGATGCGGGACGGGGTACGATTCTGCTGCTCTTCTCGCTGGCACTATGCACCGCCCCCTTCGAACCGCTCAGTCATTACCTCATCGGGCTCATTGAGAAGCAGCGCCACTTCCGGTCCAGGCATTCATTACTGGTATTGGCCGGGGTCATGGTCGAGTCGGCGGCAAGCGCGATCGCCAGCTTGCTGTACCCGATTTCCGGGGTACGGCTCAATTTCGTGTTGGCAGGCGGCTTTGCATTGTTATCGCTGCTGGCATTCCGCTGCATGCCGATACCTGCCCCTCGACAGCGTTCACGACGCCCGACGGCGGTGGACGACCTGCCCTGCGGTACTGTCAGCAACCATGGGGAGACGCGCGACAGAAAGCACAGTTTTTTCGCTCCCCACCGGTCGGCGCTCAGGGAGTGCCTGTCGCATCCCCGGATTGTCTTCCTCGGGATGACCTTCATTCTGTATGTTGCGCTCCTGTCCAGCCTGCAGTCGATGATCATTCCGCTCATCGTTTCCGTCAGCGGCCCTCGATCGCTTGCGCTGGTCCAGCTGATGTTCGCCAGCGGCTTTGTTGCAGGCTGCCTGTTCAGCAGCTGGTTCGCAGTCCATGAAAAACAGTTCATGGTCGCCTTGCTCGCCAACTGCCTGTTGATCTTGTCCGGATTGCTGCAGCCGACGCTCCCCGTCTTCTTGCTCGTCGCGATGGTCACCGGTTTTTTCCCGCCCATCGTCATTTCAACCGCCACCAGCGAGGTGCAAAAAACCACCTCGCAGGAACTGCAGCCGTATGCGATGAGCCTGCTGTCGCTGACAGGGGGTCTGGCCGCCGTTGGCGGGGCGGCCGTGGTCCTGGTGATTTCTTTCTGCCTTCGCTACTTTGCCTTGCCAACCGCGCTCGCCAAACCGCTGCTGACCGTGGGCATCGCAGCGGCCCTGTATCTGCTGCTCTCGGTGATGGCGGCAGCGTGGTTCCTGAAGCGAGGGTCATGGGCGCGCGAACCTGCCTACTGAGCGCATCTCTGCTGCCCCAGCAGCGTCTTCAGCACCGCCGCATCATCGAGTTCGTCGTAGCCGAGCGCCAGCGTCGCCTTGAAAATTTCGAGGGCGTGGCGCGCCATGGGCATGTCGACCTCGGCCTGATCGGCCATCGCCAGCCCCAGCGCAACATCCTTGGTCAGGATGTATGCATAAGCCCTCGGGGCATAGTCGTTCACAATCGCACGCGTGAGGCGGTCGTCCAGCATCATCGACTGCCCGCTCGACGCGCCCATCAGCGACACCAGCGCAGCCGGATCGAGCCCCAGCTTCACGCCCAGCGCGACCGCCTCGGACGCGGCGATCAGGTTCATGCCGGCCACCAGATTGTTGACCAGCTTGTAGCGCGCGCCGTCGCCATAGCGCGGGCCCAGCCGGAAGATGCGGTCCGACATCGCATTCAGCAGCACTGCATTCCGGTCGATGACAACTGCATCCCCGGCCAGCATCAGGCTCATTGTGCCGTCGCGCGCGCGCACCGGGCCGCCGGACATCGGGCCGTCAATCGCGCCAAAACCCTTGTCGATCAGGCGGCGCGCGATGTCTTCGGTATCCTCCGGCGCGATCGTCGGGCACAGCAGCACGGTCTTGCCCTGCCCGGGCACGCTCGCCACGCCCTGCTCGCCAAACAGTACGTCGCAAGTCTGCGCCGCGTTCACCACCGCGATCACGATGAAGTCCGCGGCCTGCGCGACGTCGTGCGGCGTGGCGCACACCTGCAGACCCCGGGCGCGCGCATCCGCCTCGACCTCGGGCCGCACGTCGCGCACCGCGATGCCGAAGCCGCGCTGCTGCAGGTTCAGCGCAATCGCCATACCCATCGAACCAATGCCGATCACGCCGGCATGCATTGTGTCTGTCATATCGATTCCTCAGGCCGCTCTCGGGGGAAGAGGCTTTGTCAACGTGGGCACTGCGAAACGGTGGGTCGGCTGGCGATCCCGGGGCGCTGCAGCCAGCGGCATGATACGGAACGTCTGAGTTGCTCGAAATCCCGTGCCCACAGGCGGTCAACGAGCTCACGCGTCAGAGCGCGATCGCCGCACCGGAAGGTGTCGACAAGAATTCGAGAAACGCCCGGTTGCGCGACAAATTCATCCGCTCCGGCGTCGCCAGCGCCATGATCTGCGTGCCGAACTTGGTATGCGGCGTCCAGTCCGCCAGCACGCGCACCAGCTGGCCATTGTCCAGCTCCCGCCCGCACACATAGTCGGGCAGCAGCGCAACGCCGAGGCCGGCCACCGCTGCGTTCCGCACCGCTTCCGGATTGTCGACGTGATAGCGGCTGCGGGTAGTGATCTGCACCCGTTCCTCGCAAGGCTCGGGCAGTGCGCGCGTGCTGACCAGCAGCCAGGCATCGTCCGAACTCTCGCGCCAGTAGCCGAGGCAGGTATGCGATGTCAGGTCGACCGGCGTCGACGGCGTGCCGGCCAGCTTCAGGTAGGCCGGCGATGCGGCCAGCACCCAGTCCACGCGTGCCACCGGCCGCCACATCAATTCGGGCGCCTGCACCGTCGACCAGCGCAGCGCGATGTCGATGCGCTCGCGCGCGAGGTCGAGCCGGCGGTCGGTCAGCTGCAGTTCGACCTCGATGCCGGGATGCATGCGCAGGAATTCGGGCAGCCGACGCGACAGTACATGCTGGCCCCATGACACCGGTGCGGTCAGGCGGATCGAGCCGACCAGCTCCGAACGCAGCGAGCGCAGCCGCTCGACGCCGGCCGTCATCTCATCCATAGCGCGCTGCGCAAACTCGCGATAGGCCTCCCCCGCCGGCGTGAGCACGATCTTGCGCGTGCTGCGGCTGAACAGCGTTGCCTGCACCTTGTGCTCGAGCTGCGCGATGCGCTTGCTGACCATGCTCTTGCCGACCCCGAGCGCCTCGGCAGCCTGGCTCACGCTGCCGGACTCCGCCACCTTCAGAAAGGCGGCCAGCATGTCCGACGTGATCGCGGACGCTTGTTGCGCTGCAATGCCCATTGTTTCCCTTCAGGACACAATCCGTTCGCATTCAAGCAGATGTGATTACCAGGGTCAATCCTTATACTCAACGCACAGTCGCCACAAGCGAACTGCCAAAACAACTTCCAAGGAGACACGATGAAAATCCATGCCGACCCGATCACGGTGAACTGCAGGAAAGTGCTCGCGGGCCTGAAGCTGATGGGCGCGGACTACGACCTGGTCCACGTCGATTACTTCACCGGTGCGCACAAGGAGAAGCCTTTCACCGACCTCAACCCGAACGCCTCGGTGCCGGCCATGGTCGACGGCGACTTCGTGCTGTGGGAATCCAACGCAATCCTGCAGTACGCGGCGGACAAGATCGGCAACGACGGCGTGTATCCGAAAGACCTGAAAGCGCGCGCGGACCTGAACCGCTGGCTGCTGTGGGAGGCGGCGCAATGGTTCCCGAGCTGCTATGTGTACCTGGTAGAAAACTGCGTCAAGCCGCTGCTCGGCGGTGCGCCCGACCCGGCCATCCTGGCGGCGCAGGAAGCGCAGTTCCACAAGCTGGCCGGGATCCTCGACAAACGGCTCGAGGGCCGTCGCTGGGTCATGGGCGACCAGCCGACCATCGCCGACATCGCACTGGCCGCACCGATGCACCTGCACGGCTGGCAGAAGCTGCCGCTGGCGCCGCATGCGAATCTGGTGCGCTGGATGAAGGATGTCGAGCAGCTTCCCTGCTGGCAGTCGACCATGGTCTATGAAGGCTTCACGCTGCAGAAGCAGGAAGTCGCTGCCTGACCACGAAAGGAACGAAGCGAGATGACACTGTCGAGAACCGTCCGGGCCACGATGAACTACAGCGTGGACAACGGCCAGCCGCCGGACTACTACTTCTACGAACCCGACCCGGACGTCAGGCTGAACCCGCCGGGCACCGATCCGCATGAGGTGGACATCCATGATGCGTGGCCCGACGTCGACAGGCTGTCGCTCGACCGCGAGGGCTTCGAGCTGCATGCGTTCGATCCCTCGTTCCTCGACTTCGACGACGACGCGAAGATCCGGTCCGCGTTCTATCCGCAGGTGATCGATTTCGTGAAGCGCCATACCGGCGCCAAGCGCGTGATCATCTTCGACCACACGATACGCAAGCGGCTGCCGCCCGACCTGAAACAGCAGACGACCGTGCAGCGCCCCGCAGTGCTGCTGGTGCACAGCGACTATACGGTCGCCAGCGGGCCGCAGCGCGTGCGCGACATCGTGCCGGACGAGGCTGACCAGCTGCTGCAGCGGCGCGTCGCGTTCTACAACGTGTGGAAGCCGCTGTACCGGCGCGTGGAAGAACTGCCGCTCGCGATGGTCGATGCCAGCACCCATGATGACGCCGACATGCTGCGCATGGAGCTCAAATACCGCGAGCGCACCGGCGAGATTTACGTGATGCGCTATTCGCCGAAACACCGCTGGATGTACTTCCCGCTGATGACCAACGAGCAGGCGCTGCTGCTGAAGACCTACGATTCCGAGACCGACGGGCGCTGCCGTTTCATGGGGCATTCCGCATTCGAGGATCCGACCTCGGCGCCGGACGCACCCAGGCGCGAGAGCATCGAGGTGCGCACCATGGCTTTCTTCTGAGCGCCGTGCGCGTGCCCGACGCGGTCGAGGCGCCGCTCAACTACCTGGCCGAGGCCATCGATGGCCTGGCCACGTATGCGTATGACCCGCCCGGCGGCGGGCCGCGCTTCAATGGCCGGCTGCGCAGCCATGCAATGGCGATCTGCAACGCGCGCACACTGGATCAGGCGCCGCGCTTCGCCACCCACGGCTTCGAATGCCTGCACAGGCCGAGCGCGGCAGGCGACCTGTGGGATGACACACGGGTGCGGCAGACCTACTATGCCGAGGCCGCCGAATGGATCGCCGACTTGCTGCAGGCCTCCAGGGTCATCGTGTTCGACCACACCTGCCGCCGCCGGGCCGACGGGCGGCCGCCGCTCGACGGCAGCGGCGGCTCGTTCGGCAGCGTGCGCGCGCCGGTCGGCCGTGTGCATGCCGACTTCACGCCGCGCTCTGCGCCGGCACGCATCGCCGCGCTGCTCGACCAGCCGGCCGATGCGCCGCTGCCGCCCTACCGCATCGTCGGCCTGTGGCGTCCGATCACGCACGCGCCGCTGCAGGATGCGCCGCTGGCGCTGGCCGCCATTGACAGCGTCCGGCGCGAAGACCTGGTGCCGAATGCGATCGTCTACCCGGAGCGCCGCGGCGAGACCTATGCCGTGCTGCACAGCGAACGCCATCGCTGGCACTACTACCCGGCGATGGTGCAGGATGAGGCACTGCTGTTCCTGCATTACGACTCGCACGCCGCCGGCGCCGGCACCGTGCCGCACACCGCATTCGAGGATCCGGCGACGCCGGCAGAAGCAGCGCCGCGACAGAGCATTGAACTGCGCGCGCTGGTGCTGTAAGCGCAGCGCGCCTCAGCGCACCTCGAACACCTGCCACTGGTCGGGTATGCCCTTGAGCGCATGCGTGCCGAGATCATCGAAGCTCACGCCGGATCCTGCCACGAGGTCTCTCACCGTACGGCTGACCACGATCTGGTTGGCCGCTGCCAGACCGGAGATGCGCGCGGCGAGATGGACCGCGATGCCGCGCACGTCGCGCTCGGTCAGCTCGACCTCGCCTGCATGCATGCCGACGCGGATGTCGATCCTCAGCTCATTCGCTGCCGCGCGCATCGCCTGCGCGGCCCGGATCGCGCGGCTCGGCCCGTCGAACGTGGCGAGGAAGCCGTCACCCAGCGACTTGACCTCCCGGCCGCGAAAGCGCTCGATCTGCCGGCGCATTGCCTGGTCATGCCGGTCCAGCAGGTCGCGCCACGCGTGGTCGCCGATCGATTCGGCACGGCGCGTTGAATCGACGATATCGGAAAACAGCACCACCGCCAGCACACGCTCGTCGTGGTCCTCAGCGCTATCGCCGGTCAGGAAGATGCGCATCTCCGCCAGGTACACCGTACAGTCGTCGAACCACGGCATGTGGTCCCGCCCCGGCATTTCGAACAGCCGCGCATCCGGTATCAGCGACGCCAGTTCGCGCCCGCCCGACACCGGCACCATCGCGTCATCGGTCTTGTGGATCACCAGCGTCGGCGCACGGACATTGCCGAGCTCGCCGGCAATGTCGATGCTGGCGTTCATGCGCATCAGTGCCGCCACTGCCGACGGACTGGCGCCGGTGCGCTCGAACCGCGCGACCGACTGCTGCGCGGCAGGATCGTCCGCGATCGACGGTGCGCCCACCTGCACCAGCCCGCCGCTGCCCCAGTGGTGCTCGACATAGCCGAGGAACTGGTCGAGCGCCTCCTGCGTCGGGAACCAGGTGGAGAAGCGCGCGAATGAGCCGTACAGCACCAGCGCCTGGCAGCGCTCCGGATAGCGCGCCGCGAACAGCGAGGCCATCGACCCGCCCTCCGATACCCCGAACAGCGCGGCGCACCAGATGCCGGCTGCATCCATCACGGCGCGCATGTCGTCGATGCGTTCTTCCATCGTCGGCAATACCGCCACGCGGTCCGACAGGCCGGTGCCGCGCTTGTCGAAAATCGTGACCCGCGCGAAGCGCGACATCGCCGTCAGCCAGCGTGCGCAGCGCGGCTCGTCCCAGTAGTAATCGATATTGGAAATGAAGCCGGGCGTGACGACCAGATCGAGCGGGCCGTCGCCAAAGGTCTGGAAGGCGATGTGCACATCGCCACTCTTCGCATAGCGGGTGATCGGGGACATCATGGGCTCCCGTCGGACTGCCTGACGACGCGCGCCGGCAACAAGCCGCGGGCTGTCGTCGGCCCGGGCGCCTGCCGGGAACGCACCGCCAGGCACCCTCGCCGGATGGTTTACTGCTTCAGCTCAACGATGATCGCTTCGGCGTATCCTTTCGAGGGGAGATGCTCATGCTCGGTAGCCCCGCGAACGAATGCATCGCCGGCCTTGAACTTCGGCCCGGCCTTGACGGAACCATCCGGCATTTTGTATTCCAGCGGCTCGCCGGCCTTCAGGATGTAGGCGGCAATGTGGGGATGCGTGTGCATCTTGCAGGACTCGCCTTTCTTCTGCACGAAGCGAAGGACGCGCATCTTGTCGTCCTCGGCGAGGACCTGGAAATTTTTCGGACAGGCCGTGACCGCGTCCACTGCCCGCGCAGGCAGGCAGGCGATCGACAGGGCGGCATACAGCAGGGCATGGTGCATACGCATGGACGGCTCCTTTGAAGGACGTGGACAACGCTGAATTTCCCGTGCAGCCAGGCTGCCCGCCATGCTGACTTCTGCGAGCGCCGCTCACACAACCGCAGCTCGATCCTAATCGCTATATTGATTAGAAGCAACTGTGGACATGCGGTGCAGAAAAGCTAATTTTCCGGGCGGATGTGCGTGGTCACTATCCGGAAATCGTTCGCTCAGCATCGCTGCGAACCTGGCATTTCCTTTTCGTTGATCCGGTGGGGGAGTCGCAAAGCTCGCCGGCGTGCCGCAGGCGCGGCGCCGTGGTCCGAGAGGACCGGGGCGCGGAGGTTGACAGATCGGCCGGGGCGGGAGCCCGGCGACATGAGCGCGTATCAGGCCGCCTGCACCACCAGCGATGCCTGCTCAGCCGGCATCGACGCGCCGCGCAGATAGCCCTGGAATTCGTCGCAGCCGAATTCCGCCAGCCAGCTCTGCTGGCCTTCGGTCTCGATGCCTTCGGCGATCACTTGCAGGTCGAGATTTTTGCCGAGGGTGACGATGGACTGCACGACCTTCCTGTCGCGCGGCGCATGCTCGACGCGGTGCACGAATGACCGGTCGATTTTCAGTTCATCGAGCGGCAGTCGCTCGAGCAGCGACAGCGATGAATAGCCCGTACCGAAATCGTCCAGCGCAAAACGCACGCCCAATTCCCGCAGTGCGTTCATCTTGGCGACTGTGGAGGCCACGTCCTTGACCAGCATGGATTCCGTCAGCTCCAGACACAGCCCGGCCGGATCCGCGCCGCTCCCGGCCAGCGCGCTCTGGACGTCGGCGACGAAGCTGCGGCTGCGCAGCTGGCGGGCACTGACGTTCACGCTGATGCGCAGGTTCCTGCCCGTTGCCTGCCAGTCGGCCAGCTGGCGGCACGCCTCCAGCAGCACCCAGCGGCCGAGCGGCACGATGATGCCCGTCTCTTCTGCCACCTCGATGAAGCGCACCGGTTCCAGCAGCCCGTGCGCCGGATGCCGCCAGCGCAGCAAGGCTTCCATCCCGGCCAGCATGCCGTCGCGTCGCCATTGCGGCTGGTAATAGAGGACGAATTCATGCTGCACGGACGCACGCCGCAAGTCATTCTCCAGCATTGCGCGTTCATTGACCGACTGCTGCATCTGCGGATCGAAGAAACGTACCCGGTTGCGCCCCGCCTGCTTGGCTTCGTACATGGCGATATCGGCCTGCTTGAGCAATTCGTCGCGGCCAGCGCGCGATCTCTGGAACAGTGTCACACCGATGCTGGTGCCGCAGCGGTACTCGAATTCGCCGAGCAGAAACGGCGCGCTGAAACCGGCCAGCATCTTGTGCGCGACCACCTGCGCCTGTGCGACCGCGACCGCGGGATCGTCGCCCAGCTGCTCCAGGAGGATCACGAATTCGTCGCCGCCGAGACGCGCCACCGTATCCATGCTGCGCACGCTCTGCTGCAGCCGCGCGCCGACCTGCTGCAGCAGCTGGTCGCCGACCGCATGGCCGCGGGTGTCGTTGAGCGCCTTGAAGTGGTCGAGGTCGAGGAAAATCAGCGCACCGTACTCGCAGTGGCGCTGGCTTGCGGCCAGTGCCTGCTGCAGCCTGTCCATCAGCAGCGTGCGATTGGGCAGGCCGGTGAGGGAATCGAAAAATGCAAGATAGTGAATGCGTTCGCGGTCGCGGCGCGACTGCGTGACATCGGTGCAGACGGCCAGCATCGCGCGCGGCTCGCCTGCGGCATCCCGCACCAGCGTCCAGTGCGCCTGGATGTAAAGCCGCTGGCCGAGACGGTTGTAATGCACGATGTCGCCGCGGTATTCGCCATCGGCCGTCAGTTTTTCCACCAGTTCGTCCAGCTGGTCCGGCTCTTCGCGCAGCAGGGTGGGCGCATGCTGGCCCACCGCTTCCTGCGCAGTCCAGCCGTAGAGCCGCTCGGCGCCGGCATTCCAGTATTCGATGCGATGCTGGTTGTCGCGCACCAGGATGGCGTCGCGCGCCTGGTCCAGCAGGGCCGCCTGTTGCTCGAGGCGCGAGATATCGGCCTCGCGCTGCGCGCGCAGCCGGACCGACTCGCTGATATCGGCCATCGCGCCGACCATGCGTACCGGCATGCCGTCGACATTGCGCACGATGGCAGCGCGATTGTCGACCCACGCAAGCTCGCCATTACTGCGCACCACCCGGTAGGTTTCGCGCCATTCCGATGCCCCCAGCGCCAGCGCATGGGCAATCGAGCGCTCGATGGTCTGCAAATCGTCCGGGTGAACCAGCTTCCACGCAGCCGCCGGCGTGATCTGCCTGCCGTCCGGGGTGCCGAACAGGATATGCATACCGGCATTCCACCAGACCGTCTGGTGCACCAGGTCCCACTCCCACAGGGCATCCGAAATCAGTTCCGCCACCAGCTGGAAGCGCTCATGCGCCTGCTGCTGCAATTGCGCCAGTTCGACCGACGCCGTGATGTCGACCACGACGCCCAGCAACTGGCTGCGGCTGGCCCCGGGCGCGAATGTGCGCGTCGCCAGCCATCGCGTGATCACCGTCATGCCGGACGGCTGCCTGAGCTGGCACTGCACGTCCATCGGCATACCCTGCATCTCACAGGCGGAGAGCGCCGATTGCCATATCTCTCGATCGGTGTCCGGCATCATGCCGAGCAGCATGTCGAGCCCGGTGGCCGGCGACTGCTCCAGTCGCAGCAGCCGGCAGGCCTCGCCCCCCAGATCGAGGACCGGGCTGCCGGGCGCTTTGCTCCAGTAGCCTGCGCCCGCCACCCGGGCACCCAGTGCATGCAGCATCGCATGGTCATGCGCCTGCGCTGCGAGGCGTTGCTGCAGCGCCGAACGCTGGCGGTGCAATTCAAGCGCCACCACCACCTGGCGCGCCAGCATCTTCAGAAAGCTTGCCTGGGTCTCGCTCAGGGAACGCGGCTGGCGATCGATCACCATCAGCGTACCGAGCGCAATGCCCTCGTCGGTGACCAGCGGACAACCGGCATAGAAACGGATGAAAGGCTCGCCGGTCACCAGCGCATTGCAGTTGAAGCGAAGGTCGCGGGTGGCATCCTCGACCACAAAGAGGTCGGAGCCGGCAATCGCATGCTTGCAGAATGACAGCGAAATCGGCGTCTCGCGGATCGGCAATCCGTAGGTGGCCTTGAACCATTGCCGGTGCTCGTCCACCAGGCTGATAGCGGCAATCGGGGTTTCGCACAAGACGGCTGCGAGCGCGACGATATCGTCAAAGCGCGCCTCCGGCGGCGTGTCGAGAATGGCATAGCTCCGCAGCGCCGCAAGGCGCGCGTCCTCGGTCACCGAAGCGATCGGCATGGCATCGGGCGGCAGGTTATCTCTCAACATTCAGGCTCCAGGCTGCGCATCTCTGACTCACCGGAATATTTCTTAAAAAAATGATTTTCATCAATCCGTGGGGGTCGCCGAGTATTGCTTGCCGTCACCTCTCCGGTCTTGTGATACGTCAAGCCGATGTTCGCCCTGGTTGTTCGTACGAGCTGTTCGCGCGGGTTTGCGGGCAGGGATTTCGCGACATCCTGCCCGTTCGAGCGCCGGACTGGCTGTTCACCGGCTATGGCATTAGTCAGCATCCGGCCTTCAATATTTCGCACAATCTTGCCTCGTTAATCGAGGCAGGTCATATCACGTGCATAAAAAGGGAACCGGCTTTCGGGCGCTTTTGTCGGCGCCGAAATTTTTTCAAATGGCGTGGTGCTCGGGCCGGAAAAAAGGCGCCGACGATTGCGGTGCGGCATTTGAGCATGCACAAAATGAGTGAATCGACGCGTGATTTACTGTCATTCGAACGGCCTGCATGAGCCGCTGATAAACCCCTGCTGAAATCCGGCGCTGACGACCAGGTATTGCCATGACAGAACAGACCATTCCTGCTTCCAACCCCAACCAGGCGCTCTGGGAAAAAGGCGATTTCACCCGCATCGCCGCGGCTATGCGTGACAGCGGCGAGGCGCTGGTGCGGATGCTGGGCATTCGTCCGGGCGAAAAAGTGCTCGACCTTGGCTGCGGCGATGGCACGACGGCGATTCCGGCAGCGCGGCTCGGCGCCGATGTGCTGGGCGTCGATATCTCGCGCAATCTGGTGGCTGCCGGAAACCAGCGGGCCGCCGATGCCGGTTTAACCAACTGCCGTTTCAGGCAAGGTGATGCCTGCCACCTGTCCGATATCACGGACGACAATTTCGATCGCGTCATCAGTATTTTCGGCGCGATGTTTGCGCCGAAGCCGGTCGAGGTGGCGAAGGAAATGGTGCGGGTGACAAAACCCGGCGGACAAATCGCCATGGGCAACTGGATACCCAACGACCCCACGCTCGTGGCGCAGATCCTGAAAATCAGTTCGGCCTATTCGCCTCCGCCGCCGGAGGGTTTTATCAGCCCGATGACCTGGGGAATACGCAGCCATGTGGAAGAGCGCTTCGCCGCGGCCGGCATTCCGGCGACGGACATAACGTTTTCCGAAGAAATGTACACATTCGATTTCAATGGTTCGCCGTCGGAATTCGTGAATACCTTTCGCCAGTATTACGGCCCCACGATGAATGCGTTCGAGGCGGCCGGGAAAGCCGGGCGCAGCGACGAGCTGGCCGGCGAACTCGATGCGCTGTTCAATCGGGAAAACCGCAGCGGCCGCCCGGATGTCACCTCGATTCCGGCGAAGTTTCTGCTGGTGAGGGTGAAGGTCGCGTAAACCGCAGCGCAAGCCGGATCACCCGATCCGCTGCGATATCGACGTTCCGCGGCATGACCGCGCACCGCCGGGAAAAGCCCCGCTCCGCTCCGTCCCCGGCGCAGGACAATTTAAAAAATAATAATGAATATTAATGGCGAAAATATCGGCAATTCGCGACGACTAAGGTATATTCAATCCGCAGAAAACCAAGTCCGGCAGCGATCCGGCCCTGAAGCATGCGTGGCAGACGTTCGCATGCGGCGGGCAAAAAATAATCGACCCTGCCGGCGCTGTTATGCGCGACCATCCATCGGGGGCATGCCATGTCGATGACTGAGCTTGAGGATAAAACGCTTGAAGAGAATATCCGCAGTGCGATCCGCCATACCTATGCCGGCGACGACGCCGAACTGATCGGCGTACTGGCGCTCTCGTGGCGGCGCTTCCGGCCCGGACAAGATACGCCGCCCTTCTGTTTCAGGTACAACGGCACCGGCCCGCATATTGCCATCGATGTGCGCTGCCTGGTGCTCGATACGGATGCGAGCGAACTGGCGATCAACGTCGATTCCCTGTGGTACACCGAAGCGACGCTGCGCGGCAGCGATCCCCGGCAAGTCGCCGTGCCGCTCGATTTCGATTTCAACACGGCGGAAACCCTGCGCCTGACCTCACCCTTGCCGGACACGATCGCGTCGATGATTATTTCGCATGCAGAGCGTTCGCCGGACCGATTCATGCACCTGATTGCCGAACGCGTGGATCCCGACACCTTCCTCGGCGCCGTGGCCCATCCGGTGTTGCGGGACTGCCTGCAGAAGTTGTGGAAGGAAAATCGCTACGCATGGCAGTAGCGGGCCGGCGGCCTCCGGCCATGGAAGTGAAAAAACACTCAGCGCGCCGGCTGGCAGATTTTGCCCAGCACGTCGGGGGCAATCTCCATACTGGCCTTCTGCTCCTTTCGCGACTCGGGGAAGGTCCAGACCACCTCGTCACCATTCAGTAAAAACTGCTGCCGGGACAGGACCGTGCCTGCATTGCACGAGACGAGGTATTTCTTTAGCGACGCATCGTATTGCAGCCCCATCATGTCCATGCGGTTGATGAAGACGGTCTTGATCTGCAACTGAATCTCGCCGCGCTCATTGACGCCGGCCGACGGTGTCGCGAGGAAGGTTCGGGTCGATCCGTCTTCTGCCAGCAGACTCCATTCCTGCCCTTGTGCGGCGGACGACAGGCCCAGCAATACGGTGAGGACGATTTTTTTCATGGGGCTTCGCGCGCGAAAAAAGATACTTACCTTCGAGACAGTACGGCACTTTCGTTACATGCCGGTGAACCCGCCTCAAGCCGCCTGCGAATCCCCGCTGCCTGCCGATTATCCTCCGACCGTGTGACCGCGTTGCCATTTCTCTGCCACGCCGCCCCGTCACGCGAAGGCCGGCTCAGGCCGGCAGGCTGGCGATGGCCGGCTCGGGCGGATCGACCGGACAGAACAGCGGCAATGGCAGCGCATGCCATTCGAAGGGCGCAGCCACCCGCTGACGAGCAAATTCGGCCGCATCGGCCGCCGACATTGCGGGCGCGATCAGATTGCCCTGCATTGCATCGCAGCCGACATCGAGGAGCAGTTGCAACTGCTCAGCCGTCTCGACGCCCTCGGCCACCACCTCGAGGCTGAACGCCGACGCCATCCAGAGCGTGGCACGGTACAGTGCCTCGGTACCTGAGCCCCTGGCCAGGCTGCCGATGAAGCCCTTGTCGATCTTCAGTCCGTCGACCTTCAGTTGCTGCAGTCGCGATAGCGACGAGTAGCCGGCGCCGAAGTCATCGATGACGAGGCGCACGCCCATCGCGCGGAGCTGCGCGAGCTGCCGTCGCGTGGCCTCGGACTCGTCCGCCATCGCGATCTCGGTGATTTCAATGTCGAGACAACTTGCGTCCACCGAATGCGCGTCAAGCGCCCGGCGCAGGCAGGAGGCAAGATCGCTGCTGCGCAGCTGCGCCGCCGAGATGTTCACTGCCATGCGCAACGGGGGCAAGCCGTCGGCACGGTACTCGGCCAGCTGCCGGACCACCAGGTCGATTACTTGCTCGCCCAGTTTCGCGGCCAGGCCCAGTTCCTCCGCCAACGACAGGAACTCGCAGGGCGTCAGCAGCCCGCGCTGCGGATGGTCCCAGCGCAGCAGCGCCTCGAACCCGCGCAGCTTGCCGGAACGCGCATGGATTTTCGGCTGGTAGGCCATCACCCATTCGCACCGCTCCAGCGCGCCGCGCAGTGCGTCTTCGAGTGCGATGCGCTCGTCGAGCGCCGCCGAAAACTCCGGCCGGTACAGGCAATGACGCCCGCGGCCCGCCGCTTTCGCTTCATACATGGCGATATCTGCGTTCTTCAGCAGGGCGTTGGCATCTTCGCCGTCCTGCGGGTAGATGGTCACGCCGATCGATGCATTCACCCGTGAGCGCGGTCCGCCGCCGGGCTCCAGCGCCTCCCGCAACCGGGCAATGATTTTCCCCGCGAGCGCGTCGGCGATGCCCGGTTCTTCCAGATGCTCGATGACGACAACGAACTCGTCTCCGCCCAGGCGCACCACATGATCGCTGGCGCGCACCGCCTCGCGCAGAAAGCCGGCGACATCGCACAGCAGCTGGTCCCCGGCCTCATGGCCGAGGCTGTCATTGACCGACTTGAAGTTGTCGAGGTCGATGAACATCAGCGCGCACTGCAGGTGGGCACGGCGCGCGCGCTTGATGGCGGCCGGCAGAAAACTCTGGAACCACTGCCGGTTCGGCAGGCCGGTCAGCGCGTCGCGATGCGCCAGCGTCTGCAGCTCTTCTTCATGCGCCTTGCTCTCGGAGATATCGCGCATCGTCAGCGCAATGTCGCCGTTGACGGTGATGGCACGCCGGTGCAGCCATTTGGCCGGCAGTTTTTCGCGCGCCGGCACCCGCCGCTCATCTTCGAACTCGCCGAACGCCAGCGCGCGGCCCGCCACGTCCAGCAGGTCGGCCAGCACCGGCTTGCGCAGCACGGCCGAGGCCCTTGCCCCGACCAGCGCCCCCCGGTAAGTGCCGAGCAGCTGTCCGGCGCGCTGGTTACAGTCCTCGATGCGGACATCCACCAGTTGTCCGTCTGCACCCATCAGCGGGCGCAGCATGAAGAAGCCTTCGTTGGCCGCATCGGTCGCTGCCCGATAGACTTGCCTGACTTCCGATTCCGCCTGTCGGCGCTGCTGGCGGCGCACGACGGCCAGCAGCGCAAAACCTGTCGCCACCGCGAACAGAAGCACGAACGCGACACCGACTGTCCGGTACTGCGCAGCCCTCAGCTCGAACCCGGCGAGCACGTCGGCTTCGGTGACCGCGGCGAGCGCCACGAGCGGCAGCGACGCATGCCTTTGCCATGCAACGATCCGCGCATTGCCATCATTGAACCTGTCCGCCGGCACGCGTTCGACGCCTTGCGTGCCGAAGAAATCGGGGTTGCTGATGTAAAAGCTGCGGGGTGGCTGGCTGCTGCCGAGCCGGGTGGCGATCAACTGGCCGTCCGGCAGATGCAGCGACACGAAGTCACGCGGACTGGCCACGCCGTCATCCTGAAAGCTGCGCAGGAAATCGGGGAGCATCGCAGTCACGAATACGCCGGCGAACCTTCCCTTGCTGTCGTTGATGCGCTTGCTGAACCGGACCACCTCCATGCCGACGGTGGGCGCAAATTCCGGCGGCGTCACCAGCCAGCCGTCGCAACAGCCGCGGCGCTGTTGCTCGAAGAAGTCGAGGCCGGCGATGGAGTGGGATCGCGGCAGGAAAGTCGCTTCAAGCAATCGACCGTCGGCGTCGAACAGCCCCGCATAGAACGGATGCTGGCTCGGGAAAACGCCCACCAGCAGCGCGCGCCAGGCCATGGGCGCCCCGGTCAGCCGGTGCTCGGTCACATAGTCGCCCACCTGCCCGAGGCGATCGGTGACGCGATCCAGCTGCTCGATGTAGGAGGCGGCCCGCGCCTGCGCGCGGAGCGTGGCCTGCTCCAGCAGGCCGTCGCGCTGCGATTGCAGTGCGAGTTCCATCGACCACCACAACAGCGCCATCGCCGACGCGGCCGTTGCCGCGGCCAGCTGCAATCCGCGGCGACGCCACATCAGCAGCCAAGGGGAATCGTCGCGGGGTCCGCGGCGGTCAATCAATGCGTCCATCGGGTGCGGGCTTTGGATTTTTATTGGTCTTCTGGACGGACGCCCGACATGAAGGACGCTTTTCCGTACTGAAAGTCTATTTATGATGACGAAAAGTATCACTACGGAAAATCATTAATATTAATTACTGTAACGTTATTTATTCCCCGTCAATTGATCACGATTAATGGAGACCTTGAATCCGGGACGATCTATTGAATTACAAAATATCCGCCCCTATATTGTTTTCATGCCAGCGCATTTATTGGAGGGATTTGCCGCTTTCCGGCTGGCTTCGACAATCAGCCCACGCTCTGCCCAAGGCGTTCACAGGAAAAACTCATGCAACTGGTCTGCCCCCACTGCCTCGCCAAAAACCGCGTGCCCGACGACCGCCTGAACGACGCACCGTCCTGCGGCAAATGCGGCACCGCGCTGATGGCGCCAGCGCCGGTCGCGCTGGACGATGCCAGCTTCGCGCGTTTCATCGAGGGCACCGACCTGCCGGTGGTTGTCGACTTCTGGGCAGACTGGTGCGGCCCGTGCAAGATGATGGCGCCCCAGTTCGCCAGTGCCGCCGCCCGCCTGCCGGCGGTGCGCTTCGCAAAGGTCGATACCGAAGCCGCGTCGCAGACCAGCCTGCGCTATCGGATCCGCAGCATCCCGACCATGGTGCTCTTCCGCCGGGGGCAGGAAGTGGCGCGCATGGCGGGCGCCATGTCGGCCGGCGATATCGAGCGCTGGCTGCAGTCGAACGCATAAACCGCAACACCTCTTGTCACGGAGACCCTATGTACACATTCCAGACCCGCATCCCGGTACCGATCGGGCAGGCGATGCCGACGGTCATCGAACAGCTGAAACAGGAAGGCTTCGGCGTACTGATGGACCTGGACATTCAGGCGACGATGAAACAGAAAATCGGCGCCGACATCGCGCCTTACCACATCCTCGGTGCGTGCAACCCGCAGCTGGCGCATCAGGCGCTGTCGGCCGAGCCCGAGATTGGCGCGCTGCTGCCGTGCAATGTCGTCGTGCGCGCCGACGGCGACCAGACCGTCGTCAGCTTCATGGACCCGCAAGCGATGACGCAGCTGACGGCCAACCCGCAAGTCCATGCCGTGGCCCGGGAGGCCGAGACCCGACTGCGGCGCGTCTGTGCTGCGCTTGGACCACTCGACTCGACCGGCGCATGACCATGGCCGAGCAGACGATTGAAGTGTCACTCGACCAGCAGCAGGACTACCGGTTCGTCGTCGATTTCGGTGCGGAGGTACCTGCGCTGGTGGCCGATGAGCCGGCACCGCTCGGCACCGGCCAGGGCCCTTCGCCGGTGCAACTGCTCTGTGCCGCCGTGGGCAACTGTCTCGCCGATTCCCTGCTCTTCGCCCTGCGCAAGTACAGGCAGACAGCCGAGCCCGTTCGCGCAGTCGTGACCGCTCAGCTGGGGCGCAATGCTGACCAGCGGCTGCGCGTGCTGTCGATGACGGCGCGCCTGCACCTGGGCGTCGCGGCCGCGAGCCTCGACCATCGGGACCGGATCCTCGGACAGTTCGAGGCCTTCTGTACCGTCACGCAGAGCGTCGGGGAAGGCATCGCCATCACGACCGAAGTCTATGACGCGCGCGGCGAACGCCTGAAGTGAACCGGGCGGGGACTGCAGTCCTCCGCGTGCAAACGAGGTCCGATGCAGGGATATCGTCGACCTATCGCCGACGTCACGGGGGACTGCCGGCAGCGTGCTCCGTCGCCGTGCCCCCGAGGGCACCCTTGTGCGCCAGCCAGCCCGGCAGGGAGGCATGCGGGTGCTGTAGCAGCTGTTCGAACTGTGCGGCGGGCAGCGGTTCGGACAGCAAATAGCCTTGCAGCTCATCGCAACCGATATTGATCAGCGTGCGCATCTGCTCCGGGGTTTCGACCCCTTCGGCCACCACGCGCAGGTCCAGCGCCGACGCCATCCAGATGATCGCCCGGCACAGGGACTCGGCCTCGGACCCGGATGCCAGCGGCGCCACCAGTTCGCGATCCATTTTCAGTCCGTCCACATCGAGGCGCTGCAATTGCGACAGGGAAGAGTACCCCGCCCCGAAATCATCAATCACCAGCCGCACGCCCAGTGCGCGCAGCTCGGCCAGCTGCTGCCGTACCGCGTCGCTCTGGTCAACCACCGCCGTTTCGGTAATTTCAATCTCGACCAGGTCGGGCGCGATGCCCGAAGCAGCCAGTTGATGCCGCAGGAAGGAAGCGACATCGGCACGCCGCAGCTGCTCGGGCGACACATTGATCGCCACCGGCACCACCGGCAGCCGCGCGCGCTGCCATGCCGCCAGCTGGGCGAGCACCCGCTGGATCACCCGCTCGCCGACGGGCACGATAAGGTCCGTTTTTTCGGCGAGCGCAATGAACGAGCCCGGCATCACCAGCCCGCGCTCCGGGCGCTGCCAGCGCAGCAGGGCTTCGGCACCGCACATCTGCCCCGATCGCGCATCGAACTTGGGCTGGTAGTGGACAATCAATTCGTCATCCGCCAGCGCCTGGCGCAATGCCTGCTCATCGCCAAGCCGCTCCGCCAGTTCCCGCGACAGCTCCGGCCGGTACCAGCAGGTCCTGCCGCGTCCGCCCGCCTTTGCCTCGTACATCGCGATGTCCGCATGCTTGAGCAGCTCGTCCGGCCGCTCGCCGTCTGTCGGATAGAGGCTGATGCCAATCGAAGCGCCCACTTTGTTCAACGGGGTTTCCCTGTGCATGAATTGCCGGTTAATCGCGTCGATGATTTTTTTACCGAGGACGTCGACGGCGTCCGGATCGTCCACATTCTCGATCAGGACCAGGAACTCGTCGCCACCCAGGCGCACCACCTGGTCGCTCGCACGCACCGTGGCGCGCAGCGTGGTGACCACTTCCTTGAGCAGCGTATCGCCGATGTCGTGGCCCAGCGTATCGTTGACGTTCTTGAAGTGGTCGAGGTCGATGAACAGCACCGCGAATTGTCGGCGGGACTGGCGTGCGCGCCGCGTGGCCATCGGAAGATAGCGATGCAGCCACAGGCGGTTCGGCAGCCCGGTCAGCGCATCGTGATTCGCAAGCCGGTTCAATTCTTCTTCATGGGCCTTGAGCTCGGAAATATCGCGCAGGGTGAGCGCGATGCCGGCGCCGGCAAAGACTGCGCGGCGGTAGATCCAGCTTGCATTGATCTGGCTGTCGGCCGGCATGCGCAATTCGTCCTCCACGCTGCCGAAACGCATCGCGCGCTCGCAAGTATCGAGCAGACGCGTGTGCATTTCGGGCGTCAGCACGCTGCCGAGGCGCATGCCGAGCAGGCCGTCACGCGTCGTGCCGAACAGGCCGGCGCCGCGGTCGTTGCAATCCTCCACCAGCAGGTCGCGCAGCGCACCGGATGCATTGAACTCCGGGCGCAGCATGTAAAAGCCTTCGTTGGCGGCGTCGGTCGCCATCCGGTACGTGCGGCGCACTTCGTCGGCGGCAGCCTGCCGGGCACCGACCGCGAGCGCGGCGAATACCACCATCGCGCCCAACAGCAGCAGCGCGCCGGTCGCCAGGGCGGCAACGTAACGGTAGCTTTCCGCCGTCTGTTGAAAATCAGTCAGCGCATCCTGCTCCGCGATCGCCGACAGCGCGACCAGCGGCAGCGACGGATGCTTCTGCCACGCGACCCAGCGCGTGAAACCGTCCTTGAATTTGCTGCCATCCTCGCGCAGCACGCCGCGCTCGCCGGGAAACTTCGGGTTCTGCAGGTAGAAGATGCGCTTCGGCTGGCCCGGCCCCATCTTCGTGGTCAGCACCGGCCCGTCCAGCAGGCGGACCGTGACGAAATCGCGCGGGCCGATCACCGAGTTGTCCTGGAACGCGGACAGCACGCCTGGCAGGGAAGCAAATACCAGCGCGCCGCCAAAACTGCCATCGGGCTTGTTGAGCCGGCGAGAAAACCGCACCACCTCCGTTCCGACCACCGGTCCGAACGACGGCGGGGTGACCTGCCAACCCGGGCAGCAGCCGGCGCGGAGATCACGAAAAAAATCGAGGTCGGGAATGCTGCGCGCCTCGGTGGGGAAAGAGGCGCTGGTCACCTGGCCGTCGGCATCGAGAATGAACACGAAGAGGCCGGCGCCCTTTGACAGCAGGCCAGTCACGATGTCGTCCAAGTGAACGTCGCCCGGCGATGCCTGCCAGCGCCGGACAATATGGTCGGCCACGCTATCCAGGCGGCTCGTCAGGTCCTCCAGCTGGTATGCGTAGGACGCGGTGCGGGATACCGCCTGCTGCACGATCAGCGCGCGCGCCGCCTCTTGCTTTTCGGACAGCGTGCGCTCGATGCCCCACCACAGCGCGCCCAACGCCACCGCAATCATGAGCAGAAAGCCCAGCAGCGTCGGCCAGCGGCCGTCCAGCACGGACAGGAGGATCCGCTGACTGGGCGACAGGCGTTTCTGGCTGCGCATCTTTTGTCCAGGTGGGAGCGGAGGAAAGGGAGGCGTCTTGAACCGAAGAGCTTTGATTCCGGTCAATTATACGCACGTTGTCTTTCCTGAATGCAGTGAGCAGACCTCCTCCTTTTACCTGCGCCATCCAGTCCGCCAGTTCAGATTTTTCGAAGCCGCTTTCTGAGGAAAGATTGTTCCGCCGACAGCTTTTACCGCCGATCATCGGCCGGGTGTCAACCTGGTTGATGCGCAACCTCCGACATGCCCGCCACCTGGGCAGTTCGCGGCCCGCCACCATTCACGCGTGTTCCCCCCGGCGGGCCGCCTTTTTTTCCTGAACCGCTGAGCGACGCAACCAGGCAGCTATCGATCTCATACCAATAAGCAATTGGATTGTATAAATCGATAAATCTAAGCTATCGATCGTGCCGCCGCTCTCCACAACCGGGTACGGCGGCGGCGAGCCTGAACCAGTCAACACATCACCCACGGAGGATCACATCATGTCAGCTGCATTGAAATGCCCGTTTCACGCCGCCGCAGGCGCCACTGCGACTCAGGGCGCGCGTTCCAACCGCGACTGGTGGCCCGGCCAGTTGAACCTCGGCATCCTGCACCAGCATGCGCCCGCCTCCAACCCGCTCGGTGCGGATTTCGACTATGCGGCCGCCTTCGGCACGATCGACTACGCGGCGCTGAAACGCGACCTCGCCGCACTGATGACGGATTCGCAGGACTGGTGGCCTGCCGACTGGGGCCACTACGGCGGCCTGTTCATCCGGATGGCCTGGCATAGCGCCGGCACCTACCGCACTGCCGACGGCCGCGGCGGTGCCGGTACAGGCAACCAGCGTTTTGCGCCTGTCAACAGCTGGCCGGACAATGGCAACCTCGACAAGGCGCGCCGCCTGCTGTGGCCGATCAAGAAAAAATATGGCAACCAGATTTCCTGGGCCGACCTGATGATACTCGCCGGCAATGTCGCCATGGAAACCATGGGCTTCAGGACCTTCGGTTTCTCCGGCGGACGTGCCGACATCTGGCAACCGGAAGAAGATATCTACTGGGGAGCGGAGACCGAATGGCTGGGCGACCGTCGCTACAGTGGCGACCGCGAGCTGGAGAACCCGCTGGCCGCAGTACAGATGGGGCTGATCTACGTGAATCCGGAGGGCCCGAACGGCAACCCCGATCCGGTCGCCTCGGGACGCGACGTGCGCGAGACCTTCGCCCGCATGGCGATGAACGACTACGAGACGGTCGCGCTGGTCGCAGGCGGCCACACCTTCGGCAAGGCGCACGGCGCCGGCGATCCCAGGCTGGTCGGCCCCGAACCTGAGGCTGCGCCCATGCACGCGATGGGCCTTGGCTGGATCAATGCGCATGGCAGCGGCCACGGCGGCGATACCACCACCAGCGGCATCGAGGGCGCATGGAAACCGAACCCGACGCGCTGGGACATGGGCTATTTCAAGGTGCTGTTCAAATACGAATGGGAGCTGGTGAAAAGCCCGTCCGGCGCCCACCAGTGGCGCGCGAAGGACGTGGATGACGAGGACATGATCGTCGATGCGCATGACCCGACGAAGAAGCATGCGCCGATGATGACGACGGCCGACCTGTCGCTGCGCTTCGATCCAGCCTATGAAAAAATCTCGCGCCACTTCCTCGCTCACCCCGACGAGTTCGCCGATGCCTACGCGCGCGCCTGGTTCAAGCTGACCCATCGCGACCTCGGGCCGAAGGCCCGCTACATCGGCCCCGAGGTGCCGGCCGAAGACCTGATCTGGCAGGATCCGATCCCGGCGCTCAACCATGCGCTGGCCGATGCGAACGACATTGCATCGCTGAAGGCGAAGATCCTCGCCAGCGGCCTGTCGGTCAGCGAGCTGGTCGCCACGGCATGGGCGTCGGCATCGACCTTCCGGAGTTCGGACAAGCGCGGCGGCGCGAACGGCGCACGCATCCGGCTCGCTCCGCAGAAGGACTGGGAAGTGAACCAGCCCGAACAGCTGGCAAAAGTGCTGGCCACGCTGGAAGAGATCCGGCGCGCATTCAATGACTGGGCAGCCGACGGCAAGCGGATCTCGCTGGCCGACCTGATCGTGCTCGGCGGCTGTGCGGCGGTGGAAGCGGCGGCCCGCGCCGCCGGGTTCCCGGTGGAAGTGCCGTTCACGCCGGGCCGGATGGACGCGTCGCAGGAGCAGACCGACATCGATGCTTTCGCAGTGCTCGAGCCGCAAGCCGATGGCTTCCGCAACTACCAGAAGGCCAGCTATCGCGTGCCGGCCGAACAGCTGCTGGTGGACAAGGCACAGTTGCTCACCCTGAGCGCGCCGGAGATGACGGTACTGGTCGGCGGCCTGCGCGTGCTCGGCGCCAACAGCGGAGGTTCCGGGCACGGCGTGTTCACGCAGTGCGTGGGCCAGCTGAGCAACGACTTCTTCGTCAACCTGACCGACATGGGCGTCGCCTGGCGGCCGACCAGCGATGCTGCAGACAGCTTCGAGGCACGCGACCGCCGGACCGGCGAAGTCCGGTGGACCGGTACCCGCGTGGATCTGGCGTTCGGCTCGAATTCCCAGCTGCGCGCACTGGCCGAGGTCTATGCACAGGACGATAACCGAGGGAAATTCGTGAAGGATTTCGTCGCCGCGTGGGACAAGGTGATGAACCTCGACCGCTTCGACCTCGCGTAACTGCCTGCCTGTTCGATAGAATCGTGCGTCCCGCCGCCGGCGGGATCGCCGGTTCTGCCGGCGGGTCAACACGACAGTCCATTTCCTTTCCTCCATCATCGCCATGTCCCATCCCACGCCAGTTTCCCGTGCCGACAGCCCCCGCTTCCGCCAGATCCGCAGCATCGTCGAGGGCGTCTACACGCTGACCGAATGGCGCGAGGGCGAGAACGTGCTCGACCCCGATACCGTATCGGCACGGCTGGTCATACAGGACGGTGCACTGATCTGGATCGCGAACAGCTTCCAGCCCGGGAAAAAAGTCGGCTACGCCGGCATCGGCGCCTACCAGCTCAGCGAGCAACAGTTCAGCTACGGCTATCAGCAATTGGTCACGTCCGTCACCGATGCGCAGGGTGACCGCATCGACCGCACCATGCCGGACTGGGCGCATGACATGGCCCTGCCGGCAATGCGCGACTTCACGCTGAGCATGGACGGCGAGTCCGTCACCCTGAGCAATCCGGGCGGAACCTTCGAGATGACGGCCGACGGTTGCGTGTATACCGACCTGAACACCGGCCATGTACGGGTGTGGCGGAAGCTGAAACAGCAACGCTGAGTTCAGCGCCGGTGCGGCCGCGCCCGCTGCGAGGCCTGTACCGCGGCATCGATCATGCGCTCCCACAAATCGCGCGGCAGGTCCGTCGTCTGCTGACCGTCCCAGCCCTCCTCGATCAGCAAGTCCCGCAACTCCAGCGCCTGCGCCTCGGTGGCGCCGGCGCGCATCCGCTCGGCCAGCTGCACCAGCGACATGTCGACGGCAATCTTCATTGAATGTTCCCCCGTGTTCCGGCAAGCATCCGTGTCGGCCCGTCGGGCAAGCAACGCCCCGGTAACCTGGCGGACCGAAAGCGAGGCCGGGCTTGCATGGCATGCCCGACGATTGTCTGCCCTGCACGCGCTTCCTCCGTGAGCACAATCAAACCGCCCGGCGTCATCGCAACCGACCGGCCGCTTGCCCGCATGCCGTGGTCATGACCACGGCGCAGCATGACTGTGGTAAGCTTTTCAGCGTTTATCTGACTGCCATGAGAACTTTTCTGTCCCGCTCCGGGCGCCTGGTCGCCCTCTTCGTCACGCTCGCCATGCTCAATGCCAGCATCGCGATGGCAGCGTACGTCTGCCCGAAAGCGGAGCGCCAGCTTGCCGCCATTGCGGAGATGGCCGGACACGCGCACATGGCGGGCATGCATCACGACGCCCCGGAAAAGAAACCTGCCCCGTGCGTGCAGCAGCATGCGGGCAACAAGCAGGCGGTTGAACTGGCCACTTCCAGCGCGGATCCGGCGCCGCCTGCCGTCATCTCCGTGCAGCCATTGACGGCCGCCCCGCTGCCAGTCTGGCAGCGCCTCGCGGCCGCGGCCGCGCTGCACGACCACCCAAGCCACGCGCCACCGTTCCTGCGCACCCAGCGGCTGCGCATCTGACACCTCCGGCCTGATCCCGACCGGCCTGCGACCGACGCAGCTGCCGGCATTCGCGTTCTGTTCCGGAGGTATTCATGTACGTCTTTTCCCGCAGCCGGCCATGCGTCCGGCTGCTCATTCTGGCCCTGCTGCCGGCATCTTGCGCACTGGCCGAGCCGGCGCCGCTGACACTGGACGAGGCACTCAGGCTGGCGGTGCGGCGCTCGGCCGCCACCGCGGCCGCGCAGGCCGGCACGCAGGCCAGCGTGGAGGCTGCGGCGCAGGCCGGGCAGCTGCCCGACCCGATGCTGCGGCTCGGCGTCGACAACCTGCCGATCGAAGGGCCGGAGCGCTGGAGCCTGACGCGCGACTTCATGACCATGCGCCGCATCGGGATAGAGCAGGAATGGGTGTCGGCCGACAAGCGGGTGGCGCGCAGCGAGCGCGCCGGCCGGATGGTCGCGCTGCAGGAAACCGAGGTGCTCGCCCGCGCGGCGGACGTTCGGCGCCAGACCGCCGAGGCCTGGATCATGCTCTGGTATGCGCAGCACGAACTCGGCTTCGCCGCGCAGTTGCTGCAGCACACGGCCGACGACCTGGCTGCGGTACAGGCGGCGCACCGCGGCGGCAAGGCCAGCGCCGCCGACGTCGCGCAGGCACGACTGGCACTGGTGCGCGCGCAGGACGGATCGAACCGTGCAAGACAATCCCGCGACACCGCGCGCATCGCCCTGCAACGCTGGGTGCAGGCCGGCGTCGATACCGTCGACAACAGCTTGCCGCTGCGGCGGATGCCGGCCGAGCGGCTGGAAGACGCGCAGCTCGCGCGCCACCATCCGGCGTTGCTTCGCGCGCAGCATGCACAGCAGCTGGCCGAGGCCGACGTGACCGTCGCAGCGACCGAGCGCCGCCCCGACTGGCGCTACGAGCTGGCCTACAGCCAGCGCAGTGCGCCCTACGGCGACATGCTCTCCTTCGGCGTCACCATTCCGCTGACCGTGAACCGCGCGCAGCGCCAAGACCGCATTCTCGCGGAGAAAGCGGCGCAGGCCACTGCCGCGCGGCTCGAATACGACGACATGCAGCGCGCGATCGCCGCCGAGTTCGCCGGCCTGCAGGCCAGCATGAACAGTCTGCTGCTGCGCGCCGACGAACTGACGCGCGACGCGCTGCCGGCCGCGCAGCAGGCAGTCGACCTGGCGGTTGCTGCCTACCGTTCCGGCAGCGGCCGGCTGTCCGACATCTTCAGCGCGCGGCGCATGCTGGTGGAACAGCAGCAGCAGATCGCCGAACTCGAGCGCGACGCCGCTCTCGCGTGGGCGCAGCTGTCCATGCCGCTCGATACCCGTGCACCCACTCCGGAAAGCCAGCCATGAGCACCTCCTCCCTCCTGATCAAGAGCGCCGCCCTGGTGGTGCTGGGCGCTGCGCTCGCCGCTGCCGGCTACTACGCGGGCAGCCGGCATGCGCCCGCATCGTCCGCGCCTTCGGCGGACGCACCGGCCACTGGCGCCGCCGGCGACAAGATCGACCCGAAGACCGGCCGCAAGGTGCTGTACTGGCACGACCCGATGGTGCCCGGCCCGCGCTTCGACCAGCCCGGCCGCAGCCCCTTCATGGATATGGACCTGGTGCCGGTCTATGCCGACGACGCAGCGCAGGATGGCGGCGTCAGCATCAGCCCCACCCTGCAGCAGAACCTCGGCATCCGGTATGCGACGGTACGGCGCGAGAGCGTGGGCAGCTCGGTCGATGTGGTCGGCACCACCCAGCTCGACGAGAGCCTGGCCGAGGTGGTGCAGAGCCGCGTGACCGGCTACATCGAGCGCCTGCATGCGCGCGCGCCCATGCAGCGAATCCGGCGCGGCGATCCGGTGGCGACCCTGTTCGTGCCCGAGTGGCTGGCGCCGCAGGAGGAATACCTCGCGCTGAAAAAAACAGGCCACGCCGAGCTGGCCGACGCAGCGCGCGAGCGCATGCGCGCCCTGTCCGTTCCCGACGCAATGATTGCGCGCCTCGAGCAAACCGGGCAGGTGCAGCGCCAGCTGACGCTGAGCTCCCCGGTCGGCGGCGTAGTCACCGAACTGCCGGTGCGCGACGGCGCGATGGTGTCGCCGGGCATGACGATCGCCAAAGTGGCCGGCCTCGGCCGGGTCTGGCTGCTGGCCGAAGTGCCCGAGACGCTGCTCGCGAGCGTGCGTCCCGGCATGAAAGTGAGCGCGCAATTCGCCGGCCAGCCGGGCCGCGAGTACACCGGCCGGGTGCGCGAGATCCTGCCGCAAGTCAGCAGCGACACCCGCACCGTGCAGGCGCGGCTGGAGCTGGACAATCGCGACGGCAGCCTCACGCCCGGGCTGCTGATGCAGGTGAAGCTGGTCGAGGCGGCACCGAAGCCGCGCCTGCTGGTGCCTACCGAAGCGGTGCTGCACAGCGGCCGCAACGCGGTGGTGCTGGTGGTGGGCGAGGACAAGCGCGTGCGGCCGGTGACGGTCACGCCCGGGCGCGAACTTGGCGCCGATACCGAGATCCTCGACGGGCTATCGGAGGGCCAGCAGGTGGTCGCGTCCGGCCAGTTCCTGGTCGACTCGGAGGCGAACCTGAAGTCCGCGCTGTCGAAATTCTCCGATCCGGGCAAACAGGCGGCTGCACCGCTGCACAGCGGCACCGGCCGTGTCGAGCAAGTCGCCCCCGATGTGATGACGCTGTCGCACGACCCGATACCGGAGCTGAAATGGGGGCGGATGACGATGGACTTCATCAAGCCGAAACCGGATTCGTTCAGCCAGTTCAAGCCCGGCGACCGCATCCGCTTCAGCTTCCGCGAGACCTATGAGGGCTACCTGCTGGAGAGCGTCGAGCCGGCGGCGGAGCAGCGTCCATGATTGCCGCCATCATCCGCGCATCCGTCGCGAACCGGCTGCTGGTGCTGCTGGCCGCGCTCGCAGTCAGCCTGTGGGGCGTCTGGTCGCTGGCGCGCACGCCGCTCGATGCGCTGCCCGACCTGTCGGACACGCAAGTGATCATCCGCGCGACGTATCCGGGCAAGGCGCCGCAGCTGGTCGAGGACCAGGTCACCTATCCGCTGACCACTGCGCTGCTGTCAGTGCCCGGCGCGACCTCGGTGCGCGGCTATTCCTTCTTCGGCGACGCCTTCGTGTACGTGCTGTTCGACGATGACACCGACCTCTACTGGGCGCGGTCGCGCGTGCTCGAATACCTGAACCAGGTACAGAGCCGGCTGCCGCAGGGCGTGCGCGCCGAGATCGGCCCGGACGGCACCGGCGTCGGCTGGGTCTACGAATATGCACTGGTCGACCGCAGCGGCGGCCATGACCTCGGCCAGCTGCGCGCGCTGAACGACTGGTTCCTGCGCTTCGAGCTCAAGACCGTGCCCAACGTCGCCGAAGTCGCCAGCATCGGCGGCATGGTGCGCCAGTATCAGGTCGTGCTCGATCCCGACCGGCTGCGCGCATACCGCATCAGCCACGCCATGGTGCGCGATGCGCTCATGCAGGCCAACGCAGCCACCGGCGGCGCGGTGGTCGAGCTGGCCGAGACCGAATACATGGTGCGCTCGCAGGCCTACCTGCAGACGCTGGAAGACTTCCGAAACACGGTGCTCAATGCGAATGAGGCCGGCACGCCGGTGCTGCTGCGCGATGTCGCGTCGGTGCGGCTGGGCCCGGAAATGCGGCGCGGCATCGCCGAGCTGAACGGCGAAGGCGAAGTCACCGGCGGCGTGGTCGTCATGCGCAGCGGGAAGAATGCGCTCGAGACCATCGAGGGCATCCAGGCGAAACTGGACAGCCTGAAGGGCTCGCTGCCGAAAGGGGTGGAGGTGGTACCGGTGTACGACCGCTCGAATCTGATTCATGCCGCGGTCACGAACCTGCGCGACAAGCTGATCGAGGAATTCATCGTCGTCGCCCTGGTCTGCGTGCTGTTCCTGTTCCACTTCCGCAGCGCGCTAGTGGCGATCGTCTCGCTGCCGCTGGGCGTGCTGGCGGCCTTCATCGTGATGCACTACCAGGGCGTAAACGCGAACATCATGTCGCTGGGCGGGATTGCGATCGCGATCGGCGCGATGGTGGATGCGGCGATCGTGATGGTGGAGAACGCGCACAAGCATATCGAGCACCACGAGCAGCAGCATCCGGGACAGCCGCTGACCGTCGCCCAGCGCTGGCAGCTGATGACCGAGGCGGCGATCGAGGTCGGCCCGGCGCTGTTCTTCTCGCTGCTGATCGTTACGCTGTCCTTCCTGCCGGTGTTTGCGCTGCAGGCGCAGGAGGGCAAGCTGTTCTCGCCGCTGGCCTACACCAAGACCTACACGCTGGCCGCGGCCGCCGGGCTGGCGATCACGCTGGTGCCGGTACTGATGGGCTACCTGATCCGCGGCCGCATCCCGCGCGAGTCGGCCAACCCGATCAACCGGCTGCTGGTCTGGCTGTACCGTCCGGCGCTCGAGGCCAGCATCCGCCACCCATGGACCACGATCCTGCTGGCGGCCGCGCTGCTGGCAGCGACCGCATGGCCGGTGTCACGGCTGGGCAGCGAATTCCTGCCGCCGCTGAACGAGGGCGACCTGCTGTACATGCCGACCGCGCTGCCCGGCCTGTCGGCGGCCAAGGCGAGCGAACTGCTGCAGCAGACCGACCGCATGATCAAGAGCGTGCCGGAAGTGGCGACGGTATTCGGCAAGGCCGGGCGCGCGGAGAGCGCAACCGATCCCGCGCCGCTGGAGATGTTCGAGACCACCATACAGTTCAGGCCGCGCAGCGAATGGCGGCCCGGCATGACGCCGGAGAAGCTGGTGGAGGAGCTCGACCGCGTGGTGCGGGTGCCGGGACTGACCAACGTGTGGGTGCCGCCGATCCGCAACCGGATCGACATGCTGTCGACCGGCATCAAGACACCGGTCGGCGTGAAGGTGTCCGGCCCGGACCTGCAGCAGATCGAAGCCATCACCGCGCAGGTGGAGAACGCGGTACGCGATGTGCCGGGCGTGACCTCGGCGCTGGCCGAGCGCGTCGGCGGCGGCCGCTACATCGACGTCACCATCGACCGCGTGCGCGCCGCACGCTACGGGCTGTCGGTGGCGGACCTGCAGTCGGTGGTGGCGTCCGCGATCGGCGGCGAGAACGTCGGCGAAGTGATCGACGGCCGGCAGCGCTTCCCGATCAACCTGCGCTATCCGCGCGACTACCGCGACTCGCTGCAGTCGCTGCGGGAGCTGCCGGTCATCACCGCGCGCGGCGCGCAGGTGCGGCTGCAGGACGTGGCCGAGGTGCGGGTCGCCAGCGGCCCGCCGATGATACGCAGCGAGAACGCGCGGCTGGCCGGCTGGGTGTATGTGGACGTGCGCACCAGCGACCTGGGCGGCGTGGTCAAGCGCATGCAGCAGGCGGTGGCCGAGTCGGTGCAGCTGCCGCCCGGCTATGCGATCGGCTGGTCGGGCCAGTTCGAATATCTGGAGCGCGCGGCGCGGCGGCTGCAGCTGGTCGTGCCGCTGACGCTGGTGGTCATCTTCGGCCTGCTCTACATGGCGTTCCGCTCGACGACGGATGCGCTGCTGCTGATGGCGACGATACCGTTCGCGCTGGTCGGCGGCCTGTGGTTCGTCTGGCTGCTCGGCCATTCGGTATCGGTCGCGACGGCGGTCGGCTTTATCGCGCTCGCCGGGCTCGCGGCAGAATTCGGCGTGGTGATGCTGGTCTACCTGCGCAATGCATGGCAGCGGCATCTCGACGCCGGCGACCCGCCGACCGAGGCCGCGCTGCTGGCGGCGATCCGCGAGGGCGCGGTCGCCCGCGTGCGGCCGAAGGCCATGACCGTCGCCACGATTTTTGCCGGCCTGCTGCCCATCATGTGGGGCGACGGTGCCGGCTCCGAAGTGATGCAGCGCATTGCCGCCCCGATGGTGGGCGGGATGGTGACTGCACCGCTGCTGTCCCTGTTCGTGATCCCCGCCGCCTGGCGCCTGCTGCGGCAGCGCCGGCTGGTGAAAGAGACCGCGACAATCCAACCCACCCACCACAGAAAGGTAGCCTGAGATGAGCATTCAACCCGTCAAGATCCTCGCCGCATGCGCAATGACCGTGTTGGCGCTGAACGCCAACGCCGACCATCACCAGAAGAGCGGCGGCCAGGGACACGCCGAGCACCATCCGAAAACCGGCGACGCCAAGGCGCCCGTTTTCACCCAGGGCGAAGTGCGCGCGGTCAACAAGGAAAAGCAGCGCATCACCCTGAAGCATGCGGAGATCCGCAACCTCGACATGGCACCGATGACCATGGCCTTCGCCGTAAAGGACCCGGCCATGCTCGACAGCGTGAAAGCCGGCGACAAGGTGGAATTCAAGGCCGTGATGGAGAACGGCACGGCCACCGTGATCTAGCTGCGCGCGAAGAAGTGAGCTGCCCGCCCTGCCTGTGTGGTACAACGTGATAGTTTCCACAACGTAACGCTGTGCCGGCAGGCAGGGCTGCCGACGGCCGGCCTGCTGCCGAATGAGCGATCCCCAGTCGGTCAACCAGCTGTTTTTCACGATCTTCGGGCTGATCCTCGCCTGCCTGTTTGCCGGCACCTTCAACGTCGGCCGCAGCGAATCGGTCACCCGCCGCTTCTGGCTGCTGTCGGTCGGTACGCGCGCCGGCGCCTTCTTTGCGTGGGCTGCCATACCGCTGGCCGGCGGCGTGTCGGTCGTGCTCGCGAACGGCCTGTTTGTCTTTTCCGCCGGCTGCCTCGCGCTGCTGTTCCGCAGCTGGCGGGTACCCGTCGGGACGAGGCTGTTCACCTCGGTGACAGTACTGTCGCTCGCCGTCGGCATCGGGATGGAAATCCTGCGCCAGAGCCACCTCGACTTCTCGGCACGGATGATCCTCATCGGCGTTGCCCGCCTGGTGATGACGGGCTGGACGCTGGCCGAACTGATGCACCCCATCCGTGCCGAGCGCGAAACTTCACTGCGCCTAGTGGCGGCGACTGTCCTGCTGCAGATCCTGCTGTCGATCGCCTCCATCGCCGGTGCGCTGCTGTATGTGGACAGGAACATCGTCTATGTCACGGACAATGCCACCCGCTCGATGTTCCTGATCTGGAGCACGATGGGCGTCCATCTCGTGGTCTACCTGTTCATCGGCGGCCACCTGTTCCGGCGCACGCTGCTGCGTGAGCTGGTCGCAGTACGGCAGCGCGACGATGTCACTGCGCTGCTGCAGGAGCGCGAGGGCCTGCTCGCCTCGCTGATCGCCTCCAACCGGATTGCCTCCACCGGCGCATTGTCCGCCTCGGTCGCGCACGAAATCAGCCAGCCGCTGCAGGCGACGATGCTGACGCTCGGCTTGCTCCGGCGCGCGATCGACCGGCCATCCGGCGCCAAGATCGACCTGCGTCCGCTGGTCATTGATGCGATCGCTCACCTCGGACGGTCGAAGGAAGTGCTCGACCATCTGCGATCGCTGTTCCGGCAGGATGCCGCACCTGCCCAGCCGTGCGACCTGCATGAACTGGTCAGCGAGACGGTAATGCTGCTGCAAAGCCGGCTTAATGAGGCCGGCGTCAAGCTCGATTGCTCACCGGCACCGCAGGTCAGCGCTCCCATCATCCGCAAGGAAATGCAGCAGGTGCTGATCAACCTGATCAACAACGCGATCGACTCCCTCGCGGGTGCAAGCACGCTGCAGAAAGCGATCTGCATCACCATCAGAGCAGACGCCGAACGCGCCACGATCGAAGTGGCCGACAACGGGCGGGGCCTGCAACCGGGACTGGCCGACAGCCTGTTTGAACTCGCCCGCAGCGACAAGGCCGATGGCATGGGCATCGGCCTGTGGATTTCACGTTACATCATCGAAGACCATCATCGCGGCCGCCTGTATGTCAACCACCGCCATGCGCCCGGTGCGAGCTTCGTAATCGAACTGCCGCGCTGAGCGGATGCGGGCAGGCGCCGCACTGGCGTCACTCGTCGCAATTCGGCGCCGACGCACTTCGTCTGATGCACCCCCCCGTTGCGACCAGCCACTTCGCTCGCACCCTGCGCCGGGCGCGATGCGCAGACAGCGTTTCATCCGCATTCGATGTTCGGTAATGGAACAAAGCGGGGGAGGTGCGTGACTCATTGACACAACAGATAACCGGTGTCATCGCATGACATCCAAATTCAGGCGAAGCGCGTTTTTATTTCTCCTCCTGACCGTTTCCCTGCTGATTCTTGCAAGCCGAACGGCGATATTCAGTGCGCTGATTTCGCTGTCCGAGAGCCGCAGCGATCTCGCGCTCTACAGCATTGCCCCGTTAAGCATGCAGATTGGCGGGCTGCTGTCGCTCCTGGTTGCGGGATCCCTGATCAGGCGCTTTCCCCCGCGACGGCTCGCGCAGACGATTCTTCTGTGTGGATTCGCCTGTACGAGCGGGCTGTTTTTTTCCACGATGCGGGACGGGGTACGATTCTGCTGCTCTTCTCGCTGGCACTATGCACCGCCCCCTTCGAACCGCTCAGTCATTACCTCATCGGGCTCATTGAGAAGCAGCGCCACTTCCGGTCCAGGCATTCATTACTGGTATTGGCCGGGGTCATGGTCGAGTCGGCGGCAAGCGCGATCGCCAGCTTGCTGTACCCGATTTCCGGGGTACGGCTCAATTTCGTGTTGGCAGGCGGCTTTGCATTGTTATCGCTGCTGGCATTCCGCTGCATGCCGATACCTGCCCCTCGACAGCGTTCACGACGCCCGACGGCGGTGGACGACCTGCCCTGCGGTACTGTCAGCAACCATGGGGAGACGCGCGACAGAAAGCACAGTTTTTTCGCTCCCCACCGGTCGGCGCTCAGGGAGTGCCTGTCGCATCCCCGGATTGTCTTCCTCGGGATGACCTTCATTCTGTATGTTGCGCTCCTGTCCAGCCTGCAGTCGATGATCATTCCGCTCATCGTTTCCGTCAGCGGCCCTCGATCGCTTGCGCTGGTCCAGCTGATGTTCGCCAGCGGCTTTGTTGCAGGCTGCCTGTTCAGCAGCTGGTTCGCAGTCCATGAAAAACAGTTCATGGTCGCCTTGCTCGCCAACTGCCTGTTGATCTTGTCCGGATTGCTGCAGCCGACGCTCCCCGTCTTCTTGCTCGTCGCGATGGTCACCGGTTTTTTCCCGCCCATCGTCATTTCAACCGCCACCAGCGAGGTGCAAAAAACCACCTCGCAGGAACTGCAGCCGTATGCGATGAGCCTGCTGTCGCTGACAGGGGGTCTGGCCGCCGTTGGCGGGGCGGCCGTGGTCCTGGTGATTTCTTTCTGCCTTCGCTACTTTGCCTTGCCAACCGCGCTCGCCAAACCGCTGCTGACCGTGGGCATCGCAGCGGCCCTGTATCTGCTGCTCTCGGTGATGGCGGCAGCGTGGTTCCTGAAGCGAGGGTCATGGGCGCGCGAACCTGCCTACTGAGCGCATCTCTGCTGCCCCAGCAGCGTCTTCAGCACCGCCGCATCATCGAGTTCGTCGTAGCCGAGCGCCAGCGTCGCCTTGAAAATTTCGAGGGCGTGGCGCGCCATGGGCATGTCGACCTCGGCCTGATCGGCCATCGCCAGCCCCAGCGCAACATCCTTGGTCAGGATGTATGCATAAGCCCTCGGGGCATAGTCGTTCACAATCGCACGCGTGAGGCGGTCGTCCAGCATCATCGACTGCCCGCTCGACGCGCCCATCAGCGACACCAGCGCAGCCGGATCGAGCCCCAGCTTCACGCCCAGCGCGACCGCCTCGGACGCGGCGATCAGGTTCATGCCGGCCACCAGATTGTTGACCAGCTTGTAGCGCGCGCCGTCGCCATAGCGCGGGCCCAGCCGGAAGATGCGGTCCGACATCGCATTCAGCAGCACTGCATTCCGGTCGATGACAACTGCATCCCCGGCCAGCATCAGGCTCATTGTGCCGTCGCGCGCGCGCACCGGGCCGCCGGACATCGGGCCGTCAATCGCGCCAAAACCCTTGTCGATCAGGCGGCGCGCGATGTCTTCGGTATCCTCCGGCGCGATCGTCGGGCACAGCAGCACGGTCTTGCCCTGCCCGGGCACGCTCGCCACGCCCTGCTCGCCAAACAGTACGTCGCAAGTCTGCGCCGCGTTCACCACCGCGATCACGATGAAGTCCGCGGCCTGCGCGACGTCGTGCGGCGTGGCGCACACCTGCAGACCCCGGGCGCGCGCATCCGCCTCGACCTCGGGCCGCACGTCGCGCACCGCGATGCCGAAGCCGCGCTGCTGCAGGTTCAGCGCAATCGCCATACCCATCGAACCAATGCCGATCACGCCGGCATGCATTGTGTCTGTCATATCGATTCCTCAGGCCGCTCTCGGGGGAAGAGGCTTTGTCAACGTGGGCACTGCGAAACGGTGGGTCGGCTGGCGATCCCGGGGCGCTGCAGCCAGCGGCATGATACGGAACGTCTGAGTTGCTCGAAATCCCGTGCCCACAGGCGGTCAACGAGCTCACGCGTCAGAGCGCGATCGCCGCACCGGAAGGTGTCGACAAGAATTCGAGAAACGCCCGGTTGCGCGACAAATTCATCCGCTCCGGCGTCGCCAGCGCCATGATCTGCGTGCCGAACTTGGTATGCGGCGTCCAGTCCGCCAGCACGCGCACCAGCTGGCCATTGTCCAGCTCCCGCCCGCACACATAGTCGGGCAGCAGCGCAACGCCGAGGCCGGCCACCGCTGCGTTCCGCACCGCTTCCGGATTGTCGACGTGATAGCGGCTGCGGGTAGTGATCTGCACCCGTTCCTCGCAAGGCTCGGGCAGTGCGCGCGTGCTGACCAGCAGCCAGGCATCGTCCGAACTCTCGCGCCAGTAGCCGAGGCAGGTATGCGATGTCAGGTCGACCGGCGTCGACGGCGTGCCGGCCAGCTTCAGGTAGGCCGGCGATGCGGCCAGCACCCAGTCCACGCGTGCCACCGGCCGCCACATCAATTCGGGCGCCTGCACCGTCGACCAGCGCAGCGCGATGTCGATGCGCTCGCGCGCGAGGTCGAGCCGGCGGTCGGTCAGCTGCAGTTCGACCTCGATGCCGGGATGCATGCGCAGGAATTCGGGCAGCCGACGCGACAGTACATGCTGGCCCCATGACACCGGTGCGGTCAGGCGGATCGAGCCGACCAGCTCCGAACGCAGCGAGCGCAGCCGCTCGACGCCGGCCGTCATCTCATCCATAGCGCGCTGCGCAAACTCGCGATAGGCCTCCCCCGCCGGCGTGAGCACGATCTTGCGCGTGCTGCGGCTGAACAGCGTTGCCTGCACCTTGTGCTCGAGCTGCGCGATGCGCTTGCTGACCATGCTCTTGCCGACCCCGAGCGCCTCGGCAGCCTGGCTCACGCTGCCGGACTCCGCCACCTTCAGAAAGGCGGCCAGCATGTCCGACGTGATCGCGGACGCTTGTTGCGCTGCAATGCCCATTGTTTCCCTTCAGGACACAATCCGTTCGCATTCAAGCAGATGTGATTACCAGGGTCAATCCTTATACTCAACGCACAGTCGCCACAAGCGAACTGCCAAAACAACTTCCAAGGAGACACGATGAAAATCCATGCCGACCCGATCACGGTGAACTGCAGGAAAGTGCTCGCGGGCCTGAAGCTGATGGGCGCGGACTACGACCTGGTCCACGTCGATTACTTCACCGGTGCGCACAAGGAGAAGCCTTTCACCGACCTCAACCCGAACGCCTCGGTGCCGGCCATGGTCGACGGCGACTTCGTGCTGTGGGAATCCAACGCAATCCTGCAGTACGCGGCGGACAAGATCGGCAACGACGGCGTGTATCCGAAAGACCTGAAAGCGCGCGCGGACCTGAACCGCTGGCTGCTGTGGGAGGCGGCGCAATGGTTCCCGAGCTGCTATGTGTACCTGGTAGAAAACTGCGTCAAGCCGCTGCTCGGCGGTGCGCCCGACCCGGCCATCCTGGCGGCGCAGGAAGCGCAGTTCCACAAGCTGGCCGGGATCCTCGACAAACGGCTCGAGGGCCGTCGCTGGGTCATGGGCGACCAGCCGACCATCGCCGACATCGCACTGGCCGCACCGATGCACCTGCACGGCTGGCAGAAGCTGCCGCTGGCGCCGCATGCGAATCTGGTGCGCTGGATGAAGGATGTCGAGCAGCTTCCCTGCTGGCAGTCGACCATGGTCTATGAAGGCTTCACGCTGCAGAAGCAGGAAGTCGCTGCCTGACCACGAAAGGAACGAAGCGAGATGACACTGTCGAGAACCGTCCGGGCCACGATGAACTACAGCGTGGACAACGGCCAGCCGCCGGACTACTACTTCTACGAACCCGACCCGGACGTCAGGCTGAACCCGCCGGGCACCGATCCGCATGAGGTGGACATCCATGATGCGTGGCCCGACGTCGACAGGCTGTCGCTCGACCGCGAGGGCTTCGAGCTGCATGCGTTCGATCCCTCGTTCCTCGACTTCGACGACGACGCGAAGATCCGGTCCGCGTTCTATCCGCAGGTGATCGATTTCGTGAAGCGCCATACCGGCGCCAAGCGCGTGATCATCTTCGACCACACGATACGCAAGCGGCTGCCGCCCGACCTGAAACAGCAGACGACCGTGCAGCGCCCCGCAGTGCTGCTGGTGCACAGCGACTATACGGTCGCCAGCGGGCCGCAGCGCGTGCGCGACATCGTGCCGGACGAGGCTGACCAGCTGCTGCAGCGGCGCGTCGCGTTCTACAACGTGTGGAAGCCGCTGTACCGGCGCGTGGAAGAACTGCCGCTCGCGATGGTCGATGCCAGCACCCATGATGACGCCGACATGCTGCGCATGGAGCTCAAATACCGCGAGCGCACCGGCGAGATTTACGTGATGCGCTATTCGCCGAAACACCGCTGGATGTACTTCCCGCTGATGACCAACGAGCAGGCGCTGCTGCTGAAGACCTACGATTCCGAGACCGACGGGCGCTGCCGTTTCATGGGGCATTCCGCATTCGAGGATCCGACCTCGGCGCCGGACGCACCCAGGCGCGAGAGCATCGAGGTGCGCACCATGGCTTTCTTCTGAGCGCCGTGCGCGTGCCCGACGCGGTCGAGGCGCCGCTCAACTACCTGGCCGAGGCCATCGATGGCCTGGCCACGTATGCGTATGACCCGCCCGGCGGCGGGCCGCGCTTCAATGGCCGGCTGCGCAGCCATGCAATGGCGATCTGCAACGCGCGCACACTGGATCAGGCGCCGCGCTTCGCCACCCACGGCTTCGAATGCCTGCACAGGCCGAGCGCGGCAGGCGACCTGTGGGATGACACACGGGTGCGGCAGACCTACTATGCCGAGGCCGCCGAATGGATCGCCGACTTGCTGCAGGCCTCCAGGGTCATCGTGTTCGACCACACCTGCCGCCGCCGGGCCGACGGGCGGCCGCCGCTCGACGGCAGCGGCGGCTCGTTCGGCAGCGTGCGCGCGCCGGTCGGCCGTGTGCATGCCGACTTCACGCCGCGCTCTGCGCCGGCACGCATCGCCGCGCTGCTCGACCAGCCGGCCGATGCGCCGCTGCCGCCCTACCGCATCGTCGGCCTGTGGCGTCCGATCACGCACGCGCCGCTGCAGGATGCGCCGCTGGCGCTGGCCGCCATTGACAGCGTCCGGCGCGAAGACCTGGTGCCGAATGCGATCGTCTACCCGGAGCGCCGCGGCGAGACCTATGCCGTGCTGCACAGCGAACGCCATCGCTGGCACTACTACCCGGCGATGGTGCAGGATGAGGCACTGCTGTTCCTGCATTACGACTCGCACGCCGCCGGCGCCGGCACCGTGCCGCACACCGCATTCGAGGATCCGGCGACGCCGGCAGAAGCAGCGCCGCGACAGAGCATTGAACTGCGCGCGCTGGTGCTGTAAGCGCAGCGCGCCTCAGCGCACCTCGAACACCTGCCACTGGTCGGGTATGCCCTTGAGCGCATGCGTGCCGAGATCATCGAAGCTCACGCCGGATCCTGCCACGAGGTCTCTCACCGTACGGCTGACCACGATCTGGTTGGCCGCTGCCAGACCGGAGATGCGCGCGGCGAGATGGACCGCGATGCCGCGCACGTCGCGCTCGGTCAGCTCGACCTCGCCTGCATGCATGCCGACGCGGATGTCGATCCTCAGCTCATTCGCTGCCGCGCGCATCGCCTGCGCGGCCCGGATCGCGCGGCTCGGCCCGTCGAACGTGGCGAGGAAGCCGTCACCCAGCGACTTGACCTCCCGGCCGCGAAAGCGCTCGATCTGCCGGCGCATTGCCTGGTCATGCCGGTCCAGCAGGTCGCGCCACGCGTGGTCGCCGATCGATTCGGCACGGCGCGTTGAATCGACGATATCGGAAAACAGCACCACCGCCAGCACACGCTCGTCGTGGTCCTCAGCGCTATCGCCGGTCAGGAAGATGCGCATCTCCGCCAGGTACACCGTACAGTCGTCGAACCACGGCATGTGGTCCCGCCCCGGCATTTCGAACAGCCGCGCATCCGGTATCAGCGACGCCAGTTCGCGCCCGCCCGACACCGGCACCATCGCGTCATCGGTCTTGTGGATCACCAGCGTCGGCGCACGGACATTGCCGAGCTCGCCGGCAATGTCGATGCTGGCGTTCATGCGCATCAGTGCCGCCACTGCCGACGGACTGGCGCCGGTGCGCTCGAACCGCGCGACCGACTGCTGCGCGGCAGGATCGTCCGCGATCGACGGTGCGCCCACCTGCACCAGCCCGCCGCTGCCCCAGTGGTGCTCGACATAGCCGAGGAACTGGTCGAGCGCCTCCTGCGTCGGGAACCAGGTGGAGAAGCGCGCGAATGAGCCGTACAGCACCAGCGCCTGGCAGCGCTCCGGATAGCGCGCCGCGAACAGCGAGGCCATCGACCCGCCCTCCGATACCCCGAACAGCGCGGCGCACCAGATGCCGGCTGCATCCATCACGGCGCGCATGTCGTCGATGCGTTCTTCCATCGTCGGCAATACCGCCACGCGGTCCGACAGGCCGGTGCCGCGCTTGTCGAAAATCGTGACCCGCGCGAAGCGCGACATCGCCGTCAGCCAGCGTGCGCAGCGCGGCTCGTCCCAGTAGTAATCGATATTGGAAATGAAGCCGGGCGTGACGACCAGATCGAGCGGGCCGTCGCCAAAGGTCTGGAAGGCGATGTGCACATCGCCACTCTTCGCATAGCGGGTGATCGGGGACATCATGGGCTCCCGTCGGACTGCCTGACGACGCGCGCCGGCAACAAGCCGCGGGCTGTCGTCGGCCCGGGCGCCTGCCGGGAACGCACCGCCAGGCACCCTCGCCGGATGGTTTACTGCTTCAGCTCAACGATGATCGCTTCGGCGTATCCTTTCGAGGGGAGATGCTCATGCTCGGTAGCCCCGCGAACGAATGCATCGCCGGCCTTGAACTTCGGCCCGGCCTTGACGGAACCATCCGGCATTTTGTATTCCAGCGGCTCGCCGGCCTTCAGGATGTAGGCGGCAATGTGGGGATGCGTGTGCATCTTGCAGGACTCGCCTTTCTTCTGCACGAAGCGAAGGACGCGCATCTTGTCGTCCTCGGCGAGGACCTGGAAATTTTTCGGACAGGCCGTGACCGCGTCCACTGCCCGCGCAGGCAGGCAGGCGATCGACAGGGCGGCATACAGCAGGGCATGGTGCATACGCATGGACGGCTCCTTTGAAGGACGTGGACAACGCTGAATTTCCCGTGCAGCCAGGCTGCCCGCCATGCTGACTTCTGCGAGCGCCGCTCACACAACCGCAGCTCGATCCTAATCGCTATATTGATTAGAAGCAACTGTGGACATGCGGTGCAGAAAAGCTAATTTTCCGGGCGGATGTGCGTGGTCACTATCCGGAAATCGTTCGCTCAGCATCGCTGCGAACCTGGCATTTCCTTTTCGTTGATCCGGTGGGGGAGTCGCAAAGCTCGCCGGCGTGCCGCAGGCGCGGCGCCGTGGTCCGAGAGGACCGGGGCGCGGAGGTTGACAGATCGGCCGGGGCGGGAGCCCGGCGACATGAGCGCGTATCAGGCCGCCTGCACCACCAGCGATGCCTGCTCAGCCGGCATCGACGCGCCGCGCAGATAGCCCTGGAATTCGTCGCAGCCGAATTCCGCCAGCCAGCTCTGCTGGCCTTCGGTCTCGATGCCTTCGGCGATCACTTGCAGGTCGAGATTTTTGCCGAGGGTGACGATGGACTGCACGACCTTCCTGTCGCGCGGCGCATGCTCGACGCGGTGCACGAATGACCGGTCGATTTTCAGTTCATCGAGCGGCAGTCGCTCGAGCAGCGACAGCGATGAATAGCCCGTACCGAAATCGTCCAGCGCAAAACGCACGCCCAATTCCCGCAGTGCGTTCATCTTGGCGACTGTGGAGGCCACGTCCTTGACCAGCATGGATTCCGTCAGCTCCAGACACAGCCCGGCCGGATCCGCGCCGCTCCCGGCCAGCGCGCTCTGGACGTCGGCGACGAAGCTGCGGCTGCGCAGCTGGCGGGCACTGACGTTCACGCTGATGCGCAGGTTCCTGCCCGTTGCCTGCCAGTCGGCCAGCTGGCGGCACGCCTCCAGCAGCACCCAGCGGCCGAGCGGCACGATGATGCCCGTCTCTTCTGCCACCTCGATGAAGCGCACCGGTTCCAGCAGCCCGTGCGCCGGATGCCGCCAGCGCAGCAAGGCTTCCATCCCGGCCAGCATGCCGTCGCGTCGCCATTGCGGCTGGTAATAGAGGACGAATTCATGCTGCACGGACGCACGCCGCAAGTCATTCTCCAGCATTGCGCGTTCATTGACCGACTGCTGCATCTGCGGATCGAAGAAACGTACCCGGTTGCGCCCCGCCTGCTTGGCTTCGTACATGGCGATATCGGCCTGCTTGAGCAATTCGTCGCGGCCAGCGCGCGATCTCTGGAACAGTGTCACACCGATGCTGGTGCCGCAGCGGTACTCGAATTCGCCGAGCAGAAACGGCGCGCTGAAACCGGCCAGCATCTTGTGCGCGACCACCTGCGCCTGTGCGACCGCGACCGCGGGATCGTCGCCCAGCTGCTCCAGGAGGATCACGAATTCGTCGCCGCCGAGACGCGCCACCGTATCCATGCTGCGCACGCTCTGCTGCAGCCGCGCGCCGACCTGCTGCAGCAGCTGGTCGCCGACCGCATGGCCGCGGGTGTCGTTGAGCGCCTTGAAGTGGTCGAGGTCGAGGAAAATCAGCGCACCGTACTCGCAGTGGCGCTGGCTTGCGGCCAGTGCCTGCTGCAGCCTGTCCATCAGCAGCGTGCGATTGGGCAGGCCGGTGAGGGAATCGAAAAATGCAAGATAGTGAATGCGTTCGCGGTCGCGGCGCGACTGCGTGACATCGGTGCAGACGGCCAGCATCGCGCGCGGCTCGCCTGCGGCATCCCGCACCAGCGTCCAGTGCGCCTGGATGTAAAGCCGCTGGCCGAGACGGTTGTAATGCACGATGTCGCCGCGGTATTCGCCATCGGCCGTCAGTTTTTCCACCAGTTCGTCCAGCTGGTCCGGCTCTTCGCGCAGCAGGGTGGGCGCATGCTGGCCCACCGCTTCCTGCGCAGTCCAGCCGTAGAGCCGCTCGGCGCCGGCATTCCAGTATTCGATGCGATGCTGGTTGTCGCGCACCAGGATGGCGTCGCGCGCCTGGTCCAGCAGGGCCGCCTGTTGCTCGAGGCGCGAGATATCGGCCTCGCGCTGCGCGCGCAGCCGGACCGACTCGCTGATATCGGCCATCGCGCCGACCATGCGTACCGGCATGCCGTCGACATTGCGCACGATGGCAGCGCGATTGTCGACCCACGCAAGCTCGCCATTACTGCGCACCACCCGGTAGGTTTCGCGCCATTCCGATGCCCCCAGCGCCAGCGCATGGGCAATCGAGCGCTCGATGGTCTGCAAATCGTCCGGGTGAACCAGCTTCCACGCAGCCGCCGGCGTGATCTGCCTGCCGTCCGGGGTGCCGAACAGGATATGCATACCGGCATTCCACCAGACCGTCTGGTGCACCAGGTCCCACTCCCACAGGGCATCCGAAATCAGTTCCGCCACCAGCTGGAAGCGCTCATGCGCCTGCTGCTGCAATTGCGCCAGTTCGACCGACGCCGTGATGTCGACCACGACGCCCAGCAACTGGCTGCGGCTGGCCCCGGGCGCGAATGTGCGCGTCGCCAGCCATCGCGTGATCACCGTCATGCCGGACGGCTGCCTGAGCTGGCACTGCACGTCCATCGGCATACCCTGCATCTCACAGGCGGAGAGCGCCGATTGCCATATCTCTCGATCGGTGTCCGGCATCATGCCGAGCAGCATGTCGAGCCCGGTGGCCGGCGACTGCTCCAGTCGCAGCAGCCGGCAGGCCTCGCCCCCCAGATCGAGGACCGGGCTGCCGGGCGCTTTGCTCCAGTAGCCTGCGCCCGCCACCCGGGCACCCAGTGCATGCAGCATCGCATGGTCATGCGCCTGCGCTGCGAGGCGTTGCTGCAGCGCCGAACGCTGGCGGTGCAATTCAAGCGCCACCACCACCTGGCGCGCCAGCATCTTCAGAAAGCTTGCCTGGGTCTCGCTCAGGGAACGCGGCTGGCGATCGATCACCATCAGCGTACCGAGCGCAATGCCCTCGTCGGTGACCAGCGGACAACCGGCATAGAAACGGATGAAAGGCTCGCCGGTCACCAGCGCATTGCAGTTGAAGCGAAGGTCGCGGGTGGCATCCTCGACCACAAAGAGGTCGGAGCCGGCAATCGCATGCTTGCAGAATGACAGCGAAATCGGCGTCTCGCGGATCGGCAATCCGTAGGTGGCCTTGAACCATTGCCGGTGCTCGTCCACCAGGCTGATAGCGGCAATCGGGGTTTCGCACAAGACGGCTGCGAGCGCGACGATATCGTCAAAGCGCGCCTCCGGCGGCGTGTCGAGAATGGCATAGCTCCGCAGCGCCGCAAGGCGCGCGTCCTCGGTCACCGAAGCGATCGGCATGGCATCGGGCGGCAGGTTATCTCTCAACATTCAGGCTCCAGGCTGCGCATCTCTGACTCACCGGAATATTTCTTAAAAAAATGATTTTCATCAATCCGTGGGGGTCGCCGAGTATTGCTTGCCGTCACCTCTCCGGTCTTGTGATACGTCAAGCCGATGTTCGCCCTGGTTGTTCGTACGAGCTGTTCGCGCGGGTTTGCGGGCAGGGATTTCGCGACATCCTGCCCGTTCGAGCGCCGGACTGGCTGTTCACCGGCTATGGCATTAGTCAGCATCCGGCCTTCAATATTTCGCACAATCTTGCCTCGTTAATCGAGGCAGGTCATATCACGTGCATAAAAAGGGAACCGGCTTTCGGGCGCTTTTGTCGGCGCCGAAATTTTTTCAAATGGCGTGGTGCTCGGGCCGGAAAAAAGGCGCCGACGATTGCGGTGCGGCATTTGAGCATGCACAAAATGAGTGAATCGACGCGTGATTTACTGTCATTCGAACGGCCTGCATGAGCCGCTGATAAACCCCTGCTGAAATCCGGCGCTGACGACCAGGTATTGCCATGACAGAACAGACCATTCCTGCTTCCAACCCCAACCAGGCGCTCTGGGAAAAAGGCGATTTCACCCGCATCGCCGCGGCTATGCGTGACAGCGGCGAGGCGCTGGTGCGGATGCTGGGCATTCGTCCGGGCGAAAAAGTGCTCGACCTTGGCTGCGGCGATGGCACGACGGCGATTCCGGCAGCGCGGCTCGGCGCCGATGTGCTGGGCGTCGATATCTCGCGCAATCTGGTGGCTGCCGGAAACCAGCGGGCCGCCGATGCCGGTTTAACCAACTGCCGTTTCAGGCAAGGTGATGCCTGCCACCTGTCCGATATCACGGACGACAATTTCGATCGCGTCATCAGTATTTTCGGCGCGATGTTTGCGCCGAAGCCGGTCGAGGTGGCGAAGGAAATGGTGCGGGTGACAAAACCCGGCGGACAAATCGCCATGGGCAACTGGATACCCAACGACCCCACGCTCGTGGCGCAGATCCTGAAAATCAGTTCGGCCTATTCGCCTCCGCCGCCGGAGGGTTTTATCAGCCCGATGACCTGGGGAATACGCAGCCATGTGGAAGAGCGCTTCGCCGCGGCCGGCATTCCGGCGACGGACATAACGTTTTCCGAAGAAATGTACACATTCGATTTCAATGGTTCGCCGTCGGAATTCGTGAATACCTTTCGCCAGTATTACGGCCCCACGATGAATGCGTTCGAGGCGGCCGGGAAAGCCGGGCGCAGCGACGAGCTGGCCGGCGAACTCGATGCGCTGTTCAATCGGGAAAACCGCAGCGGCCGCCCGGATGTCACCTCGATTCCGGCGAAGTTTCTGCTGGTGAGGGTGAAGGTCGCGTAAACCGCAGCGCAAGCCGGATCACCCGATCCGCTGCGATATCGACGTTCCGCGGCATGACCGCGCACCGCCGGGAAAAGCCCCGCTCCGCTCCGTCCCCGGCGCAGGACAATTTAAAAAATAATAATGAATATTAATGGCGAAAATATCGGCAATTCGCGACGACTAAGGTATATTCAATCCGCAGAAAACCAAGTCCGGCAGCGATCCGGCCCTGAAGCATGCGTGGCAGACGTTCGCATGCGGCGGGCAAAAAATAATCGACCCTGCCGGCGCTGTTATGCGCGACCATCCATCGGGGGCATGCCATGTCGATGACTGAGCTTGAGGATAAAACGCTTGAAGAGAATATCCGCAGTGCGATCCGCCATACCTATGCCGGCGACGACGCCGAACTGATCGGCGTACTGGCGCTCTCGTGGCGGCGCTTCCGGCCCGGACAAGATACGCCGCCCTTCTGTTTCAGGTACAACGGCACCGGCCCGCATATTGCCATCGATGTGCGCTGCCTGGTGCTCGATACGGATGCGAGCGAACTGGCGATCAACGTCGATTCCCTGTGGTACACCGAAGCGACGCTGCGCGGCAGCGATCCCCGGCAAGTCGCCGTGCCGCTCGATTTCGATTTCAACACGGCGGAAACCCTGCGCCTGACCTCACCCTTGCCGGACACGATCGCGTCGATGATTATTTCGCATGCAGAGCGTTCGCCGGACCGATTCATGCACCTGATTGCCGAACGCGTGGATCCCGACACCTTCCTCGGCGCCGTGGCCCATCCGGTGTTGCGGGACTGCCTGCAGAAGTTGTGGAAGGAAAATCGCTACGCATGGCAGTAGCGGGCCGGCGGCCTCCGGCCATGGAAGTGAAAAAACACTCAGCGCGCCGGCTGGCAGATTTTGCCCAGCACGTCGGGGGCAATCTCCATACTGGCCTTCTGCTCCTTTCGCGACTCGGGGAAGGTCCAGACCACCTCGTCACCATTCAGTAAAAACTGCTGCCGGGACAGGACCGTGCCTGCATTGCACGAGACGAGGTATTTCTTTAGCGACGCATCGTATTGCAGCCCCATCATGTCCATGCGGTTGATGAAGACGGTCTTGATCTGCAACTGAATCTCGCCGCGCTCATTGACGCCGGCCGACGGTGTCGCGAGGAAGGTTCGGGTCGATCCGTCTTCTGCCAGCAGACTCCATTCCTGCCCTTGTGCGGCGGACGACAGGCCCAGCAATACGGTGAGGACGATTTTTTTCATGGGGCTTCGCGCGCGAAAAAAGATACTTACCTTCGAGACAGTACGGCACTTTCGTTACATGCCGGTGAACCCGCCTCAAGCCGCCTGCGAATCCCCGCTGCCTGCCGATTATCCTCCGACCGTGTGACCGCGTTGCCATTTCTCTGCCACGCCGCCCCGTCACGCGAAGGCCGGCTCAGGCCGGCAGGCTGGCGATGGCCGGCTCGGGCGGATCGACCGGACAGAACAGCGGCAATGGCAGCGCATGCCATTCGAAGGGCGCAGCCACCCGCTGACGAGCAAATTCGGCCGCATCGGCCGCCGACATTGCGGGCGCGATCAGATTGCCCTGCATTGCATCGCAGCCGACATCGAGGAGCAGTTGCAACTGCTCAGCCGTCTCGACGCCCTCGGCCACCACCTCGAGGCTGAACGCCGACGCCATCCAGAGCGTGGCACGGTACAGTGCCTCGGTACCTGAGCCCCTGGCCAGGCTGCCGATGAAGCCCTTGTCGATCTTCAGTCCGTCGACCTTCAGTTGCTGCAGTCGCGATAGCGACGAGTAGCCGGCGCCGAAGTCATCGATGACGAGGCGCACGCCCATCGCGCGGAGCTGCGCGAGCTGCCGTCGCGTGGCCTCGGACTCGTCCGCCATCGCGATCTCGGTGATTTCAATGTCGAGACAACTTGCGTCCACCGAATGCGCGTCAAGCGCCCGGCGCAGGCAGGAGGCAAGATCGCTGCTGCGCAGCTGCGCCGCCGAGATGTTCACTGCCATGCGCAACGGGGGCAAGCCGTCGGCACGGTACTCGGCCAGCTGCCGGACCACCAGGTCGATTACTTGCTCGCCCAGTTTCGCGGCCAGGCCCAGTTCCTCCGCCAACGACAGGAACTCGCAGGGCGTCAGCAGCCCGCGCTGCGGATGGTCCCAGCGCAGCAGCGCCTCGAACCCGCGCAGCTTGCCGGAACGCGCATGGATTTTCGGCTGGTAGGCCATCACCCATTCGCACCGCTCCAGCGCGCCGCGCAGTGCGTCTTCGAGTGCGATGCGCTCGTCGAGCGCCGCCGAAAACTCCGGCCGGTACAGGCAATGACGCCCGCGGCCCGCCGCTTTCGCTTCATACATGGCGATATCTGCGTTCTTCAGCAGGGCGTTGGCATCTTCGCCGTCCTGCGGGTAGATGGTCACGCCGATCGATGCATTCACCCGTGAGCGCGGTCCGCCGCCGGGCTCCAGCGCCTCCCGCAACCGGGCAATGATTTTCCCCGCGAGCGCGTCGGCGATGCCCGGTTCTTCCAGATGCTCGATGACGACAACGAACTCGTCTCCGCCCAGGCGCACCACATGATCGCTGGCGCGCACCGCCTCGCGCAGAAAGCCGGCGACATCGCACAGCAGCTGGTCCCCGGCCTCATGGCCGAGGCTGTCATTGACCGACTTGAAGTTGTCGAGGTCGATGAACATCAGCGCGCACTGCAGGTGGGCACGGCGCGCGCGCTTGATGGCGGCCGGCAGAAAACTCTGGAACCACTGCCGGTTCGGCAGGCCGGTCAGCGCGTCGCGATGCGCCAGCGTCTGCAGCTCTTCTTCATGCGCCTTGCTCTCGGAGATATCGCGCATCGTCAGCGCAATGTCGCCGTTGACGGTGATGGCACGCCGGTGCAGCCATTTGGCCGGCAGTTTTTCGCGCGCCGGCACCCGCCGCTCATCTTCGAACTCGCCGAACGCCAGCGCGCGGCCCGCCACGTCCAGCAGGTCGGCCAGCACCGGCTTGCGCAGCACGGCCGAGGCCCTTGCCCCGACCAGCGCCCCCCGGTAAGTGCCGAGCAGCTGTCCGGCGCGCTGGTTACAGTCCTCGATGCGGACATCCACCAGTTGTCCGTCTGCACCCATCAGCGGGCGCAGCATGAAGAAGCCTTCGTTGGCCGCATCGGTCGCTGCCCGATAGACTTGCCTGACTTCCGATTCCGCCTGTCGGCGCTGCTGGCGGCGCACGACGGCCAGCAGCGCAAAACCTGTCGCCACCGCGAACAGAAGCACGAACGCGACACCGACTGTCCGGTACTGCGCAGCCCTCAGCTCGAACCCGGCGAGCACGTCGGCTTCGGTGACCGCGGCGAGCGCCACGAGCGGCAGCGACGCATGCCTTTGCCATGCAACGATCCGCGCATTGCCATCATTGAACCTGTCCGCCGGCACGCGTTCGACGCCTTGCGTGCCGAAGAAATCGGGGTTGCTGATGTAAAAGCTGCGGGGTGGCTGGCTGCTGCCGAGCCGGGTGGCGATCAACTGGCCGTCCGGCAGATGCAGCGACACGAAGTCACGCGGACTGGCCACGCCGTCATCCTGAAAGCTGCGCAGGAAATCGGGGAGCATCGCAGTCACGAATACGCCGGCGAACCTTCCCTTGCTGTCGTTGATGCGCTTGCTGAACCGGACCACCTCCATGCCGACGGTGGGCGCAAATTCCGGCGGCGTCACCAGCCAGCCGTCGCAACAGCCGCGGCGCTGTTGCTCGAAGAAGTCGAGGCCGGCGATGGAGTGGGATCGCGGCAGGAAAGTCGCTTCAAGCAATCGACCGTCGGCGTCGAACAGCCCCGCATAGAACGGATGCTGGCTCGGGAAAACGCCCACCAGCAGCGCGCGCCAGGCCATGGGCGCCCCGGTCAGCCGGTGCTCGGTCACATAGTCGCCCACCTGCCCGAGGCGATCGGTGACGCGATCCAGCTGCTCGATGTAGGAGGCGGCCCGCGCCTGCGCGCGGAGCGTGGCCTGCTCCAGCAGGCCGTCGCGCTGCGATTGCAGTGCGAGTTCCATCGACCACCACAACAGCGCCATCGCCGACGCGGCCGTTGCCGCGGCCAGCTGCAATCCGCGGCGACGCCACATCAGCAGCCAAGGGGAATCGTCGCGGGGTCCGCGGCGGTCAATCAATGCGTCCATCGGGTGCGGGCTTTGGATTTTTATTGGTCTTCTGGACGGACGCCCGACATGAAGGACGCTTTTCCGTACTGAAAGTCTATTTATGATGACGAAAAGTATCACTACGGAAAATCATTAATATTAATTACTGTAACGTTATTTATTCCCCGTCAATTGATCACGATTAATGGAGACCTTGAATCCGGGACGATCTATTGAATTACAAAATATCCGCCCCTATATTGTTTTCATGCCAGCGCATTTATTGGAGGGATTTGCCGCTTTCCGGCTGGCTTCGACAATCAGCCCACGCTCTGCCCAAGGCGTTCACAGGAAAAACTCATGCAACTGGTCTGCCCCCACTGCCTCGCCAAAAACCGCGTGCCCGACGACCGCCTGAACGACGCACCGTCCTGCGGCAAATGCGGCACCGCGCTGATGGCGCCAGCGCCGGTCGCGCTGGACGATGCCAGCTTCGCGCGTTTCATCGAGGGCACCGACCTGCCGGTGGTTGTCGACTTCTGGGCAGACTGGTGCGGCCCGTGCAAGATGATGGCGCCCCAGTTCGCCAGTGCCGCCGCCCGCCTGCCGGCGGTGCGCTTCGCAAAGGTCGATACCGAAGCCGCGTCGCAGACCAGCCTGCGCTATCGGATCCGCAGCATCCCGACCATGGTGCTCTTCCGCCGGGGGCAGGAAGTGGCGCGCATGGCGGGCGCCATGTCGGCCGGCGATATCGAGCGCTGGCTGCAGTCGAACGCATAAACCGCAACACCTCTTGTCACGGAGACCCTATGTACACATTCCAGACCCGCATCCCGGTACCGATCGGGCAGGCGATGCCGACGGTCATCGAACAGCTGAAACAGGAAGGCTTCGGCGTACTGATGGACCTGGACATTCAGGCGACGATGAAACAGAAAATCGGCGCCGACATCGCGCCTTACCACATCCTCGGTGCGTGCAACCCGCAGCTGGCGCATCAGGCGCTGTCGGCCGAGCCCGAGATTGGCGCGCTGCTGCCGTGCAATGTCGTCGTGCGCGCCGACGGCGACCAGACCGTCGTCAGCTTCATGGACCCGCAAGCGATGACGCAGCTGACGGCCAACCCGCAAGTCCATGCCGTGGCCCGGGAGGCCGAGACCCGACTGCGGCGCGTCTGTGCTGCGCTTGGACCACTCGACTCGACCGGCGCATGACCATGGCCGAGCAGACGATTGAAGTGTCACTCGACCAGCAGCAGGACTACCGGTTCGTCGTCGATTTCGGTGCGGAGGTACCTGCGCTGGTGGCCGATGAGCCGGCACCGCTCGGCACCGGCCAGGGCCCTTCGCCGGTGCAACTGCTCTGTGCCGCCGTGGGCAACTGTCTCGCCGATTCCCTGCTCTTCGCCCTGCGCAAGTACAGGCAGACAGCCGAGCCCGTTCGCGCAGTCGTGACCGCTCAGCTGGGGCGCAATGCTGACCAGCGGCTGCGCGTGCTGTCGATGACGGCGCGCCTGCACCTGGGCGTCGCGGCCGCGAGCCTCGACCATCGGGACCGGATCCTCGGACAGTTCGAGGCCTTCTGTACCGTCACGCAGAGCGTCGGGGAAGGCATCGCCATCACGACCGAAGTCTATGACGCGCGCGGCGAACGCCTGAAGTGAACCGGGCGGGGACTGCAGTCCTCCGCGTGCAAACGAGGTCCGATGCAGGGATATCGTCGACCTATCGCCGACGTCACGGGGGACTGCCGGCAGCGTGCTCCGTCGCCGTGCCCCCGAGGGCACCCTTGTGCGCCAGCCAGCCCGGCAGGGAGGCATGCGGGTGCTGTAGCAGCTGTTCGAACTGTGCGGCGGGCAGCGGTTCGGACAGCAAATAGCCTTGCAGCTCATCGCAACCGATATTGATCAGCGTGCGCATCTGCTCCGGGGTTTCGACCCCTTCGGCCACCACGCGCAGGTCCAGCGCCGACGCCATCCAGATGATCGCCCGGCACAGGGACTCGGCCTCGGACCCGGATGCCAGCGGCGCCACCAGTTCGCGATCCATTTTCAGTCCGTCCACATCGAGGCGCTGCAATTGCGACAGGGAAGAGTACCCCGCCCCGAAATCATCAATCACCAGCCGCACGCCCAGTGCGCGCAGCTCGGCCAGCTGCTGCCGTACCGCGTCGCTCTGGTCAACCACCGCCGTTTCGGTAATTTCAATCTCGACCAGGTCGGGCGCGATGCCCGAAGCAGCCAGTTGATGCCGCAGGAAGGAAGCGACATCGGCACGCCGCAGCTGCTCGGGCGACACATTGATCGCCACCGGCACCACCGGCAGCCGCGCGCGCTGCCATGCCGCCAGCTGGGCGAGCACCCGCTGGATCACCCGCTCGCCGACGGGCACGATAAGGTCCGTTTTTTCGGCGAGCGCAATGAACGAGCCCGGCATCACCAGCCCGCGCTCCGGGCGCTGCCAGCGCAGCAGGGCTTCGGCACCGCACATCTGCCCCGATCGCGCATCGAACTTGGGCTGGTAGTGGACAATCAATTCGTCATCCGCCAGCGCCTGGCGCAATGCCTGCTCATCGCCAAGCCGCTCCGCCAGTTCCCGCGACAGCTCCGGCCGGTACCAGCAGGTCCTGCCGCGTCCGCCCGCCTTTGCCTCGTACATCGCGATGTCCGCATGCTTGAGCAGCTCGTCCGGCCGCTCGCCGTCTGTCGGATAGAGGCTGATGCCAATCGAAGCGCCCACTTTGTTCAACGGGGTTTCCCTGTGCATGAATTGCCGGTTAATCGCGTCGATGATTTTTTTACCGAGGACGTCGACGGCGTCCGGATCGTCCACATTCTCGATCAGGACCAGGAACTCGTCGCCACCCAGGCGCACCACCTGGTCGCTCGCACGCACCGTGGCGCGCAGCGTGGTGACCACTTCCTTGAGCAGCGTATCGCCGATGTCGTGGCCCAGCGTATCGTTGACGTTCTTGAAGTGGTCGAGGTCGATGAACAGCACCGCGAATTGTCGGCGGGACTGGCGTGCGCGCCGCGTGGCCATCGGAAGATAGCGATGCAGCCACAGGCGGTTCGGCAG